>Ga0308159_1002016_pt1 | contig 25098 bp, 18 predicted proteins | sample PhyCR1_FD_201040 | JGI IMG/M metagenome (GOLD analysis project Ga0308159, IMG submission 201040) | Phyllosphere microbial communities from UC Gill Tract Community Farm, Albany, California, United States - DLSLC.R1 | ecosystem: Host-associated > Plants > Phyllosphere > Unclassified | place: USA...
AAGAAGGCCATCGCCGGGTTTTCGGGCGGCATGCGGCAGCGGTTCGGCATCGCCCAGGCGCTGATCGGCAATCCCGAACTGATCATCGTCGACGAGCCCACCGCCGGCCTCGACCCGGAAGAGCGCAACCGCTTCCTCAACCTGTTGGCGGAAATCGGCGAGAACGTCGTCGTGATACTCTCCACCCACATCGTCGACGATGTCGCCGACCTGTGCCCGCGCATGGCCGTGCTGGCCGCAGGCCGGATACAGCTCGAAGGCGCACCGCTCGACCTGATCCGCCAGTCACGCGGGAGCGTGTGGGCGAAGACCATCGGGCGCGATGCGCTCGAGGATTATCGCGCGCGTTTCGAGATCATCTCCACCCGCCTGTTCGCGGGCCGCACCATCGTCCATGTCCTGTCCCCCACCGATCCGGCAGAAGGTTTCGAGGCGGTCGAGGGCGGGCTGGAGGACGTGTATTTCTCGACCCTGGCCCGCTCGCGCCGCGTGTCTCCCATGGCTGCAGCCTGAGGGCCGCGCCATGTTCGGATCCATCACCGCCTTCGAGCTTCGCTATCAGCTGCGCAACCCGGTGTTCTGGGTGGTGGCGATCCTGTTCTTCCTGCTCACCTTCGGGGCGATGACGGTAGACCAGATCCAGATCGGCGGCGGCGGCAACATCAAGAAGAACGCGCCCATAGCGATCGCGCGGACGCACCAGATTCTCTCGCTTTTCTACATGTTCGTCACCACCGCGTTCGTCGCCAACGTGATCGTGCGCGACGACGAGAGCGGCTTCGGCGCCATCGTGCGATCCACGCGGGTATCGAAGTTCGATTATCTGATGGCGCGCTTCACCGGCGCTTTCGCGGCCGCCGCGCTGTCGTTCCTGGCCGTGCCGCTGGCGATGTGGCTGGGCTCGATGATGCCCTGGGTCGACGCGGAGACGCTGGGCCCCAACCGCCTCGCGGACTACGCCTATGCCTATCTGGTGCTGGCGCTGCCCAACCTGTTCATCACCGCCGCGATCTTCTTCCTCGTCGCCACGCTGACCCGGTCGATGATGTATTCGTACCTGGGCGTGGTGGTGTTCCTGATCTTGTACCTGGTCACGAACACGGTCCTGCGCTCGCGCCCCGAACTGCGCGATTCCGCCAGCTACATCGAGCCATTCGCGATCGCGGCGCTGGGCAACGTCACCCGCTACTGGACGGCGAGCGAGCAGAACGCCCATGTCCCCGGCATCACCGGGCTGATCCTGGCGAACCGCCTGATCTGGACCGGGATCGGCGTGGCGGCGCTGGCGCTTGCCCACGCCCGCTTCAGCTTTGCCGAGCGCGGGGCATCGCGGCGCGCGCTGCGGCGCCAGGAAAAGCGCACCGCCAGGCTGGCGGCGACCGCCCCGCTGCTGGTCGACCGCCTCCCCGAGCCGCGCCCGCAGGCCGCCGCATGGACGCGCCTGCTCGCACGTAGCCGGTTCGAGATGGCGCTGGTGTTCAAGAGCCCGGCTTTCGTGGTGCTCCTGCTCCTCGGCCTCGCCAACGCGATGGGCGGGCTGGTCTTTTCCGGCGAGATCTACGGCACGCCGGCGCGGTTGCTGACCTTTGCCGTCATCCCGGTGCTGATGGGCAGTTTCAGCCTCTTCCCGCTCATCATCGCGATCTACTACGCGGGCGAACTCGTCTGGCGCGACCGTGAGCGCAGGATGCACGAGATCATCGACGCGACCCCCTTGCCCAACTGGGCCTACATGGTCCCCAAGGCACTGGCGGTCGCAGGGGTGCTGTGCGTGACCATCCTGGTCTCTATCCTGGCCGCCATGGTGCTCCAGCTCGCGCGCGGACAGAACGTGCTGGAGATTGGCCAGTATCTTGGCTGGTATCTGCTGCCGATGACCGTCGACATGGTGATCCTCGCCATTTTGGCGGTCTTCGTGCAGGCGCTCAGCCCGAACAAGTACCTCGGCTGGGGTATCATGGTCATCTATCTGGTGGCCACCGTCACGCTGACGACGATCGGTTTCGAGCATCCCCTCTACAACTACGGCGCCACCGGCAACCAGCAGTTCTCCGATATGAACGGCGCGGCGGTGGGCGGTGCGGTAGGCTGGTGGCTGCGTCTCTACTGGGGGGCGTTCGCGGTGGTGCTGGCCGTCCTGGCGCACCTTCTGTGGCGGCGCGGCACGGAAACCCGGCTGCGCCCGCGCCTGCGGCAACTGCCCCGGCGGCTGGTGAGCGGCTCCGGGCTGGTGCTTGGGGCGGCCTTGCTGGTGGCGGCGGCTACGGGCGGCTGGCTTTACTGGAACATGAACGTCCTCAACCTCTACCGCACGCAGGACGACGGCGACCGGATGCTCGCCGACTATGAGAAGAAATACCTCAAATACGAGAAGCTGAAGCAGCCCTCGCTCACCGACATCAAGCTGGATATCGCGCTGTTCCCGTCCCGGCTGCGGGCGGAAACGCGCGGCACCTACCGCTTCGTCAACGACACCGGCGCACCGCTGCGCGAACTTCACGTGCGCCTTGCCGATTTCGAGACGAAGCTGCTGCGGATCGACCTTCCCGGCGCGCGGCTGGTGATGAACGACGCCGACCTGCGTTACCGGATCTACCGTTTCGACCGCCCGCTCGCCCCCGGGGCCACCGGCACGCTGGGCTTCGCCACGGAGCGCCTGCAGCAAGGGCTCAAGGCGAACGGGGACGACACCCGGCTCGTCGCCAACGGCACGTTCCTGAACAACACCGAGATCGCCCCGCAGATCGGCATGAGCCGCGATGTGCTGCTGACCGATCCGGTCAAGCGCCGCAAGTACGGCCTGCCTTCCGAATTGCGCCAGCCCAAGCTGGAGGATCTTTCCGCCACCGGCCGCAACGGCCTGATGAACGCCTCCTGGGTGCGTTCCGACATCACCGTGACCACCGATGCCGACCAGGTGCCGATGGCGCCGGGCCGCCAGGTCGCCGAGCGGACCGCCAATGGCCGGCGCAGCGCACGCTTCGTTTCCGGCGTGCCGATCGTCGCGTTCTTCTCGGTCCAGTCGGCGCGCTACGCCGTGAAAAGCGAGATGGCGGACGGCGTGCGGCTTTCGGTCTACCACGATCCCAAGCACGCCTGGAACGTCGAGCGCATGCTGGCCGCGATGAAGGCCTCGCTACGCTATTACCGGGCCAGTTTCGGGCCCTACCAGTTCGACCATGCGCGCATCCTGGAATTCCCCGGTTACGCCACGTTCGCCCAGTCCTTCGCCGGCACCATCCCCTATTCCGAGGGGATCGGCTTCATTGCCGACGTGCGCGATCCCGACAGCATCGACTACGTGACTTACGTAACCGCGCATGAAGTCGCGCATCAGTACTGGGGCCACCAGATCAACCCCGCCGACATGCAGGGCGATGCGATGCTGGTGGAATCCATGGCGCAGTATTCCGCGCTGATGGTGATGAAGCATCTCTACGGCGAGGACAAGATTCGCCGCTTCCTCAAGTACGAACTGGACAGCTACCTGCGTTCGCGCGGCGGCGAACGGGTGGAGGAACTGCCGCTCGACCGGGTGGAGAACCAGCCTTACATCCACTACCGGAAGGGCGCGGTGGTGCTCTACCTGCTGCAGGACCGGCTGGGCGAGCAGCGGGTGAACCGCATGCTGGCGGGGCTGCTGGACAGGTATCGCTTCAAGGGGGCGCCCTATGCGCGCTCGACCGAGTTGGTGAACGGCTACCTGTCGCTCGCCCGTAATCCGGCCGAGCGTGAACTGGTGATGGACCTGCTGGACCGCATCACCATCTACGACCTCAAGGCAAAAAGCGCGGCGGTGCGCAAGTTGCCGGACGGAACGTTCGAGACGCGCCTGACGATCGATGCGGCCAAGTTCTACGCAAATGGCGCCGGGGCCGAGAAACCCACGCCGCTGGCGGACCAGATCGACATCGGCCTGTTCGACCAGCGCCCGGGCCTTGGCGCCTTTGCGGCGAAGGACGTGATATCGATGGAACGCAAGGCGGTGAAATCGGGCGAGCAGGTCATCCGCGTGGTGTCGCGGCGAAAGCCGGCCTTTGCGGGGATCGATCCGTACAACACGTATGTCGACCGTAACAGCGACGACAATGTGGTCGCTGTTACGGAATAAGCTGTAGTGGGGTCAATCTGACCAGTGTTCAGAAAAGTTCTTCGTCCAGAGCCATGACCGCCGCCGGGCCCGCCGCGATGCGGGCGGCGTGCAGCCCTGCTCGCGGCAGCATATAGGCGGCGTAATAGCGCGCTAATGCCTCGTAAGCCTCAGGTGCGCGGGTGTCGCCGAGCGCCGGGGCGGCGGCGAGGATGCGGACCCACATCCACCCCAGCGAGACGAGGGCGAAGAGGTTCAGGTACTCGGTGGCGGCGGCGCCCAGCCGGTCGGCGTCGCCGGCCGCCGCGGTAATCGTCGCACTCGCCTGTTCCAGCAGGGCCAGCGCGTCCTGCATTTCAGGCACGATCGGGCTTGCCAGCCCGGCGTCCGCCTTGGCAAGATCGGCGGCGATCCCGGCAAGATAGGCGCGCAGCGGTGCGCCGCCCTCCATCGTCACCTTGCGGGACACCAGGTCCATCGCCTGTACGCCGTTGGTGCCCTCGTAGATCTGGGTGATGCGCGCATCGCGCACGAACTGCTCCATCCCGGCCTCGTGGATGTAGCCATGACCGCCGAAGACCTGCTGGGCCAGCACCGTGGTCTCGAACCCGAAGTCGGTGAAGGCGGCCTTCACCACCGGGGTGAGCAGCGCGACGTCGGCATGGGCCGCGGCGCGAACCTCTGCCTCGGGATGGCGGTCGGCCACGTCCATGCGGATCGCCGTCCAGGCGGCCAGCGCCCGCGCCGGCTCGACGAAGGCGCGGCCGGACAGCAGCATCTTGCGCACGTCGGCATGGGCTATGATCGGCACCGGGCCGGGCCGTCCGTCGCCGCTGCGGCCCTGCAGGCGCTCACGGGCATAGGCGCTGGCGGCCTGGGTCGCGGCGTCGGCAAGGCCGAGGCCCTGCATACCGACGAACAGGCGCTCGGCGTTCATCATCGTGAACATCGCGTTGAGCCCGCGTCCCGGTTCGCCCACCAGCCAGCCGGTCGCCCCGTCGTAGTTCATGACGCAGGTGGGCTGGGCGTGGATGCCCATCTTGTGCTCCAGCGCGCCGACCGACATGGCGTTGCGTTCTCCCAGCGTGCCGTCGGCGTTGGGCAGGAACTTGGGGGCGAGGAACAGGCTGATGCCCTTGACCCCGGCCGGCGCGCCGGGCAGGCGGGCGAGGACGAGGTGGACGACGTTGTTGCCGAAGTCCTGGTCGCCCGAGGAAATGAAGATCTTGGTGCCGATGATCGAGTAGCTGCCATCCTCGCGCGGGTCGGCGCGGGTGCGCAGCAAGCCCAGGTCAGTGCCGGCGGAAGCCTCGGTCAACGCCATGGCGCCGCACCACTGGCCGGTAATCAGCTTTTCGAGATAGGTCGCCTTGAGTTCGTCGGAACCGTGCGCCGCCAAAGCTTCCGCCGCGCCGCGCGTCAGGCCGGGAAACAGCCCGAAGGACAGGTTCGCGGCCGAGACCATCTCGTCCAGCATGATCTGGACCGTGCGCGGCAGGCCCTGGCCGCCGTACTCGGGATCGCCGGCAAGGCCGGGCCAGCCGGCCTCCACGAACTCGGCATAAGCCTGCGCGAAGCCCGGGGCAGTGACGACCTGGCCGTCGACCAGCTTCGCGCCGGCGGCATCGCCAGGCAGATTGAGGGGCGCGAGGCGCTCGGCGCACATGCGCCCCGCCATCGTCAGCACGTCCTCGGCCAGTTCGCTGGTCACTTCCTCCAGTCCGGGAAGCTGCGCCATCTGCGCATCGAAATCGAGCACATGCTCGAGCAGGAACCGCATGGTGGCGACGGGGGGCTGGTAGGTGACGGGCATCGTGATCTCCGGTCTCTGTGGCCTTGCGCAGTGCGGTCGTTTCATTGTACCAAACGATCGTTACAAGCAAGAGTGAACTCCACCATGATCGTCAAAGCCGTCACCACGCGTGAAGAAGAGGTGCTGGCCGCCGCCGCCGCCCTGTTCGCGGAGCGCGGCTACGCGGCCACCAGCATCCGCGATATCGGTGAGCGGGTGGGTCTGCTCGGCGGCTCGCTCTATCACTACATCAAGAGCAAGGACGCGCTGTTCATCCGCATCCACGACCGGGCGCTGCAGGGCGCGGAGGAGCGCATCCGGGGGGCGATCGAGGGGCTCCGCGATCCGGGGCAAAGGCTGGCGACGGCGTGCCGGGTGCTGCTGGAAATCCAGCTCGACCCGGCCTCGCTGTCGATGCCGCTGATGAACGACTTTCGTGCGGTGCCTGAAAACGTGCGGGTGCAACTGGTCGAACGGCGCGACGTTTTCGAGCGGCTGTTCGCCGGACTGGTCGAGGAAATTCCCTTGCCGCCCAGCGTGGACCGGGGGGTTTACCGCATTCTGCTGCTGACCACGATCAACACCGCCAGCACCTGGTATCGGCCGGGGCGCCTCAGTCTGGAGCAGGTGGCGCGGCAGATTTTGCAGGTCTACGCAGTGGAGGGTTGAGGCCGCGCCGGCCCGCGTCATCCCGGGCTCGACCCGGGACCGTGGGGTATACTTCAGGCGATAGCTTGAGTTGGGCCACTGCGGCGCTGCGTTTCAGCGCGAGGTGGCTTGGCCCTTGCCCAAGGTCCCCCGGGTCGAGCCCGGGATGACGGGCGGGGAGGCCTCAGGCGGGGAATTCGCGCAGGCGCAGGGGCTTTATCCTGACGGTATCCCCCAGCTTAGGTGCGGTTAGCGCGGCATCAACGTCGAATTCCACCACTTTGTCGTGGCCGTCGATCCGGCCTTCGACGCGCCAGGCGCCGCCTTTGCGGAACACGTTGTCGACCGTGACCGCCGTGCCGCCTTCGGGGACCAGCTCGATATCGTGCGGGCGCACGTGGACGCCGCCGGGGAGCTGGTTGGTCTCGCCCACGAAGTTCGAGACGAACGGGCTGGCGGGCTCCATGTAGACCTGCTCGGGCGTGCCGATCTGCTCGATCCGGCCGTGGTCCATGACCACCACGCGGTCCGCCAGTTCCAAGGCTTCCTCCTGGTCGTGGGTGACGAAGATCGAGGTCAGCCCCATGCTTTCGTGCAGGCCGCGCAGCCAGCGGCGCAGGTCCTTGCGGACTTTGGCGTCCAGCGCGCCGAAGGGTTCGTCGAGCAGCAGCAGGCGCGGCTCGATGGCGAGCGCGCGGGCGAGCGCGACGCGCTGGCGCTGGCCGCCGGAGAGCTGGCCGGGATAGCGCTTGCCCAGCCCTTCGAGCTGGACGAGGCGCAGCAGTTCGTCGGCGCGGGCGCGGATGTCGGCCTTGGCGGGGCGGCCCTTGCGGCGCACCGAGAGGCCGAAGGCGACGTTTTCGGCCACCGTCATGTGCTTGAACAGGGCGTATTGCTGGAACACGAAGCCGACCTGGCGCTCGCCCACCGAGCGGCTGGACACGTCCTCGCCGTCGAACAGGACTTCGCCGCTGTCTTGGAATTCCAGTCCGGCGATGATCCGCAGCAGGGTCGTCTTGCCCGAACCCGAGGGGCCGAGCAGGGCGACGAATTCACCGGGCTCGATTTCGAGATCGATGCCGTGGAGCGCGGGAAAGTCGCCGAAAGTCTTGGTGATGTTCTGGACGCGGATCAATGCCGTGCACTCCCGTGAAGATTGAAGCGCCATTCCAGCACGGTCTTGGCCACCAGCGTCACCAGCGCGAGGCCGGCGAGCAGCGAGGCTACCGCGAAGGCGCCGACGAAGTCGTATTCGTTGTAGAGGATCTCCACGTGGAGCGGCATCGTGTTCGTCTCGCCCCGGATATGGCCGGAGACGACCGAGACGGCACCGAACTCGCCCATGGCGCGCGCATTGCACAGCAGCACGCCGTAGAGCAGGCCCCAGCGGATATTGGGCAGGGTGACGTGGCGGAAGGTCTGCCAGCCGCTGGCGCCCAGCGAGATCGCGGCCTCCTCCTCGTCCTTGCCCTGTTCCATCATCAGCGGGATCAGTTCACGCGCGACGAAGGGGAAGGTGATGAACACGGTGGCGAGGACGATGCCGGGCACCGCGAAGATGATCTTGAGATCGTGCTCCGCCAGCCACGGGCCCAGCCAGCCGTTGGCGCCGAACAGCAGCACGAAGATCAGGCCCGACACCACCGGCGAGACCGAGAACGGCAGGTCGATCAGCGAGATCAGCAGGCTCTTGCCGGGAAACTGGAACTTGGTGATCGCCCAACTCGCCACGACGCCGAACACGAGGTTGAGCGGCACCGAGATCGCCGCGATCAGCAGCGTCAGCTTGATGGCGGAGAGCGCGTCGGGCGTGTCCACGGCGTCGAGGAACGGACCGATGCCGGCCTTCAGCGCCTCTCCGAAGACGGCGACCAGCGGCAGCAGCAGGAAGAAGGAGAGGAAGACCATGGCCAGCGCGATCAGCGCGAACTGCAGCGCGCGGCTTTCGGTGGTGGACTGCTTCATGCCCCGTACCTCCGCCGGCCGGCGGCCTGCACCAGGTTCAGCGCCAGCAGGATCGCGAAGGACACCAGCATCATCACCGTGGCGATGGCGGTGGCGCCGTCGTAGTTGTATTGTTCCAGCTGGGTGACGATCAGCAGCGGCGCGATCTCGGTACGACCGGGCATGTTGCCCGAGATGAAGATGACCGAGCCGTATTCCCCCACGCCCCGTGCGAAGGCCAGCGCGAAGCCGGTCAGCAGGGCCGGGGCGATGGCGGGAAAGATCACCCGCGCGAAAGTCTGCAGGCGACTGGCGCCCAGCGTCGCGGCGGCTTCCTCGACGTCGTGGCCGAGGTCCGCCAGCACCGGCTCCACCGAGCGCACGACGAAGGGCAGGCCGATGAAGACCAGCGCGATGGTGATCCCGATCGGCGTGAAGGCCACCTTGATCCCCAGCGGGTCGAGGAACTGGCCGACCCATCCGCTGGGCGAATAGAGCGTCGTCAGGGCGATGCCGGCGACGGCGGTGGGCAGGGCGAAGGGCAGGTCGACGACGGCGCCGATGATCCGCTGTCCCGGGAACGAATAGCGCACCAGCACCCAGGCCACCAGCAGCCCGAACACCGCGTTGACGAGCCCGGCGGCGGCGGCGGTGCCGAAGCTCAGGCGATAGGCCGCCAGCGCGCGCGGCGAGAGGCCCACCGCGACGAACTGGTCCCAGCCCATGCCGGCCGACTTGAGGAAGATCGTCGCCAGCGGGATCAGCACGATCAGCGTGAGCCAGCCCAGGCTGAGCCCGAAAGTGAGGCCGAAGCCGGGCAGCACCGAAGGCTGCCGCCAGCGGCGACGCAGGGTTCTCGGCAATGGGGCGGCGGTGGATGCGGTCATCTGCAGGTGTCTGCTCGATTCGTCATGGGCGTTCGGTGGGCCTGGAGTGGAGCAGGTTTCATCCGAACGCGAGGTGGTCGTTGGGGGCGCGGGAGGACGCGGGGCCGGGTTCGCGGAAGGAAGCGGGACCCCCGCCTTCGCGGGGGCGACGGATGGGGTGGGGCAGGGGTTGCGTTCCGTCCATCACTTCGGTTCCGTTGGTCGTTCCGGGGCTTTCGTCATCGTGCCCCGTGCTTCGTCATCGTGCCCGGGCCTTCGTCATCATGCCCGGGCGTTCGTCATCCCCGCGAAGGCGGGGATCCCGCTCGTTCCTTCCCGGGTAACGAGGTCACTTCTTCGCGGAGATGCGGTCGAACACGCCGCCGTCGTCGAAGAAGGTCTTCTGCGCGGCGCGCCAGCCGCCGAAGTCCTTGTCGATCGTCACCAGGGGGATCGCGGGGAAGGTCGTCTTGAACTCCTCGGCGATCTTGGGGTCGCTGGGGCGGTAGAAGTTGCGGGCGATGGCGACCTGCGCCTCGGGGGTGTAGAGGTATTCGAGATAGGCCTTGGAGACTTCCTCGGTGCGGTGCTTCTTCGCATTCGCGGCGACCACGGCGACCGGGGGTTCGGCCAGGATCGAGATCGACGGGGCGACGATCTCGAACTTGCCCTTGCCCAGCTTCTTTTCGGCCAGCAGGGCTTCGTTTTCCCAGGCGATCAGGACGTCGCCGATGCCGCGCTCGACGAAGGTGGTGGTCGCCCCGCGCGCGCCGCTGTCCAGCACGGGGACGTGGCCGAACAGGTTGCGGACATAGGCCTCTGCGGCCTTGTCGGACCCGCCGGCCTTGCGGCCATAGGCCCAGGCGGCGAGGAAGTTCCAGCGCGCGCCGCCGCTGGTCTTGGGATTGGGGGTGATCACCTCGACGCCCGGCTTCACCAGGTCGGCCCAGTCCCTGATGCCCTTGGGATTGCCCTTGCGCACGAGGAACACGATGGTCGAGGTATAGGGCGAGGAGTTGCCGGGAAGCGCCTTCTGCCAGTCGGCCGGGAGCAGCTTGGCACGGTCGGCGATGGCGTCGATATCGTAGGCGAGGGCCAGCGTGGCGACGTCGGCGTCAAGGCCGTCGATGATCGCGCGGCTCTGCTTGCCGGAGCCGCCGTGGCTCATCCGGAAGGTGACGTCCTTGCCGGTCTTCTTCTTCCAGTAGGCGGCGAAAGCGGGGTTGATCGCCTCGTAGAGTTCGCGGGTGGGGTCGTAGCTGACGTTGGTGATCTGGACGCGGTCGGGGTTGCCGCTCCCGCCGCCGGAGCAGCCGGGCAGTGCGATCGCCAACCCGAGAGCCAGCGGTAGCAGGGCGCGGGACTTGAACATCGTGTCGTCTCCAGATCGGGTGTGCCGGTTGAACGCGCGGATGGGAGCCGGGCTGCCAGCACAATATCCCGCCTGTCTAACCGAACACGGGGCCGGGGACTACAAAGTTTGCCTTCTCAACTCAATCGAATTGATTGACAACCGCCAGGTTCAGGGCTTCCCGGCGGGCTCGACCACCCGGCACAGGCCCTCCTGCGCAACGCTGGCGACGAGCGCGCCGGCGCGGTCGTAGATCGCTCCGCGCGCGAAGCCGCGGGCGTGCCCGGCCCAGGGGCCTTCCATCGCATAGAGCAGCCAGTCGTCGATGGGCGGGGTGGAATGGAACCACACCGCATGGTCGAGGCTGGCCACCTGCAGGCCCGGCGTGAAGAAGTTGGGCGAATGCGGCAGGACGGCGGTGGAAACCAGCGCGAAATCGCTCGCATAGGCGAGGATCACGCGGCGCATCGCATCGTCCGCTTCCATCGGCGCGGTCAGGCGGAACCACATGAACTGGCGCGGGATGCCGGTCTGCGTGCCCGTCCCGTTGCCCGAGGGCGGGCCGGGGCGGACGTCGAAGGCGGCCAGGCGGTCGAGTATCGCCTGCGGGAACGTGCGGCCCGACGAGGCGAGGGCGCCGGCAAGGTCGGGGCACTGGTCGGGTCCGGGCAGGGGCGGCATCGGCGCGGCATGGGCGAACCCTTCCTCGCGCCGGTGGAACGAGGCGGCGAGGTTGAGGATCGGCTTGCCGCCCTGCGTCGCCACGACGCGGCGATTGGCGAAGCTGCCGCCGTCGAAATCGCGCGTGACGCGGTAGACGATGGGGCGCGTGGTATCGCCGGCGCGCAGGAAGTAGGCGTGGAGCGAATGGGCCTGGCGTTCCTCGCCCACGCTACGCGCGGCGGCGGCGAGGGCCTGGCCGACCACCTGCCCGCCGAACACGCGCCCGGGCTCTCCGGCGGCGGTGGCGCCGCGATAGAGGTCGGTATCGATTTCCTCGACTTCGAGCAGGGCGCGAAGTTCGGCGACGGATGCGCTCATGCGGCGGGTCCTTCCACCGGCTTCACCGGCGTCCCCGACAGCCAGGCCTGCGCCTGCCGGTCGATGGAGAGCAGTTCTTCCAGGGTCTGCTCGATGGCGCGCTTCTGCTTGCGCAAGTCGGCGATGCGGTCGCCGACGCGGGTGCGCAGGGCGCGCACCTGTTCGTGGTGCTCGGGGTCGACGTCGTAGAGGTCGAGGAACTCCTTGATCTCGCGGATCGAGAAGCCGAGCCGCTTGCCGCGCAGGATCAGCTGCATGCGGACGATCTCCCGCCGCGAATAGATGCGCGTCGTGCCCACCCGCTGCGGCGAGATCAGCGCCTTGTCTTCGTAGAAGCGCAAGGTTCGCATGGTGACGCCGAGCATCGTCGCCGCTTCCTGGATGCCGAGCATCTCGGGGCGGTCCGTGTGTTCCTGGGCGGGCAGGACGCTCAAGCGGCTTGTCCGCCGCTGCGCCGCAGGGTTTCCTCGGCGGCGAGGTCCTTCTTCGACAGCTTGCCGATCATGGTCTTGGGCAGGCTTTCGCGGAACTCGATCGAGGACGGAATCTCGATCTTGTTGAGCCGCTCACGCAGGAAGGCCAGCAATGTTTCTTCGTCCAAGATATCCCCCGGATGCAGTGCCACGAACGCCTTGGGGGACTGCCCCCGGTAAGCGTCCGGCACGCCGATCACCGCCGCTTCCCAGACCATGGGATGCTCGTAGAGAGCCTCCTCGATGATCCGGGGATAGACGTTGTAGCCCCCGCACAGGATCACGTCCTTGATCCTGTCGACGAGGAACAGATAGCCGTCCTCGTCGAGATAGCCAATGTCTCCCGTGCGCAGGGCGCCGTATATGAACGTGCGGTCGCTTTCCTCGGGGCGGTTCCAGTAGCCCTTCATGATCTGCGGCCCGCGCGCGCAGACCTCGCCCTTCTCGCCGGGGCGGCAGGTGCGGTGCAGCTCGTTCGGGTCGCGGATCTCCAGCGAGGTGCCGGGGAAGGCGGGGCCGCACGAGTTGTCCTTGACCGTCCCTTCGAGCGGGTTGCAGGCGATGATCGGGCTCGCTTCGGAGAGGCCGTAGCCTTCCACGACGTTCACCCCGGTCTTCTCCTCGAACTCGCGGCGCACTTCGAGCGGTAGCGGCGCGCCGCCCGAGATGCACACGCGCACGTTGTCGAATTCGCCGTGCAGCTGCTGGCCGTTGAGCGCGGTGTAGAGCGTGGGCACGCCGAAGAACTGCGTGGGCTTGGTGCGCTTGGCGGTGGCGAGGAAGGACTTCATCTCGAACCGGGGCAGCAGGATCATCTCGGCGGCGGTGTCGACCGAATAGTTCAGCACCGTGGTCAGCGCGAAGACGTGGAACAGCGGCAGGACGCCCAGCGTGCGCTCCTGCTTGTCTGGCATGTGGCCGACATGGGCGATCATCTGCGCTGAATTGGCGGCCAGGTTCGCATGGCTCAGCATCGCGCCCTTGGGCACGCCGGTGGTGCCGCCGGTGTACTGCAGCACCGCGAGGTCGTGCGGGCTACGCTCCACCTGGTCGAGCGGGGCATCGCGGGCGATCAGGTTCTCGAAACGGGCATAGCGCAGGTCGTGCGGTTCGTGGGCGATGTCGGCGCGCTTGAACAGCAGGAAGGCGCGGCGCTTGAAGGCGGGCAGTACGTCGGCGAAGGGGCACACGACCACGCGCTTGAGGCAGGTCGTGCCGACCAGCGGCTCCAGCTTGGGCAGGCACAGGGCGAGATCGGTGGCGATCATCACCTCGCAGCCCGAATCCGTCACCTGGTGGGCCATTTCGCGCTCGGTGTAGAGCGGGTTGAAGTTCACCACGACCGCGCCGATGCGCAGGATCGCGAAATAGCAGATCACGTAGTACGGCGTATTGGGCAGGCACAGGCCGACCCGCATGCCCTTGACCACGCCGAGATCCTGCAGGCCCCGGGCTGCGCGCCGCGAGAGCGCGCCGATTTCGGCATATGTCCACCTGCGGCCCATGAAGTCGACCGCAGGCCAGGCTCCATGGGCCTCGACGGCATGGTCGAGGAGGTCTGTCAGCAACCGCGGCGCGATCGGCGGCATTTCATCCGCATGTTGGGTGGGGGATGCGGGTGCGACCCCGCCGATCGTCGCCGCGTCACTCATCAGAAGGCCATCCTTGCACCAAGGGAGAACACGAGGGCGGACGCGTCCTGCAGCTCGCCGTTCACGACGATCGGGGTCTGCACCACCGTCCCGGCATAGGCCGCGGTCGTGCGGTCGATGCTGTCGTTCTTGAAGTCGATGTACGAAGCGGCCGCGTCGATGGTGAACTTGCCGAAGCCGAAGCTCGTGCCGGCCGAGTAGTTCCAGCGGTTGCTGTCCGGCACGCGGGCGTCACGCTCGCCGTCCTGGGTCGGGGTGAAGCCGCGCTGCACACCGGCGCGCACCGTCCAGTTCGGGTTGACCTCGTAATCGGCGCCGACCGCGTAAGTCCAGGTGTTGCGGTAGTTTTCGGGGATCGAGACGTTGAGCGGATCGCCGATGTCGATCGCGTCGAACTTGCTCCACCCGGCGCGCACGACCTGGGCATTGAGGGTCAGCTTAGGGCTGACGCGGGCGCGGACGCTGCCGATCGCCTGCCACGGCGTGCTGAATTCGGCCTTGGCGTCGATCGTGCCGTTCTGGGCGGCGAGCGGACCGGCGAGGCCCTCGATCGTGACCGTGCCGTCCAGCTTGTGCTTGATCGACGACTTGTAGGCGGCGCCGATCGTCACGGGACCTTCGTGGATCTGCAGGCCGGCCGACCAGCCCACGTCCCAGCCCTTGCCCTTGAGCGTCTGGTGCCCGTCCGCCAGCAGGGGCGAGAGGTTGGGGAGGTAGTTGCCCAGCGTCGCCTCGACGCGCTCGATGTTGGCGGCGCCGCCGATCCGCAGCCAGTCGGTCACCGCGATGGCGACGCTGGGCTGGATGTCGTAAGTGCGCAGCTTGGTCTTGTCGGCGGTGTAGCGCGCCCAGCTGTCGGAGTCGTAGTTGGTGGTGAACGAATAAGGTGCGCTTAGCGCCAGGCCAACGGCCACTTTACCGAACCCGTAGGCGATCGCGCCCGAAGGCAGGATGCCGTTGTCGATCGGGTTCTTGGCGACCGGATTGCCGCCGACCGATGCCGCGGGCTGTCCCGGGCGCACGATCACGGTGCCCTTGTCGACCACGTCGCCGCGCGGGCGGATGAAGCTGCCCCGGATCGAGGCCTCGCCGCCTTGGAGGTCGGCAATCGAGGCCGGGTTCCACCACAGCGAATCGACGCCGGTGTCGGCCGCCTCGCCCGAGAAGGCGCGGCCCTGTCCGCGCACGGACTGTTCCTGAAGGTAGAACGCCTGGGCGTGCGCCGATCCGGCAGCCGCGAGCGCGATGGCGCTCGTCGCGCCGGCAAGGAGGATGCGGCCTGACTTGGTCTTCATTTGGTACTCTCCCGGTTTCATTGCTTTTGCGTATTCGATAACGGCGCGCGGGCTCACTTGATCCGCGTCCACGTCTGCGTCTTGCACAGCGGCCAGACGATGCAGCCCTTCAGCTTGAGGCTATCGGGTCCGGCCGGAGTGATCGTGGCCTTGTAGGTGCCCCCGTCCTCCGGATTGTAGATCGACCCGCCCGACCACTGGTCCTTGTCGAGCGTGAAACCGCCGACGATCTGCAGGCCCTTGAGCTTGCGGTCGCGCTTGGCGGTGTCCTTGTTGTTGACGTCCTTCAGCTCGGGGTTGGTCCTGATGTGATCGGAATTGACCAGCCGGCCGCAGATCGAGGCGCCGCAGCGCGCGATCTCGACGACACCGTTCTTCGACGGGGTATGCCAGGTGCCCAGCACGGAATCCGCGTTGGCGGCCAGGGCAGGGGACGCAAGGCCAAGTGCGGCGGCCAGTACCGGCGCAACCGATAGCGGCATTGCGAGTTTCGTGATGTGCATCAGCGACCTCTCCATCTCTCTCACCGTTCTTATTATGTCGCGAACATCGGGCCCTTTCTTCGAAAGCGACCACCCGTCCCGACCGGAACAAGAATCGGTCTAACCCAAAATTTGCTTGACGTATAGGGAAAGAATTGCACCTTTAGGGAAGACGTTCACGAGAACGGGGATCGCAACGGATTCGGCCCTTCAAGCTGCGCCGTTCCGCCATGGAGAGAATGCATGCAAAGCGTCGTGATTGCGGGATACGCCCGCTCGCCGTTCCACCTCGCCGGAAAGGGCGCGCTTGCCCGGGTCCGTCCCGACGACCTCGCCGCGCAGGTCATTCGCGGGCTGATCGCCCGTACCGGGGTAGAACCCGCCGACATCGAGGACGTCGTCATCGGCTGCTCCTTCCCCGAGGGTGAGCAGGGCTTCAACGTGGCGCGCCTGATCGCGCTGCTGGCCGACCTGCCGATCTCGGTCGCGGGGATGACGGTGAACCGTTTCTGCGGCTCGTCGATGAGCGCGATCCACTATGCCATGGGCCAGATCGCCATCGGCGCGGGCGAGGTGTTCGTCTGCGGCGGCGTCGAATCGATGAGCCGCATCCCGATGGGCGGCTACAACCCGCTGCCCAATCCGGTGCTGGCGAAGAAGAGCAACGCCTACGTCGCCATGGGCGAAACCGCCGAGAACGTCGCCACCAAGTACCAGATCGGCCGCGCCGAACAGGAAGCGATGGCGGTCGACAGCCAGAGGAAGGCCGCCGCCGCGCGCGGCGAAGGCAGGCTGACGGACGAGATCGTGCCGATCGAGACCAAGGCCGGAACCGTGAGCGAGGATGGCACCATCCGCCCCGAAACCACCGCCGAGGCCCTCGCCGGACTGAAGCCCGCGTTCGACGCGCAGGGTTCGGTGACGGCGGGCACGTCCTCGCCGCTGACCGACGGCGCCAGCGCGGTCCTCGTCACGACCGAGGAATACGCGCGCGCCCACGGCCTGCCGACCCTCGCCCGCATCAAGTCGGTCGCGATCTCGGGCTGCGCGCCCGAGACGATGGGTCTGGGGCCGATCCTCTCCAGCCAGAAGGCGCTCGAACGGGCCGGAATTTCCGCCGGCCAGCTCGACGTGGTGGAGCTGAACGAGGCCTTCGCCAGCCAGGCACTGGCCTGCATCAGGGACCTCGGCCTCGACGCGGCCAAGGTCAACATCGACGGCGGCGCCATCGCCATCGGCCACCCGCTGGGCGCCACCGGCGCGCGCATCGTCGGCAAGGCCGCGTCGCTGCTCAAGCGCGAGGGCGGCAAGTATGCGCTCGCCAGCCAGTGCATCGGCGGCGGGCAGGGCATCGCCACCGTGCTGGAGGCCGTGGAATGAGCGACAACGTGATCAGGAAGGTCTGCGTCATCGGCGCAGGCACCATGGGCGCGGGGATCGCCGCGCAGGTCGCCAACGCGGGCGTGCCGGTGCTGCTGCTCGACATCGTTCCCAAGGAGGGGAGCAACCGCAACGCCATCGCCGAGGGCGCGGTGGCCAAGATGCTCAAGACCGAGCCCGCGCCGTTCATGAGCAAGGCGGCGGCCAAGCTGGTCGAGACCGGCAACATCGAGGACCATCTCGGCAAGATCGCCGAATGCGACTGGGTGATCGAGGCGGTCATCGAGCGGCTCGACATCAAGCAGAGCCTCTACGCGAAGATCGAGGCGGTGAAGCGCGACGGCACGGCGGTGTCGTCCAATACCTCGACGATCCCGCTCGGCCAGCTGGTCGAGGGGCGTTCGGAAGCGTTCGCGCGCGATTTCCTCATCACCCACTTCTTCAACCCGCCGCGCTACATGCGGCTGCTGGAGATCGTCACCGGGCCCGCCACCGACACCGCCGTCGCGGCGAAAGTTGAGCAGTTCGCCGATGTCGCCATGGGCAAGACCGTGGTGCGCGCGAACGATACCCCCGGCTTCATCGCCAACCGCATCGGCACCTACTGGATCCAGCTCGGCCTCAACGCCGCGTTCGATCTTGGCCTGACGGTGGAGCAGGCCGATGCGATCGCGGGCAAGCCGATGGGCGTGCCCAAGACCGGCATCTTCGGCCTCGTCGACCTCGTCGGCATCGACCTCATGCCGCACCTGCAGGCCAGCCTCACCTCGACGCTGCCCAGGGACGATGCCTACCACGCCATCGCCCGCAGCCATCCGCTGATCGAGAAGATGATCGGCGAGGGCTACACCGGCCGCAAGGGCAAGGGCGGTTTCTATCGTCTCAACAAGGAGATGGGTCGCCGCAAGGAGACCATCGACCTCGCCACCGGCGAATACCGCGAGACCGCGCGCGCCTTCGGACCCTCGGGCGCGGCGGGCAAGGGCGACCTTCGCGCGCTGGTGGAAGCCAAGGGCAAGGTCGGCGAATATGCCTGGGCCGTGCTGGGCGGGACGCTGGCCTATGCGGCGGGCCTCGTGCCCTCGGCCGCGGGCGACGTGGTGGCCATCGATGACGCGATGAAGCTGGGCTACAACTGGAAGGCCGGCCCCTTCGAGATGATCGACAGGCTGGGCGCCGCCTGGCTCGCCCAGCGGCTCGAAGCCGAAGGCAAGCCGGTGCCCGAAATCCTCAAGGTTGCGGGCGACCGTACCTTCTACCGCATCGAGAACGGCAAGCGCCAGTTCCTCGGCCTCGACGGCGAATACCGCGACGTGGTGCGCCCCGAAGGCGTGCTGCGGCTGGAGGACATCAAGCTCGCCTCCAAGCCGCTTCTGAAGAACGGTTCCGCCGCGCTGTGGGACGTGGGCGACGGCGTCGTGGCGCTCGAATTCACCGGCAAGATGAACGCGCTCGACGGCGATGTCATGAAGCTGATCGTCGAGGCGATCGGGCTGGTGAAGGCGAAGTACAAGGCGCTCGTCGTCTACAACGACGCCGACAGCTTCTCCGCCGGTGCGAACCTGGGCCTTGCCCTGTTCGCGCTCAACATCGCCGCCTGGGGCGAGATCGAGAAGCTCGTCGCGGGCGGGCAGATGGCTTACAAGGGCCTCAAGTACGCGCCGTTCCCGGTGGTCGGCGCGCCGGCCGGCCTCGCGGTGGGCGGCGGGTGCGAGATCCTGCTCCACTGCGATGCGGTGCAGGCGCATGCCGAACTCTACATGGGCCTCGTCGAATGCGGCGTCGGCCTGATCCCCGGCTGGGGCGGCAACGGCGAGATGCTCGACCGCTGGCAGAAGAACAGGCTTACCCCCAAGGGCCCGATGCCGGCCGTCGCCAAGGTGTTCGAGACGGTCTCCACCGCGTCCGTCTCGCGCTCGGCGGCGCAGGCGAAGGAGATGCTGTTCCTGCGCGAAAGCGATGCGATCACCATGAACCGCGACCGCCTGCTGTATGACGCCAAGCGCAAGGCGCTGTCGCTGGTCGAAGGCTATGCTCCGCCCGAAGCGCCGCACTTCCGCCTGCCGGGCGAAAGCGGCCGCACCGCGCTGGGCATGGCCGCCGAGGGCTTCCACAAGCAGGGCAAGGCGACCGACTACGACATGGTGGTTTCGGACGCGCTGGCCGGCGTGCTCTCGGGCGGCGAGGCGGACCTCGTCGATACCGTGACCGAACAGGAACTGCTCAAGCTGGAGCGCGAGACGTTCATGCGGCTGGTACGCGAACCGCGTTCGATCGCCCGGGTCGAGCACATGCTCGAAACCGGCAAGCCGCTGCGTAACTGATAGAACGAGGAAAGGATCGCGGCGCTGCCTCAACCATTCGTCGTCCCTGCATAGGCGGGGACCCCGCTTCTTCTTCGAGCCATGCGCCGGGGTGGAACAAGCGGGATCCCGGCCTCCGCGGGGATGATGGAAAAAGGCGGCGCACCGGTCTTCGAGGAGAGTGACATGCAAGTATACGAAGCGCCCTTGCGCGACATGCGGTTCGTGATCCACGAACTCCACCAGGACGACGGCTTCGGTAACATCGAGGCCCTGTCCGAATTCACCCCCGATCTCGTCGATGCGGTGCTGGAGGAAGCGGCCAAGGTCGCGACCGAAGTGCTGCTGCCGCTGAACCGTTCGGGCGATATCGAAGGCTGCGTGCTGGAAAACGGCGTGGTGCGCACGCCCAAGGGCTTCAAGGAAGCCTATGAGATGTTCCGCGAAGGCGGCTGGTGCGCGCTCGCCTCGGACGCGGAGTGGGGCGGGCAGGGCCTGCCCGAGACGGTCAACAAGATGACCGAGGAGATGATCTGCTCGGCCAACCTGTCGTTCAGCCTCTACCCGGGCCTGACCCACGGCGCGACCACCGCGATCGAGGGCTATGCCAGCGACGAACTCAAGAAGTTCTACCTGCCGAAGATGGTCTCGGGCGACTGGTCGGGCACGATGTGCCTCACCGAACCGCACTGCGGCACCGACCTTGGCATGCTGCGCACCAAGGCCATCCCGCAGGATGACGACAGCTACAAGCTCACCGGCTCGAAGATCTTCATCTCGGCCGGCGAGCACGACCTGACCGAGAACATCGTCCACCTCGTCCTTGCCCGCCTGCCCGATGCGCCCGAGGGGGTGAAGGGCATCAGCCTGTTCATCGTGCCAAAGTATCTTCCGAAGGAGGACGGCACTCCGGGCCCGTCCAACGGCGTTTCGGTGGCGGCGATCGAGCACAAGATGGGGCTCAAGGCCTCGGCCACCTGCCAGCTGAACTTCGACGATTCCACCGGCTGGCTCGTCGGCAAGCCCAACAAGGGCATGGAGGCGATGTTCACGATGATGAACACCGAGCGCGTCTCGGTGGGCGTCCAGGGTCTGGGCGTGGGCGAGGCCGCCTATCAGTCGGCCGTCTGGTACGCGAAGGATCGCCTGCAGGGCCGCTCGCTGTCGGGCATCAAGAACCCCAAGGGGCCGGCAGACCCGATCATCGTCCACCCCGACGTGCGCCGCATGCTGATGACGATGCGCGCCTACAACGAAGGGTGCCGGGCGCTGGGCGGCTGGGTCAGCCGCGCGCTCGATGCCGAACGTTACTCCACCGACCCCGAGGTGAAACAGCGCGCCGCCGACTTCATCGCGCTGATGACCCCGGTGGTGAAGGCGCTGTTCACCGATCTCGGCTACGAGAACGCGAACCTTGCGGTTCAGGTCTACGGCGGCCACGGCTACATCGCCGAAAGCGGCGTGGAGCAATACGTGCGCGATGGCCGCATCGCGATGATCTACGAAGGCACCAACGGCATCCAGGCGCTCGATCTTGTCGGCCGCAAGCTGCCCGCGCACATGGGCCGCAACTTGCGCAGCTTCTTCCACCCGGTCTCGCAGTTCATCGAGGCCAACAAGGCGGACGAGCAGTTCAAGCCGATGATCGAAGCGCTGGAAAAGGCCTTCGGGGCGCTTCAGCTCTCCACCGCGACGATCGCCCAGAAGGGCATGAAGGACCCCGAGGAAGCAGGCGCGGCGGCGACCGACTACCTGCGGCTGACGGGCCTGGTGGCGATGGCCTACTGCTTCGCCCAGAGCGCGCTGGTGGCGCGCGCCGCGCTGGCGGGCGGATCGCAGGAGGCCGGCTTCTACAAGGCCAAGCTGACCACCGCGCAGTTCTACTTCGACCGCATCCTGCCGCAGGCGACCACCGCGTTCCTGGCGATCAAGGCGGGCAAGGCCTCGATGATGGCGCTCGACGAAGCGGCGTTCTGAAGGCGGGCGAGGAGGGGGCACGCAAACCGCCCCCTCCTCGCTCGTCGATGCGATCCCGGCGGCGTCGGAGCCGGTCCGACACGCAAGGTTGTGGTCGGACCAGGGTTCGCCCATAAGCCTGCGCGAACACCTCGCCTTACGGACGGCCGGGGCATGTATCGACGCACGCTTGAGGGAACCCCATGTCCGACAGCCCGGCCGCCGCTCCGCTCACCGATGCCATGCGCCTGCGCGCGATCGTGGCGGGGTCGGCGGGCAATCTGATCGAGTGGTACGACTTCTACGTCTACGCGTTCACCGCGCTGTACTTCTCGTCCGAGTTCTTTCCGAAAAGCGACCCGCTGGTGCAGGTCATGGCCACCAGCGGCATCTTCGCGGTAGGCTTTCTGATGCGGCCGTTCGGTGGTTGGTTCTTCGGGCGCTATGCCGACCGCAAGGGACGGCAGGCGGCCATGGTCGTCTCGGTCCTGATGATGGGAGCGGGCGCGCTGCTGATCTCGGTGCTGCCCACTTATACCGCGATCGGCCCCGCCGCGCCGGCGCTGCTGCTGTTGGGGCGCATGCTGCAGGGGTTCTCGACCGGCGGGCAATACGGCACCGCCGCCACGTACCTGAGCGAAATCGCGGGAAGCCGGCGGCGCGGGTTCTGGTCGTCGTTCCAGTACGTCACGCTGATCGGCGGCCAGCTGTGCGCTACCTTGGTCATCCTCGTGCTGCAGCAGGTCTTCGGCGAGGCGGGGATGAAGGAATGGGGCTGGCGCGTGGCCTTCCTGATCGGCGCGGCGGCGGCCGGCTGCATCGTCCTGCTGCGGGGCCACATGCACGAAACCGCCAGCGCCGCAGACCGCTCGGGCGCAGAGGCCGGAAGCCTGGTCGAACTGTTCCGCCATTCGACCCGTGCCTTCCTGATCGTGGCGGCGCTGACGGCGGGCGGCAGCCTGATGTTCTACTCCTTCACCACCTACATGCAGAAGTTCCTGGTCCTGACCGTGGGCATGTCCAAGGAGTCCGCCACGCTGCTGATGACGGTGGTGCTCATCGTGTTCATGGCGCAGCAACCGCTGATGGGGCTGCTGTCCGACCGGATCGGGCGGCGCACCAACATGATCGTCTTCGCGGTGCTGGGCGTGATCTGCACGGTGCCGCTGTTCAGCGCGCTCGCGGCGGCGCGCAGCCCGGTGGCGGCTTTCCTGCTGATCACGGCGGGGCTGACGATCTGCAGTTTCTACACCTCGGTCAGCGGGCTGTTTAAGGCGGAGCTGTTTCCCGTCCACGTCCGTGCGCTGGGCGTGGGGCTGGCCTACGGCGTCGCCAACGCCCTGTTCGGCGGCACGGCGGAAAACGTCGCGCTCGCCTTCAAGCAGGCGGGGATCGAGCATGGCTTCTACTGGTATGTCTCGGCGTTCTGCGTGGTATCGCTGGTGGCCGCGCTCATGCTGCCGGACACGCGGCGGGACAATCCGCTCGACCGCTGAGAGGCCGCCCGCTCGCCCGCGTACTATATCCGACAGTGCATAATACTATACGTGATGTTGAGCGTTGTTCAACGCGGCGTGAAACGTTCACGGCTTGGCTTTTGGCAACCAGAAGGCGCACAACGAGTTGAATGGCTCAACAGGGACGCGTTCTGGGCAAGCAGGACGCGGTCGGGCAAGCGCAAAGCCGTGCCCGGGCCCCATAAAGGATACCACCATGACGGAAGGAACCGGAGCGATCTCCCGCCGCGACGTTCTCAAGACCAGTGCTGCCGGGGCGGCGCTAGCAGGCTCGATCGGTCCGGCCGGGGTTGCCCTGGCGCAGCCGGATACGGCCGCGCCGCCGCGCATGGCGGTGTCGTTCAAGGTCAACGGCAAGCCGACGACGCTGCAACTGGACACCCGCACCACGCTGCTCGACGCCCTGCGTGAACACATGCGGCTGACCGGGACGAAGAAGGGCTGCGACCATGGCCAGTGCGGCGCTTGCACGGTTATCGTCGATGGCCGGCGGATCAATTCCTGCCTGACCCTCGCGGTCATGCACGAAGGCGACGAGATCACCACGATCGAGGGCCTGGGCACTCCGGATCATCTGCACCCGATGCAGGCGGCCTTCGTCGAGCACGACGGCTACCAGTGCGGTTACTGCACCCCCGGTCAGATCTGCTCGGCCGTGGCGGTGCTCGAGGAAATCCGCGCCGGCATTCCCAGCCACGTCACCGAGGACATCGCGGCCGCGCCCGGCATGACCACGCTGGAAATGCGCGAGCGGATGAGCGGCAACATCTGCCGCTGCGGCGCCTATTCGAACATCGCCGAAGCCATGGCGCAAGTTGCGGGAACCAGCGCATGAGGCCCTTCACCTACGAACGCGCGACCAGCGCGCAGGACGCCGCCGCGAAAGCCGCCGCCACCCCCGGCGCGCGCTTCATCGCAGGGGGCACCAATCTCCTCGACCTGATGAAGCTGGAGATCGAAACCCCGGGCCACCTGATCGATGTCAACGGCCTCGGCATGGACGGCATCGACGAAACGCCCGATGGCGGCCTGCGCATCGGCGCCCTCGTGCGCAACACCGATCTTGCCGCCGACAAGCGCGTGCGCAAGGACTACGGGGTGCTGACCCGCGCGCTCGTCGCGGGGGCCTCGGGCCAGCTGCGCAACAAGGCGACGACGGCCGGCAACCTGCTCCAGCGCACGCGTTGCCCCTATTTCTACGACGTCAACATGCCCTGCAACAAGCGCAAGCCGGGCTCCGGCTGCGGCGCGATCGGCGGCTTCTCGCGCCAGCTTGGCGTCGTCGGCACCAGCGACGCCTGCATCGCCACCCATCCCAGCGACATGGCCGTGGCCATGAGCGTGCTGGGCGCCAGCGTCGAGACAATGCGCCCCGATGGCACTACCCGGGCCATCCCCATCGCCGATTTCCACAAGCTCCCCGGCGAGACGCCCAATGTCGAGACCGCGCTGGAGAAGGGCGAACTGATCATTTCGGTCGCGCTGCCCCGCCCGGTGGGCGGCCGGCACCTCTACCGCAAGGTGCGGGACCGCGCGTCCTATGCCTTCGCCCTGGTCTCGGTCGCCGCGGTCATCGGCAAGGACGGCTCCGGTGCCGTCGCGCTGGGCGGCGTCGCGCCGAGGCCCTGGCGCGTGCAGGAAGCCGACGCGCTGCTGCCCAAGGGTGCCGGCCCGGTCGCCGACCGCCTGTTCGCCGGCGCCGCCCCGCGAGAGGACAACGCCTTCAAGCTGCTGCTCGCCCGGCGTACCATCGCATCCGTCATCGCGGAGGCTCGAAGCGCATGAAGTTCGACACACCCGCAGGGACCAACCCGATCGACCGCATGAGCGTGATCGGCAAGCCCACGCCCCGCATCGACGGACCGCTCAAGGTCAGCGGCCAGGCGCCCTACGCCTATGAGCACCACGACGTGCCCGGCAAGCCCGCCTACGGCTACGTGCTGGGCAGCGCCGTGGCGAAGGGCACGATCCGCGCGATCGACACGGCCCGCGCCGAACGCGCGCCGGGCGTGCTGGCGGTGGTCACGCACCGAAATGCCGGCAAGCTGGGCAAGGGCAGCATGAACACCGCGAAACTGCTCGCGGGGCCCGACGTGCAACACTATCATCAGGCGGTGGCCGTGGTCGTCGCCGAGACGTTCGAGCAGGCCCGCACCGCGGCCGCCATGATCGACGTGGACTATGCGCGCGGCGCCGACGGCCGCTTCGACCTCGCCGCCGCCAAGGCCGGCGCCAAGGAGCAGACCGGCTCCGACGCTCCCACCGCGGTTGGCGATTTCGCCGGAGCGTTCGCCTCTGCCCCGGTCCA
>Ga0308159_1002017_pt1 | contig 25087 bp, 17 predicted proteins | sample PhyCR1_FD_201040 | JGI IMG/M metagenome (GOLD analysis project Ga0308159, IMG submission 201040) | Phyllosphere microbial communities from UC Gill Tract Community Farm, Albany, California, United States - DLSLC.R1 | ecosystem: Host-associated > Plants > Phyllosphere > Unclassified | place: USA...
ATTTTTCCGCCCCCCACCCCCGCCCGGGCGGGGGGGCCCCCGCGGCCCCCGCGCCTCCTGTCTGTCTGCAGCCCGGTTCAGAACGCGCGGAGACGACGAAGGCCGGGCCCCCTCGGGACCCGGCCTTCTGCTCCGTGCGTCAGGCGATGCGCTTGAACGCCTTGTCGACGTAGCGGTCGACCGTGGCGCGCGCTTCGCGTGCGTAGCGGTCGATGGTCGCCGTGCGCTCGGCGTCCGGCGCGTACTCGCGGCCCAGCCGCGTGGTGGCTGCAGCGAGGACGCCGTCGGTCAGCTGCGGGTTGAGCGGCAGGACCGGCCCCTGCGTGTGCGTGCCGAAGGAGTTGCCGACGATCGCGCCCTCGACCGGGGAGCCGGCCTGGTTGCCGCCGCCGGAGACGACGTCGGCGAAGGGTGTGACGCCAGCTGCGAGCTCGATGCGGGTTGCGTGGTCCTCGAATCCGGCGAGACGCTTCGGTGCTCCGGGGAGCAGCGGGTACCGGGTCTCGAGGACGAAGTAGTTCACGCGGCGCTCGGCACCGCGGACTGCTCGCGCGTCGAACACGCCGAAGCCCACGACCGGCGCGCCCTCGGTCGGTACGACCTCGTTCGTCGCGAGGTCGAACCCACCGCCGACGGCGAGCACCGGCACACCCTCGGCCGCGAACGCACGGAGTGCCCCGCCGATGCGTGTGACGTCGTCGCCCAGGGAACGCATCGCGCTGAGCGGTCCATTGCCGATCACGACGACGTCCGCCGTGGTCGGCAGGTCGTCACCGGGCGCGTACTCGAGGACCTGGGTCTCGATGTCCGCGGCGGCCGCACGTCGGACCAGCGCCGCGACGTTGCCTCGGTCGCCCGAGACGCCCATCTGCCGGGGGTAGACGTGCAGGATGGTCAGCCGGTCGGCCGTCATGCGGTCTTCTCCATGTCCGGGTGGCCGAGGGCCTTGCGGGCGATCATCATGATCTCGTAGTTGACGATGAAGTTCTTCGTCCCGCGGGTCGTCGAGCCGAGCTGCTCCATGTGCTTGATGGCCGCTTCGACGTCGGGCTCGACCCGGCCGATGCGGACACCGGCGTGCTCGAGCGCGATCGCGATCTGCCACGCCTTGTCACCGGAGACGACGTCCACGTGGTCGAGCTTCGAGAAGTCGATGTCGTAGATCCAGGAGATGTCGGGCGTGCCCTCGTCGATCGCCATGAGGACCTGCTCGGGCTGGTCCGGCAGGGCGTCGAGGTTGAGCTGCAGGCTCGCGGCGTTCTTGAACATCGTGAACTCGGCGGACTCGCCCGCGATGGGCAGTCGCTCGCCACGACCGTACGCGGGCTTCATCGTCCCGAAGGCCTTGGTCACGGCGTCCGCGCGGAACTGCGCACCGAGGGCCGCACTCGCCGTCGCGGTGGCCGCAGCGGCGTCGACCGCGTAGTGCAGGCCACGGGCGGGCAGGCGGACCGGGATCTCGGCGCCGGCGAAGCGGATCGTCGCGCCGTCGCCCGTGTGGGCCACGACCTCGGCGTCGGCGGTGTGCTGAGCACGGTCACCGGCGTCGAACGAGTCGGCGTTCTGCAGGCCGTTCGGCGCTGCGGCGATGACCTCGTCGCTCGCACCGAACCGCAGGACACGCTGCCCGGGGGTACCGGAGTAGCCGTCGAGGAACTGGTCGTCGTGGTTGGTGATGACGTTCGCCGTCGACAGTGCGGCGGTGTCGAGCATCATCGTCGCCACGCGCTCGGTCTCGAAGAACCGGTACAGCTGGTCGACCTGCACGTTGAGCATCGTCACCGTCGAGGGCGAGAGGATGCCGGCGAGTTCGACCGCGAAGGCCTCGTCGACCTCGAGGATGCCGATGTCCGCCTTCAGGCGACCGGTCAGCGAGACCTCGGACAGCAGGGCCGACGCGATGCCCTGCGGCAGGTTCGCGCCGGACGGGTTCGTGAAGACCCGCAGCCCGTGGGCCCGCACGATGTCGGAGATCATGTGCGTGGTCGTCGACTTGCCGTTCGAGCCGAGCACGAAGACGACGCCGTTCGGGAACTGCTTCGTCACGTGCTGCAGGAAGTCCGGCACGAGCTTCAGGACGATGAACCCCGGGTAGGCGGATCCGCCGCCCCGCGCACGAGCGAGGGCACGGAGGATCCGCCCGATCAGGATCGGGATGAAGAAGCGCATGCCGGCTTACTCGAGGTAGTCGCGCAGCGACTGCGACCGCGACGGGTGGCGGAGCTTCGCCATCGTCTTGGACTCGATCTGACGGATGCGCTCACGCGTCACGCCGAACGTGTCACCGATCTGGTCGAGCGTCTTCGGCTGGCCGTCTCCGAGGCCGAAGCGCATGCGGATGACGCCCGCCTCGCGCTCGGACAGGGAGTCGAGCAGGCTCTCGAGCTGCTTCTGCAGCATCGTGAAGCCCACCGCGTCAGCCGGCACGACCGCCTCGGTGTCCTCGATGAGGTCACCGAACTCCGAGTCGCCGTCCTCGCCCAGGGGCGTGTGCAGCGAGATCGGCTCGCGGCCGTACTTCTGGACCTCGACGACCTTCTCCGGGGTCATGTCGAGCTCGCGGGCGAGCTCTTCCGGAGTGGGTTCGCGACCGAGGTCCTGCAGCATCTGCCGCTGGACGCGGGCGAGCTTGTTGATGACCTCGACCATGTGCACCGGGATGCGGATGGTGCGGGCCTGGTCGGCCATGGCGCGGGTGATCGCCTGACGGATCCACCACGTCGCGTAGGTCGAGAACTTGAAGCCCTTGGTGTAGTCGAACTTCTCGACCGCACGGATCAGGCCCAGGTTGCCCTCCTGGATGAGGTCCAGGAACTGCATGCCACGACCTGTGTAGCGCTTCGCGAGCGAGACGACCAGGCGGAGGTTCGCGCCGAGCAGGTGCGACTTCGCACGCTGACCGTCACGGGCGACCCAGCGCAGTTCACGCTCGGCGGGCTTCGAGAGCCCCGTCGCGTGCTGCAGCTTGTCCTCGGCGAACAGGCCGGCCTCGATGCGCATCGCGAGCTCGACCTCCTGCTCGGCGTTGAGCAGGGCGACCTTGCCGATCTGCTTCAGGTAGTCCTTCACCGGGTCGGCGGTTGCACCCGTGATGGTCGTCGAGTAGACCGGCGCCTCGTCGTCGTCGGTCTGCGAGATGACGAGCGCACCGGCGGCGACCGCGGCAGCGGCGTCCGGCTTGGCCGTCTTGTCGTCGGTGTCGTCGGCCTCGTCGGTCGGCTCCTCGACGGGCTCGTCGGAGGCGATCGCCTCGTCGACGGCGTCGGTCTTCTTCGCCTTGGGCGCCGCCTTCTTGGCGGGCGCCTTCTTGGCGCGCTTCTTCGGCGCTGCGGTGCCCTCGGTGTCCGTGGCGTCCTCTGCCACAGCGCCCTCGGGCTCGGTGTCCTTCGTGGGATCGATCGTCGTGCTCCGGGCAGCCATGCGATCACCTCTCTCGTCGTGCCACGTTCGTGGGGTCGTGGCCTCCCTCGCCGCCCAGGTCCCGCGCCGCAGTCCCCCGCGTCGTCCGAGTCCTACCGTTCCGGGCAGCACTAGGACCCATGTCAAGTCCCCCGAGTTCACCGGCGCACCGAAGTGTTCCGACAGACAGGGGTCCCGAACGGGTCCGTGATCATTATTGCACGTGCCGCTTCCGCAGGCGTGCAACGAGTGCAACCCAGAGTGGTCCGACGCGTATTCCCTCTTCCGAGTGCAGCACCCGGCGGGTCCGGCGGCGGGCGTGCAGGAGCATCCCGACGCCGAAACCGACCACGACGTACTGCACGGTGAGGGCGATCCGGAAGTTCTCCCAGGCGAACACCTCGGTGCCCGAGGCCCGCGCAGCGACGTCGAGGACGACACCGATCAGGTACATCATCACGAAGGCCGCCAGGAAGCCGCCGACGTTCACGACGCCGTTGGCCGAGCCGAGCGATCCGACGGGGTTGAAGGTCCGGGCGAAGTCGAAGCCGATCAGGGAACCGGGCCCACCGATCCCCATCGCGACGACGAGCAGCACGAGCAACCACGTCGGCGGGTGCCCGGGCCAGAGCAGGATCGCCGTCCAGAGCACCACGAGCAGGACGACCACGCCGAGCACCAGGTTCGATCGGCGCATCGGGAACCGCGCGCAGAGCACGCCGAGCACCGGACCGGCGACGAACCCGACGACCACGATGATCGTGAGGAACCCGGCAGCCTCACCCGGGGAGTACCCGAGCCCCCGGAGCATCGGCACGCCCCACAGCAACGAGAACACCGTGCCCGACGACTGGGTGACGTAGTGCGACCAGAACCCGAGCTGCGTGCCCGGGCGTCGGAGCGCGTGCCCGAAGGTGCTGAACGCGGCGCCCCACGAGTGCGGCAGCGGGATGGTGTCCGTCCGCACCGGCACGGGACCGTTCCGCACGAAGACCGCGGCGAGCACCAGGCCGACCGCGCTGGCCGCGGCCGCCACGCCGAACGCCGGGGTCCAGCCCACCGTGTGCAGGAGCACGGCGAACGGGAACGCCGACAGGATCTGGCCGATCTGCCCGAGGTTGCCCGTCCACTGCGAGATCTGCGGCAGGATCCGGCCGCTGAACCACATCGGCACCAGGCGGATCACCGAGATGAAGGTCATCGCGTCACCGGCACCGACGAGCACCCGCCCCGCGATGGCCGGCCCGATCGACGGGGACACCGCGACGATCGCCTGTCCGACGACCAGCAGCGCGGCGCCGAGGAGCACCAGCCGGCGCGGGCCCACGCGGTCGAGCGCGATCCCCACCGGGATCTGCAGCCCCGCGTAGACGGCGATCTGCACCACGGCGAGGGTGGACAGGACCGCGGCGGAGACGGCGAACCGGTCCTGGGCGTCGACGCCGGACACCCCGAGCGAGGACCGCTGCACCACGGCGAGGACGTACGCGAGGACCGCGACGCCCCAGATCAGGAAGGCACGACGGGAGTTCACCGGACCAGGCTACCGACGCGTCCCCGCGTCGATGCGCGACGAGCGTCGTCGACGCGCGTCACGTCGTGCGGGCGACCGGAGGACGGCCTGGAGGCGCGGTGCGGGGCCGCCACGGGCCTCCAGGCCGCCCTGTGGGGACGTCCGGATCCCGCGACGGTCAGTCGGTCGCGTCGCCCTGGGTGCGCCGGTCGGCGAGGAAGCGCTCGAGCTCGGCCGCGATGGCGTCGGCGGTCGGCACCTCGCCGTCGACGCCGGTGAGCGGCGATGCGACGGGGTTGCCCTCCATGTACGTGTCGTGCCGCTCCTCGAGCACGGAGACCAGGCGCTGCAGCTCGGGGTTGCCGGCCACCTGCTCCTCGACGCGGGTGAGGAACTCGCGGCCCGACTCGCGCAGGGCGTCGGTCGGGAAGATGAGCCCGGTCGCGGCGGCGATGCCGGACAGCGCCGCGACGGCGGCGTCGGGGAACTCGGTGTCGGACAGGTAGTGCGGCACGAGCAGCACGAGCCCGGTGACCTGCGCTCCCGTCTCGGCGAGGCGGTGCTCGACCAGGTGCAGGACGTTCGCCGGCGCCTGGGTCTCGGGCTTCCAGACACTCATCTGCTCGACGAGGTCGGCCCGGGTACCGGAGACGGTCAGGCTGATCGGACGGGTGTGCGGGACCGGCATCGGGATGGACTGCACCCACGTGGTGTCGGCGACCTGCAGGTCGGCAGCGAGCCCGGTGACGGCGCGGACGAAGCGGTTCCACTGGAAGTCCGGCTCGTAGCCCGACAGGAACAGGAACGGCTGGCCGATCTCGTCGCGCACCAGGTGCAGCGCCAGACGGGGCGGCTCGACGGCGCTGATGTGGTCGTGCTCGAAGGTGATGACCGGGCGACGGGCCCGCCAGTCGAGCAGCACGTCCGGGTCGAACTCGGCGACGAGCTCGGTGTCGAGGTCCTCGAGGATCGAGTTCGTCACCTGCGCGACGGCCGATCCGGCATCGGCGAAGCCGGTCAGCCCGGCGATCAGGTGCAACCCTGCTGGCACGGTCGGGGCGTCCGCGTCGAACGTGTAGAGCTCCTCGGGGTGGTTCACCGTCCCCATGCTAGGCGGGGCCTCCGACGTCCCCGGTGCGTGATGACCACGCCGACAGCGAACAGGCCGTCGGTAGGGTTGGAGCATGGTCCGACCGACGCTCTCCACCACCAGTTCACCCCCCGAGACCACCACCGCCGACGTGCTCGTCGTCGGGGTCCGTCCGGGCTCGTCCGGCGAGGCCGACAGCGCCGCTGTGCTCGCCCCCACCGCCCTCGGCACGCTCGACGCCCTCGCCGGCCTCGACCTCGCCGCGATCGGGGTCACCGGCGCGAAGGACCAGCTCGTCCGCCTGCCCGCCACCGGCGTCGGTGCGAAGTCGGTCGCGCTCATCGGGCTCGGCTCCGCCACGGGCGCCGCGGCGATCCGCGCTGCGGCCGGCAGCGCCGTGCGACAGCTCCCCCGCGTCGACTCGATCACGCTCGCCCTGCCCACCGACTCGGCCGAGCTCGTCGACGCCGCCCTCGAGGGCGCGGCGCTCGGCGCGTACGCCTTCACCCGGCACAAGGGCACCGGCACGAAGGCCCCGGCCCGCGGTGACCAGCGCATCGAGGTCGTCGCCCCTGCCGACGTCGCAGCCGACGCCGCCGTGCGCCCCGCGATCGTCGCCGACGCCGCGTCGCTCGTGCGTGACCTCGTGAACACGGCCGCGGGCGACCTCGGGCCGCAGGACGTCGCCGACGTCGCGACCGGGTTCGCCTCGGACCTGCCGCTCACCGTCGAGGTCCTCGACGAGCAGGCGCTCGAGGAGCAGGGCTTCGGCGGCATCCTCGGTGTCGGCCGCGGTTCGGCGCGTCCCCCGCGCCTGGTCGTCGTCCGGTACGCGCCGGAGTCCGCCACGAAGCACCTCGCCCTCGTGGGCAAGGGCATCACCTTCGACTCGGGCGGCCTCTCGCTCAAGCCCGCGGCGTCGATGCTCGGCATGAAGACCGACATGACCGGTGCCGCCACGGTGCTCGCCGCGACCGTCGCCGCCGCCCGCCTGGGGCTGAACGTACGCGTGACCGCGTGGCTCGCCCTCGCCGAGAACATGCCCTCCGGCACCGCGACCCGCCCGGGCGACGTCCTGACGCTGAAGAACGGCACCACGGTCGAGGTCACGAACACCGACGCCGAGGGCCGCCTGGTGCTCGGCGACGGGATGGCCGCCGCGTCGCTCGAGCAGCCCGACGCGCTCGTCGACGTCGCCACGCTGACCGGCGCCCAGGTCGTCGCACTCGGCGACCGCACCACCGGCCTGATGGGCAGCGACGACCTCGTCAGCAAGGTCCGCGCAGTCGCCGAGGGCGTCGCGGAGCCGATCTGGCCGATGCCGCTGCCCGAGGAGCTCGAGGCCCGGCTGTCCAGCGACGTCGCCGACATCGTCAACGCCACGGTCGGCAACCCTGCCGGCGGCATGCTGCTCGCGGGCAAGTTCCTCGAGCGCTTCGCCGGCGAGGGTGTCCCCTGGGCGCACCTCGACATCGCGGGTCCGTCGGAGAACAAGGGCGGCGGGTACGCCTGGTTGGGCAAGGGTGCGACGGGCGTGATGGTCCGGACGCTCATCGCACTCGCAGAAGACCTCCAGTCCGAGTAGTAGGTTTGGTACCGGTGGGAACGGCGCACCGACGCGCCTCCCACCGGTACTGCACGGGACGGGACCGGAACCACGCGGTCCGACCGTCGGACGCCGCCCTCCGCGGTGTCCACGTAGGGCCCGATCGGCCCGACACGCACGAGGGAGTTGCACCAGGTGACGGAACAGACTTACGACGTCGTTGTCCTCGGTGGCGGGAGTGGTGGGTACGCCGCTGCGCTCCGGGCCGCCGAACTCGGCATGAGCGTCGCGCTCATCGAGGGCGACAAGCTCGGAGGGACGTGCCTGCACCGCGGCTGCATCCCGACGAAGGCACTGCTGCACGCGGCCGAGGTCGCCGACGCGACGCGCGACGCCGAGAAGTACGGCGTGGTCGCGGAGTTCGCCGGTGTCGACGTGCCCAAGGTCATCGACTACCAGCAGGGCATCATCAACTCCAAGTACAAGGGCCTGCAGGGCCTGATCAAGGCCCGCGGCATCACCGTGGTCGAGGGCTGGGGTCGTCTGACCTCGCAGAACACCGTGCAGGTCGGCGACCAGACCGTCACCGGCAAGAACATCGTCCTCGCGACCGGCTCCTACTCGAAGTCCCTGCCGGGGCTCGAGATCGGCGGCCGCGTGATCACCTCCGAGACCGCACTCCGCATGGACTACGTCCCGAACAAGGTCGTCATCCTGGGCGGCGGCGTCATCGGCGTCGAGTTCGCCAGCGTCTGGAAGTCCTTCGGGGCCGAGGTCACCATCGTCGAGGGCCTGCCGCACCTGGTCCCCGCCGAGGACGAGTCGATGTCGAAGCAGCTTGAGCGTGCGTTCCGCAAGCGCGGCATCGAGTTCTCGCTCGGTGTCCGGTTCCAGGGCGTCGAGCAGCACGAGAACGGCGTCGTCGTCACGCTGGAGGACGGCAAGACCTTCGACGGTGACGTCCTGCTCGTCGCCGTCGGCCGTGGCCCGGTCACGCAGAACGTCGGCTACGACGAGGTCGGCGTGGCGATGGACCGCGGGTTCGTCACCACGAACGAGCGTCTCGCCACGAACATCCCGAACGTCTACGCCGTCGGCGACATCGTCCCCGGTCTGCAGCTCGCACACCGCGGCTTCCAGCAGGGCATCTTCGTCGCCGAGGAGATCGCCGGCCTCAACCCGGTGGTCATCGAGGACAAGAACATCCCGAAGATCACCTACTCCGACCCCGAGGTCGCGTCGGTCGGGCTCTCGCAGGCCAAGGCCGAGGAGCAGTACGGCGCCGACAAGGTCGACTCGTACGAGTACAACCTTGCCGGCAACGGCAAGAGCCACATCATCGGGACCTCCGGCTCCGTCAAGGTCGTGCGCGTCGTGGACGGCCCCGTCGTCGGCGTCAGCATGATCGGTGCCCGCGTCGGCGAGCTCATCGGCGAAGCCCAGCTCGCCGTGAACTGGGAGGCCTACCCGGAGGACATCGCTCCCCTGGTGCACGGTCACCCGACCCAGAACGAAGCGCTCGGCGAGGCGTTCCTGCACCTCGCGGGCAAGCCGCTGCACGCGCTGTGACCGGCACCGGCCGCACTGTGACAATGACATCAACAACCACTGCAATCCCCCGCGAAGAGGAGTCCACCCGATGAGCGAATCCGTCAACCTCCCGGCGCTCGGCGAGAGCGTCACCGAGGGCACGGTGACCCGATGGCTGAAGAACGTCGGTGACCGGGTCGAGGTCGACGAGCCGCTGCTCGAGGTCTCGACCGACAAGGTCGACACCGAGATCCCGTCGCCGATCGCCGGCGTCGTCGAGGAGATCCTCGTTCCCGAGGACGAGACCGTCGAGGTCGGCACCGCCCTCGTGAAGATCGGTGACGGCTCCGGCTCGTCCGACGGCGGTTCGGACTCGTCCGGCGCCGACGACGCGAACGCCGCCGCTGCCGACGCCGAGGAGCCCGAGGCCGCTCCGAGCACGGAGCAGGAGGCCGAGACCCCCGCGCCCGAGCCCACCGAGCCCGAGCCGGCCCCCGCCGGACAGACGCAGCCCGCCGCCCCGCAGGCGCCGTCCGCCCCGCCCGCGGCAGCGCCGGTCCCGGCCGCCGCACCGGTCCCGCCGCCCGCAGCCGCTCCGCCGGCAGCCGTGCCGGCCCAGGCCGCTCCGGCTCCGGCATCCGCGCCGAGCACCACGGCCGCCGCCGCGGTGCCGAACCCCACGCAGGACGGCGCAGCCTCCGGCTACGTCACCCCGCTGGTGCGCAAGCTCGCCAACGAGCAGGGTGTCGACCTGTCCACGGTCACCGGCTCCGGTGTCGGGGGGCGCATCCGCAAGGAGGACGTCCTCGCCGCCGCCGCGAAGGCCCCGGCCGCCTCGGCAGCAGCAGCACCCGCCGCCGCGTCCGGCCCGTTCGTCGCCGAGGTCTCGCCGCTGCGCGGCACCCGCGAGAAGATGACCCGCCTGCGCAAGGTGGTCGCCGAGCGTGCCGTGCAGTCGATGACCTCGACCGCACAGCTCACGAGCGTCGTCGAGGTCGACGTCACGAAGGTGGCGCAGTTCCGCGACGCCCACAAGGCGGAGTTCCTCGAGAAGACCGGTTCGAAGCTCTCCTTCATGCCGTTCTTCGCCCTCGCGGCGTCCGAGGCGCTGAAGGCCCACCCGAAGATCAACTCCACGGTCGAGGGCGACGAGATCGTCTACCCGGAGTCCGAGAACGTCTCCATCGCGGTGGACACCGAGCGCGGCCTGCTGACCCCGGTCATCAAGGACGCGGCCTCGCTGGACCTGGCGCAGTTCTCGAAGTCGATCGCGGACCTCGCCGAGCGCACCCGGAACAACCAGCTCAAGCCCGACGAGCTGGCCGGCGGCACGTTCACGCTGACCAACACCGGTTCGCGTGGCGCGCTGTTCGACACCCCCGTCGTGTTCCTGCCGCAGTCGGCGATCCTCGGCACCGGCATCGTCACGAAGCGTCCGGCGGTCGTGAAGGTCGACGGCCAGGAGGCCATCGCCATCCGCTCGTTCGTCTACCTGGCGCTGTCGTACGACCACCGGATCATCGACGGTGCGGACGCCTCGCGGTACCTCGTCGCGGTGAAGAACCGTCTCGAAGAGGGCAACTTCGCCCCGAACCTCGGGTACTGATCCGAGCAGCACGGCCGACGGCCCCGGTTCCCCTCGTGGGAGCCGGGGCCGTTCCCGTTCCGCGGCGGGTTCAGCGTCACCCGCCACCGAGCAGGGTCAGGGCGGCAACCACCGAACCGACCGCGACGACGAGCCCCACGAGGACGCGGCGGAGCGGGAGTCGTCGGTCCGCTCCGAGTGGGACGCCGTGCTCGACCACGTCCCGCAGGCGATCGAGCAGTTGGTCATGCCCATGCCCGTCCGGTGTCGGAGGTTCGGCGAACACGAGGTCGCTCGGCACGGGCGTCCACCGGAACGGCCGGGGCGCGGCGGCGGTACGAACGACGTCGAGTGCCGCTCGTGCGCTCGGCCCGTCGCCGTCGAGGGCGTCCTGCAGCGCGTCGAGCACCGGTTGCTGGGCGGGATCGGTCGGGTCGACGCGGTCCCACACAGTCCGGGCTGCGAGCACGAGGGTGCGGGTCGCGTCGGTCGAGTGCGCGGTGGGTGTGGGGTGTGCGGTGCGCGTCGGGGTCGTCGGGGTCGTCGCGTTCGTCGGGCGGTCGCAGAGCACGACGGCACCGGAGTCGTCCACCAGTACGTCGTCGATGCCGGCGGCACCGAGCAGGACCGCGCCGTCGTGCACCGCCACCAGGAGTTCCAGGAGCGGGACCGTCAGGGTCACCGCGACGCCGGTGGTCGGGGTGCCGAGCCGGTCGAGCGCCGGCACGAGCGACGTGCCCGTGGGACGGTCGAGGTCGACCACGAGGCGCCCCGACGGTGTCCGGCCGACCGCGGCCACCGGGACGAGGTGGCGCTCTGCGGCCGCGGAGCGGTCGGCCACCCACGTGAGCACCTCGTGCTCGTCACCGGTCGCGATCCAGCGATCCGGGTGGTGGTCGGTGCTCGTCTCCATGGTGACCAGCGTGGCGGTGGCGCGTGGGCCTCCAGGCTCTCCCGCACCACCTGTGGACAAGACGTGTTCGCGCACAGCCGGACACGGGACGGTCTCCCCCGGGGCACGGAGGCCGTATCCTGTTCGCATGGCACGCAGCTCTTCCACAGACAAGAAGGCGAAGGAGCCGGGGCGTCTCAAGCAGATGTTCCAGGTCTTCCAGATGACCCGAAAGGCCGACCCGTCGTCGGTCTGGTGGTTCGCCCTCGCCTTCGTCGGTCCGGTCGTCCTCGGTGTCCTGCTGGCGCTGCTCCTGCCGGGGCAGAACTGGCTCGCGATCGTCCTGTGGATCGTCGCCGGTGTGCTGCTCGGTGTGCTGCTCTTCCTCATCGTGCTCGGCCGTCTCGCCGAACGCGCCGCGTACTCGCAGATCGAAGGCCAGCCCGGCGCCGTCGGTGCCGTGCTGTCGAATTCGCTCCGTCGTCAGTGGCGCTCCAGCGAGATGCCGGTCGCGGTGCACGGTCGCTCGCAGGCAGCGGTCTACCGCGCCGTGGGTCGCCCCGGTGTCGTCCTGATCACCGAGGGCCAGCGTGGCAACCTCAACCGCCAGGTCGACGAGGAGCGCCGCAAGGTCCAGCGCATCGTCCCGAACGTCGCCGTGCACGTGCTGCACGTGGGTGACGGCACCGGTGAGAGCCTGACGCTGCACAAGCTGCCCCGTGCCATGAACAAGCTCAAGAAGTCACTCAACCGCAACGAGGTCCTGGCGGTCGCGAACCGTCTCGACTCGCTGACGCAGAGCCCTGCGGCCTCGATCCCGAAGGGCATGGACCCGATGCGGGCCCGCGCCGGACGGCCGCGCTGACCGAAGTCCGCACAGACGAGGACGCCCCCGACCAGTTCTGGTCGGGGGCGTCCTCGTTTGTGCGTTGAGTGACCGCGGGGGCGGGGCGTTCGCGAGGCCCGCACCGTGCGACCTTCGCTGAACCGTGCGAGGTTGTCGGCTCGGTGCGGGACTCCGACGGCGCACGGGACGGGCATGCTCACACCCGGTGAGCAACCTCGCACGGTGCGACGGCAAGCGGCGGAGGCCCGGCGCGCAACCTCGCACGGTGCGACGGCGAGCGGCGGAGGCCCGGCGCGCAACCTCGCACGGTGCGAGGGCGCGGACGACGGCCACGACTCGCGCGCCGCACCCGCGACCCTGGCCGACGCGATCAGCGGCGGACGAGCACCGTCCCCGCGATGCGGTCGTGCGCACCCCGGCTGTCGCGGTCGATGATGAGCGCCGGGACCACCAGGCAGAGCAGCACCGTCCGGAGGATCGGCCGCCACACCCCCACGTAGCCCCCGCGCATCGGGACGACCCGCAGCCCGACGCAGATGTGGCCGAACGACCCGGACAGCAGGCAGATGAACACGATCTGCAGCACGGCGAAGATGGCGATCTGCACCCAGGAGTGCGCGATGTCGCCCGAACCGTTCACCGGCGACCAGACCCCGGTGACGTAGGCGACCAGGTCAGCAAGTGCGCCGTCGATGAGGAGCGCGACGACCCGCCGCCCGATCCGCCCCACACTCCGGGGCCCGGACTCGGGCAGACCGAGGTCCTTGCCCGGCCATCCGTCCGGGTGCTCGGAGGGCGCGGACGGACTGGGAGTGCTGCGGGCCATGGTCCCCAGCGTAGGCGACCGGCCGGGCGTAACACGCCCGAAACAAACCAGTCATGTCCGGGAAACCCCGTGTCAATAGCCTCATCGGAGGTGCCTTGACCGGTGCCTCCGACATCACCCAACCCATTGGAGATCGGCCCCATGTTCAGCGATTCCTCCGAGGTCCTGGCCTTCATCAAGGACACCGACGTCAAGTTCCTCGACATCCGCTTCACGGACCTGCCCGGTGTGCAGCAGCACTTCAACATCCCGGCATCCACCGTCGACGAGGACTTCTTCTCGGTCGGCCAGCTGTTCGACGGCTCCTCCATCCGTGGCTTCGCGTCGATCCACGAGTCCGACATGCAGCTGATCCCCGATGTCACCACGGCGTACGTCGACCAGTTCCGCGCCGAGCGCACGCTCATCATGATCTTCGACATCTACAACCCGCGGAACGGCGAGATCTACGGCCGCGACCCGCGCCAGGTGGCGAAGAAGGCCGAGAAGTACCTCGCGTCGACGGGAATCGCGGACACCGCGTTCTTCGCCCCCGAGGCCGAGTTCTACATCTTCGACGACGTCCGCTACTCGGTCACGCAGAACGAGTCCTTCTACGCGGTCGACTCCGAAGAGGGCGCCTGGAACACCGGTCGCGACGAGGAGGGCGGCAACCTCGCCAACAAGACCCCGTACAAGGGCGGCTACTTCCCCGTGTCGCCGGTCGACAAGACCGCCGACCTGCGCGACGACATCACCCTCAAGCTGATCGACGCGGGCTTCGAGCTCGAGCGCTCGCACCACGAGGTGGGCACCGGCGGCCAGCAGGAGATCAACTACAAGTTCGACACGATGGTCCACGCCGCGGACGACATCCTGAAGTTCAAGTACATCGTCAAGAACACCGCCGACCAGTGGGGCAAGGTCGCCACGTTCATGCCGAAGCCGCTCTTCGGCGACAACGGCTCGGGCATGCACACCCACCAGTCGCTCTGGTCGGACGGCAAGCCGCTCTTCTACGACGAGAACGGCTACGGCGGTCTGTCGGACCTCGCCCGCTGGTACATCGGCGGCATCCTGAAGCACGCCTCGGCGCTGCTCGCCTTCACCAACCCGTCGATCAACTCGTACCACCGTCTGGTCAAGGGCTTCGAGGCTCCGGTCAACCTGGTCTACTCGGCCGGCAACCGTTCGGCGGCGATCCGCATCCCGATCACGGGCACCAACCCGAAGGCAAAGCGCATCGAGTTCCGCGCGCCCGACGCCTCCGGCAACCCGTACCTGGCCTTCGCCGCGCAGCTGATGGCGGGCCTCGACGGAATCCAGAACCGCATCGAGCCGCACGAGCCGGTCGACAAGGACCTCTACGAGCTCCCGCCCGAGGAGGCCAAGGGCATCCCCCAGGTCCCCGGCTCCCTCGACGAGGCGCTCGACGCGCTCGAGGCGGACCACGAGTTCCTCACGAAGGGCAACGTCTTCACCGAGGACCTCATCCAGACCTGGATCGACTACAAGCGTGAGAACGAGATCCTCCCGCTGGCCCAGCGCCCGCACCCGTTCGAGTACGAGCTGTACTTCGGCGTCTGAGTCTCGCTGACACCACACGAAGGGCCCCGCACCGTCAGGTGCGGGGCCCTTCGCCGTGCCGGCCACGTTTCGGGGTGGGCGACACCTCACGGGCTGCGCCGCCCGTGAACTGTCGCTCATCGCGTGACGACGCGGCCACCGTCCGCGCGGGGTGCGGACGCGACCGCCTGGAGGCCCGGTGCCGGTCCGGCGGGCGGGCGCCGGGCCTCCAGGCGGTCGCGACGCACGTTCCTTCCCATCGCAGCCGGACTGGAAAGCGGAATCGGGCGTACCTGGTCAGAACTTCCGACCAGGGACGCCCGATTCGACCCGGTACGCCCGATTCGACCAGGTACGCCCGATTCGACCAGGTACGCCCGAAACGACCAAGCCCCGGGCGCACGGGAACGGGGCCCGCGCCGCCCGGCACGGACCCCGTCTCGCGAACGGTGACTAGCGGCTCGTGGCCAACGCGTCGTTCGTCCCCGCTGCGACGCTCACGGGTGCACCCGTGACCGGCGTGGGACGTCCCAGGGAACGGACGGTCCACCCCGCTTTCACCCAGTCGGAGACCGGGAGGCAGTTGCGCGCGTCGATCACGACGCGGCGCCCGACGAGGTCACCGAGGGCGACCGGGTCGGCGGTGATGATGTCGTCCCACTCGGTGAGCACGAGGACGACGTCGGCGCCCTCGATCGCGTCCGTCATCGAGGCGGCGTAGCTCAGCGTCGGGAACGAGCGCTTCGCGGGCTCCATCGCCTCGGGGTCCCAGAGCGTCACCTGGGCGCCGCGGAGGTGCAGCGCGGCGGCGACGTTGAGCGCCGGGGAGTCCCGGACGTCGTCGGTCAGGGGCTTGAACGCGGCACCGATGACGGCCACGCGACGGTTGAGCACCGATCCCCCGGCCGAGTCGATCGCCATGTCGATGACCCGCTGGCGCTGCCCCATGTTGATCTCGTCGACCTGCTGCATGAGGCCGACGACCTGGCCGGCACCGATCTCGTTCGCGCGGTACATGAGCGCCCGGATGTCCTTCGGCAGGCAGCCGCCGCCGAAGCCGAGGCCGGCGTTCAGGAACTTCCGGCCGATGCGGGCGTCGTGGCCGAGGGCGTCGGCGAGCGTGGAGACGTCGGCCCCGGTGATCGCGCACATCTCGGAGATCGCGTTGATGAACGAGATCTTCGTGGCGAGGAACGCGTTGGCGCTCACCTTGACGAGCTCCGCGGTGGCGAGGTCGGTGGTGATGACCGGCGTGCCCTCGCCGATGGGTGCGGCGTAGACCTCGCGGATCACGGCGTCGGCGGCCTCGGAGGCTCCGCCCCAGACCAGACGGTCCGGGTGCAGGGTGTCCTCGACGGCCTTGCCCTCACGCAGGAACTCGGGGTTCCAGATGAGCTCCGCGTCGATGCCGGCGGGGGTGAACTCGCGGACGATGCCGCGGAGTCGCGCCGCCGTGCCGACCGGGACCGTCGACTTGCCGACGATGAGGCCCGGGTGGGTGAGGTTCTCGGCGACGCCACGGGTGGCGCTCTCGACGTAGGCCAGGTTCGCGGCGTGCGATCCGGCCTTCTGCGGGGTGCCGACGCAGACGAAGTGGACGTCCGCAGCGGCCACGGCCGAGGCGATGTCGGAGGTGAAGCGGAGCTTGCCGCTGGCGACGTGCTTCGTGATGAGCTCGGGCAGCCCGGGCTCGAAGAACGGGACCTCACCGGCGGACAGTGCGGCGAGCTTCGACGGGTCGATGTCGACACCGATGGTCTCGAAGCCCATCTCGGCCATGGCGGCCGCGTGGGTGGCGCCGAGGTAGCCGGTGCCGATGACGCTGATGACGGGTGCGGGGCGGGTGTCGGCCGATGCGGTCGACTTCTTGGACTCGCTCATTGCGTGACCTCCTGCAGGTCGTAGTCGATGTCGTTGCGCTTGATGCCCTCGGCGAAGGCCTTGAGGGAATCGGCGCGGGAGTTGAGACGCCAGTCGTTCGTGGTGCGCTTGCCGTCGATGATGGTGGTCGCGGTCTCGCTGAAGTACGCGAAGCCGACGATGTCCTTGTTGGCGGGGTCCGCCAGCGCATCGAAGAGCGAGTTGATCCACTGCGTCTTCTGCGGGTTCGCGACACTCGTGCCGGTCTCGGTCGCCCCGATCTCGTTGAGCATGATGCCCTTGCCCGGTGCGATCTGGCGGAGCTGCGCGAGCGTCGCTCCGAAGGTCGTGCCGAACGTGGGCTGCTCGGTGGCGTCGCGGTAGTAGCCGCTCATGCCGACCCAGTCCACGTAGTCCGCACCCGGGTAGTACTGCCGCATGTAGTCGAGCGTCTGGTACTTCGGGTTGCCGAGCTTGTCGATGCGGCTCGGGGACCAGTCCCAGATGACGTACTTGTTCGCGCCGTTCGCCTGGAAGACGTCGTGCACGTGCTGCCACATCTTCACGTAGGAGCCGGCCGGGTTCTTCTGGTCGTCACCCTCGGACCAGTTGTACCAGGAGCCGTTCATCTCGTGGTCGAGACGGATGACCATCGGCTGCCCGTTGGCTGCCAGCGCCTTGGCGTACTTCGTCAGGTAGGCGTCGAACGACCCACCGGAGATGTCCTCGTTGGTGTACCCGGGGACGTACTTCTGGTCGTTGCCGGTCTGCGCCGGCACCGTCTCCCACGTCATGAGCGGGACACGGCCGTTGGCCCAGGAGCGCTGCACCGCAGGGGCGTTGAACTCCTGGTCGAAGCCCTGGAAGAAGCCGGTCATGTTCGACGCCGTGCCGACCTGACGGGAGACCTCGTCGTACTCGGCCCAGTTGAACGGGGACTGTGCGGTGTAGAGGCCGTACCAGCGCGACTGCTGGCCGAGGATCTCGGCCTTGGTCGGTGTGACGACCGGGGTGGCGCCCGGGTCGGTCGACGGACCGGGGTTCGGCTTCGAGCCGCCACCGTTGCCGGAACCAGAGCCGGACCCGGATCCGTTGCCGGAACCCGATCCGCTGCCAGAGCCGTTGTCGGACGAGCCCGAGCCGGACCCGGACGCACCTGCCGAACCCGCACCGGACCCGCCGGAACCCGAGCCACCGCTGCCGGAACCCGCGGCGTTGACGGTGGACGAGCCTCCCGAGTCCTTCGCGGCACCGAGCTGGGACTGCAGCGACGCGATCTGCGCCTTGAGTTCCGAGATCTGGTCGCCACGCGACCCGGCCTGGGCCGTGCGGGAGTCGAGCTTGCCCTCGAGCGACCAGATGCGCTCCTGGGCGGCGTCGAGCTGCGTCTGCAGCTCGGCGGCGGACACCTTCTTGGCCTTCGGCGCCTCGACGCCGAGCGCCTGGTGCACGGCGGTCGAGACGGGGCCGGAGGGTGAGATCCACACCGACCAGGTGATGAGGCCGAGCGCCAGCACGATGGCCGTCGTGCCGATGGCCGTCCGGCGGGCGTGCTTGCTGGACTGCGCCCACCAAGCACTCGAGGAACGGATGAAGTCAGACAATGAGGAACGCCTCCAGGGCGAAGATCGCGATGCCGATCACGTACGGGATCGCTGCGTACGGGTTGTACCGGCGGGCTCGGGCGGGGGCCGGCGCGGCTGCTCGCTGGGCCTCCTGCTGCGCGACCGCTGCTGCGGCCTCGCGGCGGGTGGCGAGCACGGTGGTGGTGGAGTTGGTCGCCGCGTCGGCGCCGAAGAGCTCGTCGAACGCACGGTCCACGGCCACCTGGTCGACGGTCTCGAGCGGAGCGGGCGAACCAGCGCCCGAACCCGCCTGCCCGGACCCGGCCGACCGGGCACGTTCGGCGTCGATCGGGCTGACCGGGATCTGCGCCGAGGCGGACAGCGGCTGGACGGCGTCCGCCGGGTCCTCCTGCATCGGACCACCGGCGTAGGCACCGGCCCGGGTCCCCCAGCCGGACGCGTGTGCCAGGCGGAAGAAACCGATGAGCCGGATCGGCATCAGGAAGAACGTCGACACGATGATGAACATCGGCAGGCGGAAGAAGTCGCTCGGCTTCTCGGACAGGTGCCGCATCTGGCGGATCGCCATGCTCAGCACGCTCGAGATCACCATGAGCGCCGCGACGTAGACGAACCCGGTCGAGAAGCCGTACTGCGACAGGATGCCCTGGTACAGGTTCTCACCCTGCCCGGTGAAGGCACGGTAGATCCAGCCGGCGATCACGCCGAAGAGCATGAACGGCAGGATGATGTCGGTGATGAAGAACGCCGCCAGGACCGGGGCGTGGCCGAGCATCCACGGCAGCATCCGCAGCGTGTTGTACTGCGAGCCGCGGGCCCAGCGGAGCTGCTGCTTGAACAGCTTCTTCACCTGCAGCGGGGCGTCCGTGTAGACCAGCGACGTGTACTGGTAGACGGTCCGGTACCCCTCCTTGAGCGTGAGGTTCGTCAGCGTTCGGTCGTCGGAGACCTCGAGGAACACGCCCATGAACTTCTCGTGCATGAACCGGTCCATCACCCGCATGAGGATGCTGCGGCGGAACGCGATGGTGCGCCCGGGCAGGCAGCCGATCTGCCCAAGGACACTCTGTGCCGGCATCGAGTAGAGCGCCCGCGAGTTCTCGAGCCAGTCGGCCCAACGGGTGATCCAGCTGCGCTCCGGTTCGAGGATGCGCTGCCGGGTGGTCACGCCACCGACGGATTCGTCGGCGAACGGCTTGAGGAGCTCCTCGAGCGCGCCGGGGGTCCAGACGGTGTCGGAGTCGACCAGCACGGTGATGTCGCCGTTGGACATCTCGGTACCGACCTTGACGGCGTTGCGCTTGCCCGGGATGGGCGTGTGGGTCCAGCGGACGAGCGGGGCGAACTCGTCGCAGACCTCCTCGAGCGCCTCGTTGCGGGCACCGTTGATGACGACGATGATCTCGCCGGGCTGCTGCTCGACCATGCGGCCGATCACGTCACGGAAGAGGTCGAGCGGTTCGTCCACGACGGGGACGACGACGCTGGTGGTACCGACGAAGGTGCCGGTGAAGGGGCGGTAGCGGGCGGAGATGACGACCTTGAGCAACCAGAGCAACCAGATCACCGCGGAGTACACGGCGAACAGGTAGAACTCGGGGTGCCCTTCGACCATCTGCCTGATCTGCAGAATGAAGGTGAACACTGATCCCTGCTTCAACGTTCGAGGTGGAGATTCCGCTTCATCGGGGAATCAGGGCCGGTTCGGGTGATGCAATTGATGCAGAACCTGAACGCGCGCGCAACGCGGCCCCCGTCCGGGGGCGTTACGGGCGCGTTACGGGGTACACACCGGTCCCCCTCTCGGCCGGTCGGAGCGGTCCCCCGTGGTGCTGACAGCACTCCTGCGGACCACGCCTCGACGCAGGGTCGCCCCGATGGGCGACAGGGGCGGCCTGGAGGCACGGGTCGGGTCCGACGGAAAGCCCAGGTCAGCAGGTGGTCACGCGGCGTGTCGGGGGACGTCGGAAAAGGTCCCCTGGCGGTCCGGTGGGAGTTCGGTCACGGCCCGGTAACGAGCCGGGCTCCGTTTCGAACAGGGGTACGAAGAGGGTGCCGTCGGGGGACGTCGTGCGACACGGAGAATTAACCTTCGACGGCTGCTCAGGTCGGGTCCGTCCGCAGACACTCGGGCGTGTCGCGTGGCGTTCGGCGCTGCGTCGGCGGGCGGGTCAAGCGGTGCGTCGAGGGCGGGTCAGGCGCCGTAGAACTCGCGCTCGAACACCTGTCGGGCCCGCCGCGTGACGCCGAGGTAGTCGTCCTCGAGGCGGCTCGCGGAACCCGGCGGGTACTCCATCAGACGGGCGACGCCCTCGAGCTGGACGCGATCGACGGGCAGCACGTCGGTGGTCTTCCCCGACCACAGCACGAGCGCACTGCGGGTGCGCGACGCGAAGCGCCAGGCGGCCCCGAGCCGCTCGCCGTCCTCGGCGCCGACCAGTCCGGCGTCGACCGCGGCGTCGAGCGCCTCGAGCGTCGACGTGGTGCGGAGCGACGGGATCTCGAGCGCGTGCTGCAGCTGCAGGAGCTGCACGAACCACTCGACGTCGCTGAGCGATCCCCGGCCGAGCTTGAGGTGCCGGGCCGGGTCGGCGCCGCGGGGCAGCCGCTCCGACTCGACGCGGGCCTTGATGCGGCGGACCTCGCGCACCTGGTGGTCGTCGATCTGCTCCGGGTACCGCGTGCGGTCGGCGAGGTGCTCGAAGTCACGCAGGAGCTGTGCGTCACCGACGGCTCCGCGGGCACGGAGGAGCGCCTGCGCCTCCCACGTGAGCGACCAGCGGGCGTAGTAGGCGCCGTAGGACTCGAGCGTCCGCACGACCGGACCGTTCTTGCCCTCGGGGCGCAGGTCGATGTCGAGGTCGAGCGGGTGGATGGTGTCCTCGGTCAGGCGGTTCAGCTCGCGCACGATGGTCTGGGCGGTCCGGGACGCGACCTCGGGCGCCAGGTCGGGTGCGCGGTACACGTACAGCACGTCGGCGTCCGACCCGAAGCCGAGCTCCCGACCGCCGTACCGGCCCATCGCGATGATCCCGAACTCGAAGCCCTCGGGGGCGTCCCGGCGGGCGAGCGCGAGTGCGCCGGCGAGAGTGGCCTCGGTGACGTCGCTCAGGGCCGGGCCCAGGCCGTCGACGTCGAGGGAGCCGAGCACGGCGGCCATGCCGAGCCGCAGGGTCTCGCGCCGTCGGGCCGACCGGAGCAGCGCCGCGGAGCCGTCGACGTCGTTGCCGTGCCGGGCGGTGGTCGCGGTCATCTCGGCGAGCAGGGAGTCGATCGGCCGCGGACGCAGGAGCGCCTCGGGTTCGTCGAGCCAGGCGACCGCCTCGGGGAACCGCTCGAGCAGTCCGGACAGGAACGCCGACTCGGACAGCACCGTGGTGAGCGAGTGTGCGGCGCCGGACGAGTCGCGCAGCATGCGGAGGAACCAGCTCGACTCCCCCAGGCCGTCGCTCAACCGCCGGAAGGCCAGCAGCGCACGGTCCGGTGCCGGTCCCTCGGCCATCCAGCGCAGGAGCACCGGGAGCAGGTTCCGCTGGATCGCCGCACGCCGGCTCGTCCCCTGCGTGAGGGCGCGGATGTGGCCGACGGCTCCGGCGGGGTCGACGAAGCCGACACCGGCGAGCCGGTCGACGACCTGGTCGTTGGTCAGGACGATCTCGTCCTCGGTGGAGGCCACGGCGGACAGCAGCGGCCGGTAGAACAGGCGCTCGTGCAGCCCGCGGACCTCGAGCTTCACGGCTCGCCAGCGGGCCTCGAGGGCCGGGGCCGATGCCGCGACACCGCTCGACCGGGCGAGCACCCGCAGCTCCTCTTCATCGGAGGGCATCAGGTGCGTCCGCTGCAGGCGCCGGAGCTGGATGCGGTGCTCGAGCACCCGGAGCAGGGCGTAGTCGGGCCCGAACCGAGCGGCCTCGGCACGGCCGACGTACCCGGCGTCGGTGAGGGCGTCCATCGCCTCGAGCGTCGACCGGACCCGCACGGACGGGTCGTCACGGCCGTGCACGAGCTGCAGGAGCTGCACGGTGAACTCGACGTCCCGCAGGCCCCCGGGGCCGAGCTTGAGCTGCCGGTCGACGTCGGCGTCGGGGATGTGCTCGGTCACCCGCTCACGCATGCGCTGCACCGACTCGACGAACCCCGGCCGGGTGGAGGAGTTCCACACGAACGACGCGACGGCCTCGGCGTACCGGGCACCCAGGTCGGCGGATCCCGCGATCGGACGGGCCTTGAGCAGCGCCTGGAACTCCCACCCCTTCGCCCAGCGCTCGTAGTACGCCACGTGCGAGTCGAGCGTGCGGACGAGCGCGCCGTCCTTGCCCTCGGGCCGGAGGTTCGCGTCGACCTCCCACAGGGCGGGCTCGGCGGCGAGGTCGGTGATCGCGTGCATCGCGGCGATCGCGATGCGGGTGGAGACGAGCACGGCCCGGTCGGTGGGGACGTCCTCGGTGGGCTCGGTGACGAAGATGACGTCGACGTCGCTGACGTAGTTGAGCTCGCGGGCGCCGGCCTTGCCCATCGCGATCACCGCGAGCGGGGTCGCCGCGACGTCGGCCGCGGGGAACGGGACCTCGCGCCGGGCGATGTCGACCGCGGCGTCGAGGGTGGCTCCTGCCAGGTCGGCGAGGCCCGCCGCGACGGCCGGGAACGCGTCCGTCGGCACGGCGTGCAGCACGTCGAACAGGGCGATCTGGGCCAGGTGCCGGCGGTAGCGCACGCGCAGGCGCATCCGGGCGTCCTCACCCGTGGCACCGTCGACGGCCTCGGTCAGCGACGCCGTGTACCGCTCCTGCGACCACGGTTCGCCGACCGGTTCGAGCAGCAGTGCGAGCTCGGCCGGACGCCGGTGCAGGAACTCCCCGAGACCGATCGAAGCGCCGAGCAGGCGGATCAGGCGCTCGGTCGCGGCGTCGTCCGTCAGGACGGGGCGGAGCTCGTCCGGCGCGCGCTCGAGCAACCGCTCGAGCATCCGCAGGGCGCCGTCCGGATCAGCGGTGCCGCCCCAGAGCGCGGCAGACCCGGCGACCGGCAGCGGCACGTCGGGGCCGAACCGGGCCTCCAGGTCGGCAGCCCGCTCGAGGCTCTCCGACAGCTCGGCGAACCCCAGACGGGCCAGCTCCGAACGTGACGTCGTCGTCCGACCGGTCATGTGGAACGTGCTCCCGAAGGGTCAGGGCGCTCGGCTCTAGAGCGCGCCGAGGTTGGTGTCGAGCTCGAACGGGGTGACCTGGTCGCGGTAGCGCTTCCACTCCTGCCGCTTGTTGAGCAGCACGAAGTTGAACACCTGCTCGCCGAGCGTCTCGGCCACCAGCTCGGAGTCCTCCATGAGGCTCAGGGCGTGGTCGAGGCTCGCGGGCAGCTGGCTGTAGCCCAGGGCCCGGCGCTCGGAGTCGCTGAGGCTCCAGACGTTGTCCTCGGCCTCGGCGGGGAGCTCGTACTCCTCCTCGATGCCCTTGAGGCCGGCCGCGAGCAGCAGCGAGTACGCCAGGTACGGGTTCGCCGCCGAGTCGATGCCGCGGTACTCGATCCGCGAGGACTGGCCCTTGTTCGGCTTGTAGAGCGGCACGCGCACCAGGGCCGAGCGGTTGTTGTGGCCCCAGGTGACGAAGGACGGGGCCTCGTCGCCGCCCCAGAGCCGCTTGTACGAGTTGACGAACTGGTTCGTCACCGCGGTGATCTCCGGCGCGTGCTTGAGCACGCCGGCGATGAAGTGCTTGGCGGTCTGCGACAGCTGGTACTGGCCACCGGCCTCGTAGAAGGCGTTCTGGTCGCCCTCGAACAGCGAGACGTGGGTGTGCATGCCGGAACCGGGCTGGCCGGAGATCGGCTTCGGCATGAACGTCGCGTAGACGCCCTGCTCGATCGCGACTTCCTTCACCACGGTGCGGAAGGTCATGATGTTGTCCGCCATCGTCAGTGCGTCGGCGTAGCGGAGGTCGATCTCGTTCTGCCCGGGGCCGGCCTCGTGGTGCGAGAACTCGACCGAGATGCCGAGGTCCTCGAGCATGCGGACCGACCGGCGGCGGAAGTCGTGCGCGCTGCCGCCGGGGACGTTGTCGAAGTAGCCGGCCTGGTCGACGGGCTGGGGGCCGCCGTCCTTCCACTCGCGGCTCTTGAGCAGGTAGAACTCGATCTCGGGGTGCGTGTAGAACGTGAACCCGCGGTCGCTCGCCCGCGCCAGGGTGCGCTTCAGCACGTTGCGGGGGTCGGCCACGGCGGGCTGCCCGTCCGGCGTCGTGATGTCGCAGAACATCCGCGCGGTGGGGTCGATCTCGCCGCGCCACGGCAGGATCTGGAAGGTCGAGGGGTCCGGGTGTGCCAGGACGTCGGCCTCGTAGGAACGGGTGAGGCCCTCGATCGCGGAGCCGTCGAACCCGATGCCCTCGGCGAACGCGCCCTCGACCTCGGCCGGGGCGATCGCCACCGACTTCAGCGTCCCGATGACGTCCGTGAACCAGAGTCGGATGAACTTGATGCCGCGCTCCTCGATGGTGCGGAGCACGAAGTCCGTCTGCTTGTCCATGCACGACCTTTCCGTGTATCGGGTGGCCGCTGGCGGGCCTCGTCCCAGGCTAGTGGTCCGGCGGTGTGCGCGGGGCCGTGCGACGCGCCGTCACCGGGGCGCCGGCGGAGCGCCGGCCGCGGTGCTCAGCGGTCCTCGGCGTCCCACTTCTCGTTGTTCGCGGCGATGCGGTCGAGCGCGTGCTGCGCCTCCTCACGCGTCGCGAACGGGCCGATCCGGTCGCGCTGCGGGGACTGCGGGCCCTGCTCGACCTGGCCGGTCTTGTCGTTGAACCACCACTGGGACTCGATGCGTTCTTCGCTCATGCCGCCCACCGTACCCACGTGACCGCCTGGAGGCCCGGTGCCG
>Ga0308159_1002018_pt1 | contig 25085 bp, 24 predicted proteins | sample PhyCR1_FD_201040 | JGI IMG/M metagenome (GOLD analysis project Ga0308159, IMG submission 201040) | Phyllosphere microbial communities from UC Gill Tract Community Farm, Albany, California, United States - DLSLC.R1 | ecosystem: Host-associated > Plants > Phyllosphere > Unclassified | place: USA...
TGCCATTGTTTTTCGTATTTATGTATTCAACATAGTTCCCGGAGCTACATACTGCGGGGCTGCAAAGATAACTAAAATACTGTAAATTAAAAACATAGTTTAATTTCTTTATTTTCAGGAGATTTGGATCAAAACTACCGGATACGATATGGAAAAAATTGCGATAGACATGGATGAGGTAATTGCCGATGCCGTTGGCAAATTCATTAAGCTTTACAACAGAGATTACAATGTTCCTTTAAATTTAAAAATTGATGCAGGAAACGAAATTTTTCACCATGTGCCACAAGATGTAAATCAAAAATGGTTTGAGTACATCAATGAACCAGGCTTTTTTCGCGATTTGGAAGTAATACCCGATAGCCAGCGCGTAATTAAGGCCTTACAAGAGAAATATGATGTATATATTGTTTCGGCAGCAATGGAGTTTAGAAATTCTCTGGTGGATAAATATGATTGGATGGCCGAGCATTTTCCATTTATCGATTGGCAACACATCATGTTCTGTGGAAATAAAATTGTGAGTACTGATATCATGATTGATGACCGAACCAAAAACTTTGTCAATTTTGTAGGCAGACCTTTACTGTTTACCTCACCTCATAACCTGCTCATTAGCGAATATGAACGTGTAAATACCTGGGAAGAAGTTGCTGGATTATTGCTTTAGAATCAGCTGACAGCAATAGAGTAGAACATTTAGGTGTCAAAATCCTTTAAAAATTAAATTTCCTCCTTTTGAGGGTAAACGATCATTTTTAGCTGCTGCGAACCAGATTTATGCAGATAGCTATTCGGCTACTTACGAAACACTTTTAAGGTATTTAAAAATTCTAAATCGTGTGTTTGAATTATCTTTCCTGAAAGGCTTAATCTCTGTTTTTAAAAAATGTAACAATTTGCAAGCAAAACATTCTAATAATAAAAAATCAAACTATGTTAGTAACCACAACACCTACAGTTGAAGGCAGAAAAATTATAAAGTATATTGGCCTTGTTACGGGAGAAACCATTATCGGGGCGAATATTTTTAAGGATTTATTTGCTGGTATTACCGATATTGTTGGCGGAAGATCAAGCTCTTATGAGCGCGTGTTACGCGAGGGTAAAGACACCGCAGTAAATGAGATGCAACAATATGCTGCCGCTTTAGGTGCCAATGCAATTGTTGGTGTAGATTTAGATTATGAAACAGTTGGCAACGGTGGAAGCATGTTAATGGTAAGCGCCAATGGAACTGCTGTTATTTTAGCAGATTAAGATATTGCTTATTGCGAAAACTAAGCAAAACAAGAAAGTCTTTCCGGTGCGGGAAAGACTTTTCTTTTTAGCTGATAATGGTAATTAGAAAGATAAAATATCAATCAACTTCAACCACTTTGAACTTACTTTTTCGGCATCAATGTGTTTAATTGCATGATCAAATGGCGTAAAAACAATTTCCCTGTTTAACTGCCCTGCCATTACACTTCGTTCTCCATTAATTAAACCTTCAACTGCAGCAACGCCCAACTGACTGGCTAAAACACGGTCCATACAGGTTGGTTTTCCGCCACGTTGAATATGCCCTAAAACTGAAACCTTTGTATCGTAGTGAGGATATTTAGCCTGAAGAATTTCACCAACTTTAAAAGCGCCACCGTTTTCGTCACCTTCGGCAACAATAATTATTTTCGATGACTTATCTTTCCGGCTATGTTCTAATTTGTGCAAAATATCGTCTGTATTCATATTTGCTTCAGGAATCATGATTGCTTCAGCGCCTACACCAATCCCGCTTCGTAGCGCAATTAAACCAGAATCGCGTCCCATTACTTCAACAATAAAAAGCCTGTCGTGAGATTCTGCCGTATCTCTAATCCTATCTACGGCATCAATAACGGTATTAATTGCAGAATCATAACCAATGGTGAAATCCGTTCCTGCCAAGTCATTGTCAATTGTTCCCGGTAAACCAACAATTGGAAAATCAAATTCTTTAGCGAAAACATTTGCTCCGGTAAAGGTTCCATCTCCACCAATCACAACTAAAGCATCAATACTTTTTTCTTTCAGATTTTGATAGGCCGTTTTTCTTCCTTCAACAGTTCTGAAAGCTTCGCTGCGTGCAGTTTTTAAAATGGTTCCTCCGCGTTGTATAATGTTCGCAACCGATTTTCTGTCCATCGGGATAAAATCATTATTGATCAATCCTTCATACCCTCTGATAAAACCTGTTACTTCTATATCATAATAAATTGCGGCCCTTATCACAGCCCTTATTGCGGCATTCATGCCTGGCGAATCGCCACCAGAGGTTAAAACACCTATATTCTTTATTTTACTCATTTGTTTTTGTTCTGGAAAGCTGCCTTTCCGCTGTCTAAAAATTTAATGTAGTTTTCAGGATTATAATCTGCTCCCTGAGGAGGTACTAAAACATTTCCATCACCATCAACAATTACGTATTGCGGCTGAGAATTGCTGTTAAATGTTGCCGCCTGAAAATCGCTCCATTTTTTACCTATGGTATTAATCTTCTTTTTACTGAAGTTAGAAACATAATGTTCTTCAACTGGTAGTTCTGTTTTATCATCAACGACCAGTTCTGCCATTACAAAATCATTCTTTAATCTCTTGGCAACTTCCGAATTAGACCAAACGTTATTCTCCATCTGTCTGCAATTTACGCAACTCCATCCAGTAAAATCAATTAAAACGGGTTTACCTAATTCTTTCGATGCCTGTTTAGCTTGTTCAAAATCATAGTAAGGATCAAATCCCTTGGGGGTTAAGCGATGAAAAAGCTCGGCATACTTCTTCACTTTAATGGATGTTTTCTCACTCGCTGCCGGTTGTGAAGCCGTTAAATTATTTAAATCAAAATCCTGGGTTGCTGTTGGGGGTAAAAACGCACTGATTGATTTTAAAGGCGCACCCCACATGCCCGGCACTAAATAAATTACCCAGGCAAATACTACAATCGCTAAAAATGTACGCGGTACAGATAGATAAGGCAAATCACTATCATGTGAAAACTTAATTTTACCTAATAAATAAATGCCCATTAAAACAAAAATGGCGATCCAGATGGCCAGGAAAATTTCCCTGTCGAGCAAGTTCCAATGGTAAGCTAAATCTACATTGGATAAAAATTTAAATGCGAAAGCAAGTTCGATAAAACCCAATACGACTTTTACACTGTTTAACCAGCCACCAGATTTAGGTAGTGATTTTAATAACGATGGGAATAGGGCAAATAAGGCAAACGGAATAGCTAATGCAAACGAAAAACCGAACATGCCAACCGCCGGACCTAAACGATCTCCTTTCGACGCCGCATCTACCAGTAAAGTTCCGATAAGCGGACCAGTGCAAGAAAATGAAACCAATGCTAAGCTAAAGGCCATAAAGAATATGCCCATTAATCCACCTTTATCAGATTTTGCATCAATTTTATTTACAAATGCACTTGGCAAAGTTATTTCGAATGCCCCTAAGAAAGAAGCACCAAAAACCACCAGCATAAGGAAGAAGAATGCATTAAATATACCATTAGTAGAAAGGGCATTTAAAGCGTCTGATCCAAAAGCAATCGTAACCAGCATCCCTAATGCTACATATATAACAATAATAGAAATCCCATAAATTACTGCCTGGCCAACAGCCTTACTTTTACTGCCTGCCTTTTTAGTAAAGAAGCTAACAGTTAATGGAAGCATTGGGAAAATACAAGGCATTAAGATCGCTGCGAAGCCAAAAAGTAATCCTTTGATAAAAGTTTGCCAAAGGGTTAATTTATCGGCATCACTATTACCCGTGATAACGGTAGGAACAGCCGTTTTTAGGGTATCTGTTTTTACTGAATCTTTTACAATTTCATTTGCCGCGCTGTCTTGTGCCGAGCCTACCTCGGTAAAGACTACATCATCCGGCAGTGCCGTTGCCGTCGTATCCTGAGTTACGGTGGCATAACTTTTAATGCCTGGCAATGCGATAAACATCGTGGCCATTAAAATTAATACTAAAACCTTTTTCATTTGTTTGTGTGTGTTTGAGGCGTGAAATTAAGCATAATTTTATAAACGAAAGTTTAATCGTCCCTACACCATACAGATTTTACTTTAAAAAGAAACAGTCCCGAAAATTCGGGACTGTTTAAGTAAATATTTTATTATCAACTATTTAACCGGGATACTGAATTCAATCTCCTCTGGTGGAAGACATTGCCTGTCGTTGCAAACCATAAACTCTACCTTACCTTTAACAGTTAATGCAGCTTTATTGAATTTTATTTTTTGTTGGAAAATCACTGACTTTTCAAAATAGCTTACGTTCATTTTGAAGGTATCTTCATATTTTACTATTGCTTTTGGCTCAACCGTTTTCCCAACCAATGCAAAATCTTTAGATGGAGAGAATGTAAACGTAGTTTTTACAGGTCCGCCATCTTTTACATTCTGAGAATAGATATGCCACCTGTCTTCGATTGTTGCTTTTAAATAAAGAACAGCTTCTGTTTTACTAATTTTCTTCGCTGCATAAGACCAGGTTACTGGTTTCTCAATTTGTGCGAACGCTCCTGCAATGGTAAATAACACTAAAGATAGCGCAAGGGTGATTTTTTTCATTGTGTGTTTATTTTTGTGTGTGTATAAATTCTATTTCCTTGAAATTGAAGGCTTGCATTCCATTAGGTGTATCTACTAATAACCTGCCACCGTCTTCTATTCCAGTAATGGTACCTTCAAAAACCTTTCCATTATACAGGTATGATGCCTTAACACCAAGATTGTATAATCGTTCAAGGTAATTTTTTTGTAAAATATCATAATTACCCGATTTCAATATCAGATAATATTTCTCCATAAAGATGGAAATTTTCTCCAAAATGTCTATCAGATCAGTTTCCTTTTGTAAAATCTGTGCCAGGGAGGTGGCTTTATTAACAATGTTTTCCGGGAAATTTACCTGGTTAATGTTCAGGCCGATGCCAATAACAGATGATTTGATTGTAGTACCTGTCAGGGTGTTTTCAATTAGTATTCCACCTATTTTCTTATTGAGATAGAAAATGTCATTAGGCCATTTGATTGAGAATCCATCCTCCATAAATTGACCTAAACCTTCGCTTGCAGCCAAACTAACCGCCATATTTAGGTAATACTGCTTACTTAATGGTAAAAATGCAGGTTTGAGATATAAACTCATACTGATGTTTTTACCTGGCTCGGTGTACCATACGCCTTGCTGCTGTCCTCTTCCGGAAAATTGATTCTCTGCCATAATTACAGTGCCCTCTGCTAATGGCTCGGATTTTGACAAGATATCCTTTAAAAAGTTGTTAGTAGAATCAACCTCTTTTAATTTGATTAAATTTTGACCAACAAATAGTGTCGAAAAAGTGTTATTTTGCAAGGGTTGAATTTATAATATTGTAATTCCAAAAATAAAGCATTTTAATGGTAAAAAAGAAAATAGTAGCCCTTTCTACTTACCTTTCTGAGTTAGCTGTACAAGGCATACAAGAGAAAAAAGGAGAAGATATCGTGCGGTTAGATCTTAGAAATATTCATACATCAGTAGCAGATTATTTTATTGTAGCAAGTGCAAATTCCAGCACTCAGGTAAAAGCAATTGCAGACAGTGTAGAAAAAGAGATATATAAGGCCACCCAGGCCGATCCAAGACATAAAGAAGGGCAGGAAGCTGCTGATTGGATTATTCTTGATTATTTTGACGTGGTTGTGCACATTTTTAAAACTGAAAAGCGCCACTTTTATGGCATAGAAGAATTGTGGGGAGATGCTGAAAGTACCAATTACCAAAGCGCCTAACCTCTAGAACCATTTTGAACAAGACAAATGAACGATAATCAAAATACGAACGACAGTAAAAAACTGGGAAAAAGACTTCCAAACATCCCAAAAAAACCACAAAAAGGACCCAAGTTTAACGTTTTCTGGATTTATGCAGCAATTATTATTGCTGTTATTGCAGCACAACTATTATTCTCTAGTGATGGTGGTAAAAAAGTAGACTATCCAGAGTTTGAAAGCAAAATGCTTTTAACCGGAGATGTAGAGCGGCTGGTTGCTTTTAGATCAGAAGATTTGGTTAAAGTTGAGGTTTATATCAAACCAGAGGCTTTAAAAAACAAACCAGAATATAAAAAATACAAGAGTACAGGAACGTTCTCTGCAGTAAACACTGGTCCTACCGTATATTTTAACGCAGGAACAATGGATGGTTTAGATAAGCAACTTGCAGAATCTCAGAAAAACCTGCCTGCTGGTCAAAAACCAATTTTGGCAGAAAAAGATAGCCGCACTAATCCATTCCTTGGCTTATTGGTTAACATCGGTCTTCCGCTGTTACTTTTGATTGGTTTTTGGATTTTTATGATGCGCCGCATGGGTGGTGGCGGAGCTGGCGGCGGCCAGATTTTCAGCATTGGTAAATCGAAAGCTACCTTGTTTGATAAAGAAAGCCAGGTAAACATTACGTTTAATGATGTGGCCGGACTGGAAGAGGCAAAACAAGAGGTAATGGAGATTGTAGATTTCCTTAAAAACCCTAAAAAATATACTAACCTTGGCGGTAAAATCCCTAAAGGAGCATTATTAGTTGGCTCTCCAGGTACTGGTAAAACTCTATTGGCTAAAGCTGTAGCTGGCGAAGCACAGGTACCCTTCTTTTCTTTATCTGGCTCAGATTTCGTAGAGATGTTTGTAGGTGTTGGTGCATCACGTGTAAGAGATTTGTTTAAACAAGCTAAAGACAAGGCACCATGTATTATCTTTATTGATGAGGTTGATGCGATTGGCCGTGCGCGTGGTAAAAACAGTGTAATGGGTGGTAATGATGAGCGTGAAAACACATTAAACCAGTTATTAGTTGAAATGGATGGATTTGGAACAGATTCAGGAATTATTATTCTTGCTGCAACAAACCGTCCTGATGTTTTGGATTCGGCGTTATTACGCCCGGGTCGTTTTGATAGACAAATTTCTATTGATAAGCCAGATTTAGTTGGCCGTGAGCATATTTTCAACGTTCACTTAAAGCCAATTAAAACAGCTGAAGAGGTTGATGCTAAAAAATTATCAGCGCAAACACCAGGTTTCGCTGGTGCAGAAATCGCAAATGTTTGTAATGAAGCGGCTCTTATTGCAGCGCGTAAAAACAAAGAGCAGGTTGATATGCAAGACTTCCAGGACGCAATTGACCGCGTGATTGGTGGCTTAGAGAAGAAAAATAAAATTATCTCACCAGAAGAGAAACGAATCGTTGCTTACCATGAAGCTGGCCATGCTATTGCAGGTTGGTTCCTGGAGCATGCAGATCCATTGGTTAAAGTATCAATTGTTCCCCGCGGAGTTGCGGCATTAGGTTATGCGCAATATTTACCAAAAGAGCAGTTCCTATATACTACAGAGCAGTTAATTGATGGAATGTGTATGACCATGGGTGGCCGTGTTGCGGAAGACATTACCTTTGGTAAGATTTCAACTGGTGCACAGAATGATTTGGAACGCATTACCAAGCTTGGGTATGCCATGGTAAGTATTTATGGTATGAATGAGGCTGTCGGAAATGTTTCTTTCCATGATCCTCAGAATGAATACAATTTTAACAAGCCATACTCTGAAAAAACATCAGAACTAATTGATGTTGAGGTTCGCAAACTAATTGGTGATGTTTATATCAAAACCAAGCAATTGCTTATTGACAAACAAGATGGATTAGAAAAACTGGCACAAAAGTTATTGGAAAAAGAAATTTTATTCCAAGCTGATTTAGAAGAAATTTTAGGTAAACGCCCGTTTGATACCCGTACTACTTATGATGAGTTTGTAAACGGCACCGGAGATCAAAGCCCGGCCGCGGAAGGATTAATTCATGATGGCGTAAGTGATACTGATATTAATAAAGAAGTAAACGGATTAAATCCAGCTTCAGATAAAGCCTAGTATTGTGATGCGTTAAATTGCATATAAACACAATTATACATATGTTTGAACCCTTGAGCCTTTAAAAGTTCAAGGGTTCATTTTTTTATCCCAATGAAAGATAATACGACAGCGAAAGAGCAGATCTTAAAAAAAATAAGAAAAGCACTCTTAGAGAAGCGTGAAAACCCATACCCAAACTTAGAGGAAAGTCCGTTATACAAGAAAAATACGGAAGAACTTGAAGTTTTGTTTGCTGAACAACTTACAGCAATATCTGGTAATTTTATTTTCTGTGAGGATGGGATAGATTTTTTTGAAAACATGCTCCAACTGGCTGATCGTTTCAAATGGCGTAAAATTTATTGCTGGGAACCTGAGCTTCAGGATTTTTTAGCCAAATATGAATTTCCTTTTTACCAAACTGATAAGGATTTTGAACAGGCAGAAGTTGGCATTACACTGTGCGAGGCACTAATTGCCCGCAACGGGAGTGTGATGGTGAGTAATCAGGGCGCAGCCGGAAGAAGGTTAAGTATATTCCCTCATCACCATATAGTAATTGCAAAAACCAGTCAGTTGGTTTTAGACCTTAAAGACGGTTTTCAACTCTTGAAAAATAAGTATGGAAATCAAATTCCATCCATGATCAGTAATATCACAGGTCCAAGCAGAACAGCAGACATCGAAAAAACATTGGTTTTAGGTGCCCACGGCCCGAAAGAGCTTTTTGTATTTATGATTGATGATTTGAGTTAATTACCATTCATAATATAATTGAAAACTAGTCCATGAGTGCCACCATTCAAATTCTTTGACCGTATTTAATTCTGGCGAGCGCCCTACTACCATTACAGATGCCCTAAGTGCACGCGTATTACATAAAGGAATTTTTGTTCCAATACCTAAGTTCCAGTCAAGTGTGCCTTTTCTTATTTGACTTAAACTTAATTGGTAGGGGCCATCCTTAAACTGTCCCATTAGCAAAGCGTTATAAAGCCAGCCATTACCTTTCATTCCACCTAAAATAAATAACTCAAAAAGATTCTTCTTAGCTGCAACAAAATTTGTCCCATTGGCTATTGGAAGATGATTAACTCCCCAATTTAGTCCGTCAAGCAACCCAAATCTGGCATTAAACCCCACACCACTGCTAACATAATAGCCTAGTCGAAGTTCTGCATTTGTACTTAGCTGGAAGTATCTACGTGTATTTCCTCTACCTATCAATAACCAGTCTTTCTTTCCTGAAACCAGTAAAGTAGGCTCCCCACCTTCTGAAATCTTTCTTTGAGAATAAAAAATCAGATCTGCAATCAGGCTCCAATTATAATGCAAATGATCATTTTCAAAAGAGCCATAATTTAACATCCCGCGAAATGGAGATACTCCAATTGATAAGTAGTGACTATACATCCCAACAAATTGCACGGAAATTATTTATTAGTTTAAACACGGTAGATACCCACCGAAAAAACATGGCACAGAAGCTAAATGTTACCGGTAAGGCGGGATTATTAAAGTTTGCTTTAGAAAATAAGCACCGCTAAAATTTTATTTATTTTCGATATTCGAATATAATTGATATTTTTATACTACATACCGTTTTAGTATGCGGTATTATAATTTATGAGCAAAGTAATAAATACGGTAATAACCGGCACAGGAAGTTACATCCCTGAAAATATAATTTCTGGTAATGAATTCCTGAAGTCCACTTTTTTTGAGAACGGAAATCGCATTGAAAAAGAAAATGCGGAGATCATCCACAAATTCTCTGAGATCACCGAAATCGTAGAGCGAAGATACATCAGTGAGCACCAATTAAGTAATCACATTGGTGCTATAGCTGCAGAGCGGGCTATTGAAAATGCAGGAATTGATAAAGAAACGTTAGATTATATTATTTTCTGCCACAACTTTGGAGACATTCCATTGGGCAGTAACAGAGTGGATATTCTTCCATCGCTGGCTGCAAAAGTGAAACAACAATTAGGGATATTAAACCCTGACTGTGTGGCTTATGATATTATTTTTGGCTGCCCTGGCTGGGTTCAGGGATCTATACAGGCAGATTATTTTATTAAAAGCGGTGATGCCAAGCGCGTAATGGTGATCGGTGCAGAAACGTTGAGCAGAATCATTGATCCACACGACCGTGACAGTATGATTTTTTCTGATGGTGCAGGTGCAGTAATTTTCGAAGGCCGGGAAGAACAAGACCAAAAAACCGGAATTTTAGCGCATAAAACCGAAACCCACGCGGTAAATTACGGAAATTTACTTACCATGGGAAAAGGATATCATCCTGAAGAAACCAGCGGTAACTTTTATCTTAAAATGAATGGCCGTAAGCTTTATGAGTTTGCAGTAGTGCAGGTTCCTCAGGTAATTAAAAAAGCGATTGATAAAGCCGGATTGAGCGTAGATGATGTAAACATTGTGTTTGTTCATCAGGCCAATGGAAAAATGGATACAGCTATTATGAAGCGTCTTTTTAAACTATACGGGAAAGACACTGTTCCGGAAAATCTGGTGCCGATGACGATTTCGTGGTTAGGAAATAGCTCGGTTGCAACTGTTCCTACGCTACTGGATTTAGTTCTGAAAGAAGAAGTTAAAGGATACCAAGTTAAAGCAGGAGACGTTGCCGTTTTTGCTTCAGTTGGTGCTGGAATGCACATTAATGCATTTGTGTATCGATTTTAGTTAGTGAGTCTTTTTAAACCCGCTTTCGCCTGGCTTTCAATGCTGTTCTCATATTCATGATTTTTCATGGCAATGGCAGTATTGAAAGCTTCTTTTGCTTTTACAGCATTCTTCTTTTTCTCATAGATTTTACCCATTTGCACCGCAGCATTTGCAGCAAAATAATACTTGAGGCTTTTACCCTGGCTAATCGCTGCCTGGTAAGCAGCCAATGCCTGGTCATCCTTATTTAAGCCATCATAAACCCTGCCTAACCGATAATTAAATTCTGCCTTGTCTTTGTCGCTGTTATAATCGGAGGTTTGCCTCTCTGCCAGCACCTGCGAGGCCTTAATTAAGTACCCCCCGTCAAATAACAACCTGGTTTTTAAAAGATCAACAGGTGGCAAGGAAGCAGTTGCTTCATTCTTAGCCTGCTTATCTTTTTCTGTATAGAGATATCCATTATTTATAGCCTTAGCTGCAAATGTATTATAACCGCTTTTATCACCTTTTAAGAGCGCAATCCAGGCAAGATGAAGGTTAGCGTCTTTAACATAATTTACGCCCTTATTCGATTGCAAAAAGCGATTAAAATAAACGCCTGCATTAAAGTCTAATTTATTTAGGCGCGCCACACCTTCCAGATAATCGAGGTATGGAAATGGCTGATAAACTCCGCTTTCCGGCCTTTTAGATAAAATTTGAATCGCTTCATCATTATGCGCATTTTTTAGACAAACATAGCTTTGTAAATAACTTTTCAAAAGACTTGTATCGGCAATCCGCTCCGTATACTTCATCGTTTTGGCATAGGCCGATGAACTGTGCGCCACATCGCTCAATACGTAAGCGTAATAAAATACCACTTCATCATAAAATGGCTCGTAAGAAGATTTGGGAAGATAATCGGTAAGCTTCTCGAACATCTGGAGTCCAGTTTGAAGATTGCCTTTAATGCCAAATGTGGAAAGTGCAGTTTTGAGTGTTCCATCCGGTAAATTACCCAGAACAGCATTAATTAAACCAAGGCCTTTGAAATTTAACTGAAAATCAGGAAACTTCTTTACGTTTTCCTGAAGAAGGTTATTTGCCTTTTTAACTTCCATAGCCGCATTGAAAAACTCTCCGAAACGGCCACGGATTAATGCCCACTGCAAGTTGATTTCAGCTTGGGCGTAAAGATAATAAGGAGACTTTTTATCATCGTCACTAATCTGATCTAACCGTATTGATTTGTTTCCCTTCAGCCGGTCAAAATCGGCTTTGCTTTCTGAAGTAACGATTGTAAAATAGTCTAAATAATTCTCCAATAGCGGGATAATGGCATTCTTAGGATGCTGCTTCTTCTCGGTAGATATATACGCCCTGGCGTTGCCAAGCTTTAATTCAAAAATGCTTTTATAGGCCTTAAGACAATTGGCATTAAAATCGAAGTTTGCAAAAAGCGCCGTAGGTGGATATATGAATAGCGCAAAAAGAACAATAAAACGGTAATTTTTAATCATTTTTGAAGGTGTTCATTTGATTGGAGCAATCAAAAAACTGCTCAATATGCTTAACGTTAAAATATTATTCTTGTTTTGTGTATAAGCAAAAAACGTCCCGATTATAGTCGAGACGTTTTCAATTATGTGATAAAGATTAAGATTAACCTTCAACTACTTCATGCGTTAAAGCCTCATCAACAAGGATACGGCCACAATGCTCGCAAACGATAATTTTTTTACGTTGACGAATGTCTAACTGACGTTGAGGTGGAATTTGATTGAAACAACCTGAACATGAATCACGATCGATCGTTACAACCGCTAAACCATTAACCGCATTCTTGCGTAAACGTTTATAGGCAACCAATAAACGTTCTTCAATTTGAGGTTCTGATTTATCCGCTTTCTTTTGTAAATCCTGCTCTTCTTTTTCAGTTTCTGCAGTAATTACATCAAGCTCACCTTTTTTAATTTCTAAATCTTTCTTTCTGCCATCTAATTCAGCTTTTGCTGCTTCATAGATTTCAGTTTTAGAAGTGATTTCGAAACCATGTTCTTTAATTTTTTTCTCAGAAACCTGAATATCTAAGCCCTGAATCTCAATTTCTTTGGTTAAAGCATCGTATTCACGGTTATTTTTAACTTCTTTTAATTGAGTATCGTATTTTTTTATAGAAGACTGAGCGTCCTTGATTGTATTTTTACGTGTTACGATTGAATCCTCCAGGTCATCAAGCTCGGCTTTAATTTTTGAAATTCTGGTTTCTAATCCTAAAACATCATCTTCTAAGTCGGCAACTTCCATTGGTAATTCGCCACGTACCTGACGGATTTTATCAATTTTGGTGTGGATATTTTGTAATTCGTATAAAGCTTTTAGCTTTTGTTCTACGGTTTGTTCCATTAAAACAAGTAATTTATGGGGTTTGTATTTTGCTCCGTTAAACGGATTGCAAAGTTAGTAAATTTTTTCTGAATAATTTCAAGCAATAAATTTGATGTAAATTGTTCAGTTTCAAAGTGTCCAATGTCGGCAATGATGATTTTTTCCTCCGCATCAAAAAACTCATGATATTTAAAATCAGCCGTAATAAAAGCATCTGCTCCCGCTGCCATTGCTTCCTTTAAAAGGAAACTTCCGGAGCCACCACATACCGCTACTTTCTTAATTCTTTTTCCGGTTACAGCAGTATGTCTAACTACTCTTGCCTGCATCCGGTCTTTGACCAAGTGAAGAAAATCATAGGCATCCATATCGTATTCCAACCAACCCAACATCCCGGAACCCACCAATTGATGTTTGTTTTCCAGTTTATAAATATCGTAAGCTACTTCTTCATAAGGATGGTTTTCAAAAAGTGCCAGTAGAATTTTTCTTTCGGCCTGAATAGGATATACGATTTCAATACGCGTTTCAGCCTCCTGATGGCGGACACCTTTTTCACCAACAAAAGGATCAGAGGCTTCGTTCGCTTTAAAAGTTCCAAAACCATCTGCATTAAAACTACATTCACTATAGTTTCCAATGTTTCCTCCGCCAGCGTAAAACAATGCCGAACGCAATTGCTCTGCTTGCGCATGCGGACAATAAGTAACCAGCTTTTTTAATAAGCCGGCTTTAGGAGAAAGCACTTTGGTTCCGCTTAAGCCTAATCGCTCACAAATGCGGGCATTCACACCGGTATGTACGCTATCTAGATTGGTATGAATGGCATATAAAGCGATGTTATTTTTGATAGCTTTTAGCACCACCCGTTCTACATAATTCTTTCCGTTTAGCTTTTTCAACCCTTTAAAAACAATAGGGTGATGCGTGATAATTAAATTACAACCTGTAGAAATGGCCTCATCAACAATGGCTTCAATGCAATCCAAAGCAACCAATGCTGCACGCACATCCATATTCGGATCGCCTACAATTAACCCTGAATTATCGTAATCTTCCTGGTAATTCAGCGGCGCAATACTTTCTAGGTAATTGGTAATCTCGGATAATTTCATGGCATAAATATAGAAAAGGTTTTGTTGAAAAGGAATATAGCAGAACCGTTGTTTTTAACCTTAATGAAACCTGCAATGCACGCGCTGAAAATAGTGTTTAATAATAGCAATTATTTGCCACGGAACCTCAGCATACACGGATTAACTTTAAACCCAAACTAATGAACTATTGACTAATGAACTAATGAACTAATGAATATTTAGTTCCACGGAAGCACGGAGTACACGGAAGATTTTTCCAGCGAATTTAGAAAATCATTGGTAGAGACAAAAAGTCCGCAAACCCGATTTTTCATCTGGCGCGGACTTTAATTTCAAGTAAGAGAATGTTTGATGTTATTGAAATCCGCCGCCCATTCTTACCATTTGCAAGCTTTCAAAAACAGCTTTCTGGTTATATTCAAAAGCCAGGCTTTTATGGTTGATCACATCTACAATTGTACCGATCATACATAATCCGCCGGTAAAAAAGTATAGAAGACCCATTCCGATCTGACCCATAACAAAACGGTGAATTCCGGCAAAACCTAAAAATCCAATTAAAGCTAATAATAGAATTTCTGAAGGTTGTTTTCTTCTGCTTCCGTAAATCATGAGGAAGTTGCGCAATTGTTGCTCATTCAAGCCTGTTGTTGCTTGTTGCAAGTAAGCATATTCTTCTGGCGTTATACCTGGTAACGACATTAAAGGTGACTGAAATATATCCATGGTTTTATCTGTTTGTGGTTAATATTTTAAATTTTTGTTTATTCCTGATCAACGTATAAATTCTGTAAACTATAATTAAAAGTGCCGGAAACCCGAACCAGTGTTCGGAAAAGCTTTCGGTGAATTCGCCATGAAAAATATGACTAATTGACCTTCCCAATCCACATCCTGGACACCAGCCTTCGTAGCCTAAATTAGCCAGTGGGCAAAGTGTAAAATGATGCTCATGACCGTTTGCTGTTGCCAGTAACACTAAAGCCATCACCCAGAACGCAAGTTCTAACGGGAAGTTTTTAATGTATCTCATGCTTTCAATTTATATGTTTTAGAGGATTTGAGATGTGCTTTGTTACAGGAATAGACCCTTATTCGACCAACTGTAAATATAACCCGACGAATCGGGAAATGTGTGCGAACAAACTTCGCACAAACTTAAAAAACCTTTAACATAATTCGCGGTTAATATTAAAGAATAAGCTTATTTTTGTGCCTTGAACATTCGCGATTTAATAAACAGATACAAAACAGACGATAGGGTAACTCAATTTACCAAAGCGTTGAACGCCTCGAAAAGCCCTAAGATACAATTAAAAGGATTAGTGGGTTCGGCTGATGCTATTGTTGCACTTTCTTCCTATTTTTTACTTCATAAACCCATGCTTTTTATTCTTCCGGATAGGGAAGAAGCAGCATATTTTCAGTCTGATCTGGAAAGTGTGCTGGATAAGCAGGTTTTATTATTCCCTTCTTCATACCGTAAATCTTTCGATTTTACCCAGGTGGATACGGCAAATGTACTGGCACGTGCCGAAGTACTGAATGAACTGAATCATGATTCGGAGTATGGTAAAATTGTAGTGTCCTATCCTGAAGCCATTGCCGAAAAGGTAATTGACCGCTCTGCTTTAGAGAAAAATACCTTAGAAATTAGTCTCGGCGCTAAGCTTGGGATCGATTTTATAAATGAATTTTTAATTGACTATGACTTCGACAGAAGAGACTTTGTGTATGAACCTGGTCAGTTTTCCATTCGCGGGGGGATTGTAGATATTTTTTCATTTTCTTCTGATTTACCTTACCGGATTGAATTCTTTGGCGATGAGGTAGAAAGTATCAGAAGTTTTGAGATTGAGAGTCAGCTTTCAGTAAACAGCGTTAAATCGCTTACTATTGTGCCAAATGTACAAGCCAAATTTTTAACCGAAAGTAATATTAGTATCCTTGATTATATTGATCAGGATACACAGCTTTGGCTTAAAGATGTTGAGTTTACACTAGATATTGTAAAAGCCGGTTATAAAAAAGCGGTCGAACTTTGGAAAGCCCTTTCTTTAGCAGATAAAGCGCAGAACCCGGAATGGATTGATCCTAAATTTGCTTTCAGCGATGAAAAATTACTGGGGGATCACTTACATGATTTTCCTTTGATAGAATTTGGAAAGCAGTTTTTTTATAAAACAGATGATCGGTTCGAGTTCGAAACCAAACCGCAGCCCTCTTTTAATAAAGACTTTAACCTCCTTATTCACAATTTAAAAGAGAATGAAAAGGAAGGCATTGTAAATTTCATTTTTACTGATTCTCCGAAGCAAATTGAGCGGTTATATGCCATATTGGAAGACATCGATAAAACGGCGAAGTTTACCCCTATCAACAGCATGCTCAGAGAGGGTTTTGTAGATCCTCAGATCCAAACGGCTTTTTATACTGACCATCAGATTTTTGATCGTTATTATAAGTACAAGCTAAAAAAGGGCTACCAAAAAAGCCAGGCAATTACGCTTAAAGATTTACGCGAGTTAAAATCCGGCGATTATGTTACCCATATTGATCATGGCATTGGAAAATATGCCGGATTGGAAAAAGTAGAGGTAAACGGCAAAACGCAGGAAATGATTCGCCTGATTTATGCAGACAATGATTTGCTTTATGTAAACATTAACTCCCTTAACCGCATCGCGAAATACAGTGGCAAGGAAAGTGGAGTTCCGAAAATGAATAAGCTAGGTACCGATGCCTGGGATAAGCTTAAAAAAACCACAAAAAAAAAAGTTAAAGACATTGCCCGGGATTTAATCAAACTTTATGCGCTAAGAAAAACCCAGGCCGGAACGGCTTTCTCTCCCGATGGTTATTTACAGACTGAACTGGAAGCTTCCTTTATATATGAAGATACACCTGATCAGTTAAAAGCGACTCAGGATGTGAAAAAGGATATGGAAGCTCCGCATCCGATGGATCGTTTAGTTTGTGGTGATGTAGGCTTTGGCAAAACGGAAATCGCCGTACGTGCGGCTTTTAAAGCGGTTGCCGAAGGTAAGCAGGCTGCTATTCTGGTTCCTACTACTATTTTAGCTTTACAGCATTTCAAAACCTTTTCTTCCAGGCTGAAAGATTTCCCGGTTACAGTAGATTATATTAATCGTTTTAAAACCAATAAGCAGATTAAAGATACGCTGGCAGAAGCCGCAGCAGGAAAGGTTGACATTTTGATTGGCACGCATCGTTTGCTTAGTAAAGATGTGAAGTTTAAAGACCTTGGCATCATGATTATTGATGAAGAGCAGAAGTTTGGTGTAACGGCAAAGGAGCGCCTCAAAGCGGTTCGTGTAAATGTAGATACCTTAACGCTTACTGCAACACCTATTCCAAGAACGCTGCACTTTTCTTTGATGGGCGCACGGGATTTATCGATCATTAGTACGCCACCGCCAAATCGCCAACCCGTAAGTACCGAGCTTCATGTGTTTAATGATAAATTAATCCAGGAAGCCATACAATTTGAATTAGACCGGGGCGGACAGGTTTTCTTTATTCACAACCGGGTGAATGATTTAATGCAATTGGGCGGAATGATCCAGAAACTGGTGCCAAAAGCCAGAATCGGCATTGCCCATGGAAAATTAGATGGCGATGCCCTGGAAGATGTAATGCTTGATTTTATCAACGGTGAAAAAGATGTGCTGGTTGCTACCACGATTATAGAAGCTGGCCTGGATATTCCAAATGCCAACACCATCATTATCAATCATGCGCACATGTTTGGTTTGAGCGACTTACACCAGATGCGTGGCCGTGTAGGCAGAAGCAATAAAAAAGCATTTTGTTACCTCCTTTCGCCACCACTTTCTACCTTAACATCTGAAGCCCGAAAACGCTTAAGTGCAATTGAAGAATTCTCTGATTTAGGAAGTGGATTTAATGTAGCCATGCGGGATTTAGATATCCGCGGAAGCGGAAACTTACTGGGTGCAGAACAAAGCGGTTTTATTGCAGAAATCGGTTTCGAAATGTACCATAAAATATTAGATGAAGCGATTCAGGAATTAAAGGAAGCAGAGTTTAAGGGCTTGTTTGAAAATGAACCTGAACGACCATTTGTGGGCTTTACACAAGTAGATACTGATCTGGAATTGTACATTCCTGATGCTTATATCACCAATATTACCGAACGCTACAATCTATATACCGAGCTTTCTAAACTCAGTAATGAAACTGAACTGGCCGTTTTCGAAAAACATTTAGCCGATCGTTTTGGTCCGGTTCCACCACAGGTGAAAACCATGCTCAGCGTAGTCAGGTTGCAATGGTTTGGTAAAAAGTTAGGCTTCGAGAAAATCAGCTTTAAGAAAAATAGCCTTCGGGGTTACTTTCTGAGTGATAAACAATCGAAATATTTTGATTCTAATACATTTACCAAAATCTTAACTTTTGCTCAAAACCACCCCCGGATGTGTAATTTAAAAGAGGTTAAAAATACCTTAAGAATTGCTTTCGATAATGTAAGTACAGTTGAGGAAGCGATCCAAACCTTAGAACTTATTGATTAAAAAACGTTAATTCAGTCAGTCGGCTGACTGAATTAACGTTAATTCAGTCAGCCGACTGACTGAATTAATATAATTTACCTATATTTGGAATATGCAAGGTCAGATTTCCAGATATTTAAAATCCACTATTCTCCAAAAGATTGGGAAGAATAAGGTGATTTTACTTTTTGGAACCAGAAGGGTTGGTAAAACCTGGCTTATTGAGCAAATTACAGCTGAAGCCAAAATAGAATATCTTTTTTTAAATGGAGAAGACCAGGATATTCAAACTTTACTGGCTGTGAGAACCGCAGCTAATTACAAAAGAATTTTAGGGAACAGTAAGTTATTGGTAATTGATGAGGCTCAGGTAATCCCGGAAATCGGTAAAATTTTAAAACTGCTGATTGATAGCTTCAAAGACCTGACGATTATAGCAAGTGGTTCATCTGCATTCGACCTTTCTAACCAAACCGGAGAACCGCTTACCGGCAGAAGCATAACCTACTATCTGTATCCAATTGCGCAACTGGAACTGGCACAAAACGAAAATGGACTACAAACCGCTCAAAACCTGGAAGAACGGCTGATTTTTGGTTCATACCCTGAAATATTCCAATTGGAAACCCTGACAGAGAAAGCGCAGTATTTAACAGAATTGGTTAAATCATATCTGTTAAAGGATATTCTGATCTATGAGAATATTCAAAACAGCAGCAAACTATTTGATCTATTGAAACTTATTGCCCTGCAGATTGGCTCAGAAGTTTCAATAGACGAACTTTCCAGGTCGTTAGGAATTAGCAAAAATACGGTAGACCGTTATCTTGATTTACTATCGAAGGTATTTATCATTTATAAAGTTGGTGGGTATAGCAATAACCTCCGAAAAGAGGTTACGAAATCATCTAAATGGTATTTTTATGATAACGGTATCCGCAATGCAATTATCAATGATTTTAGACTGTTGCCCATTCGTAATGATCAGGGACTTTTATGGGAAAATTACGGCTTTAGTGAGCGCATTAAGAAAACAAGTTACGAACAACAAGGTGCGCACTATTATTTCTGGCGAACCTATGACCAGCAGGAAATTGATTTAATTGAAACTAAAAACGGAGAAATGGCAGCCATCGATTTCAAATGGGGCAATCAAAAGAAGAAAATCCCTGGCTTCTTTGCGAAAAATTATTCAAATGCTTCATTTTCAGTTCTTAATAAAGAAAACTACCTAGATTTTATACTTTAATGGATCCTACCTTATTACTCGATTTAGTGAAAATGCAAATGCCCTATGGTAAATATAAAGGATATCTGATCTGCAATATTCCAGAAAGTTATCTCCTGTGGTATAAGGATAAAGGCTTTCCTAAAGGCAAACTGGGAGATTTAATGGCGACGATGTTTGAGATTCGGGTTAATGGACTGGAATATTTATTAACGCCATTGAAGAATCAAAACCGGTAAATAAAGCTGAAATAGATCCAGTATAAGGATGCTAAGAAATGTCCCGCAGATTAGGGGATCTACGCAGAAAAATTCTGCGTGTTTGCACTATCTGCGGCATATTTAATTTAAATCTCACAACCATTTTCGTCACAAATGGCATCATTGTTTTTATTTAATGAAGTAAGTGTAGTTTTTGGTTGAGCATCTTTCCAGGCCGTAAAACTTTGGGTTAAGGCTTCAGTGAAAGCTTCTACCGGCTGAGCGCCCGAAACACCAAATTTTCTATCCATCACAAAATAGGGAACACCACGGATGCCCAGATTCTGACTTTCATAAATATCGTAACGAACGGCCTCAGCGAACTCATCACTGTTAAGAACCTTTTCGGCTTCGAATTGATCTAATCCAATTTCAACAGCAAGATTGACTAAAACATCCTTCTGGCCGATGTTTAAGCCGCTTACAAAATGTGCTTCAAACAATTTTTCTTCCGCCAGGTCCTGAAGATTATGTTTAGCCGCTAAATGAATAAGGCGATGAGCATCAAATGTATTTGCAGGAACATTATGATCAAAATCAAGCTGTAATCCGGCATTAGCTGCCATATCAGTTACCTGCTTAGTCATCTGCTTCGCCTGGTCTACTGGCATACCTTTACTTCTACTTAAGTAATCGTAAATGGTTTCATTGCTGGTATTCTGATATTCGGGATTTAACTGATAGCTTTTCCAATCAACCTCAATTTCATTTTTAAAAGGTAATTTTTCAATTGCCTGTTCAAAATGCCTTTTACCGATATAACAAAACGGACACATTACATCCGACCAGATTTCTACTTTCATGAAGCAAAATTAGGTGGTTAAAAACTGATGTTAGTAAAGAGAAAGTAAAAAGGCCACTATCCTTATGTAAGTGGCCTCTAAGCATCTTTATAAATTTATTTATAAAGCTGATTGAATATCAACTTAAATGTTCCATGAGTTTGCGCCCTAAAAGCAATTTCAGGTCCAAAAGCAAACAACTTTCCTTTACCTACCTTAGCTTCAAAAGCGGTTACGCCATCTTGAAGATAAGCTTGCCCCCAGGCCCAACCACTACGCAAAGGAGTAGCAGAATCAAACCACATTAATGGCTTAATTTTTCCAGCAGCAATTGCATCTCCGGTAAGTTTAAAAACCGGACTATTGTCAAAATAGACATCAGCATCTTTTTCCATTCCCCAATTGGCGGATTGTTTCGTATCTACTCCAACCTTTAAAACACTTCCAGGAACATAATATTTCTCCGCTGGCAATCGCTTTTCTTCTCCATTTACAATTTCTGTCATGGCACTCCGAACCGGAAGATTTAGATGGTAAGCTAAATTAGTACTACTTCCTATCGCTACAATATTTCCCCCATCTTCTAAAAATTTCTTCAGTTGAGGCACAGATTTATCAGCGGTAATTCTACCTAAGCGGTTCCGGTAGTTGGCCGGAATATCTTCTGCTTTTGGTCCGAAAGCCCTTGAACCAAAACCACCCCCCTGAGGAGAAGGAATTGCTCCGCCAACGAAAATAATTATATCGTATTTAGACTTTAAATTTCCTGCATCTATATCCTGCGGATAAATTACTGTTGCATTGTAATGATATTGCTCCATGATGAAACGCATCCATCCCGAAGCCATCGATCCGCCATAGTTATCCCATAAGGCAACTCGAGCAGCTAAAACTTTCCTTTTATCTTTTGTTGCTATTGCTTGCTTCAATTTAACATTCGCCTTTTCAAGAACTGATTTTCCTGCTGCAGAAACATAAAAATCACCATTTTCATTTGAGCGAAATACAGGGATGTTTTTATTTAATAAATCGTTTACAGCAGTGTAAGAATCATTTTGTGCGGCGCTTAATACATAGTCTGTTCCAGCAGTAAGTTTATTTTCAGGAACTAAAAGCTTTCCATAAGGATTTTTTTCAAAAGGCCCATTAAAATTATCCTGGATGCGATCAAATTTCACATTCATTAAATAAGCTAATGTCCAGCCTGCAGCATCATAAGGCGGAATAGGCGCACCACCTTCATACTTAAAATCATTTGGGTGGTCTTGCGGTTCAAACATATCTAAAACATGCGGACGAAATGCCTGGTCGGTTTTTACCACATAACTTCCGGCAGGATATTTTTTACCTGAAACAGTGAAGGGAGCGGTTGCTTTTTCTACCACAATCCCCGTACGAATGAGTGCATTTAAAAATTTGATTGCGGAGTTAAAATCAGGCTGATCGGCTGATAAAACATATCCTCTCGGATCTCTGTTTGCTGCCGCATTCATTACCGTATCAAAATATTTTACATTCATTGAGCTTCTTCCACTAAATTCAAAATCGCTTGTTGCTGTATTCGTTCCGCCCTTTTTGGCTGCAGCATTAATGGCCTCTATCTTTTTAGGGGAGAAAGACCAGGTATCTTTTTTGCCCTTATCAATCGAATTTTTACCCATTTGATAAATATTAAAAAGCAATTCATCTGCATGTCGTTGCGCATAGTTTAATACGGCGTAATTTAAAGAAACCGAATAGTCGATGGAATTTTTAAAATACCATTTCCGAGGTGTAACCGGATTTGGAGAATCACTGTTTGGTAATAACCGTGCTGGCACCAACGGGATTTCGGAAGGGCTAGGGCTACCTACAATCTCTGTAAGTAAACCAATCATATTATGGAAATAAGTTGTGGTTCGCAACCCTCCATTGTACCAGGTAGAAAATACAGACCCTCCACGTTGCGTATAACCTGGTTTTCCTTCTACATTTAGCCTGGTGTGCATGGCCGCGCCAACTGCATCTAAACTGGTCAGAAGCGTAGCGTCAAAAACGTAATTAAAGGGATCGCGATAGGGCGGACCGGCAACTACTGTTCCGGCAGGGCCCGCCTGATGGTGATTATACATAATCTGCGGAATCCATTCTATAAAAAGCTGCCGCCCGATGTTTTGAGTTTCCTTCAAATTAAGCATAAAGAAATCGCGGTTATTATCATGACCTGCGTATTTCTCATAAAGAACCGGTAATCCAGACAAAGCCCTTTTTGCCGTATCCTTTTCACGCATATACCAATTGGTAACCAACTCTTGTCCGTCAGGATTGGCGTGTGTAAACAAAATAATCACCTTATCCAGAATTTTAGTTGTTTCGGGATCAGTTTTCGACGCAAATTCATAAGCTGTCTGAATCAATTGGTGTGCACCAACAGTTTCTGTAGCATGTAATCCTCCATCAATCCATACCACAGCCTTTCCTTCTTGTGCCAATGCTTTTGCCTCTACGGGCGTGATTTCTGCATGTGCAAGCTGCTGTGAAATTTCTTTATACCGATCCAGCTTCTGAATGTTTTCTGGCGAAGAAATGATAACCATGTATTGACTTCTACCTTCTTCCGTTTTTCCGATATCAACCAATTTAACACGTTTAGATGCCTGGGCTAATTTTTTAAAATAAGCCTCTGTTTGCGTGTAAGTAGCGAGCTGGTAATTGTCGCCAATATTAAAGCCGAAATGCGCCTTAGGAGATGGAACTTCCTGGGCATAAATCACAGCCGAAGTCATCATCAAAAAAGCAAAACATGACTTTTTTAAGTAATTTTTTATCATATTCAAGATTGTTTGTTTGTTAGTTACTCAAATATAATATAGAAACGAATCGGAAAACTGCATGAGGTAAATTTGTTACAAGAGCTATTTAGTTTAACTGGACCTGTTTCGAAAATTTTAATTTAAATAATTAAAAATGATTCAACTAATCAATTTTTAAGAACAAAAACATATCAAGCCTTCCTTTTTTCCTAGATATTGGAAAGATTAGCAACTTGCTCATTAAAATTAAGAGTAGTTAATTCGGAGGTACCTGCTACTATAGAAGTTTTTAGCACAAATGTTCTACAATTTAGTTTAGGAGTATTAGATTTGGCGCATTCCATAATCAGAAGACTTTACAAGCCATAATAATTATCATGACCTTAGAAGAAAGAATCAAAAATTCAATTACGAGCATATTTAAAGCTGTTTTTCCAAATACTACAAATCACTATGATACCCTATTTGGCGGTACAGCCATGCATTTAATGGATGAAGTAGCATTTATAACTGCTACCCGCTTCAGCAGGCAGATTATGGTAACGGTAAGCAGCGATAGAATTGATTTTAAAAAACCAATCCCGGCAGGTACTATTGTTGAATTAATAGGCAAAGTAATTCACGTTGGAAATACCAGTTTAAAAGTAAACGTAGAAATTTACATTGAGCAAATGTATGCTGAAGGCCGTGAATTAGCTGTACATGGAAGTTTCACTTTTGTTGCGATAGACGAAACCAAAAAGCCGGTTCAGGTGATCAAATAGCCTTACACCTATCCTTTTAACCAATAAATAAAGTTTTACTCTTTATGTAAACTTAATGGGCGCTATAGATTCAAGAAAAACCCGTTAATACATCTAACATAATCATTTCCCGCTATCGCTTTGCGTTCTTTGCGTAAAACTTAGCTTCTCTGCGGTTAAATAAATGGAAAATTAATACAAAATCAGGTATAGATAAGCATAAACTACCGGAGCTGCCAATAATAACCCATCGAAACGATCTAATAAACCGCCATGACCAGGCAATAAGCCTCCACTATCTTTGGTGTCTAAACTGCGCTTCAACATTGATTCAACCAAGTCTCCCAGCGTACCAAAGCTGGCGATTAAAACCGCCATACCAATCCATACCCAGTATGGATTTTCTATAAATAAAAAGGATAATCCGTAGGCTACCAAAACACTGGTAAACATCCCTCCAAAAAAACCCTCCCAACTTTTCTTCGGTGAATGGCGCTCAAATAATTTACGTTTTCCATATTTTACGCCAAAGAGATAAGCACCGGTATCATTCGCCCAAAGCATCAATAAAAAAGCCAATGGCAAGTGAAAATTATATTCACTCCAATTTTTTAAGAACCCTAATGCATGAAAAAAGCAGAAGGGAATGGTTA
>Ga0308159_1002019_pt1 | contig 25081 bp, 20 predicted proteins | sample PhyCR1_FD_201040 | JGI IMG/M metagenome (GOLD analysis project Ga0308159, IMG submission 201040) | Phyllosphere microbial communities from UC Gill Tract Community Farm, Albany, California, United States - DLSLC.R1 | ecosystem: Host-associated > Plants > Phyllosphere > Unclassified | place: USA...
CGTCTCGAACAACGGGCTGACGATCAGGTCCACCTTCGCCGTCGCCGCTTCCCGCGGCGCCAGCGTGCCGTGCATCAACCCGCACTCCTTCTGCAGCACCAGCACTTCCAACAGGTCGCTGACGCTCTCGGTATGGCTGATGATGGCGTGGCGGATGGCGTCCGCGCCGAAACTGGCGCGCAGCTGCCGCGCCATCTCGAAGATCGCCAGCTCGCTCTCGGTGTTGGCGGAATACACCGCGTTGCGCACCCGCAGGCCGCGCGGGTCGGCCAGAAGCTGCAGCAGCAGCCGCTGCTTCGCCGCCTCTTCCAGCCCCGGGTAATCCGGCTCGATCCGCGCGGTGGCCAGCAGCTCGGCCAGCACCGCCTCATGCTGGTCGGAACTTTGCCGCAGGTCGGTGGTGGCCAGGTGGAAGCCGAACACCTCCACCGCCCGCATCAGCGGCACCAGCCGGGGGGCCGCCAGCGCCGCGCCGTGGTGCCGGCGCAGCGAATCCTCCACAACGCGCAGATCGGCCAGGAATTCGCCGGCGCCTTCATACGGCTCGGCCGGGGCCACGGCATGGCGCAGCGCCTCCGTCCCCGTCAGCGCCTTCAGCGTGCCGGCCAGCCGCGCATACACCCCCGTCAGCGCCCGCCGGTAAGGCTCGTCATCCCGCCGCGCATTCGCGTCGCCGGAACGGGCGGCCAATGTATCCAGGTCGCTGGAACACCCAGCCAGTGTGCGGGAGACGGAGAGCTCCGCCCCCAGCGCGTGCACCTCGGCCAGGTAGTGCCGCAGCACCACTTCGCCCTGGCGTTGCAGCGCCATGGTCAGCGTGCCGGCATTGACGTTGGGGTTGCCGTCCCGGTCGCCGCCGATCCAGTTGCCCATGCGGAAGAACGGCGCCACCCGCCGGCCAAGCTGCCGCTCCAGATCCGCGTACAGACGCGGAATCTCCCGCAGGAAGGTGGTGTTGTAGTAGCTGAGGACGTTCTCGATCTCGTCCCGCACCGTCAGCTTGACGAAGCGCAGGATGCGCGTCTGCCACAACTGGGTGATACGCGTCTTCAGCAGCGCCTCGTTCTCCGCCCGCGCGCCGGTCCCGCGCAGCCCGTCCCGCGCCGCCAGCAACTCCGCGATCGCCCGCTCGGTATCCAGCGTGCTCTTGCGCTGCACCTCGGTCGGGTGCGCCGTCAGCACGGGCGAGACCCAACTGCGGGACAGCGCCCGCCCGATCTGCTCCGCCCCGATCCCCGCCTCCTGGAAGCGGGCGAAGCTGCGGGCCAGGCTGCCTTCCTCCGGCGCCCCGCTCTCCTCGCTGGCCGCCTGCCGGCGCAGATTGTTGCGGTCCTCCGCCAGGTTGGCCAGATGGGAGAAGTAGCTGAAGGCGCGGATGACGGAGACGGTCTCCGCCGGGCTCAGCCGCGTCAGCAGCCGGTCCAGGTCCTGCCCCGCCTCGGCATCCGCATGCCGCTCGAACGCCACGGAAAAGCGGCGGATGGCCTCGATCAGTTCGAAGGTGGTCTCGCCCTCCTGCTCCCGCACCACTTCGCCCAGCAGGTGCCCCAGCAGCCGCACGTCCTCGACCAGCTTCTGGTCACGCTCCCCGCCGCGCGGCGCCCCGGGCTCCGTGGCGAACGCCCCCTCCGCGAGGGGCCGGGTGGTATCGGGCATAACAGGCCTCCCTGGACGCATGGACACGGCAGGCTGGCAGAGCCAACCGCACCGCACAATGAAAACGGCGCGGCCCGGCCATGCGCCAAGCCGCTGGACGGCCCCGCCGCCCCATGCTCAACCCCGGAACAAGCCGACCGTTGAGGAACACCACCGTCATGCTGCCCCGCCGTACCCTGCTGGCGCTCACTGCCGCCTTGCCGGGCGCCGCCCTGCTTCCGGGCGCCCTGGCCCGGCCCGCCGCTGCCCAGACTGCCGCCCACCCTTGGCCGGACCGGCCAGTACGGCTGGTGGTGCCCTACCCCGCCGGCTCCACGCCCGACATCGTGGCCCGCACCGTGGCGCAGCATTTCAGCACGGTCTTCGCCCAGCCCTTCGTGGCGGATAACCGCGCCGGCGCCGGCGGCAACCTGGGCACCGACGCTGTGGCCAAGGCGACGGACGGGCTGACCATCGGCGTCTCCATCAACGGCCCGCTCTCCACCGCGCCGTCGCTCTACCCCAACCTGCCCTACAACCCGGCCAAGGACCTCGCCCCGGTCTCGCTGCTGGTCCGCGCCGGGCAGGTGCTGGTGGTGCACCCCTCCGTCCCCGCCCGCACGCTGGCGGAGTTCGTCGCCTACGCCAAAGCCAACCCCAACGCGCTGACCTACGGCTCCGTCGGCCCCGGCTCCGGCGGCCACCTGGCAATGGAGGACTTGAAGGCCCGCGCCGGCATCCAGGCCGAACACGTGCCCTATCGCGGCTTCCCGCAAGCGACGCTGGACCTGGTGGCCGGGCGCATCAATGCCATGATCATCACCGTGGCCGGCATCCTGCCGCAGGTGCGCGAAGGCCAGGCCATCGCCCTGGCCGTCACCGCCGAAGGCCGCCTGCCCCAGTTGCCCGAAGTGCCGACGCTGGAAGAATCCGGCATGCCCGGCGCCACTTCCTACGCCTGGATCAGCCTCATCGCCCCCGCCGCCACCCCGGCGGACCGCGTGCAGGCTCTGGCGCGGGAGGCCAAGGCCGCCCTCGCCGCCCCGCAGGCCAAGCTGGCCATGGCCACTGCCGGCTTCGAAGTGGTGACCAACACCCCCGAGGAATTCGCCAGCTTCATCGCCACCGAGACAGCCCGCTGGGGCGGCCTCATCCAACGCCTCGGTATCCGCGCGGAGTAAGGGGCAGCGAAGAAGAGAAGGCCGGGGAAGGAATTCCCCGGGCCCCTTCTTTCCTTTTTTTCAAGTCTTCGGTCGGGGGCTGCTGAGGGCTCTGGTCTTAAGCACGGCTGGGTTCGCCGAAGGTCCTGGACCTCCGGCGACTGACGGTTCAGCCCACGTGGCCCATCATTGATTCATCAAGCAGAGCCCGCTCTCAATCCTGAGGCGTGACGCTAAACTCGCAAAAATAAAGAAGGGGTCCGGGGAATTCCTTCCCCGGCCTTCCGCCTTTCCACGCCACCACGCCAACCGCCCAGGCAAGCAGCCAAGCTGCCGCCAAGCCGCGCGAGTTTCTGCGCCGCATCGGTCGAAGAAGCGTTGGTGACAGGTTGTTTCCACCCCCGATTCGGGCCATCTGCAAGTTTGCGCGGAGCCCGCCGGGACGGTAGGATTGCCTCCGTAGCACGAATGAATGTGCGTCCACGCGTGGGGGAAGAAGCCCCTGCGCCAGGGATGCCCCACTGGATCGAGGCTTGGCGATGGGTTCCTTCAGCATCTGGCACTGGGTTATCGTGCTGCTCGTTGTCCTGCTGCTTTTCGGCAGCGGCAAGATCAGCACCCTCATGGGCGATTTCGCCAAGGGCATCAAATCCTTCAAGAATAACATGAAGGAAGACGAGCCCGACGCCTCCATGGCGGCCGAGGCGCATCCGCCGCAGCAGACCGGCAACATTGCCGGCCCGACGACCGTGCAGCCCACCCAGGCCGCACCGCAGCCTAACCCGACCCGCCCGGCGGCCTGAACCGGTTTGCGCGGGGCCTCGCGGCCCCGCGCGATCCAGTTGGGCTCGGCCCGGCTTCGGCATGCGGGCAGCGCCACGGGCGCTGGCCGTCGATGCATGTTCTGCTCCTGGCCGGCTGCGCTCTTGTCATGCGCTCTTGTCACTGGCCCCTCCCGGCCGGCGCTGCTACGCCCCTGCCGCGCTTACCGGTAGAAGGTGGAAGCCTTGCAGATTGTCAGCACCCCAGGCCCTACCGGCCTCGATACCCCTATTTCCCCTGGCATCCCTGAAGACGTGGCCCAGGCCATCGTCGCCGCCGGCCGCAGGCTGGACCAGCGCAACTGGGTGCCGGCCACCGCCGGCAACATATCCATCCGCCTGCCTGAGGGCCGCGTGGCCATCACCCGCTCCGGCTTCCACAAGGGCCAGTTGAGCGCGGACGCGCTGATGGTGGTGGACCTCGATGGCCGGCCGGAGCAGCCAGGCCTGCGCCCCTCGGCCGAGACGCTGTTGCATTGCGGCGTCTACCACCGTTTCCCCGAGGCCGGCGCCGTTCTGCACGGCCATTCCATCGCCAACACCGTGCTGTCCCGCGCGGTGGGGGACCACATCACCCTGGCCAATTACGAGTTGCTGAAGGCCTTCCCCGGCTTTGCTACGCATGAGGCCGAGGTGGTGCTGCCGGTGTTCGACAACGACCAGGACATCGCCCGCCTGCAAGCGGCCGTCGAGACCCGGTGGGATTCGATGAAAGAGATTCCGCCCGGCTATGTGCTGCGCGGCCACGGTATCTATGTATGGGGCCGCGACATGGATTCCGCGCTGATCCGCATGGAAGCACTGGAATTCATGCTAGAATGCGAATTCCACGAAAGGAGTGCGCGATGAGCCTGCTCACCGTCAAGAACGCCGCCACCGGCGCCCTCGAAATCAGCTCCAGCGACGCGGCGGAGATCGCCGCCGCCCTGGCCCCCATCAACGTTCGCTTCGAGCGCTGGCCGGTGGCCGACCTGCCCGCCGGTGCTGATGCCGACACGGTGCTGGCCGCCTACCGCCCGCAGTTGGACAGCTTCATGGGTGCCACTGGCGCCGGCACCGCCGATGTCATCAAGCTCGACCCCTCCCATCCCCAGAAGGATGCGATGCGGGCCAAGTTCCTGTCCGAGCACACCCACACCGAGGACGAGGTCCGCTTCTTCCACGAGGGCACGGGCAATTTCGTCATCCATGCCAATGGCAAGGTGTACGACGCGCACTGCACCCAGGGTGACCTGATCAGCGTGCCCGCCAACGCCCAGCACTGGTTCGATGCGGGGCTGGAGCCGTCCTTCACCGTGCTGCGCATCTTCACCGACACCACGGGCTGGACGCCGCACTACACCGGCACCGACATGGCCGACCGCTTCCCGGCGGTGATCGCCTGATGGCACCCATCAGCGCCATCCTGACCGATATCGAGGGAACCACCAGTTCCATCGCCTTCGTGAAGGACACGCTCTTCCCCTTCGCGAAGGCGGCGCTGGAGGATTTCCTGGCCACCCACGCGCATGACCCCGAGGTCATCGCGTGCCTGACCGATTCCCGCCGCCTGGCCAATCCGGGCGAGGACGCCTCGGCCGCCCTCCGCCGCTGGATGGAGGAGGACGCCAAGGTGACGCCGATGAAGGCCCTGCAGGGCCTCATCTGGCGCCAGGGCTACCTGGATGGCCGGCTGGAAGGCCATCTCTGGCCGGATGTCGCCCCCTGCCTGCGCGCCTGGTCGCGTGCCGGCATCGGGCTGCATGTCTATTCCTCCGGCTCCGTCGCCGCGCAGAAGCTGATCTTCGGCCATTCGGTGGCCGGGGACCTCGCTCCGCTGTTCGGCGGGTTCTTCGACACGCAGGTCGGCGGCAAGCGCGAAGCCGCCAGCTACGCCGCCATCGCCCGCGGCCTGCACCTCTCGCCTTCCGAGATCCTGTTCCTCTCCGACGTGGCGCAGGAGCTGGATGCGGCGGCGACGGCCGGGCTGCTGACCTGCCAGCTGGTGCGCGCCGCCGATGGCACCCAGCCCGCCCCCGGCCATCGCCAGGCGGTGGATTTCCCCGGCGTCGCCACGCTGTTCGGCCTGCCGCTGCCGCGCGGCCACACCGAAGGCGCCGCCGCCTGAACCGGTTGCGCCGGCCCCGCCCGCCGGCGCACGCCATACGCCCGCCCGCCCCCTCCTCTGCCGGGAACCGCCTGCCATGATGACGACCTACACCTTGGCCGAGGGGCGCCTGCGCGTGGAGGACGGCATCCTTCCCGCCGAGGTGCTGCGCGCCGCCGTCTGGATCGACCTGCTGACGCCGACGCGGGAAGAGGAATCCGCCGTGCAGGACGCCTTCCGGCTGGAGATGCCGACGCGGGAGGAGATGCAGGAGATCGAAAGCTCTTCCCGCCTGTACCGGGAGGACGACGCACTGTTCCTCACCGCCAGCTTCCTCTACGGCGCCGATGAGGGCGAGTACGGCTCCACCGCCATCACCTTCGTCCTGGCCGGCAACACGCTGATGACGGTGCGCTACGCCACCCCCAAGGCCTTCACCACCTTCGCGCTGCGCGCCCGCCGCACGCCCGCCGCCCTGCTCGGCAGCGCCGACGGCGTGATGCTGCACCTGTTCGAGCAGGTGGTGGACCGGCTGGCCGATATTCTGGAGCGGATCGGCGCGGACATGGACCGCGCCAGCCAGTCCGCCTTCCGCATCGCCCGCGGCAACCAGAAGAAGAAGGCCAATGTGCGGGACGCCGACCTCAAGGCCGTACTGCTCGCCCTCGGCCAGGTAGGCGAGGTCACCAGCCGCGCCAGCGAGACGCTGCTGGGCCTGACCCGCATCCTCACCTTCGTGGGCGCCGAGAAGGCCACCGCCGTGCGCAAGGAGAACCAGGGGATGATCAAGATCCTGGTACGCGACGTCCGCTCCCTGGTCGAGCACGCCAACTTCCTCTCCAGCAAGGCGAACTTCCTGCTGGATGCGGTGCTCGGCATCATCAACATCGACCAGAACGGCATCATCAAGACCTTCACCGTCGCCAGCGTGGCGCTGATGCCGCCCACCCTGGTGGCCAGCATCTACGGCATGAATTTCGCCAATATGCCGGAACTGCAGCTCTCCTTCGGCTATCCGCTGGCGATCTTGTTGATGATTTGCAGTGCGGTGCTGCCGATCGTGTATTTCAAGCGGAAGGGCTGGCTCTAGAGCATGGTGCGTCCACGCACCCCGCTCCAAGCCTTTGCCTGACCGCGTGATCCAGGCTTTCCGGTGATTCCAACGCAAGCCACCACGCTCTAGCCACCCACCCTGGCCCGCCAGCCCCGTGCCTGCGCCGGACCACGTTCTCCGGCCCGTCCATACGAAGGAAGATCCATGCAGCCCCAGCAAGGCGCCGAAGCGACACCGGGGCACGATGCCTTCTCCGTCTGCCTGCTCGGCACCTCCAACGGCGTCATCAAGGGCGGCTATGCGGATTACTTCCGGCACTCGGCCGCGCTGTCGCGCTTCGACAACTACTCCCTCGGCGCCAGCACCAGCGGCTTCGTCTTCTACCGGGCGGACAGGGTGGATTTCTCCCGCTACCAGTTCTGCATCCTCGACCTCTGCGTGAATGACGGCCGCTGGATGGATACCGGCCATGTGGTGCCGGAGAGCTGGACCCAGGCGGTGATGGATCTCTGCCGCCGCGTGCTCGCCACCGGCTGCCTGCCGGTGCTGCTGATCCTGCCCTCCCCCAACCTGCTGGCACGGCCGCCGGAAGTGCAGGCCCGGGCGCGGGACGTGGCACGCCGCCTCAACCTGCCCTTCTTCGATGGCTACGACCTGCTCCGGCAGGCCATGGCCGCCCGGCCGGGCACCGGCCCCGACGGCTTCTTCCGCGACCCCGTGCATGTGCATGAGTGGTTCGGCCAGCAGATCTCCCGCCTGATCATCGAGAGCCTGCCCCGCCTGCACGCCCAGCGCCGCCCCACCGCCCGCGTCATCCAGGAATCGATCGCCCGGCACAGCTTGGTCGACCTCACCGCCCAGTTCGGCGGTCAGACGATGACGCGCGGCACCTCCCTGCTGCAGGAGAACTTCGCCCTGCTGACGCCGCAGGACGGCGCGGTGCACTTCCAGGTGCCGCCGGCCTCCCGCGCCGTCGCCCTCTGCCTGGACCAGAAATCCTCCCACGGCATCGCCGAGGTGCAAGGGGGGCAGACGCATCCCCAGCGCCTGACCAACATCTATTTCAGCCCGGACTGGCGCGCGCCCCAGGCCGGCATGCTGTTCTCCTTCCGCCCGCTGACGCCGGAGGCGGACCTGCCGGATGGCACGCTCGGCCTGCGGGTGCTGCCCCCGGCGCGGGAGACGGACCCGCCCTCGCAGCTCATGCTGCACGGCATCGTCGTCCGCACCGCCCCGGACGCCACCGAGGTGCCGGACCTCTTCAGCGGCGAGACGGACATGGTGCGCTGGGTCCCCCCCGGCACCTTCGCCGCCCTCGCCGACGCCTCCCTCTCCTCCCAGGCCGTGCGGACCGAGACGCGGGCGATGGAGCACTAGGCACCCGGGCAGGGATACGGCGCGCCGTGCCTGCCCTATCGGCCCATGCGCTTCCCTTCTCGGGGTGGGTGGTAAGGTCAGGGGAAAGAATTCCCCTAAAACCCCATCTTTTTTCTGTCAGTTGGCGCCGGGCTTCAGGCCGGCGGGTGGAGCCGTGAGAAAGGGCCACCTGGGCTGACACAGCAGCCTCCGGCGTAACCACCCTTGGCCTAGGCAGGCCAACGCCGCATCGGCCGAATCGAAAGACCCGCAGAAAAAAGATGGGGTCCGGGGAATGCCTTCCCCGGCCTTCCTGTCCATGCCAAATGTCGATCCTGGCCCGAGTCAGCCCGCCCTACGCTCCAACCGGCAAAGGCCGCGGCTTCACCAAAGCTCCCACACCGTCCCGGCCAGCCCGGCCGCGATCAGCACGAAGCCGCAGCCCCGGTAGTAGCCCAGGCTCGCTGCATCCTGCCGCCCGTCCTCCCGCTCCGCCTCCGTCCGCCGCGCCCCGCGCGACTCGAACATGCCCCGGCTCCAGGTCGGCACGTCGCGGGAGAGGTCGGCACTGACGCAGACCAGCGTGGTCAGCAGTCCCAGAATCAGCACGCCGGGGAAGCCCAGCAACCGCACCACCGCCAGTGCCAGCCCGGCCAGCGCCAGGATGCCGACCCAGGCGAGGCCGTTCAGCAGGATGAAGCCGGGTCGCCGCATGCCATCCCTCTCCCGGAGCTCCCACCGGCCCGGCTTGTCACTCTCGCGTGCCTTGACTCCGGCACGGGTCGGGTCCTGCCTGCCCGCATGCCCCGCCTCCCCCTCGAATCGTTGATCGACCCTGTCACGCCGCCCGGCCGGAACGCCAGCGCGGCCTTCGGCGTGCCCGTCCCGGTCCAGCCACCGCCGGCCAACCTGCTCGGCTTCTACTGGTACTTCATCCGTCAGGCCCGGCTGCTCTTCGTGCTGCTGTTCATCGCCGGCCTTGCCGTCGCGCTGCTCGATGGCCTCATCCCGGTCTTCATCGGCCACGTCATCGGCCTGCTCGGCAGCCACGCCCCCGGCACCCTGTTCGCTGAGGCCTGGGCACCGCTGCTCGGCATGGCCGCCGTGCTGCTCATCGCCCGCCCGCTGGCCATCTTCACGCAGAACCTGGTCGGCCAGCAGGCCATCAACGCCACCGTCACCAGCCTGATCCGCTGGCAAAGCCACTGGCACGTCGTCCGCCAGGGCTGGGCCTTCTTCCAGGAGGATTTCGCCGGCCGCATCGCCAACCGCGTCATGCAGGCCGGCCCGGCGCTGCGCGAGAGCGTGATGCAGTCCATCAACGCCGTCTGGTACATCCTGGTCTACGGCACCGGCGCCATCATCTACCTCGCCACCGCCGATCTGTGGCTGGCCGCGCCCATCCTGCTGTGGTTCGTCGCCTATGCCTGCCTGCTGCGCTACGTCGTGCCCCGCATGCGGGTGCGGGCGCGCGTCGCTAGCGAACAGCGCAGCCTGCTGACCGGCCGCATCGTCGACAGCTACACCAACATCCTCACCCTTAAGCTGTTCGCGAAGTCGGAGCAGGAGGACGCCTTCGTCCGCGAAGGCATGCTCGGCCTCACCGCCGCCTTCCAGCGGCAGATGCGGCTGGTCACGCTGAACAGCCTGATGCTCTCCACCCTCAACGCCATCATGCTGACCAGCATGGCGGCCATTTCCCTGACGCTGTGGAACCGCGGGGACATCCCGGTCGCCACCGTCGCCGCCGCGCTGCCCATGGCCTGGCAGATCGCCAACATCTCCGGCTGGGTCGCCTTCAACGTCGCCGGCATCTTCGAGAATATCGGCGTGGTGCAGGAAGCCACCGGCAGCATCGCCGTGCCCCCCACCGCGCCGGACCCGGACGGCGCCCAGCCGCTGGTGGTCACGAAGGGCGAGATCGACTTCCAGCATGTCCGCTTCGCCTATGGGCGGGACCACGGCGTGCTGCAGGACCTCGACCTCCGCATCCAGCCAGGGGAGCGCGTCGGCCTGGTCGGCCATTCCGGCGCCGGCAAGACCACGGCGGTCAACCTGCTGCTGCGCTTCTTCACCCCGGAAGGCGGCCGCATCCTGGTCGATGGCCAGGATATCGGCACCGTCACGCAGGAAAGCCTGCGCGGCGCCATTGGCATGGTGACGCAGGACACAGCCCTGCTGCACCGCTCCATCCGCGACAACATCCGCTACGGCCGCCCCGACGCCACCCAGGAACAGATCGAGCAGGCCGCCCGCGATGCCGAGGCCGAAGCCTTCATCCACGACCTCTCCGACTGGCGCGGCCGCACCGGCTACGACGCCCATGTGGGCGAACGCGGCGTCAAGCTCTCCGGCGGCCAGCGCCAGCGGGTCGCGATCGCCCGCGTGCTGCTGAAGAACGCTCCCATCCTGGTGCTGGACGAAGCCACCAGTGCCCTCGATTCCGAAGTCGAGGCCGCCATCCAGCACTCGCTGGACCGGCTGATGCAGGGCAAGACCGTCATCGCCATCGCCCACCGCCTCTCCACCCTCTCCTCCATGGACCGGCTGGTGGTGCTGGAACACGGCCGCATCGTCGAGCAAGGCACCCACGCCCAACTGCTGGAACAGGACGGTCCCTACGCCCGGCTGTGGCAACGGCAATCCGGTGGCTTCATCGGCGCCTAGAGCTCATCGACGCTCAACTCGGGGCGGGGAGGGAAGGTCAGGGGAAAGAATTCCCCTGGAAACCCCATCTTTTTCTGTCAGTTGGCGTGGGGATGCAGGATTGGCGGGGTGCAGCCATGAGCAAGATCGTGGGCACCCAGGCTGAACCATTGGCCTCGCGGTCACGGACCTCCGGAGTAGCCCAGGTCTGGGCTCAAAAAGGCTAACGCCGCCACAGCCAGGCCCCCAAAGTTCGCAAAAGAAAGATGGGGTTTCAGGGGAATTCTTTCCCCTGACCTTCTTGTCCTTACCCCTTTGAATGTCGATCAGCCCTAGAACGCCGTCTTCGCCGGTTGCCCCCGGGCGTCGTCCATCGCGCGGCCAGGCAGAAGATCGGCGCCTGCCTGCCGCGGCAATCCGCTGCCGCCAGCACCGGAAGCTAAAGAAAAGGCCGGGAAGGAATTCCCCGTCAAACCCACAGGTTTGATCCTTCTTTCTACCGGTCTGTCGGCCGGACCATGGGCATCGCCCTGCTCCTCAGCCCGCCCCCGCCGGCAGATAGGACAGCCCCACTCACTTGATCGGCCCCTTCGGCCAACAGCATACCCGTGCGGATTTTCTGTCCGGAGACTGCTCATGCTTCGCCACCCGGCCCGCCGCCAGTTGCTCGGCGCCGGCCTCGCCCTCGCCGGCGCCGCCGCGACCTGCGGCATCTCGCTGGCTGCCGAACCCTGGCCCACCCGCCCCGTCCGCCTGCTCATCCCATTTCCGCCCGGCCAGGCGACCGACACCATCCTGCGCTACATCGCCGATGAACTCTCCCGCCAATGGCCGCAGCGCCTGGTGGTGGAAAACCGCGCGGGCGGCGCCGGCGTCGTCGGCATGGAAGCTGGCGCGCGCGCCACGGCCGATGGCTACACGCTGGTCGCCTCCACCAGCGGCACCAACGGCATCAACCCCAGCATCATCCCGAACCTGCCCTACGACGCGGTGAAGGATTTCACCTACATCACCACGGTCTTCACCGTGCCGCTGGTGATCGTGGCCAACCCCGCCTTCGCGCCCAACACGGTGCCGGAACTGCTGGCGGCGGCGAAGGCCGACCCCGGCGGCATCAACTACGGCAGCGGCGGCCCCGGCACCTCGCAGCACCTCTCGGCGGAAATGTTCGCCGCGCGCGGCGGGGTCAAGCTGACGCACGTGCCCTATCGCGGCTCCGGCCCCGCCATGGCCGACCTGCTCGGCGGCAACATCCCGATGATGTTCGACAGCGTCGCCAGCGCGCTGCCCCACATCCAGGGCGGCCGCATCAAGGCCATCGCCGTCACCTCCGCCGGCCGCGCGCCACAGCTGCCCAACGTCCCGGCCATCGCCGAGTCCCTGCCCGGCTACGACGCCATCGGCTGGGCCGGCCTCTGCGTCCCCGCCGCCACGCCGCGCGCGATCGCCGAACGCGTGAACGCCGACGTCACCGCCCTGCTGCGCGACCCCCGCATCGCCGCCCGCGTGCTGGAACTCGGCGGCGCCGCCGCACCCCAGACGATCGAGGAAGCTAACGCCTTCGTCGCCAACGAGATCCGCAAATGGGGCGACGTCGCCCGGGCGGCCGGGGTGAGACTCGAAGGCTGAAGCGCCGCGCTGGTTGTAGGGAGCGGAAGGGCGGGGCCGGAATTCCCCGGACCCCTTCTTTTCTTTCTGCCAGTTTGGCGAAGCGCTTCAGGACTGGGAGCGGACGCTGCTTGATGATTTTAATAATGGGCCATGTGGGCTGAACCATCAGTCGCCGGAGGTCTAGGACCTCCGGCGCACCCAGCCGTCTCTCAGGCGCACGGCTTCAACAGCCCCACGCAAAAAACTCGAAAAAAGAAAAGAAGGGGCCCGGGGAATTCCTTCCCCGGCCTTCCCTTTCACCTTGCTCCCGCGCTCCCGGACATCCGCCAGCCAGGGCGGGCCCGCCGCAAACTTTGCCCGGATGTCCTGGCCAGATGCCCACGGCCTCTTGACCCCATCCTCCCCGCGCAGGACTCTGCCCGCCCCCGGACGGAGAGCCTCGCCATGAGCACCACCCACACCCTGCCCGCGAAGCCGGAGACGGTGCGCTTCGGCGCGTTCGATGCCAGTTTCGGCCCGGTCCTGACGGTCCAGTCCGGCGACACGGTGGTGATGGAATGCGTCTCCGGCCATGCCGAGATCATGCCGCCGCCGGAAAGCGGCCTGAAGGTGCCGCCGGCCCTGGCCGCCATCCATGCCGCCGGTATCCCGCGGCTTGGCCCACACATCGTCACCGGCCCCGTCGCCATCGAGGGAGCCGAGGCCGGCGACGCGCTGGAGGTCTTCATCGAGAAGGTCGAGCTGGGCGCGGACTGGGGCTACAACCATTTCCGCCCGCTGGTCGGCACCCTGCCAGAAGATTTCCCCTATCGCCGCCTGCTGCACATCCCGGTGGACCGCGCGGCCAACACCTGCAAGCTGCCCTTCGGCCCGGGCGGCGGCCTCAGCCTGCCGCTCTCGCCCTTCTTCGGCGTCATGGGCGTCGCCCCGCCGATCGAGTGGGGCCAGATCTCGACCAAGGAGCCGCGCGCGCATGGCGGCAACCTGGACAACAAGGAACTGGTGGCAGGCACCACGCTGTGGCTGCCCGTGCACGCCCCCGGCGCGTTGTTCAGCGCCGGTGACGGCCATGGCGTGCAGGGCGATGGCGAGGTGTGCGTCACCGCGCTGGAGATGTGCCTGACCGGCCATTTCCGCTTCACGCTGCACAAGGGCGGTGGCCCTCGCAGCCCGGTGCTGCGCTTCCCGCGCGCCGAGACGCCCACCCACTACATCTCCATGGGCATCCACGAGGATCTCGACCTGGCGATGAAGCAGGCGCTGCGCGAGATGATCGCCTTCATCGTCGCCCGCGCCGGCGTGTCGGAGGCCGATGCCTACCAGTTCTGCTCCCTGGCGGTGGATTTCCACGTCACGCAGACGGTGAACGGCGAGAAGGGCGTGCACGGCATGCTGAAGAAGGGCCTGATGTTTTGACGCGGCCGGACCTGCTGGATGCCGAATGGCTATGGCAGGTCCATTTGGGCCGTCGCCCGAAACCGGAGGAAGCCCAGGCCGCGCTGCATGAAGCGGCCGGGGAGCCGGAGGCGCTGCGCCGCATCATCGGCACGCACCCGGATGCGCTGAAGCGCTCCCCGCACACGCCGCCGCCGCCGGCGGGCAGCTTCTTCTCCTGGCGCTCCGGCGCCCCGCGCGTGCTGATCCTCAGCAACTGCCAGGCGCAGAACATGGCCCGCGCGCTGCTTGGCGTCTGTGCCCGGCCGCTCTCCATCATGGCGCTCGACATCACGAATTTCGCGCGAGACCGGGATGCGTTCCTGCGCGCGGCGGCGGGCGCCGACATCATCGTGACCGCCGCCACCCGCGCGCCAGAATTCGCCGAGATCGCCGCCGCCACCCTGCGCACGACGACGCGGGCCGAGGTGGTCGGCCACGTGCCGCTGCATTTCACCGGCCTGTTCCCGGACATCACCTACCTGCTGCCGCGCGGCCAGCGCCTTGCCTCGCCCATCGGCGACTACAATTCCGGCGTCGTGGTGCGCAGCTACCTGCGCGGCGACACGCCGGAGGAATGCCTGGCCAGCTTCACCGAGGAGAACTTCGCCGACCTCGGCTACTTCGAGCAGTTCGAGGCCGCGCGCGACGAATGGCGGCGGCGGGAGGAACGGCTGGTGCCGGGCGACCCGACCCTGCGCGAATGGTTCCTGGAGCACGTGCTGGAACAGCCGCTGCTCTACAGCGTCAACCACCCGACCAGCGTGATGCTGGTGGAGTCCGCCCGCCGCCTCTGCGCCCGGCTCGGCCTGCCGGTGCGGGAGGGCAGCGAACACGTCTACCCCACCACCTTCAGCTTCGGCGCCATCTGGCCCATCCTGCCCGCCCTGGCGGGCAAGCTGGGGCTGGGCTATTCCACCGCGCACGTGTACTCCAACAACACGTCAATGATGGATGCCGAGGAGTTCGTCTGGCGCAGCTACCAGCTCTACCCGACCTATGAGCGTGCCCTGCTGGAAGAAGCCGCGAGTGCCCGCGGCATCACCTGGCAGCGAGCGTAACAAGTTTTCCACAACTTTCCGCCCTGGCAGCGGGCGGCCCATCTTGTGTTCACCCCGCCGCTGCAACTACCGTATCTTGTAGAAGCGAATGCGGAAGGCGGAGCCCATGGACTGGACACCAGAGGCGATCGAGGCCCTGCGCGGCTTTTGGGCAGAAGGCCATTCGACCGCTGAAATCGGCCGTCGCATGGGAATCTCCAAGAATGCCGTGGTGGGCAAGGCCCATCGCCTGACCCTGCCGCCCCGCCCCAGCCCCATCCGCCGCGAAGCCACCATCGGCACCGCGCCGGCCCCGCGCCCCGCAGTTCCCGCCGCGCCCGCCCAGCCCCGCACGGTGCAGGCCGCCGCCGCCCAGAACGTGCCGGCCCAGCCCAGCCAGACCATGGCCGCGCAGCCCGCCGCCGCCAGCCCCGCCCCGGCCCAGCCGGCGGCCCCTGCCGCCCCGCCGCAGCCCCGCATGGCCGCCCCGGCCCCCGCGCCTGTCGCTGCACAGCCCGCGCCGCGCCCGGCCGCCCCGCCGGCCCGCAAGCCTGCGCCGGTGTCCAACGCCATCGTCCGCCCCTTCCTGCGCAGCAGCAGCCGCAGCTGCTGCTGGCCCATCGGCGAGCCCGGCACCCCGGAATTCCGCTTCTGCACCGCGCAGGCGATGTCCGGTAAGCCCTACTGCCCCGAACACGCCGCCGTCGCCTATGTGAAGGTGCGGGACCGCCGCGAAGACGCCGCCTGAACCGAGCCGGCCTTAGGCTCGGCAGCGACCAGCCGCCGCATCCAGATCCGTGATGAGAAAGGCCGGGGAAGACATTCCCCGGCCTTTTTGATGTTCCCGCGCGAAGGCGCCTGCCCCGGACTTGTCCGCTTCAGGCAAGTACCACAGCCTTTGCCCAGCGCCGCCCATCTCGCCTTGGAGCCGAAGGTCAGGGGAAGGAATTCCCCTGCGTCAACGTATACGTTGACGCCATCTTTTTTCTGTCCGTTGGCGTGCCGCTTCGGGAGCGGGAGGGGACGCAAAAACCTGACGTCCCCAACCACACCCGAAAGACCCGCAGAAAAAAGATGGGGGTCCGGGGGAATTCCTTCCCCCGGCCTTTCCCCCATCCCGAAGGCAAGACGCCTCACCCCACCGGCGTCTCCCGCACCCCGATCAGCCGCTTGCGCACCTTGGCCGAGAGGTAATCGATCACCCCCACCGTGATCACCATCAGGATGATGATGAACGCCACCTCATCCCAATGCCGTACCTTGATGCGCTCGGCGATCTGCAGGCCGATGCCGCCCGCCCCCACCACGCCCAGGATGGCGGCGGAGCGGGTATTGCTCTCGAAGAAGTACAGCGCCTGCGCCAGCATCACCGGCATCACCTGCGGCAGCACGCCGTAGCGCATCGCATGCAGCCTGCTGCCACCGGCGGCGATCACGCCCTCGCTCTGCTTCTTCTCGGCATTCTCGATGGCCTCGGCATACAGCTTGGCCAGCACCGCCATGTCGCTGGTGAAGATCGCCAGCACGCCGGCCAGCGGCCCCAGCCCCACCGCGCGCACATAGGCCAGCGCCCAGATCAGCTGGTCCACGCCGCGCACACCGTCGAACAGCCGCCGGACCGAGAAGCGCAGCAGCGTGACGGTGACGATGTTGCGCGCCCCCAGGAACCCCAGCGGCACCGCCACCAGCGCGGCCAGGAAGGTGCCCAGGAAGGCCATGGCGACGCTTTCCGCCATGCCCTTCAGGATATCCATCCACAACTCGCCCGGGCTCGGCGGCACCATCAGCCGGACGATGACGGCCAGGCCCGACAGCCCGTTCCAGATGCGGGTGGGCGTGATGTCGAACCACCACAACAGCGTGCCCAGCCACAGGATGAAGGCCGCGCCCGCCACCCAGCGCAGCGCCTTAACGGCCGGGGTCGGCCCGAAGGCGCGCGGCAGCCGGTTCTGCCAGAGCGCGATATCTGCCTGCGTCATGTCAGTGGCCCTCCGCCGCGCTGCCGATCACCCGGTGCCGCAACCGCTCGGACACCATGTCGATCAGCACCACCGCCAGCACGATCAGCACGATGATGGCGCTGATCTCCTCGTAGTAGTTGGACGAGATCACCAGGTTCAGCTCCTGCCCGATGCCGCCGGCACCGACGAAGCCGATGACGCTGGCGCCGCGCACGTTGATTTCGAAACGCAGCAGCGCGTAGCTGATGAGATTGGGCATCACCTGCGGCAGGATGGCGTAGCGGCACGCCTGCGCCCAGTTGGCGCCGGAAGCCCGCAGCCCTTCCCACGGCTTCAGGTCGGCATTCTCGATGACCTCGGAGAACAGCTTGCCCAGCGCACCAGCCGTGTGGATGAAGATCGCCAGGATGCCCGCCAGCGGCCCGACGCCGAACGCCCAGACGAAGATCAGCGCGTAGACGATCTCCGGCACCGTCCGCGCCGCTTCCAACCCACGCCGCGTGGCGATGTTGATCCAGCGGGCCGGCGCCACGTTGCGCGCGGCGGGGAAGGCCAGCAGCAGCGCCACCACGGCGCCCGCCAGCGTCGCCAGCGCCGCCATCTGCGAAGTCTGCAGCAACAGCCAGGCCCAGTCGTCCAGCCGGTAGAACCAGAAGGCGATGCTGCCCTCCGTTCCCGCGCCGGACAGCAGCGCGTTCCATTGCAACGACGGCAGCAACTTGTAGAAATATTCGCCCACGCGCGGCAGGCCGGCGGCCAGCGAAGCCGGGTAGAATTCGCTGATCCGCGCCGCCAGCAGCAGGCACACGGCCAACACGGCCAGGGCCAGCAGGCTGGAAAGCCGCCGCTGCCGGCGCTGCGCCTGGAAGGCCGCCTCGCCGCGCAGGGCGGCGGGATGGGCTGTCACGGCCAGGCTCATGGCTGATGTCTCATAGGGTGCTATTCCCGGCGGCGTCGCGCCGCCGCCTCTTCGCGCCGGAGGTCGATGAAGATCTGGTAGTCGCTGTGCCGCGCCTCGCGGTACCCGGTGCCCTCGCCACGGCTGATCTGCGTGTAGATGTCCGGATGCGCCTTCGGCAGGCCCAGGAAGAATTGCAGCAGGTCGGCCTTCAGCGCCGCCGGCAGGTCGGACCGGATGGAGATCGGCCCGGTCGGGATGGGCTCGGACCGCCAGACGATGCGCAGGTCGCTCATCTTGAGCATGCCCTTCTCCACCATCGCCCGCAGGTTGCCACGGGTGAAGCCGCTATCCTCCGGCCCCTGGCCTGAAGTCCAGGTGCAGGCGGCGTCGTATTGCTTCTGCAGCACCGCCACGACCGCCTGCTCATGCCCACCAGCGAAGCCCGTGCGGCTGAAATACTGCTCCGGGTTCACGCCCTGCCGCCGCAGCGCCGCGCGCGGCACCAGGTACCCGCTGGCGGAATTCGGGTCCGCCCAGGCCAGGGACTTGCCCTTCATGCCGGCAAGGTCGTCGATGCCGGAATCCGCCCGCGCCACCATCACCGCCAGGTAGCCGATCGAGCCATCCTCCTGCTCCGGCACCACCAGCGGCTCCACGCCGCCATTGGTATCCAGCCACGCCCCCGCATAGGCGGAGGAACCGAGCGAGGCGATCTCCACCTGCTTGGCGCCGAAGGCCTGGATGGCGCCGGCATAGTCGCTGGCCGGATACACCTTCACCGGCACGGCGAAGGTCTCCTCCAGCAGCTTGCGGTAACCGTCGAACCGCGCCATCCGGTCCACCTCGTTCTCCCCGCCCAGCAGCGCGATGCCGAGATGCGGCTGCTGGTCCGCCCAGGCACGGCGCCCGGGTGCGGGGAAGGTGACATCGGCATCCACGCTCCGCCGCGGCGCCGCCTGCGCGCGCGCCACCGCCGGCAGCAGCGCCGTGGCGGCAAGGGTGGTCGTGATCTGGCGACGGGTCATCAACATGGCGGGGCTTTCACGGCGCTACGGGCCAAAACGGCAAAGTCTCTCGCGCCAGTAAGGCACGGAGGCCGTCCGCCAGCCAGTATTGCCGCCGGTGTGCCCGCGTGGGGGAAGGCCAGGGGGAATTCCTTCCCCCAGCCTTCCTCACCCCAGAACCTTCAAGCGGCGCCCTGTACCCATCAGGACCGGCGGCGACGCTCGGCCGCTTCCTCGCGGCGCAGCTGCACGATCGGCTCGAACTGGGCATGCGTCACGCGGGCATAGCCCTTGCCGCCGCCGCGCTCGATCGCCTCGTAGATCGCCGGGTGGGCGGCGGGCAGCGCCAGGTGCAGGTTGGTGAAGTCTTCCTTGAAGGCCGCCGGCAGGTCGCTGCGGACCACCAGCGGGCCGTTCAGGATCGGGCGGGACTTCCAGATGATGCGCATGTCGCCCATGTTCAGCATCCCCTTCTCCACCATGGCGCGGAGGTTGCCGCGGCTAAAGCCCTGCGCCTCGTCGCCGATGCCGGAAGCCCAGGTCACGGCGCCGTCGTACTGCTTCTGCTGTACGGCGACGACGGCCTGTTCATGCCCGCCGGCGAAGCCGGTGCGGCTGAAGTAGCTGTTGATGTCGATGTTGGACCCGCGCAGCTCGGAGCGCGGCACCAGGTAGCCGGAGGTGGAGTTCGGGTCGGCCCAGGCGAGGGACTTGCCGCGCATCTGCTCCAGGCTGGTGATGCCGGAGTCCTTCCGCACGATCATGACCGAGATGTAGGAGATCGAGCCGTCATTCTCCAACGGCACCACCAGCGGCTCCACGCCGCCATTGGTGTCCAGCCAGGTGCCGGCATAGCCGGACGCACCCATGGAGGACGCCTCGATCTGCTTGGCGGCGAAGGCCTGCATCACGCCCGAGTAATCAGCGGCGGGGTACAGGCGGGTCGGCACCTTGAAGGTATCCTCGATCAGCTTGCGGTAGCCGTCGAAGCGGCCCAGCCGGTCGCCCTCATTCTCACCGCCCAGCAGGCCGATGCGGATCTGCGGCACCTGCTTGGCCCAGGCGCGCTCGCCCACGGCCGGCATGGCGGCGGTGGCACCGGAAGCGGCGCCTTGGGCGCGCAGGGAAGCGGGCAGCACCAGAGAGCCGGCCGCCAGGGCGGCCAGGGAACGACGCGTAATCATTTCAGCAATCTCCTCGGGGGTGCCCCCTGTCCGGGGGCGACGGCCTCAGGCTGGCATCGGTGCGGCCCGCGCATGGGCCACCGGCGCCGCGGCGGGGGCGCCATCCGGCACCTCCGCCTCGGCGAATTCATCTTCGGACACGCCGTAGATCTCGCGGATGCGCGCGCCGGTCAGCTCGGCGGGCGGGCCGTCGAACATCATCCGGCCCTTCTGCATCGCGACGATGCGGTCGCAATACTCGCGGGCGGTGTCCAGGTGGTGCAGGTTGACCAGCACGGTGATGCCGTCCTGCCTGTTCACGTCGCGCAGCGCATCCATCACCACCTGCGCGTTGCGCGGGTCCAGGCTGGCGATCGGCTCGTCCGCCAGGATGATCTTGGGCTGCTGCATCAGCGCGCGGGCGATCGCCACCCGCTGCTGCTGGCCGCCGGAGAGCGTGTCCGCCCGCTGCAACGCCTGGTCATCCAGGTCGAAGCGCGCCAGCGCGGCCAGCGCCATCGCCCGCTCGGCAGCGGAGAAATGCTTGAACAGGGACGCGACGGTGGCGGCGAAGCCATGCCTGTGGTTCAGCCGGCCGACCAGCACGTTGGTCAGCACATCCAGCCGCTGCACCAGGTTGAACTGCTGGAAGATCATGGCGCACTCGGTACGCCAGTTCCGCAGCTTCTGCCCCTTCAGCGCCGTCACGTCCACGCCGTCATGCAGGATGCGGCCCTCGGAAGGCTCGGTCAGGCGGTTGATCATGCGCAGCAGGGTGGACTTGCCGGCACCGGAACGCCCGATAACCCCGACCATCTGCCCCGCCGGCACGGACAGGCTCACCCCATCCACCGCGGTATTTGCGCCAAACCGGCGCGTGAGACCTTCAAGCTGCAGCATCGACCGCCCTTCGCGTTCCCGGGGCGTATATAGGGCACGCATGACAGACCGATGACCAGCGGATGACATCCGTATGGAAGCCGCGAATGTTCAATCCCGGTTGACGTTGTCCGCCGATCCCTCAATAGCCGCGCCGCAGCAAACCGGAGCAGCCCGTGCCGCCAGCGCCCTCGTCCCGCTCCCCGGCCGCCCCTGCCTCCGGCACCAGCGTCCCCCTGTCCACCACCGCCACAGGCGCCTCCGCGACGCCGGTCCCGGCCCTCGGCTCCGGCTCCGGCTCCGGCTCCGGCTCCGGCTCCGTGGGAGCTTCCACGATGACCAACAAGGAAACACCAATTCCGGCCATCCCCGCCGGCTCCGTGGCGCCTTCCACGGCAACCGCCGTCACGGGTGGCCCCACAGCGGCCATCCCCGCCTCTCCCAACCCCGCCTCCGGCATCGGCACCACAGCCGCCGGCGCCACCCCTTCCCTGGGCAGAGGCACCACGGGCAGCAGCGGCACCAACGGGGGGGCCACTGGGGGGCCCACCGGGGGCTGCGGCACCGCCCGGCGCGGCCGCCTGGAAGCCTATGGCATCGGCCTGCTGCTCGGCCTGCTGATGGTGGCCTGGCTACTGCCGGCGGAGGTCCTCTCCGGCCAGGGTGGCCTGTGGCGCAGCGCGGGGGTGGATCTGTCGCAGAACCTCTCCGGCCACCTCGCCTACCAGTCCGGCCCCTGGCACTGGCCGCTGCTGGTCAGCGGCAACCTGTTCCCGCCGCACGGCCTCAGCATCGCCATGACGGACAGCAACCCGCTGCTCTCCCTGGTCGCGCGCATCGTGGTGGCACCGCTGGCCGGCCACCCGGTCAACCTGTTCGGCGCCTGGATAGCGCTGTGCTGGCTGCTGCAGCCGGTCGCCGCCATCTATGCGGTGCGCGGCTTCACGCCCCCGGCGCTGCCACGCGGCCGCGCCCTGGCCATCGCCGCCGCCGCCGCAGCCATGGCGCTGCTGTGGCCCACCCTGCTGCACCGGCTGGGCCACACCAACCTGCTGGCGCATTTCTGCCTGCTGGCCGCCCTTGGCCTCGCCGCCCGCGCGTTGCGCGACGGCACGCCCCTGCGCTTCTGGCCCGGCTTCGCGCTGCTGGCCGCCACCATCCTTATCCACCCCTACCTGTTCCTGTTCGCCGGCGCGGTGCTGGCCGCGCCAATGCTGCGCGCGCTTCCCACCGGCTGGCGCGGCCTGCTGCGCCCGGGCGCCACCTTCCTGGCCATGCTGGTGCTGCCGGTGCTGCTGCACCGCCTGCTCAGCGGCACCAGCGGCGGCGCGGACCGTGGCTACGGCTTCTATTCCATGAACCTGCTCTCGCCGGTCTGGCCCCAGGTCTCCGGCCTGTTCGGGGCGGACCTGCCGGTGCTGGACGCTACCGGCGGCCAGTATGAAGGCTTCAACTACCTCGGCGCCGGTACGCTGCTGCTGGTGCTGCTGGCGCTCACCCTCGGCTGGCGGAGCGGCTGGCTGCGGGGCTGGCGCCGCTGGGCGCCGCTGCTGGCGGTGCTCGCCAGCCTCACCGCCGTGGCCGTGACGCCCCGCCTCTATGCCGGCCCCTGGCTGATCCTGCCCCTGCCCGCCTGGCCGTGGGACCAGGTCTTCGGCATCGTCCGCGCCTCCGGCCGCGTCTTCTGGCCGGTCGGCTACGCACTGCTGCTGGGCGCCATCGCCCTGCTCGGCGCCCGCCTGCCGCTGCGCGCCCTGGCGCCCGCCCTGGCCCTGGCCGTGGCACTGCAGGCCGCCGATGCCGCTCCGCTGCTGGGCGAGACCCGCAGCCGCCTGGCCCAGGGCGACGCCGGCCTCGCCCCGCTGCCCGCCCTGCCGCCCGGCACCACCCTGCTGCGCACCGCCCTGGCCTGCCCCGCCACCGCGGCCGACACCACCCTGGCCGAGCGCCTGCGCCTGGCCGCCGTGCAGCAGGGCGCCGCGCTGGCGGAAATCCGTGCCTCCCGCCAGCCGCGCTGGTTCAACTGCGAATCCGCGCTGACCGACGCGCTGGAAACCCCCCTCGCCCCCGGCGAGACCCGCCTGCTGCTCGGCCCCGCCATCGCCCTGCTGCGCCCGGCCGCGCTCGGCCCCGGCGCCACCTGCGCCCGCCAGCCCGGCAGCGGGGCGGACGCCGTGTTCTGCGCCACCACCCCCTACCTTCCCGGCGCCCCACTGCCCGCCACCGCGCCCCTGCCCCGCCTGGGCGAGGCCCCGGTGCTGGCCAGCTCCTGGAAGCCCGATGCCCAGGGCCTGCCCTGGTCCGAAGGCCCGCGCGCCACCCTGCTCTTCACCACCGCCGCCCCCCGCCTGCGCCTGACGCTGGACGGCATCGGCCGCCGCCCGGGCGAGGCCCGCGACATCACCCTCCGCATCCAGGACGCCGCCCCCGTCACCCTCTCCCTGCCCGACCTGCAACCGACCGAGATCCTGCTGCCCATCCCCGACCCCACCCGCCCCGTGCGCGTGGCCATCGACATCTTCCGCCCTATCGACCCCACGCGGCGGGCCCTGCCCGCACCGGTGGAACGGGCGGGGGTGCGGCTGCGGGCCATCAGCGGCGCAGATTGAGGGGAAGGCCGGGGGAAGGAATTCCCCCGGACCCCCATCTTCTTTTTGCGGTGTTGGCGGGGATGCTGGTGCGGTGGCTGCTCACTAAAAAAGTCATGGCCTGCGGCGCCAAAGTCAGGCGGGCTGCCAATGCCGTTTGCCGGGGCGTTCATAGCGGCCGGTTGAGAAAGAAGGCGCAAATCACGCGGCCGAACACAGGCACCGGCCCCGCTCCGCTCACCTTCTTTTATGGAAAACCATGAATGTCGGTTTGCCCCGTGCTGGTCTTCGGCAGGCCGGCACCCCGGCCAACAGACACCCAGCAGAACCCAGCCAACTCAACGCATGCCCCGGATCAAACCCCGCATTTGATCCGTCTTCTCCCGCAGCCCTGGCCTGGCGCCACTGACCAAAAATTCGGTCACGACAATCAAACCCAAAGGCCCCGTTGACCACGCTACCCGTCGCGAAACGGCCCCGCCCCTCACAAACACCCGCCAGCTTGCAAAGACCGCCCCCCCAACAAGGCCACCCCCACAAAACACCCAGAAAAAAAAGAAGGGGTCCGGGGAATTCCTCCCCCGGCCTTCCTTCAGCTCAGCCCCCCCTACTCGTCCTGCCCCTCGGCGAATGCCTTGAACGCCTCCCCATACCCGGGATGCCAGCGGGACAGCGGCGGCCGGTTGCGCACGATATCCCCGGCTGCCCACAGGATGCGCCGCTCATCCAGCGCGCGCGGAACATCGTTGTCCGGGCACAGGATGTAGAAATCCCCTTCCGCCAACCGCTCCAGCATGAAGTCCACGGTCTGCTCCGGCGTCCACGCTCCTGCCGGCTTCTCGGTCCGTCCTCCTGCCGCCAGCGGCGTGAAGACGAAGCCGGGGATCAACAGGTGCGCACTTACGCGGCAACCGTCGGTGTTCCGCAGCTCATGCTGCAACGCCTCGGTGAACGCCTTCAGCCCGGCCTTGGAGACATTGTAGGCCGGGTCCCCCGGCGGCGTGGTGATGCCCTGCTTGGACCCGGTGTTGATGATCATCCCGGGCCGCCCCCGCGCCACCATGCCCGGCCCGAAGGCCCGGCTGCCATGGATCGGCCCCCACAGATTGACGCCGATCACCCGTTCCCAGTTCTCCACCGGGCCGAAGATGGCGCTGCCCGGCTGCACGCCGGCATTGTTCATCAGCAGGTCGGTGCCACCGAACCGCGCCCGCACGGCAGCCTCCAGCCGCTCCAGCTCCTCGGCGCGGCTGACGTCGCAGGACACGGCCAGAATATCCTCCTGTCCACCCCTGGCCGCGGCCACCAGCGACGCCTCGGCCTGGGCCAACCGCTCGCCACCCAGGTCGGCGATGCAGACCTTCAGCCCCATCTCGACAAAGCGCCGCGCCGCGGCCAGCCCGATGCCGGAGGCTCCCCCAGTCACCACGGCCACGGCATCGTCCGGCAGGTTCAGGCTGGGCATGGCATCACTCTCCTCGGCGGTTCATCCTCGGCTGCCATATCGGCAGGCGCCGCCGCCGGGCCAAGGGCGCGCTAGCGCAGCGCCCCCAGCAACAGCAGCACCACGCCGCCGACGATCCCCAGCGCCCCGATCACCTCCTGCCGCTTCAGCGTCTCCTTCAGGTAGAAGCGGCTGAACAACAGGGTGAACACGATCTCCGTCTGCCCCAGCGCCCGCACCATCGCCACCGGCGCCAGCGCGAAGCCGGTGAACCAGCACGCGGACCCGAAGGCGGAGA
>Ga0308159_1002020_pt1 | contig 25078 bp, 17 predicted proteins | sample PhyCR1_FD_201040 | JGI IMG/M metagenome (GOLD analysis project Ga0308159, IMG submission 201040) | Phyllosphere microbial communities from UC Gill Tract Community Farm, Albany, California, United States - DLSLC.R1 | ecosystem: Host-associated > Plants > Phyllosphere > Unclassified | place: USA...
TAATAGGTCAGCTCCGGCACCGCGATCGTAGCCGCCAGCGAGGTGTCCTTGAACAGCGAAATGAAGTTGTTCGACAGCGCCGGCAAGACGTTGCGCAGCATCACCGGCACGGTGACGTAGGCCTTGACCTGCCACTCGCCCAGGCCGATCGCCAGCCCGGCTTCGCGCTGGCCTTTGGGAATGCTCAGCAAGCCGCCTCGGAACACTTCGGTCAGATACGCGCCGGCATACAACGACAGCGTGATGATGAACGAGGGAATCTTGTCCAGCCGGATGCCGAGGCTCGGCAAGGCAAAGTAGATCAACAGAATCAACACCAGAATCGGCGTGTTGCGCACCACCGTGACGTACACCGAGGCCAGCACCCGCAACGCGCGATGCTTCGACAGCAAGGCAAACGCCATCAGCAGGCCGATCACGCAACCGATGGCGATCGACACCAGCGCCAGTTGCAGGCCCAGACCGAGACCCGCCAGCAAGGTGTCGAAATCGCGCCACACGGCGGCAAAGTTCAACTGATAGTTCATGGTCAGCAGTACCTTGAGCGAGGCGACGGCAATCGCCCCGCTCTCACGGGATCATTTGAATTCGACAGGGAAACCGATGGCCGGCGACGGCAGATCAACGCCAAACCACTGCTTGAAAGACGCGGCGTAAGTCGGGAATTCAACCCCGGTCATGGCTTCGTGCAGCGCGGTGTTGACGAAGTTCAGCCAGTCCTGATCGCCACGTTTCACCGCGCAGGCGTAGGTCTGCGGGCTCCAGGCGTACGCCGGGCTGCGATAGCGGCCGGGGTTCTGCACCATCAGGTATTTGACCGAAGACTGGTCGGTGGCCGCCGCGTCGGCACGGCCAGAGTTCACTGCCTGATACATCAGATCGACGCTGTCGTACTGGTCGACCTTGGCTTTGGGCAACGCCTGATGCACCAGTTCCTCGGCGTAGACGTTTTGCAGCACAGCAACGGTGACGTCGTCGCCCGCCGCTTGCAGGTCTTCGATTTCCTTGTACTTGCTGTTGTTCGGCAACAACAGGCCAACACCTTCGCGGTAGTACGGCAAGGTGAACGCCACTTGTTGTGCGCGGCTGGCGGTAACGGTGATGAACTGGCAGCTCATGTCGACCTTGTCGGTGAGCAGATTGGGGATCCGCGCATCCGACGACTGCACGACAAACTCGACCTTGCTCGGGTCGTTGAACAGACCTTTGGCCACCATCCTGGCGATATCGATATCGAAGCCCTGCAACTTGCCGTCAGCACCCTGAAAGTGCCACGGCGCATTGGTGCTCCCCGTGCCGACAATCAATTTGCCGCGAGCCAGAACACTGTCGAGCTTGCTCTCGGCAGCCTGGGCCAGGCCCATCACGGTGGATGAAGCTGCAAGAACGAAAACACACGCTTTGAACAACGAAGGACGGCGATGCATGGCAAGCACTCCAGAATGGTGTTTATTCCGCTATACCGGAACACGGTTTGTTACTACGGAATAGACAGCAGAAAGTGTGCCACAGCCTTGATCAGAAATCAGCGCGGGTTTTAAAAGTTTTTAGAATCAAGGAGATGCAATGAAAATATTGCTTGAGGGTGGCGAGCTGGAGGGAGCGGTTGCGCTACCGAATGCTACTGCAGGCGGGTATCAGGTTCCCAAATGGGGTGGGCTTGGGCAAATACGGTGCACCTAACGAAGAGCCAAAATTGCAATCAGCGTCTAGTCGCAGCCTCATATACATCGCCCCCGGCTCTTTTGCCGATGGCGATCACTGTGACAATCATCACGTCGTCGCTCACTCTATAAACCATCCGGTAGCCGGCGCTTTGAAGTTTGATTTTGTATGCATTGCCCAAGCCTTTCAGACGAGCCGAGGGAATATGTGGATTCAACAGTTTTTCCGCGAGCTTTTTCTTGAACTGCTCCTTCACAACTGAGCCAAGCTTCATCCACTCCTTCCAGGCTTTTTCCGAAAACTCCAGCTCATAAGTCATCTATGGAGACCCTGATCGTTGGGTCGTTTTCCCGCTCCTTGCACAGCGCAATCAGCTCCAGATCATCCAGACGCGTCATCATCGCCTCATACTCTCTGGCAGGAACGCAATAAAACGCTGGCTGATTTCGGTTAAGGATTGCGACCGAATGCCCCCCGCCTGCTGCTACCGTTCCCATCGGATCTTTTTTCAATTCAGAAATACTCGCTACAACATTGGAGAGGACTACATGGGCCATCAAGATGCTCCTTAGCGTACTTTAAGAAGTGCCAAAAATAGCACCCCGAGAAGCGCTTGACTTGATGCATCGAGCCTAACACGTCATTTCATTCATCATTTCTGCCTTGGCTGTCAGTGCCCTCTGCCATTTTCGTGGGATAAATCCGAGACTTTGAGTCAGCACCTGTAATTTCTGACAGTAGACGTCATCACACACCCTCCTTTAACGTCGCCAGACCTCACCGTCGTTGAAAAGGAGCCTTCAATGAGCGCATCCACCCCTGCGGCAACGCTGGCACCGGTTTATCGCAAAGCCCTGAAAACCTGGCGCGCGGTCATCCTGTATTTTGCAAGCGAGCACTGCCCCGCGTGCGAATGGGCTGGGCCGATTTTTCGCCAGACTGCCGAACCTTACCGCCACCGTGCCAACGTTTACATGCTCGACACCCGCCAGTCGCCGCGTCATCCGCTGGTCACCGGCACGCCGACAGTGCTGTTCTATCGCAACGGCAAATTGCTGAAAAAGCTCAAGGGCATCGGTACGCAAGAGACGCTTGCAAAAGACTTTGCCCGGCATGTGGGCAAGACCAAGGCGCCAGCCGCAGCGGCGCGTAAGCCTGAGCATGATCTGGTCTGGTTGCGCCGGGCGCTGCGGTCGTTGTGTATGGTTAATCGTGCCCGTCACCGGCTGATCGGATAAGCGGGAAGCTCACTCGCGAACATTACTGACAAACGTGCACACGAACCGGGATTGGACAACTGCCCATCCGACTGCTTTGCTCTTGAGCGAACACGCAGCGCTACAGCCTTTAGGGGCGTGTGGCCGCTGCCAACAAAACGAGCAGCAGGACGAGCATGTTCGAAACCCTGGAAGCGCAGGCTCTGAAGGAAAGCGCATCGGCGCCGTTGAGGAACGAGTTTCTTCAGCGAGAGTACGAGCGGCTGAAACCCTTCAGTCTGTTGATTTACGTCGTCAACATTTTCATGTGGCTGCTGTTCGACCTGATTGTCAGCTTCCTGGGGGGACAAGGCTTCACCTGGCGCTCGATGGTTTTTCTTGGCGCCTTCGGTGTTTTGACGCTGGTCCTCGCGTTTACCCGCAAAGCTGCACATTTCGATGTACTGACCGTACTGTTGGCGCTGGGCCTGACAGTGGGCGTGCGGATGATCGTCGACGGTCTGCCACCAGCGGAGCACAGTTCGTGGCTGATGCTCGCCACTGCTAGCCTGCTGTACAGCGTTTCGGTATTGCCGTTGCGGCGGTGGGCGTTTCTCGCCGTGCAGGTAGTTATCTGGCTGGTCCTTAACCCGTTTCTCGGTACCAGCACCGAACTGAATGAACTGCGCGGCGTATTGACTGCCTGCTACAGCGTGTTTTTGTGCGCGCTGACCCTGTACGCGTTTTTGAAATTTCGCGAGGCGCGGTTCAGCAACTACATCATGTCCAGGTTGTTGCTGGATCAGGCGTACAACGATCCGTTGACGCAAATTCCCAACCGCCGCGCTTTCATGACGCACGCGCAGCAACGCCTGCAAGCGACACCGCGGGACCACGATCATTTCCTGATGATGATCGACATCGACAATTTCAAGAAGGTCAACGACACCTATGGCCACGACATTGGTGACGAAGTACTCAAACGCGTCGCCGCTGATATCAAAACCGTGATGGCCGCATTCGACTATGCCCGTCTGGGGGGTGAAGAGTTCGCGATTTATCTGGCCGCCATACGGCGCGATGATGCTGCCGGGCTTGCCACCGAGCTGTGCCGATTGGTTCGGGAACAGCCTGCCGAGCATGCGGTAACGATCAGCATCGGCATTACCCGGGTTGAAGAAGGCGACACGTTGAATCAGGCTTTGATCAAGGCTGATGCAGCGTTGTATGAGTCAAAGCATACCGGCAAGGACCGGTACACCTTTCATTCATGACAGCTGCGTCGCCTGGCCGGTCGCCATCGCTCCAGCTCCCACATGCGCACGGCATTCGATCTGAAGCAAACACAAAACCTGTGGGAGCCAACCTGCTGGCGATGACGGAGGGTCAGGCAACGACCATCGCAATCATGCAGCCGCGCGCTCCAGCAACACTCGCGTCACCCGTCGTTCTTCCACCGCCTTCACCGTCAAATGCCAACCTTCATATGCCAGCCGGTCGCCCTTCATTGGCAAGCGGTCCAGCAGACTCATCACCAACCCGGCCATGGTTTGATAATCCTCGGTCGGCTCGGCCGCGAACCCGGTACGTTGGCGCACTCGGGCCAGTGGTAGCGCACCGCTGACCAGAAAACCGCCCTGCTCCTCCAGCACGTCCGGGCCTTCGATCTCGCTGGCGTCGGGCAGCTCACCAGCAATCGATTCGAGAATATCGGTCATGGTCAACACACCGACAAAATCACCGAATTCGTTGACCACGAACGCGATGTGCGTCGAAGCGGCGCGCATCTGTTCCAGTGCATTGAGGATCGAATAGCTGTCGAGCAGGTTGACGGTCTGGCGCGCCAATTGCTCCAGGTTCGGCTCGGCGCCGGCCAGATAGTCCTTGAGCAGTTCCTTCTTGTGCACAAAGCCCAGCGGCTCATCCACCGCGCCGTTGCGTATCAGCGGCAAACGCGAGTAGGACGAATGCATCAACTTCGTGCGAATCGTCTCCGCGTCATCGGCCAGATCAATCGCGTCGACATCGGCGCGGACCGTCATCAACTGGCGAATCGGTCGCTCGGCCAGTTGCAGCACGCCGCTGATCATCACCCGCTCGCGACGGTCAAACAGCTCGGCACTCGGCGCGTTACCGTTGTCGAGCAGATCGGAGATTTCTTCACCGACCTCTTCCGCGGCCAGAGTGCGACCGCCGAGCAAGCGCAACACCGCATGAGCCGTGCGCTCACGCAACGGGCGCAGGCCCTGCATCGAGCGTTTGCGTCGCGCCCGGGCAATCTGGTTGAACACCTCGATCAGAATCGAAAAACCGATGGCCGCGTACAGGTAGCCCTTCGGAATATGGAAGCCCAGACCTTCGGCGGTCAGGGCGAAACCGATCATCATCAAAAAGCCCAGGCATAGCATGATCACCGTCGGGTGTGCATTGACGAAACGGGTCAGCGGCTTGCTCGCGACAATCATCAGGCCGATGGAAATGATCACCGCGATCATCATCACCGCCAGTTCATCGACCATGCCCACCGCCGTAATCACCGCATCGAGGGAGAACACCGCGTCCAGCACGACGATCTGCGCAACGATTGGCCAGAACAGCGCGTACGCCGCGTTGGTCGTGCGTTCACCGACATGGCCTTCGAGCCGTTCGTGCAATTCCATCGTCGCCTTGAACAGCAGGAACACGCCGCCAAACAGCATGATCAGATCTCGCCCGGAGAAGCTTTTGCCGAACACTTCGAACAGCGGCTGGGTCAGCGTGACCAGCCAGGAAATGCTCGCCAGCAGACCCAGACGCATGATCAACGCCAGCGACAGGCCGATGATTCGTGCGCGGTCGCGCTGATGCGGCGGCAGTTTGTCCGCGAGAATTGCGATGAACACCAGGTTGTCGATGCCCAGCACCAGCTCCAGCACGATCAATGTCAACAAGCCCAACCAGGCCGTGGGATCCGCTAACCATTCCATAAAACGTCTCGATCTCTCTCAGTGAATTCAGGCTGCCGGACACGACAAAGCGCAACGCGAAGGCTCAACAGCCGCATTGGCAAAGATAGTTGGTAGTCGAAAAACCGGATGCTGCGCGAGCATCAAGACCGCGCCGTGGCGCGAGGAGACGGGAAAACTGGGGGGCTCCGAGAGGGTGTTCATGCAAAACCTGAATGAAAAATGGCCTTGGAGCGTACAACTTCAAGACTCATTTCCCCCAGTGGCAAATCATTTCAAGATCTGTACGAATGAGCTGACGGTCGTTCACGAGCGGGCTCACCAAGCGATCGTCAACGCGCAGCCAGCTCATCAATGTGCCGATAGTCGGCGCCCAGCGCTTCGGCAAGCACCTGCGCACGGCCCAGGCGAATCGGTCCGCGCTCGATATCAACCAGCAATCCCGGGCAGTCCAACGTTGGCAGCCCGGAGCAATGCTTCAACCGCCCGTCCGTTATCACCAGCAATCGCTGCTGCTCGGCCGGGAAACGCTTGCGCCGTTGCCCCAGCCATTGCTGCGCCTGTAGCAGCGCCGCGAGCAACGGCGTGCCGCCGCCCGCCCCCAATGCTTGCAGCCACGCTTGCAAGCCGCTGGACGCTTTGAGTCCTTGCACTTGCCATTTCGGCGTCGAACCACTGGCGGTCAACAAAGCGAGCCGCGCGCGCTGGCGGTAGGCATCGTCGAACAATTGCGCGAGCAGACCTTTGGCATCGCTCAGCGCCTGATGACGTCGAGTCGAAGCCGAGGCGTCGACGATCACCAGCCACAATTCATGGGGCGAGCGGGTACGCAGTTGAAACAGCAGATCTTCACGCAGCCGTGGCCGCCCGTTTATCAACGTGCCGGGCCAGTTCACCGAGCCACTGCTGGCGCTCTGGCGTTTCCCTTGACGCCCATTGTCGAGCCGTCCGGCGCGGGGTCTGGCATTCGCCCCCGCGTCGGATCGGGGACGAATGCCTAGGGCTTTTTTGGCCAGACGGGCACTTCTCGTCGAGTGCCGGTGGCGAGCGCGGGCGCTGGCATATCGCCCCATTGGCCCTGCCCTTCGCTCACCGTGCTCTGTGCCTGATTGGGCACCTGCGGCGGTTGTTGTGGCTGTTGCGGGCTCGGCGCCGACGGTTCGCGACGGCGATGGCGCAGGGCAAACTCGGCCACGGCATCGATATCTTCCGCGCCAATCTGCGTCGCCCCACGCCATGCCGCGTGAGCTCGGGACGCGCGCAGCCACACCAGATCCGCGCGTAAACCATCCACGCCAGCGGCGAAACAACGCTCGGTAATCTGCGCCAGCGCGGCATCGTCCAGGTCAATATCGGCCAGCGCAACCCGCGCGTTTTCGCAGCGCGCACGCAGGTTCTGCTGCGCGGCGGCCCAATGCGCGCAGAACGCCTGCGGATCGCTGTCGAAATCCAGCCGCCGACGGATGATCTGGCCGCGCTCGGTCGGTTGCGTGTGGCCACTGAGGGCGACGTTCAAACCGAAGCGGTCGAGCAACTGCGGGCGCAACTCGCCCTCTTCGGGGTTCATCGTGCCGATCAGGACAAATTTTGCTGAATGACGATGGGAAATCCCGTCACGTTCGATCAGGTTGGTGCCGCTGGCGGCGACGTCGAGGAGCAGGTCGACCAAGTGATCGGGCAGCAGATTGACTTCATCGACATAGAGCACGCCGCCGTCAGCCTTGGCCAGCACACCGGGGGAAAACTGCGCGCGCCCGTCGCTGAGGGCGGCGTCCAGATCGAGGGTGCCGACCAGACGTTCTTCGGTCGCACCCAGCGGCAAGGTGACGAACTGGCCGCTGGCGAGCAGATCGGCGAGACCACGGGCAAGGGTCGATTTGGCCATGCCGCGCGGGCCTTCGATCAGTACGCCACCGATTTTCGGGTCGATGGCGGTGAGGCACAGGGCGAGTTTGAGGTCATCGGCGCCGACCACGGCGGAGAGGGGAAAATGTGGGGTGTCGGTCATTTGTGGGGTCTCTCGCGTGGTCGTGGGTGTTCTTTAATGTTGTGGGGTGTCAGGTCGAAGGCCCTCACCCTAGCCCTCTCCCAAAGGGAGAGGGAACTGATTGAGGTGATCTTTCGAATCTCGCCGACCTGATACTCCGAGTCGAATACCCATTCCGAAAACGACGCAGATCGGCTCCCTCTCCCTCCGGGAGAGGGCTGGGGTGAGGGTTGGCCTTCAGAAGCGCTATCCATCTTCCTCGATATCCAGCAGCAAATTCTCCAGCGCTTCCTTATAAGCCCCCGGCTCCTGCCACATGCCGCGCTGCTGCGCTTCGAGCATGCGCTCGGTCATATCGCGCAGCGCATGCGGATTGTGCTCGCGGACGAACTCCCGCGTCTGCGGATCAAGCAGATAAGCGTCGGCCAGCAACGCATATTGATGATCGTCAATCAATTGCGTGGTCGCGTCGAAGGCGAACAGATTGTCGACCGTGGCGGCCATCTCGAACGCGCCTTTATAACCGTGACGCATGACCCCGTCGATCCATTTCGGATTTGCCGCACGTGAACGAATCACCCGGTTCAGCTCTTCTTTCAGGGTGCGAATTTTCGGCAAATCGGGTTGGCTATGATCGCCGTGATAACTCGCCGCCGCTTGCCCGCTAAGGCTTTCCACGGCGGCGAGCATGCCGCCCTGGAACTGGTAGTAGTCGTTGGAATCAAGCAAGTCATGCTCGCGATTGTCCTGATTCTGCAGCACCGCCTGCACCTGACTCAGACGCTGAACGAACTGTTCGCGGGCGGCGGTACCTTCGTCGGCGCCGCCATAGGCGTAAGCGCCCCAGTTAAGATACACCTCGGCAAGGTCTTCGCGGCTCTGCCACAGGCGACCGTCGATGGCGCCCTGCACGCCAGCGCCGTACGCACCCGGTTTGGCGCCGAAAATGCGCCAGCCAGCCTGGCGCCGCGCGGTGTCTTCGTCGACGCCGGACTGACGCAGCGCTTCGCGCTCGGCGCGCACTTTCGCCGCCAGCGGATTAAGGTCGTCGGGCTCGTCCAGCGCTGCGACCGCTTGCACGGCGGCGTCGAACAAGCGAATCAGGTTGGCAAACGCATCGCGGAAAAATCCCGAGACGCGCAACGTCACATCGACGCGCGGGCGATCCAGCAGGCTCAGCGGCAGAATCTCGAAATCATCGACGCGCTGACTGCCGGTGGCCCACACCGGGCGCACGCCCATCAATGCCATGGCCTGGGCAATGTCGTCACCGCCGGTGCGCATGGTCGCGGTGCCCCAGACCGACAGCCCGAGCTGACGCAGGTGATCGCCGTGATCCTGCAAATGCCGTTCGAGAATCAAGGTCGCCGACTGGAAACCGATGCGCCATGCCGTGGTGGTCGGCAGATTGCGCACGTCCACCGAATAGAAATTGCGTCCGGTCGGCAACACGTCGAGACGCCCGCGACTGGGCGCACCGCTCGGGCCGGCGGGGACGAAACGGCCGCTGAGGGCGTCGAGCAGACCGCGCATTTCTGCCGCGCCGCAGGCGTCGAGGCGTGGGGCGATGACCTCGCGCAAATGCTCGATGATTGCCCCAACCTCAGCCCACCTCGGCCCCTGTGGGAGCGAGCCTGCTCGCGAATGCGCCGGGTCTGATAAATCATTGTTGAATGACACGCCACTTTCGCGAGCAGGCTCGCTCCCACAGGGGTCAAGCAGTGTTTGGGAGATGAGGTGTGTGGCAAACAATTCCAGGCGTTCGCGGGTGTCGCCGACGGTGCGCCAGGGTTCGTCGGTGACAGTTTGCAGTGGGTCCGGGCGCGGACCGGTCCATGGCTCGGCCAGGGAACAATCCAGTGGATCGAAACCTAGTTCAAAGGCTTTTGCCAGTGCGCGCAACAGGCTCGACTGCGCGCCCTTGCCATCCCCACGCGGAATCCGCAGCAAGGCCAGCAAGGTATCGATGCGCAAACGCCCGCTCGGCGATTCGCCGAAAATATGCAGGCCATCGCGAATCTGCGATTCCTTCAAATCACACAGATACGTATCCAGACGCGGCAACCAGATCGCCGCATCGGCGTCACTGTCCAGCGCGGCGTCGAGTTGCAGCTCGCGGTCGATCTGCGTGTCGCGCACCAGTTGCAGGATGTCGCGCTGCAATTCCCTAGCGCGGCGCGGGTCGAGCAACTGCGCTTCGTAATACTCGTCGGCGAGCAGTTCGAGATTGCGCAGCGGACCGTAGGTTTCGGCGCGGGTAAGCGGCGGCATCAAGTGATCGATGATCACCGCTTGCGTGCGCCGTTTGGCCTGAGCGCCCTCGCCCGGGTCATTGACGATGAACGGGTAGATATTCGGCAATGGCCCAAGCAGTGCGTCCGGCCAGCAATGCTCCGACAGGCCGACGCCTTTGCCCGGCAGCCATTCGAGGTTGCCGTGCTTGCCGACATGGATCACCCCGTGGGCGCCGTAGGTGTTGCGCAGCCAGAAATAGAACGCCAGGTAGCCGTGCGGCGGCACCAGATCGGGGTCGTGATACACCGCGCTCGGGTCGACCTGATAACCGCGTGCCGGCTGAATACCGACGAAGGTCAGACCGAAGCGCAGACCGGCGATCATCATGCGTCCGTCGCGGCACATCGGGTCGTTGTGCGGCGCGCCCCAACGCGCGATCACGGCGGCGCGATTGGTGTCGGGCAGCGCGTCGAACATTGCCAGATAAGCGTCCATCGCCAGGCTTTGCTGGCACGGGCGCAGGTCAATTGTGTCGAGGTCATTGCTGACACCGCCGAGCAATTGCTGGATCAACTCGGTGCCGCTGCCTGGTAACTCGGCCGAAACCGGATAGCCCTCGGCCTGCAACGCACGCAGGATATTCAGCGCTGCCGCCGGTGTGTCGAGGCCGACACCGTTGCCGATGCGCCCGTCGCGGGTCGGGTAGTTGGCGAGGATCAGCGCAATGCGCTTTTCCCCATTCGGCACCCGCGCCAGCTCAGTCCAGCGCCGCGCCAGTTCAGCGACAAAATCCATGCGCTCGGGTTGCGCGCGATAGCACACCACATCCGATTGGCTGCGCTCGCTGCGCCAGGCCAGATCCTTGAAGCTGATCGGCCGGCTGATGATGCGTCCGTCGAGCTCCGGCAAGGCAATATGCATCGCCAGATCGCGCGGGCCAAGGCCTTGCTCGCTGTCGCGCCAGCCGGGCTCATTGTCTTGAGCGCAGATCGCCTGGATCACCGGGATATTGCGGCGAAACGGTCGCAGGTGCGGCGCTTCGGGGCTGGACTGGGCAAAACCGGTGGTGTTGAGGATCACCCCTGCCTCGACTTCGTCCAGCCAATCCTCGACCACCGTCAGGCAGCCGGGTTCTTTCAGACTGGCCACGGCGATGGGCAACGGATTGAGTCCGGCGGCCTGCAGACGCTGGCAGAACACATCGATGAACGCAGTGTTCGCCGCTTGCAGGTGCGAGCGGTAAAACAGCAGCGCCGCGACCGGTTGTGCGGGCAGCCATTCGGCCTGCCAGTCACTCAGCGTCGCGGTGGTCTTGTTCGGATGATAAATCGCCGTGCGCGGCAGGGCTTGCGGCTCGTCCCACGGGTACTCGCGGGCGAACCAGCGATTGCCCAGGCAACGGAAGAAATCCAGCGCATTGCCCAAGCCGCCCTGACGCAAGAACTGCCAGAGACGGTCACGATCTACTGCGCTGACAGTGCTCAAGTCACTCAGTTCAGGATCGGGACGATCGTCGCCCGGCACCAGAATCACTTGCACGCCGCGCTCGGACAGTTCGATAAGGCGTTCGACGCCATAGCGCCAATAGGAAATCCCGCCGTGCAGCGAAATCAGAATCACCTTGGCGTGACGCAACACTTCATCGACGTACAGATCGACCGAGGCGTGATTCTGCACCTGCATCGGGTTGGCTAGACGCAAGCTCGGGTAGTCTTGCGGCAACTGCTGCGCCGCTTCGGCGAGCAGCGCGAGGCTGGAATCGCCGCTGCACAGGATCACCAACTCGGCGGGTGTCTGGCCAAGGTCGGCAATGTTGTCATCCGAGACGAAACCGCCGGGCTGGGTCCTGAGCAGGTGCATGGTTTACACGCTGAGCGCGGCGCGCAGTTGCGCTTCGAGTTGCGTCGCATCGAGTTCCTGACCGATCAACACCAGACGCGTCACGCGCGCTTCGTCGGCGCCCCACTGACGGTCGAAATGCTTGTCAAAGCGCGTACCCACGCCTTGAATCAGCAAGCGCATCGGCTTGTTCGGAATCGCGGCGAAGCCTTTCACGCGCAGGATGCCGTGCTGCACCACCAGTTGCGTCAGCGCGTCGAGCAGCAGGCTTTCGTCAGCTTGCGGCAGTTCGATGGAGATCGAGTCGAAGGCGTCGTGATCGTGGTCATCGTGATCGTCATCACCGTCGTGATGATGGTCGTGATGACTGTGCCGGCTGTCGATGTGCTCTTCGGAGCCGGCGCCGAGACCGATCAGCACGTCCAGCGGCAGACGGCCGTTGCTCGCTTCGATGATTTTTACTGCGGGCGGCAGCTCTTCGGCGACTTCCAGACGTACACGCGCCAGATCTTCCGGGCTGGTCTGGTCGGCTTTATTGAGGATCACCAGATCGGCGCTGGCCAGTTGGTCGGCGAACAATTCGTGCAGTGGCGATTCGTGATCGAGGTTCGGATCGAGTTTGCGCTGCGCATCGACCTGATCCGGGAATGCGGCGAAGGTGCCTGCGGCCACGGCCGGGCTGTCGACGACGGTGATCACGGCATCAACGGTGCAGGCGCTGCGGATTTCCGGCCACTGGAAGGCTTGCACCAACGGCTTGGGCAGGGCCAGGCCCGAAGTTTCGATGAGGATGTGATCGAGATCGCCGCGTCGTGCGACCAGTTCGCGCATCACCGGGAAGAACTCTTCCTGCACCGTGCAGCACAGGCAGCCGTTGGCCAGTTCGTAAACGCGGCCGCTGGCTTCTTCTTCGGTGCAGCCGATGGTGCATTGCTTGAGAATTTCGCCGTCGATGCCCAGCTCGCCGAACTCATTGACGATCACCGCGATACGCCGGCCCTGGGCGTTGTCGAGCATGTGCCGCAGCAAAGTGGTTTTGCCCGAACCGAGGAAACCGGTGACGATGGTGACAGGGAGTTTGGCCAGTGTTTTCATCGGTATGCCCTTTGGCAAGCGGCGGGCATACGGGACGAGAACCGGAAACGCACAGGCGCGCCGGAAGTATTCGCCACCGGATCACCCCGCCCGGTTGAAAGTGAGAATCTGTGACGAGGCAGGTCTCCTGGCTGACAGTGTTCAGGCGCCGGGCCTGGCGTTCGCTGCGCCTTCCCGCGGGCTCGTGGATTGAGCTGGCAGTGGCGTGGCAGCGAACATCACCGTTCACAGTTGCGGGGGCAGCCGCGGCTTTGACCGCGTTCCCTTCTTAGCTTCGACAGATGTCGAAGAACCTCGAAGGCGCAAGGCTACGCATGGGTTGATGATGGGTCAATGCTTTGGTTTCGTGGATATTCACTACTGCCCGAAATTGACTCAAACCCACCTACATGCTCTCCTGTGCGACTTGTTACGGGTGCCCTTCACAGGGTGAAACGGGAAACCGGTGAATCATGTGCTTTACTCAGAGCCATGTCAGTCCGGTGCTGCCCCCGCAACGGTAAGCGAGCGAAGCGTCAAAGCCACTGTGCCAACAGCATGGGAAGGTGACGCTTGCAGGTCGGCCCGGCGCCAACCCCTCGTGAGCCCGGAGACCGGCCCGCAACACACAGTGCGCAATCGGCGTCACTGGACATAACAAACCCGCGGTGGGCGGGCGCTGTTCGTACCTCTGCGTGTCCGTCACGCAGGGTCCGCATGCGTTCGACTGCCCCTGACACTTCATAGGGAAGCGCCATGTCGATCATCAGCAGCACCGCCAGCAAAACGGACAAAATTGCCAGCACCACCACCCTGAGCCAACGCCTGATCGCTGCCGCCTTCGCCTCGATTCTCGGCGCGGGCCTGGTGTATTTCGCCGGTTTCTCGCATATCGAAGCGGTGCACAACGCAGCCCACGATACCCGCCACAGCGCTGCGTTTCCTTGCCACTGAGACCTCCCGACATGATCAAGCGAATTGCGCAAACCGCAGGTTTCAGCGGCCTGCTGGCCGCCCTGCTGCTCACGCTGCTGCAAAGCTTCTGGGTCTCACCGCTGATTCTTCAGGCCGAAACCTTTGAAAAATCCGAGCCGGTAGCCGAAGTCCACGAACACGCGGCCGGCACCGCGGCGCACAGCCACGATGGCGAAGCCTGGGAGCCGGAAAACGGCTGGCAGCGTGTCGTCTCGACCACCGGTGGCAATCTGGTGGTGGCGGTTGGTTTCGCCCTGATGCTGGCGGGCCTGTACACATTGCGAGCGCCGCGCTCCAACGCGCAAGGCCTGCTTTGGGGGCTGGCCGGATATGCCACGTTCGTGCTGGCGCCAACGCTGGGCCTGCCGCCGGAATTGCCGGGCACCGCTGCGGCTGATCTGGCGTCGCGGCAGATGTGGTGGATCGGCGCTGCGGCCTCGACCGCCGTCGGCCTGTCGCTGATCGCCTTCAGCCGGCACTGGCTGATGAAGCTGCTGGGCGTGGCGATTCTCGCGGTGCCGCATGTGATCGGCGCGCCGCAACCGCTGGTGCATTCAATGCTCGCGCCCGAAGCGCTGGAAAGCCAATTTAAAATCGCTTCGCAGTTGACCAACGTGGCGTTCTGGCTAGCCCTGGGCCTGATCAGCGCATGGTTGTTCCGCCGCAACAGCGATGGCCACTATCACGCATGAGCAATGACTGCGCAGCGTCGACGTTGGTGGTCGGCCTCGGCTGCCAGCGCGGCTGTCCGACCAGCACGCTGCGCGCGTTACTCGACCAGGCCTTGCAGGCGCATGGCATTGAGCTCAAGTCGATCAAGGCCTTGGCCAGCATCGATTTGAAGCGCGACGAACCGAGCCTGCAGGAACTGGCCGCGCAACTGGCATTACCCCTGCTGTACTTCAGCAGCGAGGAACTGGCCGGTTACCAGTCCATGCTCAGCCATCAGTCGCAAATCGCTTATGAACGCACCGGCTGCTACGGCGTGGCGGAAAGCGCGGCGCTGGCGCTCGCCGAACAACTCCTGCAGGCGCCGGCAAAGCTGCTGATAAGCCGACAAAAATACGCTCAGGCAACGCTGGCATTGGCCGGCGCCGCGTAAATCCTGATAATCGCCGCCATCCATCATGAGCAATCTTCATCTGCAGCGTTGTCGCGCCTCTTCTTCAAGGATTCAACGATGACCGTTTACTTCATCGGCGCCGGCCCCGGCGACCCGGAATTGATCACCGTCAAAGGCCAGCGGCTGATCCGCCAATGCCCGGTGATCATCTACGCCGGTTCACTGGTACCCGCCGCAGTGCTCGAAGGGCATCAGGCGCAAACCGTGGTCAACAGTGCCGAGCTGCACCTTGAACAGATCATCGAGTTGATCAAGACAGCGCACGCCAACGGCCAGGACGTCGCGCGGGTACATTCCGGCGATCCGAGCCTGTATGGCGCAATCGGCGAACAGATTCGCTGTTTGCGCGAGCTTGATATCCCGTTCGAGATCGTTCCGGGGGTCACGGCCACCGCCGCCTGCGCGGCGCTGCTCGGGGCTGAACTGACTTTGCCGGATGTGTCGCAGAGCGTGATTCTGACCCGCTATGCCGACAAGACTGCGATGCCGGTCGGCGAAGAACTGGGCAATCTGGCCCGGCATGGCGCAACCATGGCAATCCACCTGGGGGTCCATCATCTGGAAAAGATTGTTCTGGAATTGCTGCCGCATTACGGCGCGGATTGCCCGATTGCGGTGATTCATCGGGCGACGTGGCCGGATCAGGACTGGGTGGTGGGCACGCTGGCGGACATTGCCGACAAGGTTGCCGCGAAAGGCTTTCGGCGTACGGCGTTGATTCTGGTCGGGCGGGTGTTGGGGAGTGAGGTGTTCAGCGAGTCGTCGTTGTATCGTGCTGGGCATGCGCATCTTTATCGCCCTTGATGGCCCCTTCGCGAGCAGGCTCGCTCCCACCTTTGATCGCATTGCATAGTGGCAGACAGGGCTTCGTTAAATTCGGGGCATAAAAAAACGGCGCTCACGGGGCGCCGTTTTTTCTGTTCGCAGCGAACGCCTTAGTAGTAGGCGTTTTCTTTCTGCGTGTGGTCGGTCACGTCGCGCACGCCCTTGAGCTCAGGGATGCGCTCGAGCAAGGTGCGCTCGATGCCTTCCTTCAAGGTCACGTCGGCCTGGCCGCAGCCCTGGCAACCGCCACCGAACTGCAACACGGCAATGCCGTCTTCAACCACATCGATCAGGCTGACCTGACCGCCGTGGCTGGCCAGCCCCGGGTTGATTTCGGTTTGCAGGTAGTAATTGATGCGCTCGTTGACCGGGCTGTCGGCGTTGACCATCGGCACTTTGGCGTTTGGCGCCTTGATGGTCAGCTGGCCGCCCATGCGGTCGGTGGCGTAATCGACCACGGCGTCGTCAAGAAACGCTTCACTGAACGAATCGATATAAGCGGTGAAGCTTTTCAGCCCCAGCGCCGTGTCTTCAGGTTTTTCTTCGCCCGGCTTGCAGTAGGCAATGCAGGTCTCGGCGTACTGGGTGCCAGGCTGGGTGATAAAGACGCGTATGCCGATGCCCGGGGTGTTCTGCTTGGACAGCAGATCAGCCAGGTAATCGTGGGCGGCGTCGGTAATGGTAATAGCGGTCATGGAAACTCCTCGCAGGCTTGGGCGCAGTTTACGCCAATCGGCGCGCGGGACAAAGTCCCAGTATTTTTGTCGGAAAAAGCCGGGCGTTTGCCCTCGTCCGCTCACTGACGGTGGCGACGAGTGGGCGTTTGACCGGCTGCTGCGCTGTTAACAAATGGAAACCCAAGCACATTCGGGCCCCTATATATGTATCCCTCAGCCGGTTTTCCATGCCCCTATATTCACGGCCTTCGACTATTTACCAGCCGCTACGGTTCAAAGGTCTTGAATGTCTACCTCGTTATCCCGTTTCTACAACAAGACGCCGCCTCGCAGATTGCAGGATCTCAACCACCTGATCAGCTACCTGCATGGGCTCATCAACGATCAGTTCAACACCGATGCCCGTCAGCTCTACTACTGCCCGCCCGCCGCTTCCGCGTTGGGGCGCGAGTGCAAGGAAGCATTCCGTGTCCTCAGGAAACTTGAAACAGACGAAGACTTCATCAAGCACTTGTCCACGCCTGCCACGGTCGATCATTCGTTGTTGGGCAAAGATTTCCTCTATGACCTGCTGTCTTTCCACCTGAGTTCGACCAGAACGCCCACGCCTGACCCGCCGGAAGTTTTCCCCATCGCCGGTTACTCGGTCACGCTGAGGGAAGTTCCGCTGTATTGGTCTATCGACGTGGATGTCCTGCTGGACATCCATCGTAAGGTCGGCAACGGACTCAAAAGTGATGGTTCGGTGCGGCTCGACCTGGTGCTCGCCTGGTACACGCTGGTGCCTCGGCGCCCTGACACATTGGCCGATTGGCAGCGTCTCCTGAACAATCTGGTCGAGCAACGCGCGTTATGGCTGCTCGGGCATCAAGGGCCAGTCAGCGATTTCGAGCATTTGTTCAGCGCCAATGGCGACGCCACGATCATGCGGGTGGTACGCAAGATCGAAGCCGAAACCTCTCGGTGTTTGCTGGCAAATGTCGTACCGGTGAAAAGCAATGGCAAATTCGAGAAGCTGACCAACTCCACGCCGATAGCCCTTTTGCAGACGGCCCTGCAATCGCCACACAACCTGCAACTGGCACAACGTATCGCCACGCAGCTGGGCTGGTACGCCGCGCCAGACAAGCCAAACGGTCCAGCCAGCGTACTGACAAAGCTGTTATGGCGAGCGCTCTGGCTGAGCATCAAGCCTGGCCCGCATGGCAACGACCAGAACGAGTTGCAGATACTGATCGAGCCCGGCTGTCGTTACACGTCCATATACGAGTCATTGATCGAACACTTTCAACGATCGCTATCGGTCAGTCGGCCCATTGCGCTGTTAGCGGTGGCCATCATGAAAAGCAATCGGGCCAGTGAAGCGTGGGTCGAAGATATTCCCGAGGACCTTCCCTACGCCACATCCAGCGCCTGGGTCAACTTCAAGAGCGGTTTCATTCTCGCCGAATCGGTGGCGCCTGGCTCCTCGCGGCACATGACTTTTGAACAGTTGCTTAATCTGCCGGCAGAACACTTTCAGGCGTTTGCCGACGATATCGAACATCAGCGTCTGGTCGCTGCCGCCAAAGTCCGCCCGACCGTAGAGTGGGGAGCGACGATGGGGTTGTACGCCATACGTCAGACGGCTTACCCGGCCAGTGAAATAGAGCTGGCATTGAGCACGCTGGAACAGCATGAGCGAGAAATGGCCAATGCCCTGTCAAACCTCACGCTCCGGCCGCCGAGTCGCTTTCGATATCCCTCTGAGGCGGCGTACGACGAGGCATTTGATGCGTGGCTGGCCACGCCACGAGCGGCCTACAAGAGCCTGATCAAAACATTGCTGGCCCAGTATCTGCCCGCATGCCGGGGCGACCTCGAGCGCGACGAAGTGAGGGTTTACTCGTTGCGCCTGCCGCTCAACGACACGCAGGTCGAACACGAGAACAAGACCAACACCGACGCGGTGCGTGCCCGCTGCGGGTTTATCCTGCGAATGGTCAACCCGGCTTATCCATTGAAGGCCCGCTACATTGAAGTCATCCCCCGTGCGGGTGTCGTGCGCCTGCGCAAGGATATTGATTCACTCAAAGTCGGCGGCGAGATCAAGGTCGAGACGGTTGGCTCGAGCAGTCGCAGCAGCCGCGGCTCCTTCAGAAAAGGCACCCGCCTGCCCTTTGACTGGGAAGCCTACCGCGACGGCGCGAAACCCAGAGCAGATCAGCATGCCAACCTGATTGCCGAGCAGGTCGGCGAGACGTTTGCCGCAGTTTCCATCGAACAACGCGCGCCGGATGTAGCGACACGTACCCTGCCCTTCGCGGCCAATAACCTGACCTCTACCCGGGCAGAAAAACTGGCCGTAATGATTGCCCGCGAACTGTTTTATCGAGATGAGTGGGCGTTGCTCGAAGATACCCGCAAGGCCACGCGCAGCACGGATATCGGCAGGGATTTTCTCGAAGACCTGAACTTCTGGGGAAAAATGTTCGTACCCTTCTGGGCGGCCATCGACGATCTGGCATCCGGCGAGCCTCAGCGCATCGAAAGCGGCGGGCTTGGCCTGTTCACCGATATTGTCTCGTTTGGCCTGCCGATTGGCCGATACCTCGCCGGTTGTACGCGGGTGGTCAGCGTGGTTGGCAAGATTGGCCTGCGTCTCGCCTTGCCAAAATTTGCCAGCCTTACGCGAACCCTGTTGGTCTCGACGCTGCGCGAACTCAACCCGCTGGAGTCAGTGTTGGCGGTGCTCAGGCTCGGACGCTTCACGCTGCGCAAGGTTGGCGCAGCGGTCATGCGTCAGGCACGCCTTGGCATTGCCCAATTGCGCAATGGTACGGTGACCGCTCAGCACTTGATCGCGGTTGACCCGACCACCTGGAAACCGCGCCTGCCCGGTGACCGGCTGTGTACGGTCGAGGGGATTGCCAATATCCCCATGCGCAACGTCGGCAGCGTCGACATCGCGGACTATCGGCTCATCGATGCGCTGACGAACCAGGCTTTCGGCCCGCGCTATCGCGAGCCAGTGACGGTCATGAGCAACAGCAGCCCGTTGCTGCGTCCCTACGCGGTCAAACCGCACTGGATTGCCGGCCTCCAAGCCGACGCGCGAGGGATCTTTTTCCGCCCTGAATACAACCAGAAGTTCATTTGCAATATCGATGAACACGGGACTGTCGCGGTTTACCAGATACGTGAAAACTCCTATGGATTCATTCAGGAAACCGCGCAAACCGGGGAAAACAGTTTTTCCGTGGTACTGGTCAATCCGAAAAACAACCGTGACCTGTCGATCAACCTCTCATCGGTGCAGCCCGGCCATTGGTACAGCCGGGAAATCCGGGTCAGAGGCGGCGCGCCGGATGATCCGAACGTGATTACACCCTTGCATCTGCAGCAGTGGTCGCAGTTCAGCGAGCACGTGCTGGAGGTCACCCTTGAGGCATTCGCGAAGAAACATCGGCTGGACCCGGCCGCTTTCAGGCAATTCGTCCACACACAAGGGCAATTGAAACCGCTGGGCCAACAAGTACTGGATCGGGCCGACACTGCGCGTACGGTCGTCACCTACGAACATCTGCGGGACTGGCGCAGCCTGTCGCAGGAAGCCCGCAACACCCTCAGCCGCGAAGGCTTCGCCGCCACGCACAATCTTGACCCGCAGGACTTCGTTTCCCACGTCAACAGCGATGGGTCGTTCCGGGCTCCGGGCAAGGTGCTGGAGAAATATGCCCATAACCAGGCGTTCACGCCTTTGACCGCAGAACATATCGAGCAATGGCGTGTGCGTTACATCGCTACCGGGTCCGCCAGCACCATGAGTACGTTCCTTGATGACAACAATCTCGACCCGGTGCTCTGGTCAACGTTTGTCAATGATCGGGGCGAGTTGAGAAGTGCGGTCCCAGAGTGTTTGCAATTGGTCGCGGCCTCGGACTCAGCGCTCATGCGCGCTCGAAAGTCCCTCCCCCCCGGTTCGGGAATAAAATCCGCTTCCTGGCAGATGCCGCAGCCACCATCGCCTCGCGAAACAAGCCCACTTTCGCCACCGACTGCTGGCAGTTCCAAACGCCCTCGACTGGACAATGCTGCGCCAGACCACGCCCGCGCCGCGGACCTGACCCCTTCGCTTGGGCATCACATCAATAATAATGCGCCGATTCTTCAGGACCCGACGGATGTCAGGATCAGCCTGACGCGCAAACTCGAAGGTGATATCGACAAGATAACCATCACCGAAACCAATCGCTTTCTCGCGGGGTTTGACGGCGCCAGACTTAAGGAAATGACGCGCCGAATCACCGAAGACGTCCAGGACTGGATCGCCGATGAAGGCCGCCATCACGACAGACTGGTCAGTCGACTCGAGGTCAGACGACCGCTCGACGGTCCGGAACGAGGGTTGTCAGTATTTGCCAAAGTCGATATCGAGCCATTCGAAGTGCTGGGGCCCTACACCGGCAAACTGCACCGCACGACCAAATCCGTGCGGGCGGAAATGCTGGAGAAATCCACCGAGAAAGTCAGCACGTTCCTTTTCGCAACGGCAACGAAGGGCGCCACCCTGAGCGGTCACGGCAACAGCAACGTGTTGAGCCTGATCAACGCGGTCAATGTGCCCGGCCAGGCCAACATCGGTGTCGAAAACGTTGGCTCGATCTATGTCGGCAAATACATGGTGTTTCTGCTCGCATGGGAGAAGATTCCGGCAGGCACCGAACTGTTCCTCGATTACGGCTCGGATTACTGGAAAGCCTTCAAGGCTGCTGGCGCACTGTCAGCGTCTGATCCGACATGAGCGCTGCTCAGCATTAACGCACCGACGGCGCGGGCCAGCGGCCTGCGTCATCGCCTGCTCACAGATTCTCGTAGCGATTCATGTCCAGCACGCCCTCTTCCACCGGATCGGTTTCGTGCAGGTATTGGCTCAGGTCATGGAAATAAAACCAGAACTGCGGGTGACTGCGACGGATACCCCAGCGCTCGACAATTTTCTCGAAACGTTCGGGATCCCTGGCATTTTCCATGGCATCGGCAAACGCTGGCACCTGATCCGCCGGGACGTTGAAGATGAAATTCGGGTAACTGGTCAGCACGCCCGGATAGATCGTCAACGTGTCGAGCCCCGGCTGATAGCGCAGCGATTCACCGAGCAGAAACGCCACGTTGCTGTGTGCACGATTGCGCAGCAGGCTGTACACCTCACGTTTACCGCCAGCCGTTTCGATGCGTAGCAGCGTCGCTTCCGGCAACTGATCGATCACCTTCATGCCGGCCGCCGGGCGCGAGGCCAGGCGGCTCAACGCCTGCTCGGCATTTTGCAGCGCCGGATCGATGTTCGGCCGCGAGCAGTAAGCGCCATCGCAACGATTGATCGGATCGGGCCGCGCATTGAGATCACCGTAACGCGCCAGCAATTGCCGGGCGAAGTCACGTTTGGGGTCTTTTTCGTCGAGCTTCAGCGCGGTCGGTTTGTCGTCATCGATGGCTTCGTAATCAAGCCACATCTTGAACTGGCCGCTGCTCTGGTACCAATCGTTGAGGTAGTCCTCACGGGAATCGGCGGGCATCAGGCGCAGGAAGTTCTGCTCGGCGCCGTTGCGGATCAGGTCGAAATACAGACGCGTCTGTGCCTGATGGGAGACATTGCCGAACACATCGAAGTTGACCGCCAACTGGTAATAGGTGCGTTCGAGCAGCGGATAGTCGAACAGCCACATCGTCTGCGGTACATCGCCGATCAAGCCCTTGACCACCGCCGCGCTGTCGAAATGCCGAAAAATGCTCAGCAGTGCGTTGTCGTTGCCGGCCCACAGGGTCGACCAGCTCGGCGCCGGGATCTCGGCGTAATTGTCGCGGCGCAGTGCCTCGTATTCATTACGTTTGTTGCGGTAGTTGCGCCACAGGCTCAGCACACTGCCGACATCATCGTTCTGCCCAGGCATGGCCAGTAACGGCGTGGCCTGACCGCGATAGCGCGGGTCAGTGATGTACAGGTCATGTTCCGGGGCCTGGAACAGCGCCCAGAAGTTGTCGCGAATCACGTCAGTCGCGATTTGCCCGCGGCACACCGGGCCGCGAATAAAGGTACGGACAAAGTATTCAGCGTTGTCGAGCATGAACTGGTAGCGCGCCTGCGCCGGAATCGCTTCAAAGGTGGCAAACGGGTTGGCGCGACTCTGCGGGCCATAACCGGGCAACGCATCGACCTGCCAGTTACCGCTATAGAACAGGCTTTTGACCCGGGCCATCTTCGCCGCGCTCAGCGGATAGGTGATGTGGGTTTTATGCACGATCACTCCTTGCACCGGCCACAAGCGGTAATACACCTGCGTGCCCGGATCGTCGTTGGGCCGACGCGTAGCGATCAGATCGATTGGCTGGCCGGTCGGCGTGCGCGAACGTACCCACTGGAAAAAATGCCCCGGCTCGCCGTCCTTGAAATAGATGTGCGCCAGGTACCAGTGCTCGAACAGCCAGCGCCCGACCAGACTCTGCCGCGCGCCGGGGGTGTTGAGCAGATTTTCCCACTGGACGATCTGCAACGCCTCTTTGGCGCTCGGCGCCAGCCCCTGCTCGTCGATCGGCGCGCCGGACGCCAGCCAGCGCTGCAAGGTCTGATATTGCTGGTCGGTCAGCCCGGTGACTGCCAGCGGCATGCCTTCTTTGGGATGCGCGCCGGCGTACGCGTCAAACTCAGCGGGCATCGCGCACAGATTGCTGCGGTTGAGTCCCAGCACAATCTCTTGCGGCAGTTTGGCGTTCGGCGTCAACGGGGTGTTGTGGCCGAGTTCCAGCATGCGCGCCATCAGTGCCGCCTGGCTGCCCTGGGCATCGAGCACCGAATAGAAATCCTTCTGCTGCCAGGCACGTTTGCCAAAGGCGTCGTAGAACAATCGGGTGGTCGGCGCCGCCTGGGTACGTTCGCCGTCGTAGACCGGCATCTTGCTCGCCCCACGCGCAGCACCTTCGCCGCTGCCCAGGTTCAACTGGCAGGCCGAGTCATAACAGGCGTGGCAGGCGACACATTTCTCGGTGAAGATCGGCTGGATATCGCGCGTGTAACTGATCGGGGACGAAGTCGCAGGCGTCTGCGCTGCCGCAACGCCGCTCAGGAACAGCAACATGAAACTGATGACGCGGTACGACATGTTGCTGATCCCGATTGTAAAAAAGGCTGCGATTCTACCGTTATGACGTCCGTACCAACATGAGCGATATTCATGGAAAAGCCTGACATGCTCTAAAAGCGCACAGGTTTGTTATGATCCCGCTCCTTCGTAATGGTCTTTTCGAGTAGTCCACATGTCCGATCGCAGCGTCCGCCTTCAAGCTCTCAAGCAAGCCCTCAAAGAGCGCATCCTGATTCTCGACGGCGGGATGGGCACGATGATCCAGAGTTACAAGCTCGAAGAGCAGGATTATCGCGGCAAGCGCTTTGCCGACTGGCCGAGTGACGTCAAGGGCAACAACGACCTGCTGGTGATCACCCGTCCGGATGTGATTGGCGGCATCGAGAAAGCCTATCTCGACGCCGGTGCGGACATTCTCGAAACCAACACCTTCAACGCCACACGCATTTCCATGGCCGACTACGGCATGGAAGAGCTGGCCTACGAGTTAAACGTAGAAGGCGCACGCCTGGCCCGCAAGGTGGCCGACGCCAAGACCGCCGAGAACCCGGCCAAGCCACGCTTCGTCGCCGGCGTACTCGGCCCGACCAGCCGCACCTGCTCGCTGTCGCCCGACGTCAACAACCCTGGCTACCGCAACGTCACTTTCGATGAACTGGTGGAAAACTACACCGAAGCCACCAAAGGCCTGATCGAGGGCGGCGCCGACCTGATCCTGATCGAAACCATTTTCGACACCCTGAATGCCAAAGCGGCGATTTTCGCCGTGCAGGGCGTGTTCGAAGAGCTGCACATCGAATTGCCGATCATGATCTCCGGGACCATCACCGATGCGTCCGGCCGGACCCTGTCGGGGCAGACCACCGAGGCGTTCTGGAACTCAGTGGCGCACGCCAAGCCGATTTCCGTGGGCCTGAACTGCGCGCTGGGCGCCAGTGAGCTGCGACCGTATCTGGAAGAGCTATCGAACAAGGCCAGCACCCATGTGTCCGCGCACCCGAACGCCGGCCTGCCGAACGAGTTTGGCGAATACGACGAGCTGCCGTCGCAAACGGCCAAAGTCATCGAGGAATTCGCCCAGAGCGGTTTCCTCAACATCGTCGGCGGTTGCTGTGGCACCACGCCGGGCCACATCGAAGCCATCGCCAAGGCCGTCGCCGGTTACGCGCCGCGGCAGATTCCGGACATTCCCAAAGCGTGCCGCCTCTCGGGTCTGGAGCCGTTCACCATCGATCGCAGCTCGCTGTTCGTCAACGTCGGCGAGCGCACCAACATCACCGGCTCGGCCAAGTTCGCCCGTCTGATCCGTGAAGACAATTACACCGAAGCGCTGGAAGTCGCCCTGCAGCAGGTCGAGGCCGGCGCGCAGGTGATCGACATCAACATGGACGAGGGCATGCTCGATTCGAAGAAGGCCAT
>Ga0308159_1002028_pt1 | contig 25029 bp, 19 predicted proteins | sample PhyCR1_FD_201040 | JGI IMG/M metagenome (GOLD analysis project Ga0308159, IMG submission 201040) | Phyllosphere microbial communities from UC Gill Tract Community Farm, Albany, California, United States - DLSLC.R1 | ecosystem: Host-associated > Plants > Phyllosphere > Unclassified | place: USA...
CGCACCCGTATCTCGTCGCGGGTCCCGCGACGCTCGACGAGTGGACGCTGGAGCTTCCCGCCGACACCGTGCTGGAGGTCACGCCGGACCGCCTCGCACCGGTGGCGCCGGCATCCGTCACCGTCGACGCGGAGCGTTTCGACTTCCGGGCAGCGCGCGTCCTGGGTGCGGTCGAGATCGACCACGCGTACACGGGATTGATCCGGGATGCCGGCGCCCGCGCGACCGTCACGCTCACGGATCCCTCCGGAACCGGAGTGGCGATGTCGTGGGACGAGTCCTGCCCGTGGGTGCAGATCCACACGGCCGACCTGCCCGCGGGCCCGGGGACGCCGGGACACCGCGCGGGTCTCGCCGTCGAGCCGATGACGTGCGCGCCGGATGCGTTCAACGACGACGCGTACGACTACGACACCGGGGTGATCGCGCTCGCGCCCGGGGCGTCGCACGAAGCCGGGTGGACGATCGCGGCGCGCTGATCTGCCGGAACTCACAAGCCGCCCCGTCGCTCAGGCGATGGGGCGGCTTGTCGCGTTTCTCAGACGACCTGGGCGCCGCACATTCCGCAGTCGCCGCCGGCGGACACCTCGACGAAGCAGTCCGGACACATCGTCCGCATGGGGCGGTCGGTGACCGCGACGGCCTTCGGGGTGCTCGGGCGACGCTCGGCCCGGGGCGCGGCGCTGCGGGCGCGCTTGATCTCGACGGGGGCCGGGGGCGGGGGAGCGACGGCGGGCTTGTGGGTCTCGCAGTAGAACCGCACGAAACCGCCGTGGTGCTTCGGGTGGCGGTGCTTGACCGCCCAGAGCTCGGTGCGCTCGATCAGCGCGCCGTCGGTGCCGCACGCCACGCAGCGCGTGGGCTCACCGGGAACCACGTCGGCGACGAGGACCGGGACGTCGAAAGCGATGGCATCCCTCCAGTCGGAGGAGGACACGATCTTCATGGGGGACCCTTCCGAAGACGGTTCGGGCCGCCTTCCTCTCAACGGTACGCCCCGCCGGAGCGTCGTGCGACGGTTTCTCCGCCGCCAGGGGGTGGACAGCGCCGGAGAGGCGGCCGATAGGTTGGAAGAACTTCCCCCCGTCCGAAGGAGAACCATGGAACTTGCTGCTCTGGGGGCGATCGGCATCGTCGTGGTCATCGCGCTCGTCGTCGTCATCGTCGTCTTCCTCATCATCGCGGGACTCATCCGCGGCTGGTACCGCGTCGCCAAGGCCGACGAAGCCCTGGTGATCGTCGGTAAGCGTCAAAGAAGTGCGGACGGTGAGTCGTCCCGCATCACCGTCATCACCGGTGGCGGCGCCATCGTCAACCCGCTCACCCAGCGCGGCGAGATGATCTCGCTGCGCGCGCGTCAGATCAAAATGGAGCCGACGGCACAGTCGTCGAACGGCGTGACCGTGAACGTCAGCGGTGTGGCGCTGGTCAAGATCGGCTCCGACCCCGAACAGGTTCGTCGCGCGGCCGAGCGCTTCGCCTCGCAGGACAAGGCCATCGAGCAGTTCACGACCGAACAGCTCGAGGGCGCCCTCCGCGGTGTCGTCGCGACGCTGACCGTCGAGGAGCTCATGCGCGACCGGCAGCGCCTGTCGGACCAGATCGCCGAGGGGATCAAGGGCGACCTGTCGTCGCAGGGTCTGATCCTCGACTCGTTCCAGATCCAGGGCGTCACCGACAGCAACGGGTACATCTCGGCCCTGGGCGCCACCGAGGTCGAGCGCGTCAAGCGCGAGGCCGAGGTCGCGCGCATTAACGCGGTCCGTGAGATCCGCGCACGCCAGATCGCCACGGACGAGGCGAACCTCATCGAGCAGACGAAGCTCGACAAGAACAGCGCCGCGGCCAAGGCCGAGGTCGGCCGTGCCAACGCCGAGGCCGAGCAGGCCGAGGCCCTCACCCGCGCCGAGCGTCGCCAGGCGGTTCTGCAGCAGGAGGCGCAGAACACGCAGGCCCGCCTCGAGTCCGAGGTCTCCCGCGTGGCTGACGCCGACCTCTACCAGCGTCAGAAGGATGCCGACGCCGAGGCGTACGCGCAGATCAAGGCGGCCGAGGCGCGCGCGCAGATCGCCGAGCAGGAGGCGTCCGCCGTGCGCGTGCGCGCCGAAGCCGACGCGCAGGCCGTGCGCCTGGCAGGTGAGGCCCGCGCCGAGGCGATCCGCGCCGAGGCCGAGGCGCTGTCGCAGAACCAGGAGGCCCTGCTCGCCCAGCGCGCGCTCGAGGCGCTGGTGCCGATGATGGCCGAGTTCGCCAAGGGGTACGACCGTGTCGGCAACGTCACCGTGCTCGGTGGCGAGGGGGCGAGCGGCCACCTCGCGACCGAGTCGGCGACGGGCCTGCGCTCGTCGTTCGAGGCGGTGAAGGCGGCGACCGGCATCGACCTGACGCAGATCATCCAGGGCCGTGCGGTGGCGGACGCGTTCGCGACCGCCCAGCGCTCCGGCGAGAGGGCCCCGGCCTCCGCGCCGTCGTACCCCGCTCCGACCACGCCTCCGGCTGCGCCCGAGGCCGAGGTCTGAGCGGGTCCTCATGCCCGAGGCTCCTGAAGTCGAGGCGCTCACGCTGTTCCTGCGTGAGCGCCTCGCCGGTCACACGGTCCGCGAGGTCGACCTCGTCGAGGGCCGCGCGCTGAAGACGCGGGGACGACCGCTCACCGAACTGGAGGGCCGGACGCTCACCGGCGCGACGCGGCACGGGAAGCACCTCGACCTCGATCTCGAGGGAGTGCACCTGGGGATCGGTTTCGGCCGCGCGGGCTGGGCGACGTGGCGCGACACGGGAGAGGCGGACGCCGGGCCACCCGCACCCGAGATCGCCCGTATCGTCTTCGATCACGGCATCCTGGGGCTGACCGATGCGGGGGAGTGGCTCTCGATGCAGCTCCACGTCGTCGATGCCCCCGACGACGTGCCGGCGGTGGCGAAGCTGGGGCCGGATGCCATCGATCCCGCGTACTCGCGGGAAATGCTCGCGACGGCCCTCGGCAGACGACGGAAGCAACTCAAGGCGCTGCTCCAGGAGCAGGAGACGCTCGCGGGGATCGGCAACGCCTACTCCGACGAGATCCTGTACGCCGCCCGGCTCGCGCCGACCGCCCACGCGGCATCGCTGAGCGAGGACGACATCACGCGGCTGCATCTCGCGCTGCATGACACGCTGACGTCGGCGGTGATCGCCCGACGAGGGGTGCCGATCGCGGACCAGAAGGCCGCGAAGGTGGCGTCGATGCGCGTCCACGGCCGAACGGGCGAACCGTGTCCTGAGGGGGACGGCGTGATCGAGGACATCCCGGGCACGAAGGGTGCCGGCCAGTGGTGCCCCTCCTGCCAGGTGCTCCCCGGCGCCGGGGCCTGAGCAGAAAGGCCCCGCACCGTGGTGCGAGGCCTCTCCGACGGGGAACAGTCAGACGGTCTGCCCGGAGTGACGCCCCTCGGCGACCTCTTCGACGAGCTTCGCCGTGAACGCGGGCAGGTCGTCGGGGGTGCGGCTCGAGACCAGGCCCTGGTCGACGTGGACCTCTTCGTCGACCCAGGTCGCGCCCGCGTTGCGCAGATCGGTCTGGAGGGTGGGGTAGCTGCTGAGCGTCCGTCCCTTCAGCACGTCGGCCTCGGTCAGGATCCAGCCGCCGTGGCAGATGACGGCGACCGGCTTGTGCTGCGCGAAGAAGTCACGGGTGAAGGACACGGCATCCTTCACGATGCGGATGTCGTCCGCGTTCTGGACGCCGCCGGGAAGGACGAGGGCGTCGAAGTCGTCCGCCGACGCGGAGCCGACGGCGAGGTCGACCCGCTGTTCGTGGCCCTTCTCGCCGGTGATGCTCCCTTCGCTCGGCGAGACGAGGACGGCCTCGGCGCCCGCCTCGGTCACCGCCTGCCACGGGCTGGTGAGCTCGCTGTCCTCGAAGCCGTCGGTGAGCAGGAAGGCCACGCGCTTGCCGCTGAGATCGGTCATGGTTCGACTCTCTCTTTCTTCATCGGGGTCGCTCCCACGCTATGAAGCACCCCGCCCCGCGGGACGGGGGTTGCGGATGCCGGAGCACGGCGTTAGCGCGCGGCCCCGTCGCGCGCCCGCGGGCGTAGCATGGAGCGCATGTCCGGTGACACCACGTCTGACACGACCTCCGCCCCGAAGCCCGTTCTCACCCTGCTGAGCGGTCCCGGCGACACGGCGGAAGAGTCCTCCCGCCCCGCAGCGCAGTGCTGCGGTGGCGGTTCCTGCTCGCTCTGACGCGCGCGGACGGCCCGGCTCGCCTCAGTGCGCGAGCGGGACGGAACCCTCGATCTGATCCGCGGGCTTGCGGATGACGAATGCTCCCACGATCAGCGGGAGCGAGATGATCGCAGCGATCAGGAACGCGGTACGCGTGCCCGCGGCATCCGCCTCCAGTCCCTCGCCGCTCGCCGCCGACACCGACGACATCACCGTGATGAGCAGCGCGATGCCGGCCGCTCCGGCGACCTGCTGCACGGTTCCGACGACGGCCGAGCCGTACGAGTAGAACCGCGGTTCCAGGGAACCGAGGGAGGCCGTGAACAGCGGCGTGAACGAGAGCGCGAGCCCGATCATCATGACGGTCTGGACGACGACGAGCAGAGCGAACGGCGTTTCGGTCCCGACGGTCGTGTAGAACCACAGCGTGCCGCTGACGATGACGGCGCCGGGCACCAGGAGCACCTGCGTGCCGAAGCGGTCGTAGATGCGCCCGATCACCGGGCCCGCGAGGCCCATGACGAGCGAACCGGGCAGCACCGCGAGCCCGGTCTCGAGTGGGGACTTGCCGAGCACCGTCTGCAGGTAGAGCGGCAGCAGCGTGATCGCCCCGAAGAACGCCAGCGACATCACGCCCAGCTGCGCGACGGTCAGCGTGAAGGCGCGCGAGCGGAAGACGCGCAGGTCGAGCAGGGCGGAGTCCGTGCGCTGGAGGCGCAGCTGGCGCCAGATGAAGGCACCCAGGCCGACCACGCCGATCGTCAGGGCAGCGATGAGGGTCACGAGCGAGGTGGTGGCGGCATCCGGGTCTCCGCCGTGTCCGCCGCCGATCTGGCTGAGGCCGAAGACCAGGCCGCCGAATCCGAGTGCCGACAGGATCACGGAGGTCACGTCGATCGGCGCGGTGCGCGTCTCGCCGAGGTTGTGGATCCACCGTGCGCCCATGAACAGCGACACGAGGGCGATGGGCAGGACGATGCCGAAGATCCAGTGCCAGCCGAGCGACTGCAGGACGAGTCCGGACATCGTCGGTCCGATGGCCGGCGCGAGCGCCATGACGATGCTGACCCGGCCCATCATGCGGCCGCGGTGCTGCGGCGGCACGATGGTCATGATGGTCGTCATCAGCAGCGGCATCATGATCGCGGTACCGGACGCCTGGATGACGCGCGCCACGACGAGCAGTTCGAAGCCCGGCGAGAGGAAGGCCACGAGGGTTCCGGTCGAGAACAGCGTCATCGCGGTGATGAAGACCTGGCGCGTGGTGAAGCGCTGCAGCAGGAAGCCCGTGATCGGGATGACGACGGCCATGGTCAGCATGAACGCCGTGGTGAGCCACTGGGCGGAGACGGCCGTGATGTCGAGGTCGCGGATGAGGAACGGGATCGCGACGTTCATCGTCGTCTCGTTCAGCATGGCGACGAACGCCGCCGTCAGGAGCAGCCAGATCACCCGGCTCTGCGCGGGCGTGACGCCGGAGGTGCCGGGGGGAGAGGCGACGGTGGTGCCGATGGCGGCCATGACGAGGTCCTTTGCGTGCGGGGGGCTTCGTGGCGCCAGAGCGGCGACGTTCCTCCGAGCCAACGGTGCGTGCCGCGGAGATATTCCACCGTCGAGAAGATTTTCGCGGGACGGATGCCGGGGGAGCGGACCCGCCGGTTCCGTCGCCGCCGCGCGGGGGCGCCGGTGTCCGTGGGCGGACGTAGGCTGGCCCGCATGGGCCCAGGTGGAGTTGGCGGAAGCATGTTCCGCGGTGTCGATGCCGCCGAGCAACGTCGTCGCAACGCCCAGGCGCCGCGCGTCGCTGACCTCGGTCGTCGGGTCGTCGAGCTGTTCCGGCCGTACCGGGGACGGATCGCACTGACCGTCCTGTTGGTGATCCTCGCCTCCGCGGTGGGGGTCATCCCGCCCCTGTTGGTGCAGCGCATCTTCGACGACGCGCTCTTCCCGATCGACGGTTCGGCGCCTGATCTGCGGCTGCTCGCGATCCTCGTGAGCGTCATGATCGTGCTGTTCCTCTTCTCGGCGGCGCTCAATGTCGCCCAGACCTGGTTCACCGCCACCGTCGGGAACCGCGTGACCGGCGACCTGCGTACGCGGCTCTTCGAACACCTCCAGGCGATGGAGCTGGGGTTCTTCACCCGCACGAAGACGGGCGTGATCCAGTCGCGGTTGCAGAACGACGTCGGGGGTGTGTCCGGCGTCCTCACGAACACGGTCACCAGCATCCTCGGCAACGCGGTCACCGTCATCGCCTCGCTCGTGGCGATGATCCTGATCGACTGGCGCCTCACGCTCATCGCCGTGGCGCTCATGCCGTTCCTCATCTTCGTCCAGCGCCGGGTCGGCCAGGTGCGCGCGCGCATCGCAGGTGAGACGCAGGAGTCCCTGTCGGAGCTGTCCGCGATCACGCAGGAGACCCTGAGCGTGTCCGGCATCCTGCTCTCGAAGTCCTTCAACCGTCAGCGCACCGAATCGGCGCGTTTCGATGCCGAGAACGACAACCAGGTGCACCTGCAGGTGCGGCGGGCGATGAGCGGCCAGGGCTTCTTCGCGGTGGTGCAGGTCATCATGTCGAGCGTGCCGGCGGTCATCTACCTCGTCGCCGGGTTCCTCATCGCCGGCGGAACCGGCGCCATCACCGCCGGCACCATCGTCGCCTTCACGACCGTGCAGGCGCGGCTGCTGATGCCCCTGATGGGCCTCATGCGCGTGGCGCTCGACGTGCAGACCTCGTCCGCGCTGTTCGCCCGCATCTTCGAGTACCTCGATCTGCGCCCCGCCATCGTCGACGCGCCCGAAGCGCTGCCCGTCTCCGCGGCGCCCGGGCCGCTCGGTCGCATCGAGTTCCGCGACGTCGAGTTCCGGTATCCCGACGCCCCCGCGCACACGCGGCCGACTCTCGACGGGGTCTCGTTCACCGTCGAGCCGGGGCAGCACGTCGCGTTCGTCGGGCCGTCGGGTGCGGGCAAGACGACGATCCTCTACCTCACGCCGCGGATGTACGAGGCCAGTGGCGGGGCGGTGCTGTTCTCCGGGGCGGACGTCCGCACGCTCGAGCAGGCCTCGATCATCGACGAGATCGGCATCGTCTCGCAGGAGACGTATCTCTTCCACGCCACCGTGCGCGAGAACCTCCGCTACGCCCGGCCCGAGGCGAGCGATGAGGAGATCGAGGCCGCGTGCCGGGCCGCGAACATCCACCACGTGATCGTCGGCTTCGAGGCCGGCTACGACACCGTGGTCGGCGAGCGCGGGTACCGGCTGTCCGGCGGGGAGAAGCAGCGCATCGCGATCGCGCGCGTGCTGTTGAAGGACCCGCCTGTCCTGCTGCTCGACGAGGCGACGAGTGCTCTCGACACGGTCTCGGAACGCATCGTGCAGGAGGCGCTCGAGACCGCGTCCCACGGTCGCACGACCCTGTCGATCGCGCACCGCCTCTCGACGGTGATCGGTGCCGACCGGATCCACGTGGTCGATGCGGGGCGCATCGTCGAGTCGGGCACGCACGCCGAGTTGCTCGCGGCGGGAGGGCTGTACGCGAGCCTCGCAGCGGAGCAGCTCGCCGCGTCGTTCGTCCTCGCCGAGGAGGAGCACGATGCCGCGGGCCTCGCCCGCGCCGCATTGCCCGCGCGGCGGGCCGACGAGGCACCGGCGTAGGCTCTCACCTCTTCGCCCGGTCGCGGACCCCGGTAGTCGACGTCATCGATGCTCTTCGTCGCGGAGGCCGCGCGGTGGGGCGCGACGTCAGCTCGGCAGCGTCTCCACGAACGTCTCGAGAGCGATGCGGTACGCCGGATCGGGATGCGTCTCGGCGATCCGGATGAGCGGCGGGAGATCGAGCGTCCGGATCAGAGCTCCCCGCTCGACGACCGCGGCGTCCGCCCCGGCGGCGCGGAGTACCGCGATGCCCTCGCCGAGAGCCTCGAGGTAGTCCCGCAGCACGTCGAGCTCACCGAGCCGCTGCGTGATCGAGCCGCCGTCGCGGCGCTGCCGCCACTCGACGATCACGTCCGGAATCACGTCGAACGCCTCGGCGAGCGTGTACATCCGCTGCGCCAGCACCTGGTCCTCGTAGTAGCGCCCCTCGGGGAATCGCAGGTCGTGGGCGCGCCAGAACGCGGTGCGGCTCAGTTTCGACCACGCGACGATGTTGCCGGATGCCACGGGGTGCGCGGTCAGCGACGTCCGATCCCGCGCCGGGTCGGTGGCGGCCGCTACCCAGGGCTGCACCTCGCCCGCGGTGTATCCCGGACCATCGGCATCCGGGCGCAGACGCACGTACGCGCCGACGACGAGATCGCTGCCCGTTCGGTCGAGCGTGTCGGCGAGACGGGTGAAAGCGTCGGGACGCAGCCGGTCGTCGGCGTCGAGGAAGGCGGTGTACGTCGTCTGCACCGCGGCGAGCCCGGTGTTCCGGGCCACACCGAGGCCGCGCTGGGTCTCGTGCCGGACGACCTGGAACCGCGGGTCGGCGGCCGCCGCATCGGCGAAGAGGTGCCGTGTGTCGTCGGTCGAGGCGTCGTCGACGAGCACGGCGCTCCAGTGCTCGTGCGTCTGCGCGCGGAGGGAGTCGAGCGCCTCCTCGGCGTAGTCGGCGACGTTGAAGCCGGGAACGATGACGGTCACGCCGGTGGTGCTCACCCGCGCGATCCTACGGCGGATACGGCGGCCGCGACCGCATCCGCGACCGGTTCCAAGGAAGCCGTCAGCCCGTGGGGGAGGGTGAACCGGACGGCGGTGCGCGCGTCGTCGTGGGCGATCCCCAGGGCGAGGAGTACGTGCGAGGCCTCGTCGTTGCCCGCGGCGCACGCGGATCCGCTGGACGAGACGACCCCGCGCCGCTCGAGCTCCAGGAGCACGGTCTCGCCGTTCGTGCCCGGGAAGACGAAGCTCGCGGTCCCCGGCAGGCGATGCTCGGGGTGACCGGTGACCCGCGCGCCCGGAACGAGGGCGAGAACACGTGCGATGAACGCGTCGCGGATCGCCGACACGCGCTCCACCTCTTCGGAACGCTCCGCCTCGGCGAGTTCGAGCGCGCGCGCGATGGCCACCGCTCCCGCGACGTCGGGGGTGCCCGAGCGGCGCCCGCGCTCCTGGCCCCCGCCGTGCAGGAGCGGCTCGAACGGCAGTCGCCCGCGTACCGCGAGGATCCCTGTGCCCTTGGGGGCGCCGATCTTGTGTCCGGCCACGGTGACGGCATCCGCTCCCGTCCCGGACAGGGGGAGCCACCCCGCGGCCTGCACCGCATCGAGGTGCAGCGGTACACCGCGCGCGTGAGCCGCGTCCGCGAGGGCGGCGGCATCCTGGATCGTGCCGACCTCGTTGTTCGCGTAGCCGACGCTCACCAGCGCGGTGTCGTCGCGGAGCACGCCGGAGAGGGCGGCAGGCGTCAGCGTGCCCGTGCCGTCGACGGGAGCGCGCACCACCTCGACCCCGTGCAGCCGCGCGAGGTAGTCGGCGGACGCGAGCACCGACTCGTGCTCGATCGCCGTGGTCACGAGGTGTCTCCGGCCCGAGCCGAGCACGATGCCCTTGATCGCCGCGTTGTTCGACTCCGTGCCGCCGGAGGTGAACATCACGTCGCTCGCGCGCATCCCGAGCACGGCGGCGACGCGCGCGCGAGCGTCATCGAGGGCGGATGCCGCGGCCTCGCCGACTTCGTGATGGCTGGACGGGTTGCCGAAGAACCGCGTGAGGTACGGTGCCATCGCCTCGAGCACCTCGGGGCGCACGGGGGTCGTGGCGGCGTTGTCGAGGTAGAGCGTCACGCCGTCTCGATGCGGATGTCCAGGCCCAGATCGAGGGCGGGCGCCGAGTGGGTGAGGGCGCCGACCGAGATGACGTCGACCCCCGTCTCGGCGATCGCGCGGACCGTCTCGAGCGTCACCCCGCCCGAGGCCTCGACCTGGGCGGCCCCGGCGATGCGGGCGACGCCGACGCGGAGGTCGTCGAGCGAGAAGTTGTCGAGCATGATCGTCCCGACCCCGGCGGCGAGGACCGCGTCGATCTGGTCGACACGGTCGACCTCCACCTCGACGTGCGTGGTGTGGGGGAGGCGGGCGATCGCGCTCTCGAGCGCCTGCGTGACCGAGAGACCGCTCGCCGTGAGGACCGCGAGGTGATTGTCCTTGGCCATCACCGCGTCGGAGAGCGAGAACCGGTGATTGTGCCCTCCGCCGTCGCGGACGGCCTGTCGCTCGATCGCGCGCAGGCCGGGCGTGGTCTTGCGGGTGTCGACGATGCGCGCTCCCGTGTGCGCCACCTCGGACACGTACCGATGGGTCAGGGTCGCGATCCCGGACATGCGCTGCACGAAGTTCAGCCCGATGCGCTCGGCCGTCAGCACCGCGCGCGCGGGTCCGGTGACCACCGCGATCGTGTCCCCCGGGCCGAAGCGCTCCCCGTCGCCGATGCGCTGGTCGACCACGACGGACGGATCGGTGAGCGAGAAAGCCGCGGCGAACACGGCCGCTCCACTGAACACCCCGTCGACGCGGGCGACGAGCTCGGCGCGCGCGGTGGCGTCCGCGGGAATGAGGGCCTCGCTCGTCAGGTCGCCCCAGGGGGCGTCTTCCTCGAGCGCGGCGGCGACGACGCGATCGATGGTGGCGCGGGTCAGCATGCGAGGACCTCCGGTGAAGCGGGGATGACGTCGGTGTCGTCCGCGGGTGCGGACAGCGAGGGACGCGAGGGCGCGGAGACCGGGGCGTCCGAGCGGAAGTGGGCGCCCACGGATCCCTCGCGGGCACGGGCCGCCGCGACGACCTCGCTCGCGACCAGCAGGAGGTTCGCGTCCTCGACCGACCGCGGGGACGTGTCGGCGCTCCACGCCGCGAGCACCGCGGCGGCGCGGGCGAGCCCCTCGGCTTCGCGGACCAGCCCGGCCTCGGCCCACATGAGCTGCTGCAGCGCCGCCCGGGAGAAGGGCGGCGCGTCGATCGCGACCCTCGGCGCGATCTCCTGCTGCCGTTCCGCCGGCGCGATCGGCCAGCCCCTGTCGCGGGCGACGGCATCGCCGGCGCGAGCTCCGAACACGGCTCCTTCGAGCAGAGAATTGGATGCCAACCTGTTCGCGCCGTGCACGCCGGTACGCGCCGTCTCGCCCACCGCGTACAGTCCCGGCACCGTGGTCCGCCCGTCGAGATCGGTGACGACGCCGCCCATCAGGTAGTGCGCCGCCGGGGTCACGGGGATCGGCTCGCGCGCCCAGTCCAGACCGCGCTCGCGCACGGCCGCGTCGATCGTGGGGAAGCGCTGCGCGAGCCGGTCGGCGCCCAGGGCGGTGGCATCCAGTCGCACCGGGTGGCCGTCCTGAGCGGCCATCGCCCGGGCGTTCGCCCGAGCGACGACGTCGCGGGGCGCGAGCTCGCCGTCGGGGTGCGCGTCGAAGGCGAAGCGGCGCCCGGTGTCGTCGATCAGGACGGCACCTTCTCCGCGCACCGCTTCGGAGACGAGGAAGGGGGCGCCCACGGCGAGGGCGGTGGGGTGGAACTGGACGAACTCCAGGTCGGCGACCGCGGCCCCGGCGCGCAGGGCCGCGGCGATGCCGTCTCCGGTCGCACCGGCCGGGTTCGTCGTGTGGGCGTAGAGCTGACCGGCGCCTCCTGTCGCCAGAATGACAGCGTCGGCGTCGAGGCGTTCGCCGTCGTTGAGCTCGATACCGACGACGCGGCCGCCCGTGAGACGCAGATCGCGCAGCACGGCGTGCTCGCGCACGGGGATCCCCGCGGCGCGCACGGCCGCCCCGAGCGCGGCCTGGATCTCTGCACCGGTCGCGTCGCCCCCGGCGTGCAGCACGCGCGGCACGGCGTGGGCGGCCTCCAGCCCGCGCGAGAACTCCCCGTCGGCGGTGCGGTCGAACGCCACGCCGCGCGCGACGAGCTCGGCGATGCGCGCGGGGCCCTCGCCCACGAGCACGTCCACCGCGGCGGGGTCGTTCAGCCCCGCGCCCGCCGTCATGGTGTCGGCCGCGTGCGAGGAGACGGTGTCCGTCCGGTCGGTCACGGCGGCGATCCCGCCCTGCGCCCACCGCGTGTTGGTGTCGGGCAGGGCGCCCTTGGTGACGACGGTGACGCGGCATCCTGCCTCGTGAGCGTGCAGCGCCGCCGTGAGACCGGCGATGCCGCTTCCCACCACGACGACGGTGGTCATTTCACCGCGCCGTTCGGCTTGGCGGCGAGCATGCGCTCGAGGGCCACGGTCGCGGGCTCCGCGACATCGGCCGGAACCGTGATCCGGTTGACGACCTCGCCCGCGACGAGCGATTCGAGCACCCACGCGAGGTAGCCCGGGTGGATGCGGTACATCGTCGAGCAGGGGCAGACGACGGGGTCGAGGCAGAAGATCTCGTGCTGCGGGTACTGCGCGGCGAGACGCTGGACCAGGTTGATCTCGGTACCGATCGCGAAGGTCGTGGGTTCGGTCGCCGCGGCGATGGCCTTGCGGATGATATCGGTCGAACCCGCCTCGTCGGCGGCATCCACCACGTCCATGGGGCACTCGGGGTGCACGATCACGCGCACGCCGGGGTGCTCGGCGCGGGCTTTGTCGATCTGGTCGACCGTGAACCGGCGGTGCACCGAGCAGAAGCCGTGCCACAGGATGACGCGGCTGTCCGCGAGCTGCTCCGCGGTCGAGCCGCCGAGGGCCTTGCGCGGGTTCCACATCGGCATCTGCTCGAGCGGCACGCCCATGGCCTTGGCGGTGTTGCGACCGAGGTGCTGGTCGGGGAAGAAGAGCACCCGGCGACCGCGCGCGAACGCCCACTCCAGCACGGTGCGGGCGTTGGAGGACGTGCAGACGATCCCGCCGTGGCGTCCGACGAAGCCCTTGATGGCGGCGCTCGAGTTCATGTACGTCACCGGGATCACGGGCAGCAGGCCCTCGGCATCCGGGGTCTCGAGATCGCCGAGCACGTCGCCGAGCTGCTCCCAGCACTCCTCGACCTGGTCGATGTCGGCCATGTCGGCCATCGAACAGCCCGCGGCGAGGTTCGGCAGGATCACGGCCTGCTCGGGACGGGAGAGCAGATCGGCGGTCTCGGCCATGAAGTGCACGCCGCAGAAGACGATGGCCTCGGCCTCGGGACGCTCCTTCGCGGCGTTCGCGAGCTGGAACGAGTCGCCCACGTAGTCGGCGTGGCGCACGACCTCTTCGCGCTGGTAGAAGTGCCCGAGCACGACCACACGGTCGCCGAGGGTCGCTTTCGCCGCGCGGATGCGGGCGTCGAGCTCGTCGTCGGTGGCGTCGCGGTAGGCCTGCGGGAGTTCGCCCTGGCGCGGAGCCCCCGTGGGGATGACGTCGCCCATCGACGATCCCGGCCCGTACCCGGGGCGGGTGTCGAAGTCCCAGGGGCCCACGGCGAGGTCGGTCGTGCAGGTGGCGTCGGTCGAGGCGCCGGAGACGATCGCCTGGATCGCGTGGTCGACGCTGGGGTCGATCGCGGGGCGCGGCTGCAGGGTGATGAGGGTGGCGGACATGGGCGTTCCGATCAGTGACGGGAGGGGAGCGGGCCGCGGTCGGCGAGCTCCACATCGCGGTTGTAGCGGTACAGGCGGGCGGGGCGGTGGCTTCCGGTGCGGAAGCGTTCGGTCGGGATGAGGGTGTTGGAGGTGTCGACCTGGCGGCGGAAGTTCGCCGGGTCCAGACGCTTTCCGAGGATCGTCTCGTTCACCTCGCGAAGATCGGCGAGCGTGAACTCATCGGGGAGCAGACCGTGCGCGATGCGGCTGTAGCCGACCTTGTTGCGCAGACGCCACAGCGTGTACTCGACGATGTGGTTGTGGTCGAAGGCGAGCGCCGGCAGATCGGTCGCGTCGAACCACTCGACGTTCTCGGGAGCGTCGCCCTCGCGCGCGTGGGCGGCCACCTGCGCGTCGACCTCGTCGGAGCGCAGCAGCGCCCAATAGACGATCGACACGACACGCGTGGGGGAGCGGTCGACGGCGCCGAACGCGTAGAGCTGCTCGAGGTAGCTGGGCGTGAGTCCGGTCGTCTCGGCGAGGGTGCGGGATGCCGCGGTGTCGAGCTCCTCGGTCGGGTCGAGCCACCCGCCCGGCAGTGCCCAGCGTCCGTCGAAAGGGTCCCTCGTGCGGCGGACGAGGGGGAGCGAGAGGACGGGCTCGTCGTGCGCATCGCGTCGCACGCTGAAGATCACGGTCGACACCGCGACGCGCACGCCGGCGTCGCGGGTTTCGGGGTCCGAGGTTCGTGTCATGGTGACCATATCTCCGTCATCGATCTTAGTGTCATTCGGACCCGAAGGGCTAATCCCCGCACGACGGCGTCGACTCGCTCGCGAGGAATGCTGATTCTCCCAAGTCACGGCGAGGTGCGGAGTGTCTCGTCACGAACGGCGTTCATCGGGGTCGGGGCGCGGCGTCGAAAGCGTTCTCCCAGATGTGCGTCCTAGCCTCGGAGGGATTCAGGAGGTGCGGATGCCGGTCGTCGACATCGTGCTGATCGTCGTGTTGGCGATCGCTCTTCTCGTGGGGCTGTCGCGCGGCTTTCTCGCCACGATCGGCTTCTTCGCCGGACTCGCGCTCGGCGCCGTCGCCGCCTTCTGGGTGACGCCCTTCGTCGGACAGTGGGTCGCCGAACCGGCCTGGCGCGGGCCGGCCATGGTCGGGGCCGGCGTCCTGCTGCTCCTTCTCGGCGCCGGACTCGGCAGCGCCGTGGGGCAGATCTTCCGGCGGGGGGCCGACCGCATCAAGCTGCGCATTCCGGAGCGGCTCCTGGGTGGGGTCGTCAACGTCGCCGCCGCGGCCCTCGCGATCTCGTTCGTGTCGGGTTCGCTCGTCCCCGCCGGCATGCCGGTGATCTCCGCCGCGCTCGGATCGTCCGCCGTCGTACGGACCATCGACGACGTCACCCCCGCCCCCCTGCAGGCGGCGATCGCGCAACTGCGTGGAACGGTGCTCGCCGACGGCATCCCTCGTCTCGGACAGCTGATCCAGATCGGACCGGTCCCCACCGCACCCGACATCGCGTTGGACGATCCCGCCCTGACCGAGGCGGCTCAGTCCGTCGCGCGGATCTCGGGTACCGCCTACGCCTGCGGCATCACCTCGAGCGGGTCCGGTTTCGTGGCGGGCGACGGACGCGTCATCACGAACGCGCACGTCGTCGCGGGCGTCGACACGCCGCTCGTCGAGCTTCCCGGCCAGCCGGCGCGAGAGGGCCGAGTGGTCTACTTCGATCCCACGGATGATCTCGCCGTCGTCGCCGTCGACGGACTGGATGCCACGCCCCTCCCCGTCGTCTCCCCGCTCGAGGTCGGAGCGGCCGCCGTCGTGCAGGGCTACCCCTACGGCGGCCCCTTCACCTCGGGCAGCGCGCAGGTCCTGTCGGTGGGAAGCGTCCCCGTGCCCGACATCTACGACGGCCAGTCGAGCCCGCGCGAGATCTACGCGCTCGCCGCGGTCGTACGGCCGGGCAACTCCGGCGGACCGTTGCTCACTCCGTCGGGTGATGTCGCCGGAGTCGTCTTCGCCCGCTCCGACACCGACGACAACGTCGGGTATGCGATGACGCCCGCCGAACTCGAGCCCGTGATGGCGCAGCTGGGATCGCTGTCGACGCCGGTGGCATCCGGAGCCTGCAAACCACGCTGAGGTTCCTCGCCGACCTCTCCTCACCAGGTCGGCGGCTGTGGAGAGATTTCCGGGCGCTCCGTCGCGGCCGACTACCGTCTCGCGGATGACGGACCGATACGCGATCGACGTTCCGGGGTTCCTCGACCTCGCGGGGGTCACGTCGCGTTCGCTCGACGAGCTGACGAGTGCGGTCGGCTCCGTCGTCCATGCTCTTCAGGCGATTCGGGATGCCGTTGCCCCGACGCCGGAGCTCTCTCGCGGGTTCGCCGGGGCGATGGACCCGTGGGAGGCGACGGCGGGCGGGCTCGTCGCATACGCCGGAGGGGTACTCGCGGGGGCGGAGCAGGCGGTCGCGGAGTACTGCCGCGCCGACGCCGTCATCGCCGTCAACGCCGATCATGCTGCCGCGCGGCGGGGGACCGGGCGGTGGCGAGTCGCATGAGGACGCACGTCGGAGGTGTTCCCGAGCTGCCCGTGGACTTCGGCGAGTTGTCTCGCGCCGCCGATCAGCTGCGTGTCTGTGCGGGCGCCCTCCCCGCGGCCGGGGCTGAGGTGGTGTCGGCGTGGGACGGCCTCGAAGCCGTCTACACGGCGCCGGAAACGGAGGAGCTCAGCACCAAGATGAAGCCCCTGACGCTTGTCAGCGCGGATGTGTGCGAAGCGTTGGTCCGTGCCGCCGACCTCATGGACCAGCTTGCGGAAGACATGATGTGGCTCGCGATGCGACGGCGGGGGTTCGTCGATGACGCCGAGGGCTTCCTCGGCCCATCGCGCGGCATCGAAGACCGCGAACGCGCGCTGGAGCGGGAGGTGCAGATCGACCGGTTCGTGTCCGACGTCGAAGAGCGCCTCGAGCGAGCGTGCTCGGACCTCGGGGCGATCACTCCTCCGCCGTCGTGGGGCGTCGCGATCCCGGATGCCGCGCCGCCGCCGCCCGGCCCGCGCTGGACGTGGAGCGCGCGCACGCAGGCGATGGCCGGGGACGCGGTGCTGGCCCCTCTCGTGGCGCTGGTGCGCGCGGACCCGTCCCGCGTCGCGCGCCTGCTCTCCGCCCACCCCGAGTGGGAGGAACGTCTGCGGACGCATCCGCCGTCGCCGGAGATCGTCCGCGCCTGGTGGGAGACCCTGCCGTCGAGCGCCGTTGCCGCGCTCATCGACGGCGCACCAGCCCTCATCGGGTCTCTGGGCGGTGTTCCGCCGCTCGACCGGGTCGCGGCGAATCGGGTGAGCGCGCGGGCGCGACTTCGCGGGGTCGAGGATGAGTTGTCCGGGTGGGAGCGTGTCCTCGAAGAGGGCGCGACTGCCGATATGCAGGCGGATCGGCGGGCTGTGGTCGCCGCGCTTCGCGCTGAGAGCGAGTATCTGCGGCGGGTGGTCTCCGGGAGCGTGCAGTTGGTGCTCTATGAGCCCGATGATGACCGCATCGTGGAGATGATCGGCACGCCTGGTCCCGAGACACGGCGTGTGCTGACGTATGTGCCAGGGACGTTCACCAATGTGGCCAGTTTCTATCAGGGGGAGGCTCAGAAGATCGCGCAGTGGCTCGCTGGACAAGATGAGAGCTTGGTGGCCTTCGTGTGGAAGGGCACGGGCTTTCCGGGCGACGACGAGCAACCCGTCCTGGCTGACCAGTTGATCGGTATCAACGAGGCCAATGAGGCGGCGCGAGCCGAACCCGCTGGTCTGGATCTCGCGAGATTCGCAGAGCAGATGCGCGGCGATCCCGACATCTCACGTGCGCGCCAGATTGCGTGCGGCTACAGCTGGGGTCTGGTGCCGGTCACGAGTTCCGAGCTCGCGGGCTCTCACTACGACGCCGTGCACTCCCTCGCGGGAGCGTGGGTCCCGCAAGGGTGGGAGCCCTACTCCGGGACGGAGTACTTCCACTGGAGCTACACCGACTTCCTTTCCATGGCACAAGACGCAGGGTGGGTCGGGGAAGGCCGAAATCCCGACACGACTCCGGCTTTCGAGACTCACCTTTACGCGCGCCCAGGCGACGTCGTTGTGCCTCTCGGTGGAGACCTCGCCGCCTTCCTCACTCCGGACGGGCCATCCGTGCGAATCTCAATGAGTCCATTGGCAAATCACCAATTGATCGTCGACACATCTCAAGAGAACGCGCCCGTTCTCAACAGTCTGCGGAAGGAGATGCTCGGATGAAGGGACCACGCTTCGCCCGAATCGGGTACGTGCTACTGATGGCTCTCACGTGTTCCAGCTGCGTTCCGACGTCAAGCGGCATAGATGACACGTTGTCGCTAGACGATGCGAAGGCTCGCGCCCAAGAGGTGGAACGCGAGATCGCTGCGGCCGTTCCGGAGGACATGCTGTCGAACATCGACCAGCGCGACGAGGGTTCCTTCCTGTCATGCTCTGGTGGCGGCGGAAATCAATGGGCGGGCGGGCTTGAGGCGAGCGTCGTCGGCAACCCCGCTCCAGCACAGGTGATCGGTCCCATAGCCCATCACTTCGCAGACCGCGCTGACCTTGTGGTTCGACGTCGCGAGGACGACGGAGATTCGTTGGTCGACCTGATCGGACCCCATGGCGCGATGTGGATTGTCCGATACATTCGCGACCGGGGTGAACTCGACGTCGACTCCTTCGCAACATGCATTCGCCTGCCTGAGAATGTGTGGCCAGGAGGCACGTACTAGAAACGCGACCGCCGCAATGCGTTCTCAACGCTGTACCCCGCGCCCCCACCCGCTAGGCTGACCCCACAAGTCCACACCGGCCCCATGATCGATGCGGGAGAGCTCCGGCGAACGCAGCCGGGCACCGAAGGAGCAAGCCTCCCCGCCAATCTCTCAGGTACGCGTACCGCGTCGATCGGGCCACTCTGGAAAGAGGTTCGGGATGCCACATCCCCGAACCCGCCGACGGTGAAAGCTCGCGCCTGCCCCACGAGGCTGTGCGGGTGAAACTCTCAGGCCCATGACAGAGGGGGAGTTCTTCAGGCGCCGACCGGCGTCTGTCCGTCATCGCGAACGGCAGAACTCATGACCGAAACCCCCGCTCCACCGCGCACGTCGCCGCTGCACGACCGGCACGAGGCCCTCGGCGCCTCGTTCACCGACTTCGGCGGCTGGAACATGCCCGTGCGCTACACCTCCGACCTGGCCGAGCACCGCGCCGTACGCGAAGCTGCGGGCCTGTTCGACATCTCGCACATGGCCGAGTTCCGTGTCGAGGGCGAGGCTGCGGCCGCCTTCCTCGACTACGTGCTCGCCGGGCGCCTGTCGATCATGAAGGTGGGCAAGGCGAAGTACTCGCTCGTCCTGGCCGCCTCGGGCGGCATCGTCGACGACGTGATCGTCTACCGCACGGCCGACGACTCCTTCCTGGTCATCTCGAACGCGGGCAACCGGGATGCCGTGGCCGCGGCGTTCGAGACCGCACGGGCGACCGACGCCTGGACCGCCGCTCTCACCGTCGAGGACGTCACCGACCACTACGCCCTCATCGCCCTCCAGGGCCCCGAGGCGCGTGGCATCCTGAGCTCCATTCCGGGGGTCGAGATCACCGGCACGGCGCTCGACGAGTTGGGCTACTACGCCTGGACCGAGGGTGCCTTCGGCGACGCGCCGCTGTTCGTCGCCCGCACGGGATACACGGGCGAAGACGGCTACGAGCTCCTGATCCCCGTCGCCCAGGCCGCCGCCCTGTGGGACGCCGCGCTCGCCGCGGGCGCCGACCGGGGTCTCGTTCCGTGCGGACTCGCTGCGCGCGACACCCTGCGCCTCGAAGCCGGGATGCCGCTGTACGGCCACGAGCTCTCGCGTGACATCGTCCCCGCTCAAGCGGGCCTCGGCCGCGTCGTCGCCGTCGACAAAGAGACGTTCGTCGGAAAGGACGGCCTGTCGTCCGGACCCGCCGACGCTCCCGTGCTCGTCGGTCTCGTCTCGGAGGGACGCCGCGCCGGCCGCGCCGGCTACGCCGTCCTGCACGGCGACGACACCGTCGGCGAGATCACCAGCGGCGCCCTCAGCCCCACCCTCGGCCACCCCGTCGCGATGGCGTTCGTCGCGCCCGCGGCATCCGACATCGGAACCGAACTGACCATCGACGTGCGCGGAACCCGCATCCCCGCGACCGTCATCGCCCTTCCCTTCTACCGGAGAAACGCATGACCGACCTCACCGCCCTCAGCTACACGTCCGAGCACGAGTGGATCGCCCTCGAGGGTGACATCGCCACCGTCGGGATCACCGACTTCGCGGCCGACAAGCTCGGTGACGTCGTCTTCGTCGAGCTGCCCGGCGCCGACTCCGCGGTCTCCGCGGGCGACGTCTGCGGCGAGATCGAATCGACCAAGTCCGTCGGCGAGCTCTACGCGCCGATCACCGGCACGGTCGTCGAGGTGAACGACGCCGTCGTCGACGACCCCTCCCTCGTCAACGCCGAGCCCTTCGCCGGCGGCTGGCTCATCAAGATCCGCGTCGAGGGCGAGCTTCCCGGCGACCTCCTCGACCGCGCCGCCTACGAGGACCTCACCGCATGACCTCCGTCCTTCCTCCCCGCACCGATGCCGCGGCTCCGGCCGCCTTCACGGATCGCCACATCGGCATCGGCCCCGACGCCCGGGCGCACATGCTCGAGGTCGTCGGATACGACAGCGTCGAGGCGCTCGTCGAGACCGCCGTCCCGGCATCCATCCACGTCCAGGCCCGCGCGACGAGCTCGATCCCGCCCGCTGCCACCGAGGCGGAGGCTCTGGGGGAACTGCGAGAGCTGGCATCCGCCAACCGTTCCGCCCGCCCGATGATCGGTCTCGGCTACTACGACACCTTCACGCCGTCGGTGATCGCGCGGAACGTCCTCGAGAACCCTTCCTGGTACACCGCGTACACGCCGTACCAGCCCGAGATCTCGCAGGGGCGCCTGGAGGCGCTCATCAACTTCCAGACGATGGTCACCGACCTGACCGGGCTCGCCACGGCGAACGCGTCGATGCTGGACGAGTCCACCGCGGTCGTCGAGGGCATGCTCGTCGCCCGTCGCGCGTCGAAGGCGAAGACCGACGTCTTCCTCGTCGACGTCGACGCCCTGCCGCAGACGAAGGCGCTGCTGCACCACCGCGCCGCGGCTGTCGGCATCGAGATCGTCGAGACGTCGTTCGAGGGGGAGATCCCCGCAGCGTTCGGCGCGTTCGTGCAGTACCCCGGCGCCACTGGGCGCATCTGGGACTTCTCCGCCGTGGCCGAGACCGTTCACGCGAACGGCGGACTGGTCGTCGCCGCGGCGGATCTGCTCGCGCTCACTCTGCTGCGCTCGCCCGGCTCCCTCGGTGCCGACGTGGCGGTCGGAACGACCCAGCGCTTCGGCGTCCCCCTCGGGTTCGGCGGACCGCACGCGGGCTATATGGCCGTGCGCGCGGGCCTCGAACGACAGCTCCCGGGTCGCCTCGTCGGCGTGTCGCAGGATGCCGTCGGCGCCCCCGCGTACCGCCTGTCGCTGCAGACGCGCGAACAGCACATCCGCCGAGAGAAGGCGACGTCGAACATCTGCACCGCCCAGGTGCTGCTCGCGGTCATGGCCGCGATGTACGCGGTTTACCACGGACCCGACGGGCTCCGCGCGATCGCGACGCGGGTGGCGCGGAAGGCCGACACCCTGGCATCCGCTCTCCGCTCGTACGACCTCACCCTCGCGAGCGACGCGTTCTTCGACACCGTGCGCGTGCACGTTCCCGGGCGCGCGCAGGACGTCGTCGACCGGGCCCGCGAGCGCGGCTGCCAGCTGCTGTGGGTCGACGATGCGACCGTGGGCGTGTCGGTGGATGAGACGACGACGGATGGCGATCTCTCGGCGATCCTCGACGCCTTCGGTCTCGCGAGCGGGGAGCTGCCCGAGGGCGAGGCCCTTCGCGGAGTGGACGGCGCCCTCCACCGCGACGACGAGTACCTCACGCACCCGGTGTTCCACAGCCACCGCAGCGAGACGGCGATGATGCGGTACCTGAAGTCGCTCGCCGACCGCGACTACGCGCTCGACCGCGGCATGATCCCGCTGGGCTCGTGCACGATGAAGCTCAACGCGGCGACGGAGATGGCGGCGGTGTCGTGGCCCGAGTTCTCTCGCGTGCACCCCTTCGCCCCCGAGGCCGACGTGCGCGGCTACCTCGAGATGATCGAGCAGCTCGAGCGCTGGCTCGCCGAGGTCACGGGCTACGACGCCGTCTCTCTGCAGCCGAACGCCGGGTCGCAGGGCGAGCTCGCGGGCCTGCTCGCGATCCGCGGCTACCACCTCGCGAACGGCGACACCGCGCGCACGGTGTGCCTCATCCCGTCGTCGGCGCACGGCACGAACGCCGCCTCGGCGATCCTGGCGGGCATGAAGGTCGTCGTCGTCGCGTGCGACGAGGCCGGCAACGTCGACCTCGGCGACCTGCGCGCGAAGATCGCGCAGCACGCGGCGGAGCTGTCGGCCCTCATGATCACGTACCCCTCCACTCACGGGGTGTACGAGCACGACGTGCTCGAGATCACCCAGGCCGTGCACGACGCCGGCGGACAGGTGTACGTCGACGGCGCAAACCTCAACGCCCTGCTCGGCTTCGCCCGCTTCGGCGACCTCGGCGGCGACGTCTCGCACCTGAACCTGCACAAGACGTTCGCGATCCCGCACGGCGGCGGCGGCCCGGGCGTCGGTCCGGTCGCGGCGAAGGCTCACCTCGCGCCGTTCCTGCCGTCGCACCCGTTCTCGCAGCGCGCGGACCACGCGGGCGGCACGTTCGACGGGGGGCCGGTCTCGGCTGCTCCGCACGGCTCCGCCGGCATCCTGCCGATCTCGTGGGCCTACGTGCGCATGATGGGTGCTGAAGGCCTGCGTCAGGCGACGGCCGCCGCGGTGCTCTCGGCCAACTACATCGCGACGCGCCTGCGCGAGCACTACCCGGTGCTGTACGCGGGTGAGAGCGGGCTGGTCGCACACGAGTGCATCCTCGACCTGCGTCCCCTCAAGGAGCAGACGGGTGTCACCGTCGACGACGTGGCCAAGCGCCTCATCGACTACGGCTTCCACGCGCCCACGATGTCGTTCCCGGTGGCCGGCACCCTGATGGTGGAGCCGACCGAGAGCGAAGACCTCGCCGAGCTCGACCGCTTCGTGGATGCCATGATCGCGATCAAGCACGAAGCGCTCGCGGTCGCGGCGGGGGAGTGGCCCGCCGACGACAACCCGCTCGTGAACGCCCCGCACACCGCCGAGACGGTCGTCGTGGGGGAGTGGGAGCACCCGTACTCGCGTGAGACCGCTGTGTACCCCGTGCGCTCGCTCATCCGAGGCAAGTACTGGCCGCCGGTGCGCCGCATCGACCAGGCCTACGGCGACCGCAACCTGGTGTGCTCGTGCCCGCCTCCGGAGGCGTTCGCCTGACGCTGCGGCTGCGGCTGCGGCTCCCCGCGCCCGGAGTCGCCGAGGCTGCATCGCGCTGACAACTCTGCTGCAGGCTGCAGCGGTCTTGTCACGCACGTGCAGTCTCGGCGTCTCGCGGGCGCGTGCGTACAAGGGCGCGGAGCGTCGCGAGCCGCGCGAGGTCAGGCTCAGGAGTGTGCGCAGCGCATCACCGTCAGTCACGTCCTCCTAGCTCCAGTGGGCGACGGCCCTGGCTCCCCGCCGATGCAGGCGGCGGTCGCGTTCCTCCCGCGCGCGAAGAGCAGAGAGCGGTTCACGGAACCGGCCGTCGTACGTGGCGTGGCCGTCCGCTTCCCCCGCGACACGTTGCACGGGCCACCACATATCCGTGCGACCGGAGGCTCTCTCTTCGTTCCCCGTGACGAGCGACATCGCGCGGGCCGTCGGGTCGGCCCTCAGTGCGGCGCCCGCGACGACGAGTCCGGCCGCGAGCTCGGTGCAGTCTCGAGCTCTGGCAGCCATGAGCAAGCGGAGCCGCCCGCGCGCACAGGCAATCGCACAGCACGCGTTGGGTAAGGTTCCCCTGTGCACCCTGGCCAGTCTCATGTACCTCGATTGACCACGCGTTCCCGGAGCCTGCTGCGCGCTGCCGCGCTGGTGGTCGTGGCGACGCTCGGGCTGTCCGCCTGCTCCGCCCCCGAGCCGGCCCCCGAGCCTGAGAAGCCGGTCCGAACGAGCCTCACCGTGGGCGTGGTCGGCTCCTTCACCAGCTTCAACCCCGCGACGACCCAGGGCGCGACGGCAGCGAACCGCGCGGTCGCCTCGATTCTGGACGAGCGGCTCGGTTCGCTCGACGGAGACCTGCAGGTCGTGCCGAACAACGGGATGGGGCGCATCACACGCGTCGAGGGCGACCCCCTCACGGTCAGCTACGAGCTCTTCCCCGATCGCACCTGGTCCGACGGGACGCCGGTGAGCCTGGACGACCTCCTCTTCGGGTGGGCGGTCTCGTCGCACTTCTTCGACGATGCGACGTACGACGATCAGGGCCGGATCGTCTCGGGCACGCAGTACTTCCAGACCGCGGTGCCGGCCGATCCCAACGCCCGCACCGCACGTCCGAGTCTGAACCGCGCCAAAGACACGCTCACCCTCGTCTACGACGAGCCGTTCGCCGACTGGAACCGTCAGTGGATGCTCGATCGACCCGTGCACGTGGTCGCCGAGAAGGCGGGCATCACCGTGCAGCAGCTCATGGCGGCGATCCTCACCACCGCGGAAGGCGACCCCGCGGCCCCCGCGACGCCGAATCCCGTCCTCGCCGCGGCCGCCGCGGCCTGGAACACCGGGTTCGATGCGCCCGCGGGGGGAGTGCCCGACGCCTCGTCGGCGGTGGCGGCAGGTCCCTGGAAGGTCTCCGAGGTGAGCGCGGACGCACTGACGCTCGAACGACGCGACGACTACCAGGGCGCGCACTATCCCGGGCTGACCGGACTCACGGTCCGGTTCTTCCCCGATCGCGCGTCGCAGCTGTCCGCGGTGGCTGCGGGCGAGGTCGACGTCGCGAACGTCGGCGACCTCGACCCCACGCAGCTCGCGTCCCTCACCGACGCGGGCGTCCAGGTCACGACCGGCCCCACCACGCAGACTCTGCAATTGCGCTTCGCCGACGGCACGCCGGCCGACCTCCGACAGGCCGTCACGCTGTCGCTCGACCGCGACGCCCTCGTCAAAGAGCTCCTGCAGAAGGTCCGCCCCGATGCGCGACCGCTGCAGTCCTTCCTCTCCTCCCCGGCCACGGGGCAGCTCTACAACGACCTCACCTCGGGGAACAACGCACCCGGAACCTCGGCGGATCCGG
>Ga0308159_1002029_pt1 | contig 25027 bp, 19 predicted proteins | sample PhyCR1_FD_201040 | JGI IMG/M metagenome (GOLD analysis project Ga0308159, IMG submission 201040) | Phyllosphere microbial communities from UC Gill Tract Community Farm, Albany, California, United States - DLSLC.R1 | ecosystem: Host-associated > Plants > Phyllosphere > Unclassified | place: USA...
ATTGAGCACTACCCAAGCACTGGTCGCACTAGCCCGCAAGCTTGCACGGGTGGTATTTGCTCTGTTGAAAAACCAGAGCGAATACTCACCCAAAGGCGTTTAGGAGCTAGGCATGAACCATAGAATCTCCCACAGGAGAGTTGCATTCCAATATGGGAGCGAGCCTGCTCGCGAATGGCGCACTGCCGCTCCTCAGCCGGGTACAACCTTCGCTCGCCGCGCCTTCAATCCGGCAATCAACGAAGGCCCCAGCGCCACCAGCGCCGAGCCCAGCACCACCAGCACCGCCCCGCCATACCCCAGCGCATTGATCTGCTCGGCATGCACATATTCCGGCCAGATCCGCGCCGCCATCGCCACCGCTGCGAATGTCACCAGCGGCGTGATCGCCAGGGTCGCACTGACCCGCGAGGCTTCCCAATGCGCCAGCGCTTCAGCGAATGCCCCGTAGGCGATCAGCGTATTCAGGCAGCAGGCCAGTAGCAACCAGCCTTGCAGCGGGCTCAGGTTCAGCGCTTCGAGCGGATGCACCCACGGCGTCAGCAACAAGGCGCAGAACAGGTAAATCACCATCATCACCTGCAGCGAATTCCACACCGTGAGCAATTGCTTCTGGCCCAGCGCATAAAAGGTCCACACCGTCGAGGCCAGTAGCACCAGCAAGACTCCGGCGGTGTAATCCGACAGCGAGGTCAACAACTCCGCCAGGCGCTGATTGAAAAACAGCCCGAAACCAATCAACAACACCAGCAAACCAATGCCCTGGCCAATGCTGAAGCGTTCCTTGAACACAAACAGACTGGCGATCAACAACATGATCGGGCCCATCTGCACCACCAGTTGCGCGGTGCCCGGGCTGAGCAGATTGAGCCCCATCAAGTACAGCACGTAGTTGCCGACCAGCCCGAGCACCGCCATCAACACCAGCCAGCCGCCCTTGGGCCCGAGCACTTGGCGACTGGGTAGACGTTTGACCGAGGCGAGATAAATGAACAGACAGCCGCCGGACACCAGCAGGCGAAACCAGGTCACGGTGACCGGGTCCATCACCAGCAGCACCTGTTTGAGTTTGATCGGCAGAATGCCCCAGAGCAACGCGGTCAGCAGCGCGAGGAACAATCCATAGACCCAGCGACCGGACGAAATGTGCATGCGAACCCCAAAAGCCTGCGGACAAGATTCGCCATTCTAGGCGCGCATTGCGTTGTGACACAGGGACAGTTGCGTCCAGGCCGCGAATACAACTGTGCAGGTCGCAGCATGATGTTGACGCGCTGCCGTTGATCGACTCGCCGCGCACGCCAAGTGCTTCAGGCATAAGCTCAAAAGACCTTCAAGCCCAATCGCCAGGGAGACCGATGATGCTAGCCATGCGCGCCGCCGACAGCGCCCCCGCCATTTGTTTTCGCAGCGACCGGCTGTGCCGGATCAATGGCCAACTGTTTTTCAGCACCCGGGAAAATACCCTTGAGGGGCCGTTTGATAGTCATGAGATCGCTGAGCAGCAAATAAAGGCCTACATCGCGCGGATGCAGCTTCTGGATTCCAACCGCTGAGCGATGGTGATCCCATCGCTGGCAAGCCAGCTCCCACAGGATTGGGTGGCGTACACAGATCTTGCAAACGCTACGAAACCTGTGGGAGCTGGCTTGCCAGCGATAGCGATCGAACAGGCAACAAAAATGCTATGGCTTAGCGAACTGCCTCAAACAACCCACTCGCCCCCATCCCGCCACCGACGCACATGGTCACGATGCCGTAACGCAGATTACGCCGCTGCAACTCGCGCACCAGATGCCCGACCTGGCGAGAGCCGGTCATGCCGAACGGGTGGCCGATGGAAATCGAGCCGCCGTTGACGTTGTATTTCTCGTTGTCGATTTCCAGCCGGTCGCGGCTGTACAGGCACTGCGAAGCAAACGCCTCGTTCAGCTCCCACAGATCGATATCCGCCACCTGCAAGCCCTTGGCCTTGAGCAGTTTCGGCACCGAGAACACCGGGCCGATGCCCATTTCATCCGGCTCACAGCCAGCGACGGTAAAGCCGCGGAAAAACGCCTTGGGCTTGAGCCCGAGCTCAAGCGCTTTTTCCAGGCTCATCACCAACGTCATCGACGCGCCGTCGGACAGTTGCGAGGAATTGCCAGCAGTCACCGAACCGTCGTCAGCGAACACCGGTTTCAGCCCGGCGAGGCTTTCATAAGTGGTGTCGGGGCGATTGCAATCGTCGTGATCGACCACGCCATCGAGAATCTGTACCTCGCCGCTGTTCTTGTCTTCGACGCGATACTTGACCGACATCGGCACGATCTCATCATCGAACAGCCCGGCGGCCTGAGCCTGCGCGGTGCGGATCTGGCTTTGCAGTGCGTAGCGATCCTGCGCTTCACGGCTCACGCCATAACGCCGCGCCACCACCTCGGCGGTCTGGCCCATCGTGTAATAGATGCCGGGGGTTTGCTGCTTGAGCAATGGGTTGATCAGGTGATCGGTGTTGACGCTTTTCAGGGTCAGGCTGATCGATTCGACGCCGCCGGCAACGATGATGTCGCTGCAACCGGAAGCGATCTGGTTGGCGGCGATCGCAATCGCCTGCAAGCCCGATGAGCAGAAACGGTTGAGGGTCATGCCCGCCGTGCCCGTGCCGAGGCGCGACAGCACCGCCACGTTGCGACCGATGTTGTAGCCCTGCGCACCTTCGTTGGAGCCGGCGCCGACAATGCAATCCTCGACGCTGGCCGGGTCGATGTCGTTGCGCGTCAACAGGGCGTTGACGCAATGCGCCGCCATGTCATCGGGGCGGGTCTGGTTGAACTTGCCGCGAAAGGATTTGGCCAGTCCGGTCCGCACGCTGTCGACGATCACCACTTCACGCATGGCATACCTCATTGTTGTTGTCGGTTGAGAGTGGACCTGAGCATAAGTCCACCTTCTTGCCGACCGCGAGGATCATTCACCCGGCGTATGCGCGGCCATCGCTTCAGTCTTTGCGTTTCTTGGCCTGCTTGTCGGATTTTTCGAACGCCTCTTCCAGAGCGCGGTTGATCGTGCGCAGCACTTTGACCCGCGCCCAGCGCTTGTCATTGGCTTCGACCAGGGTCCACGGGGCGATTTCGGTGCTGGTGCGATCGACCATGTCGCCGACCGCCGAGCGATAGGCATCCCACTTGTCGCGGTTGCGCCAGTCGTCTTCGGTGATCTTGAAGCGCTTGAACGGAATCTCCTCGCGCTCCTGAAACCGCGCCATCTGCGTGTCCTTGTCGATGGCCAGCCAGAACTTGACGACGATCACCCCGGAGTCGGCCAGTTGTTCCTCGAAATCGTTGATCTCGCCGTAGGCGCGCAACCAGTCGGCCGGCTTGCAGAAGCCTTCGATGCGCTCGACCAGCACGCGGCCATACCAGGAACGGTCGAACACAGTGAACTTGCCGCGTGCTGGGATATGCCGCCAGAAGCGCCACAGGTAGGGTTGCGCGCGCTCCTCTTCGGTCGGTGCGGCAATCGGCACGATGTTGTACTGGCGCGGATCGAGCGCCGCCGCGACCCGACGGATCGCCCCGCCCTTGCCGGCGGCGTCGTTGCCTTCGAACACCGCGATCAGTGCATGGCGACGCATGCGTTTGTCACGCATCAGCCCGGACAGCCGCGCCTGTTCGGTGATCAGTTGTTCTTCGTAGTCTTTCTTGTCCAGTCGATGGCTGAGGTCGAGGCTGTCGAGCAGGTTCAATTGATCGACCGGGGTGCCCAACGGCGCTGCGCTGACCTCCTGCGGATTGACCTCGACGCGTTTGAGCGCGCTCTGCAAACCTTCCAGCAGAATCTTGCCCACCGCCAGGCTGCGGTAGTTGGCGTCGGCGCCTTCGATCACATGCCACGGCGCGTAATCACGGCTGGTGCGGCGCAGCACGCGCTCACCGTATTTGACGAACTTGTCGTAGGTTTGCGACTGCTGCCAGTCCAGCGGACTGATGCGCCAGCTGTGCAGCGGGTCGTCGGCCAGCGCCTTGAGCCGCGCCTTCATCTGTTTCTTGGACAAGTGGAACCAGAATTTGAAGATCAGCGCGCCCTCATCGCAGAGCATCTTTTCCAGACGCTCGGCAGCGGCGATCGCCTGATCCAGACGCGGGTCCTTGAACAAGCCGTGCACCCGCCCCTGCAACATCTGGCTGTACCAGTTGCCGAAGAAAATCCCCATGCGACCCTTGGCCGGAAGCATCCGCCAGTAGCGCCAGGCCGGCGGCCGCGCCAGTTCTTCATCGGTCTGCTGATCGAAGGTGCGCACCTCGATCAGGCGCGGGTCCATCCACTCGTTGAGCAACTTGACCGTCTCGCCCTTGCCCGCGCCTTCGATGCCGTTGATCAAAATGATCACCGGGAAGCGCTTCTGCTGCTGCAATTCGAACTGGGCTTCAAGCAAGGCTTCGCGCAAGGCCGGGACAGATGCATCAAAGGTGTCATCGTCGATGGCGTGACCGATTTCAGCGGATTCAAACATAGGGACGGCTCCTTCCAGGATTCAGCAAGACTAGCGGATTGGGCACAACAGCGGCGCAGAAATTCCCACGGGTCGCGGATTGTCGGTCAGCGCCTGGCCGTGCGCCTTGCCATGGATCAAGCAGCGCCGGCGCGATCGGCTAGAATGGCGGCCTTGCCGTTGCCGAGCCTGCCATGAAACCTGTACTGCCCCACGCCCAGCTCGACTGGGATGACCAGGGACGCCCGCGTTCGCGAGTGTTCGATGACGTGTATTTCTCCGACCAGTCGGGGCTCGACGAAACCCGCTACGTGTTCCTTGAACAAAACCGTCTCGCGGAGCGCTTTGCCGGCCTGCCGGCGAACGGGAGGCTGGTGATCGGCGAAACCGGCTTCGGCACCGGGCTGAATTTTCTCTGCGCCTGGCAGTTGTTCGAGCAACACGCCGTGGCCGGCGCGCGGCTGCATTTTGTCAGCGTGGAAAAATACCCGCTGAGCCCGGCCGATCTGCAACGCGCCCTGGCGTTGTGGCCGCAACTCAAGCCGTTGGCCGATCAATTACTGCGACAGTACGTGGCGATCCACGAAGGTTTTCAGCGCATCAGCCTGGCCAACGGTCGAGTGACGCTGACGCTGTTGATCGGTGATGCACTGGAGCAATTGCCACAGCTCGACGCACAGATCGACGCGTGGTTTCTCGATGGCTTCGCCCCGGCAAAAAACCCCGACATGTGGACCGCTGAACTGTTCGTCGAACTGGCTCGGCTGGCGGCGCCGGGTTCGACCATCAGCACGTTTACCAGCACCGGTTGGGTGCGGCGCTTGCTCAATGCCGCCGGGTTCAAAATGAAGCGCACGCCGGGCATCGGCCACAAGTGGGAAATCCTGCGTGGCGAATTCCTCGGCTGGCCGGCGGACGTGACGCCCCCCTTGCCGTACAAACCGTGGTTCGCCCGCCCTGCTCCACCGGCTGGCGAACGCAGCGCGCTGGTGATCGGCGCCGGGCTGGCCGGCTGTGCGACGGCGTCCAGCCTCGCTGCACGGGGCTGGCAGGTGAGCTTGCTCGAACGCCATGAAGCCGTCGCGCAGGAAGCCTCGGGCAACCCGCAAGGCGTGCTTTACCTGAAGCTGTCCGCCCACGGCACGGCGCTGTCGCAACTGATCGTCAGCGGTTTCGGCTACACCCGCCGTCTGCTGGAAAACCTGCAACGCGGCACCGACTGGGACAATTGCGGCGTACTGCAACTGGCCTTCAATGCCAAGGAAACCGAGCGCCACGCGCAACTGGCCGAGGCCTTCCCGGAAGATTTGTTGCAGTGGCTGGAGCAACCGGCGGCGCAGGCCCGCGCCGGGGTCGGTGTGGCCCATGGCGGCTTGTTCTACCCCGAGGGCGGCTGGGTGCACCCGCCCGCACTGTGCCAGGCGCAAGCAACGCAGCCGAACATCGAACTGCTCAGCCATCACGACGTGCTGCAACTGCGCAAGGTCGATGATCAGTGGCAAGCGTGGGACGGCGAGCGCTTGCTCGCCAGTGCTGCGGTGGTGGTGCTGGCCGGTGCCGCCGACATCAAGCGCTTTGCGCAAAGCGCCGAGTTGCCGCTCAAGCGCATTCGCGGGCAGATCACGCGTCTGGCGCAAACCCCAAAAAGCGCCGCGCTGAAGACGGTGGTGTGCGCCGAAGGCTACGTCGCACCGGCGCGTCTGGGCGAGCACACCCTCGGCGCCAGTTTCGACTTCCACAGCGATGACCTGACCCCGACTTCTGCCGAACATCAGGGCAATCTGGCCATGCTCGCGGAGATCTCCAGCGATCTCGTCGCCCGTTTGCACATCGACCAACAGCCGGTCGAAAGCCTTGAAGGGCGCGCCGCGTTCCGCTGCACCAGCCCCGATTACCTGCCGATTGTCGGCCCGCTCGCCGACCTGCCAGCGTTCAATCAAACCTACGCAGCGCTGAGCAAGGACGCCCGGCAAGTGCCGGACAGCGCCTGCCCGTGGCACGACGGCCTGTACGTCAACAGCGGCCACGGTTCGCGCGGGCTGATTACCGCGCCGCTGTCCGGCGAACTGCTCGCGGCGTGGCTGGACAACGAGCCGCTGCCGCTGCCACGCAGTGTCGCCGAAGCCTGTCACCCGAACCGGTTCGCCCTGCGCAAACTGATTCGCGGCAAGTGATGCTCAGCCGTCGGGCCTGGCACACAGGCCCAGTTCGTCGATGCGTAACGCCTCGTCGGTCAGGCGCGTCAACACCGCTTCCAGGGCATGTTCCCTTTCGGCCATGATGATCTGCGCCTGACTCATGTAGTCGGCATCGGGCAGGCTGCTCGACTTTTCGTCCAGCGCAGTCAGTTTGGGCGCGAACTTATCCTCGACAGGGGCGAACTGGCGGGGAAAGGTGCGCTGCAGGTAGTCCTTCCAGAACGCCTGCTTACTCATGAACTGCAGCCATTTGGGCGAGAGCTCGGCGGTATTGACTCTGTTTTGCGCCACGTCCAGATCAGCCTGGGTGACACCGGCCAGCGAGCCGTAACGCATGTTCCTTGGCTGACCGGGCAAATCCAGCGTTTCGGCAAGACCGGTGCGATAGGCGAGGTTGACCTCCAGCGGGTCGCGCTCGGGAAATTTTCCGGCATGTTCCAGAGCGATTTCGTTCAACTGTTCGAGCCTGAACAGCCGGCGTCCGAGCTTGAGGAGTGGTTTAGCGCTGGTGATCTGGCCCCCGGCGATGCTGGTGATCCGATCAACTTCCACCGCCACTTCCAGATAGCTGAAATTGATGGCCGCGCTGTCTGTGCAATTGATCGGGCTGGCCGCCAGATTCAGCAACTGATCACACAACTGCGCGTCGTTCTCTGCCGCTTCGAGCACGTTCCAGACGCGCTGTCGCAGGTCCTTCTTGATCTTCTCTGAATCGGCGGTGTTGCCGAGCTCTGCGAGCAAACGGAACAACCCTTCGGCCCGCGTATCGTTTTTGAAGGCGTTCCAGATTCGCTCACGCTCCAGCCCTTGCGGTGAGACATCTTCAGGCAACCAGAGTGAGCGCGCCTGTTGTTCATCGAGCCGGGCGATATCGTCCTCCAGATAACCCATGCCAACGCCGACATTTTTGCGGTAAGTCTTCAGCAAGGTTTCGCTCGGGTCGTCCAAATCATTGAGGCGCAGATTGAGCGCCCGACTGAACCGACTGGTTGTCTTGAACAGCCACTGCGGCAGGCTCGTGATGCTGTTTTGGCTCAGATCCACCCACTCCAGGTACGGCAGACGCGAAAGGCCTTTGGGCAGCTCCGTGATGCCGGTTTCCCGCAGCAACAGTCGACGCAGATTGGGCATCCGAGCGACATCCGGCGTCGCGCCCAACGGGTTTTTGTTGAGATTCAAATGTTCCAGCCTTTCCAGACCATTGAGCTTTTTCAACGTCTGCTCGGTCAACCGGATCTTGTTTTCCGCCAGACTCAGCCGGTTCAGATCCGGCATGTGCGACAGCACTTCAGGCAGGCGCGTCATGGCATTACCGTCGAGTTCCAGCGACTCGAGTTGCTTGAATGATTTGAGGAAATACGCAACATCATCGTCCAGTGCCATATCGCGCATGGACAGTTGCTGGATGTGGTCAAAGCTGATCCCGGGCGGCAACGTCGGCAACTTGCCGACGCGCATGCCGTCAAGGTTCAGCACGCCGACGGCTTTGCCGTTTTCGTTGTTCACCTGGTGAAACCGCCGAAAACCCTTTTCGATCAGCTCGGCGAAGGTGCGGCGACTGTGACGGACGTCTGCCAGATCCGCGCCCATCGTGCTCATCGCGTCGATGTCCTCGCTCCAGGTAAACAGCGCGTCACGCAAACTGTCGAGCTGCCCGCGCAAGGCTTTGACCCGCATCGCGCGACTGAGCGCGTCGTTGCCCAGACCATCGATGAACTCACTGGCTTGCGCCTCGGTCATGCGCGGATAGAGTTTGCGGACTTTGCGCAGTAAACCCGACGGATGTGTGTTCACGGCGGGCTGATCGCCTTGCATGCAAATGGGCTCGGCATCGGCCGGTGCAGATTGGCCGTCGACCAGCACGCGCGCGGTGGCCTCGCGCTCGCCCAGCGCTTTTTCAAGCAACTGGCTGCGCAAGCCCGCGGCGTCGACCGGCAGTGTGTCGGCACTGCCTGCGAGGCTCTTGGGCGGCTGCGTCGGGACGGCCTTGAGGATGGCGTCAAACAACGCGTTAGGGCCGGCGGCGACTTTGCCTCGAGATTTACCGCTGCCGTCAAACGCTTCGTAGCCTGTGGCGGTCTTCACCAGCGAGCATTTTTTATCGACCGCCGCCGACGCATCGCCGACGGCTTGCAGAAGCGCTCCGCTCAGCTTTTTTTCGCGTATTTCCAGGCGTACCTGTGAGTCCCAGCCACTGAGGCGCGGCAGCAGCTGAACCGCCAGTTTGTCGGTGTCGTCGTTAGCCAGACGGGGCCAGTGAAACCCGGCGAGCGCCCGATCGAGGCGCACCTGAGCGCTGACACTCCTCACGTTTTGTCCGAGCGTCAACGCCACGCGCCCGCTCGCGCGCAGGCTCTGGCGCTGCATGCCTGGCGCCTGCTCGATGAGTTTTTTCGCGTAGCGCGCGGGGATGTCGGCAAAGACCTTGCGAAGTTTCAGCACCTCATCAGCGTCGCTCTGGTCGTAGCGGCGATACATGCGCTCGAATGCTGCGCGATGGTCGACCTTGAGCGCTGCGCCGAGTTTTTTTGCCAGTGCCGAATGCTGAAGGTTTTTTGCGACTTTGCTTCCGAGCAAGGCCTCGACCTCGCGTTGATACAGCCCCTCGACAATGGTTTGCAGTAAACGGCCTTCGGCCAACTGGTGATCATCGACCACTACGCCCAAGGATTCGTCGAGCACTTTGGTCTCGGGATAGGTTGCGCTCACATTGCCTTCGGCATCGGTCACCTCGATGTAACGATCGGTCGGCCAGCCCTTCATTGTCGGCAAGGTATGCAACTGTTCTTCGACCGGCTGCCCGGAGTGGATCTCGCCGTCCTGCAGCTCACGCGTCAGGGTTCTTAATTGCCGAGCCAGACGCGCGCGCTCGACGCCATCACGCAAGCGCTCGGGCAGGCTCAGGTTGTCGATGAAAACCCGATGCAAGTCCTCGGGCAGGGCGTCGCTGAGGCGACGCAACATGTCCAGATCGGTATCGGCGAACTCGCTCAACTGCGGATCGATGCGTTTGAGCACGTAGGCGGTACTGCTCCATTGCTCAGGCTGTTCGGCGGGAAGGCGCCAGCCGCCTTCGATGTGTCGGGTAATTTCTGGCACGTAGGCCTGCGCACGCCGTGCATGTTGCAGGCGCCAGACCTTACTGTCGGGAGCATAGTCACCGGCGAAGATTCGATGGTCGACGCGGCCCATGGTCTTCTCGCCGATCTGATAAAACTCCTTGGAGCCCGGAGCGATGGTGAACCCCGTCGGCAAAGCATGTTCGTAAGGCGCCAGATCAGGCTTCCACAACCGTGGCTGGCTCGCGCCGTTGGTAATGGCGGTGAATTGCGCGAAAAACTGCGGGTGCGCCTGCAGCAGTTTTTGGCCCAGTGCCCTAAGCGCTTTTTGCCCCCCGGCAAAGGCCGCCATGGCAGCGATGTTTTCCACCACGCTGAGCAGATGCGACAGGGCTTGCTGATGATCGCCACGGCGCCAGTCTTCGACACCTTCAAAAACCTCGCCCAGCATCTGCCCGACCGCGACCCCCATCATCAATTGCCCGAGCACCGGCACGAACAGCCCGGCGACCGAGAGCACCGTCACGCCCAATTGAAGAAAGTCGAGCAGGCGTTTTTTCCGCAGCTCTTCATCGATATCTGCGGTCGGCACTGCCAGCTTGCGCGCGTCCAGCTGCAGCTTGCCGACATGGCTTTGCACCATGAACTCGAACAGTCCAACGCTGATCGGCCATTGCTTGACGGTCGCCAGGTCCTTGCTGTCGGCGAAGGTTTTGAAGAAGTCGGCCTTGTCGTCTTCATCTAGGCTGTTGGCGAAGTAATCCTTGTAGCTCGTCACCTGCAACTGTTGCGTCAGGTATTGCTTGAAGGCATTGAAGCTTGAATATTCGTACAGCGGCCGTTGCGGCTCGCCGGGCATATACACCACGCACCGTTCGTTCGGGTACAACTCAACCGAGCGGCTGGAAAACACCACCACACCCCAGATGCAACTATCGAGGAGCTTGACGCCTTGCATGATCATCGCCCGCTTGTTGTAAAACAGGGTCTTGGGAGGTATGACGCCATCGTTGTCGAGCAGCTTTTGCAGGACTTGCTGCGTGGTGTCAGGGATGTGTTTTCGCAGGCCGGCCAGTTGCAGGTCCAGTTGAAACAGGCGCTTTTTCAGTGTGGCGACGTCGCGGGTCATGGTGCTGGTGGCGACGACCTTGCCATTGCTGTCGCGCAGGCCGAAAACCTTCTGAAAATGCTCCTGATAACGTTTGCCCAGGTCGAGTTCGCGGCACAGTTTGGCGAAAGCCACCGGTGTCAGTCCGCTTACGCCTTGGGCGGCACTGCTGATGCGAATGAAGCTGCCCTGCGGGAACGTATCGGTCGCCTCGCTCTTGCTGAAGTTCTGCATGGCCGCTTGCAGCAACGACGGCGTGGCGTGGGGAAAGGTCTGAATGCCCTTTTCATCGGTGGAAATGGCGGGGCAACCGCAATCGACGCCAGGCAGACTCAGATAGTCTTTCTCGACATCGAACGTCACCGCAGGCCATTTATCACCCAGGGCCGTGTGCAATTCATCAATGCAGAAACCGGGCAAGGGTTTCAGCGCGAGCAGGTCCTTGTCGACCCGTACTTGCGCGGCGTGCAGATCGCGCGCCGTCTGATCGAGTGTGGCCAAGGTGGCAGGGCTGGCTTTGAGCAGGCAGGCCGGCAAGGTTTTCTGCAATGTTTGCGCGGTGTCGAGGTCGGCGGTGGCGTCGAGCAGCGTGCGCAGAATGGCGTCGTCACTCGGCGCGGTTGTGTTCACTGTGTCGGGCATCGGCAATAGTCCTTTATTGCGGGTTGGTGCCGATGAACTTATCGAATGGCGGGGATGGCCGGTGGTATCTACCTATTGCCGCTATAAACCTGCAAGTTCAGCGGCCGCATCGGACCCAAACCCCGACTTATAACTTATCGTTCTAAAACTCCACCTACCGTGGCGGGTCAGTTTCTGAGTACCCGCCCTTTTGGCGAGGTCCCGTTTGACCCCTCCCCAACGGAAAAACCGGTAAGGATTTTATGTGTGGATTAGCTGGCGAGTTACGTTTTGATCAACAACCTGCAGACCTTGCAGCCATCGAGCGCATCACCCATCACCTGGCCCCGCGTGGCCCTGACGCGTGGGGCTTCCATGCCCAAGGGCCGATTGCCCTGGGCCATCGGCGCCTGAAAATCATGGACCTGTCGGACGGCTCGGCGCAGCCGATGATCGACCGCCAACTGGGCCTGTCGCTGGCCTTCAACGGCGCCATTTATAACTTTCCGGAACTGCGCGCCGAGCTGGAAGCGCTGGGTTACGCGTTCTATTCCGGCGGTGACACCGAAGTGCTGCTCAAGGGTTATCACGCCTGGGGCGAAGCGCTGCTGCCCAAGCTCAACGGCATGTTCGCCTTCGCCATCTGGGAGCGCGACGCGCAGCGCCTGTTCATTGCCCGTGACCGTCTCGGCGTGAAGCCGCTGTACCTGTCGCGCACCGGTCAGCGCCTGCGTTTCGCATCGGCCCTGCCGGCGCTGCTCAAGGGCGGCGATATCAACCCGATCCTCGATCCGGTGGCGCTCAACCATTATCTGAACTTCCACGCGGTGGTGCCGGCACCGCGCACGCTGCTGGCCGGTATCGAAAAGATGCCGCCAGCGAGCTGGATGCGCATCGAAGCCGATGGCACCACCGAACAGAAAACCTGGTGGACCCTGCCCTACGGCCCGCACGAAGACGAGAAAAATCTCAAGCTGGAAGACTGGGTCGACCGCGTCCTCGACAGCACCCGCGAAGCCGTGGCGATTCGCCAACGCGCCGCAGTCGATGTCGGTGTGTTGCTCTCCGGCGGTGTCGATTCGAGCATGCTCGTCGGCCTGTTGCGTGAAGTCGGCGTGGAGAACCTGTCGACTTTTTCCATCGGTTTTCAGGATGCCGGCGGCGAACGCGGTGACGAATTCCAGTATTCCGATCTGATCGCCAAACACTACGGCACTCAGCACCACCAACTGCGCATCGACGAGAAAGAGATCATCGAACAACTGCCCGCCGCGTTTCGCGCGATGAGCGAGCCGATGGTCAGTCACGACTGCATCGCCTTTTACCTGCTGTCGCGGGAAGTGGCCAAGCATTGCAAAGTGGTGCAGAGCGGTCAGGGTGCCGACGAATTGTTTGCCGGTTACCACTGGTATCCGCAAGTCGACGGTGCAGCCGATCCGTACGCGGCTTACCGCGCGGCGTTTTTCGACCGCAGCTACGACGATTACGCCGCTACCGTGCAACCGAAATGGCTGACGGCCAATGACGCCGCCGGTGACTTCGTCAAGGAACACTTCGCCCAGCCCGGCGCTGACGCGGCGGTGGACAAGGCCTTGCGCCTGGACAGCACGGTGATGCTGGTCGATGACCCGGTCAAGCGGGTCGACAACATGACCATGGCCTGGGGCCTGGAAGCGCGTACGCCGTTTCTCGACTATCGCCTGGTCGAACTGTCGGCTCGTGTGCCGGGCCAGTTCAAGCTGCCCGATGGCGGCAAACAGGTGCTCAAGGAAGCCGCGCGTCGGGTCATTCCAAGTGAAGTGATCGACCGCAAGAAAGGCTATTTCCCGGTGCCCGGCCTCAAACATTTGCAGGGTGACACGCTCAACTGGGTGCGCGAACTGCTGCTGGATCCAAGCCAGGATCGCGGCCTGTTCAACCCGAGCATGCTCGACAAGCTTCTGACTGACCCTCAAGGCCAGTTGACCCCGTTGCGCGGTTCGAAACTGTGGCAACTGGCGGCGCTGAACCTGTGGCTCAGTGAACAAGGAATCTGATTGATGAAACCCCATGCCACGTCCATCAACCAACGCCTGCTGCGTGGTCAGGCGCCGTCGTACGAACGTCTGCAAGCGCGTCTGGCCGAAGACGGCAGCACCCTGCCCTGCGCCCCGATTGCCGTGCATTGCGGCTGGGGCCGATTGCTGATCGGCCATACCTTCCCCGACCCGGCATCGCTGGCGCAGGAACTGCTCAACGAACAACCCGGCAAACGTGACATTGCCTTGTACGTCGCCGCGCCGCAGCAGATTCTCGGACTCGAGCCGACGCAGCTGTTCCTCGATCCGTCCGACACGTTGCGCCTGTGGTTCAGCGATTACCGCCAATCCACACGGGTGTTTCGCGGTTTCCGTATTCGGCGTGCGCAGAGCGAGGCGGACTGGCAAGGCATCAACCGTTTGTATCAAGCGCGCGGCATGTTGCCGATCGATCCCGAATTGCTGACCCCGCATCCTCAGGGCGGCCCGGTGTACTGGCTGGCCGAGGATGAAGACAGCGGCGCGGTGATCGGCAGCGTCATGGGCCTCAATCATCACAACGCGTTCAACGATCCGGAAAACGGCAGCAGCCTGTGGTGCCTGGCGGTGGACCCGCAGTGCTCGCGTCCCGGTGTCGGTGAAGTGCTGGTGCGGCACTTGATCGAGCACTTCATGAGTCGCGGTCTGAGCTACCTCGACCTGTCGGTGTTGCACGATAACCGTCAGGCGAAAAACCTCTACGCCAAACTCGGTTTCCGCAACCTGCCGACCTTCGCCATCAAGCGCAAGAACGGCATCAACCAGCCGCTGTTTCTCGGCCCGGGACCGGAGGCGCAATTCAACCCGTACGCGCGAATCATTGTCGAGGAAGCCCATCGACGCGGCATCGACGTGCAGGTCGATGATGCAGATGCGGGCCTGTTCACCCTCAGCCATGGCGCGCGCCGGGTGCGTTGCCGTGAATCGTTGAGCGACCTGACCAGCGCGATCAGCATGACCCTGTGCCAGGACAAAAGCCTGACCCACAAAGTGCTGAAAGCCGCCGGGCTGAATCTGCCCGCGCAACAACTGGCGGGTAATGCCGATGACAATCTGGCCTTTCTCGACGAGCATCAGCGAGTGGTGGTCAAGCCGCTCGACGGCGAACAGGGCCAAGGCGTGGCGGTCGATCTGCAGACCATCGAAGACGTGCAACAGGCCATCGAAGCCGCGCGCCAATTCGACAGCCGGGTGTTGCTCGAGAGCTTCCACGAGGGCCTTGATCTGCGCATCGTGGTGATCGGTTTCGAAGTGGTCGCGGCGGCGATTCGCAAACCTGCCGAAGTGGTCGGTGACGGTCAGCATTCGATCGGTGCGCTGATCGAAGCGCAGAGCCGACGCCGGCAAGCGGCAACCGGCGGCGAAAGCAAGATCCCTGTCGATCACGAAACCGAACGCACCTTGCACGCGGCCGGTTACACCTACGACAGCGTTCTGCCCGCCGGCGAACATCTGTTCGTGCGCCGCACCGCCAATCTGCATACCGGCGGCACGCTGGAAGATGTCACGGCGATTCTGCATCCAACCCTGGTCGACGCAGCAGTGCGGGCGGCGCGGGCGCTGGATATCCCGATGGTCGGCCTCGACCTGATGGTGCCGGCGGCGGATCAGCCAGAGTACGTTTTCATCGAAGCCAACGAACGCGCCGGCCTGGCCAACCACGAGCCGCAACCGACGGCGGAACGCTTTGTCGATCTGTTGTTTCCGCATAGTCAGTCGGCGATCTCTTGATTACTTGGTGGCTGCACTGACGCCATCGCTGGCAAGCCAGCTCCCACAGTTCCGGCGGTATACACAACACTGTGGGAGCTGGCTTGCCAGCGATGAGGACCGATCAGGCGCCACAAATCCCTCTCTCATCGAAACCATCGATGTGCTCAACCCATCAGGAGTTTCCATGACCCTGCAAATCCCCGAACCGGATCTGAACTACCTGCAAAAAGTCCTGCTGGAAATGCTCGCCATTCCCAGCCCTACCGGTTTCACCGACACCATCGTGCGCTATGTCGCCGAGCGTCTGGAAGAACTCGGCATCCCGTTCGAAATGACCCGGCGCGGCACCATTCGCGCCACGCTCAAGGGCAAGAAGAACAGCCCCGACCGCGCGGTCTCGGCGCACCTCGACACCATTGGCGCCGCGGTCCGCGCGGTCAAGGACAACGGCCGCCTGACCCTCGCCCCGGTTGGCTGCTGGTCGAGCCGCTTTGCCGAGGGCAGCCGCGTCAGCCTGTTCACCGACAGCGGCGTGATTCGCGGCAGTGTCTTGCCGCTGATGGCGTCCGGGCATGCGTTCAATACCCAGGTCGATGAAATGCCGATCAGTTGGGACCACGTTGAACTGCGCCTCGACGCTTATTGCACGACCAAGGCCGATTGCGAGTCCCTGGGCATCAGCGTCGGCGACGTGGTCGCGTTCGATCCGCTGCCGGAGTTCACCGAGAGCGGCCATATCAGCGCCCGTCATCTGGATGACAAGGCCGGCGTCGCGGCGCTGCTCGCCGCACTCAAAGCGATCGTCGACAGTGGCCAGGAATTGATGATCGATTGCCATCCGCTGTTCACCATCACCGAAGAAACCGGGAGTGGCGCGGCGGCGGCATTGCCGTGGGACGTCAGTGAGTTCGTCGGCATCGACATCGCCCCGGTCGCACCGGGCCAGCATTCCAGCGAACACGCGGTCAGTGTGGCAATGCAGGATTCCGGCGGGCCGTATGACTATCACCTGTCGCGGCACTTGTTGCGCCTGGCCGCTGAACACGAATTGCCGGTGCGCCGCGACATGTTCCGCTACTACTTCAGCGACGCCCATTCAGCGGTGACTGCCGGGCACGACATCCGCACCGCCCTGCTCGCCTTTGGCTGTGATGCGACTCACGGTTATGAGCGCACGCACATCGACAGTCTGGCGGCGTTGAGCCGGCTGCTCGGCGCATACATCCTCAGTCCGCCGGTGTTCGCCAGCGACGCGGCACCGGCCAACGCCTCGCTGGACCGCTTCAGTCATCAGATCGAACATGACACGCAGATGGAGAGCGAAACGCGGGTGCCGCCGGTGGACAGTCTGGTGGGACAGCGTTCCGACAGTTGAGCCTACGGTGACCACATGCTCGCGAAGAGGCCTGCCCAGCCAACACAAAACTGGCAGGCCAACACCATTCGCCGTAGCATCGCGCCATTGATTTAGCCGAGGTGCCCATGCTGATTCCCCACGACGCGCTTGAAGTCGACACCCTCACCCGCCTGATCGAGGATTTTGTCACCCGCGACGGTACCGACAATGGCGATGACACGCCGCTGGAAACCCGGGTCTTGCGCGTACGCCAGGCGCTGACCAAGGGCCAGGCGTTGATTGTCTTCGACCCGGAAAGTGAGCAGTGCCAGTTGATGCTCAAGCACGATGTGCCCAAGCATTTGTTCGACTGACGCTCAGCGAACTTTTTGCACGCCTTCCTTGCGCTTGATCCGGTCGTAGACTTCGGAGCGATGCACATGCACGTTTTGCGGGGCTTCGACGCCAAAGCGCACGCTGGAGCCATTGACCGACAGAACGCGCAGGGAAATGTCGTCACCGATTGAAATCAACTCACCAACGACACGGCTGAGTACAAGCATGAGATAGGTCCTTCAGGGTTAGCGAACCCTGAAGATGCGCGGCTTGCGGCGGCGGCACAATGCGCAGCAGGCAAATCAGTTTTGCCTTACAACCTTGCGCGCTCAGAGCCGTAAGACGTTTCCTGCAAAACACCCTCAAGTCGCTGAAAAACGCGGCCCGAACAGGATCACACTGGCGCCGATCACGCACAGCGCCACACCGATCCAGTCAGAGCCCAGTGGCCGCACGCGCTCGACCACCATCAGCCAGCCAATCGAAGCGACGATGTAGATTCCGCCGTAAGCGGCATACGCGCGCCCGGCGTAGTTGGCTTCGACGCGGGTCAGCAACAGTGCGAACAACGTCAGACTCAACAGCGCCGGAATCACCCACAGCGCACTTTTGCCCTGACGCAGCCACATGAAGAAGGCGAAACAACCGGCGATCTCGAACAGCGCCGCGAGGAAAAACCACAAGTAATTGAGCATCGATGTGTCTCGACAGGGTGACCGTTGCGGCCACCCTAACGACGCCGTCTGCTGCAGGCAAGTTCAGCCGTTGTTCTGCTTGGCCTTGGCGCGCATTTTCTCCGCCATGCTGGTCATTTCGTTGTAGAGCAACTGCGGGTTCTTCTGTTTGATCGCCCAGGCCATGCGTCCTTGTTCATGGGGCAGGATCATGAATTCACCGGCCGCCACTTGCTGATAGATGTAGTCGGCGATATCTGCGGCGCTGATCGGCGAACTTTCCAGCAACTTGCCGACCTGGGCTTTCATGGCCGGGGTCGGCCCACGGAACGAATCGAGCAGGTTGGTCTGGAAGAACGACGGGCAAACCACGTGCACACCGACTTCCTGTTGCGCCAGTTCGATCAACAGACTTTCCGAAAGCGCCACTACACCGGCCTTGGCCACGTTGTAGTTACTCATCGCCGGCCCCTGCATCAGCGCCGCCATGGAGGCGATGTTGATGATCTTGCCTTTGCTTTGCTCCAGCAGCGGCAGGAACGCCTTGCAGCCTTTGACCACACCCATCAGGTTGATCGCGATCTGCCAGTCCCAGTCTTCCAGCGACAACTCGCTGAAGAAACCGCCCGAGGCCACACCGGCGTTGTTGACGATAATGTCGATGCCGCCGAGTTTCTCTTCACACGCTTGGGCGAAAGCCGTGAGCTGGCTGTAATCGCGCACATCGCAGCGCTGGATGAAACCGTCACCGCCGGCCTCGCGGACCAGCTTCAGGGTTTCCTGCAGGCCGGGCTCGCTGACGTCGGACAGCGCCAGCTGCCAGCCCTCACGCGCCCAGCGCAGCGCGATTTCGCGACCCAGACCCGAGCCCGCGCCAGTGATCATCATGCGATTTTGCATAGCAGACAGCCTTGTTGTTCCGGGAAAGATGCGCCGAGTGTAGCGAACGATCGGCCACCACCCACGCTCCATCAGATTGCTGAATGGTGAATGCAAACCGGGGCGCGTTGGATTCAGTGGCGTCGAGTAAGTTCTGAACTAGGCGGGCGAAAAAAAGAAATAACCGTGCAATCCAAATACATTAAAAAAACATTGAATTTTTTCTCATGGACGCAAGTCCGAACTTGTAAGCAGCCTGGAATTAATTAGTTTCCAGTCGCCCTTGAACATCAAGACTTCTCGACATTACCAACAAGGAAATAGACATGGGCACAATTCTTATCATCATCCTGATCCTGTTGCTGATCGGTGGTTTGCCGGTCTTCCCGCACTCCAGAAGTTGGGGTTATGGTCCGTCGGGCATCATCGGTGTCGTACTGGTCGTACTGTTGGTGTTGTTGCTACTCGGCAAGATATGACGATTTGAAGCTATAAAAAAAGAGGCCCTGTTCAGGGCCTCTTTTTTATTGCGCGTCTTTCAACAACGATCAATCCGGCTTGCCGTGAATCACCCCGGCGGTGTTATCCAGCAGGCTCTTGGTCGCGGTTTGCAGGAACGCTTCCAGCTTGAGTTTCAGTTCGGCGGTACGCGGTGCATCGGGCACCACTTCGGCATGCGGATTGGCACCGAGTTGGTATTGCCAGATTTTCGGTCCCATGTCCTTGTCGCGCGGCAACACCAGAATCTGGTCGGCGGTGACGATCGCCGTGGTCTGCTCGCTGCCCGACGGCTTGATCACACCGAAACCGGTGTCGCCCTGCGGCAGATTGAGCAAGTCGCGGCCCCAGCACTGGTGCCGCACTTCGCCACCGAGACGGCCCATGATGGTCGGCACGATGTCGATCTGCGTACCGACGGTATGGTCACGGGTGCCGAACTTCTGCTGGATGCCCGGAGCGATCATCAGCATCGGCACGTTGAAGCGGCCCAGGTCCATTTCGGTGATCTGGCGCTCGTTGCCGAAGCCATGGTCGCCGACGATGACAAACAGGGTTTCGTTGAAATACTTCTCCTTGCGCGCCTTCTCGAAGAACTGGCCCAGCGCCCAGTCGGAGTAGCGCATGGCGGTCAGGTGCTCGTTGAGGCTGCCACGGTCAGTCACGCGCTCGACCGGCAATGGCGTCGGCAAGGCATATGGCGTGTGGTTGGACAGGGTTTGCAGCAGCGCATAGAACGGCTTGCCGTTTTCCCGCGCCTTCAGCTCCTGCAGGCCACGGTCGAACATGTCCTGGTCGGACACGCCCCACGTCGGGTCGGAGAACACCGGATTGACGAAGTCGTTGCGGCCGACGAAGTTGGTCATGCCTTGGTTGCTGAAGAAGCCCGACTGGTTGTCCCAGGCGAAGTCGCCGTTGTAGACGTAGACGTCGTCGTAGTTACGCGCACTGAGCAACTGCGGCAGGCCGGACAACTTGTGGCTGCCTTCCGGGGTCTGCATCAGGTATTCGAAACCCGGCAGGTTGGGGAAGCAGGCCATGGTCGCGAACATGCCCTGGTGGGTGTGCGTGCCGTTGGAAAAGAAGCGGTCGAACAGCAGGCCTTCCTTCGACAGTTTGTCCAGATACGGCGTGATATTGCCCGGCGCGCCCAAAGCACCGACCGAGTGGCCGGCCATGCTTTCCATCAGGATCACCACGACGTTCTTGATCGGCAGGGTCTTGTCGGCTGGCGGCATGTAATCACGGCGCACCGCCGCGATGTCGGCGTCGACCAGTTTGTCGTCCGGCATCAGCAGCATGTCGCGCACCACTTTTTGCGCCTGTTCCTGCGGCAATGTGGCTTTCCAGATATTGTCGCGGTCCTCGCCCATGCGCGCCTTGGCAGCAGCGATCAGCGACAGCGTGCCGTTGAGGCCAAGCTGGTTGGCGAAGTTGGAATCGGTGGTGTACACGTCGCCCCAACGCATGGGCGGGCCCTGACGCAAGGTGCCACGAGCAGCGACTACGCAGATCAGCAGGCAGACCACGAACACCGCCAGACGGGTGTACCACGGCGCGACCTGACGCGAGCTGACACTGCCGCCGCTGAACGGACCGCGCGGACGGGTGGCGCGGTCGGCGCCTTTGAACGCTAGGGTCAGGATGACCGTGCCGATGACCCACGCCAGCAGGTAGCGAACCACCGGGAAACCGTACCAGAGCATGCTCATCACGGTTTTCGGGTCTTCCTTCACGTACTGGAACACCAGCCCGTTGAGGCGCTGGTGAAACTCGCGGTAAAAATCCATCTCCATCAGGCCGAGGAACAACGCAATGCTCGACGCGATGGTCAGCCACAGGCGGAAGAAACCGCGCGCGGCCATGGCCCGGGCACTGAACAGCGCCAGCACCAGCGGAATGCACAGGTAGACCACCAGGCGCAGGTCGAAGCGCAGGCCGTTGACGAACGCTTCAAGGAAGGTCGAGACCGGGGTGTCGAGGATCATCTCGCGGTTGTAGACCAGCAGCGCGAGGCGCAGCACGGAAAACATCACCATCATGACCAGCGCACAAAGCAGCGTGTAGGCCAGATGCGATTTGACGGTCGGTTGCAGCAAGCGACTGGAAGATCGCTGCTGATTCAGGGCGTCCGGGTTTGCCATGTCGTTTTAGGACCCATTGGAAAGTTGAAGTTGCAAAGAATGAAGCGGCGCCATGCCCTCTATTGGTCATTCCAGACCCCGGGGCGTGCGCGGTGGGCAAATGTTGCACGATCACCCGCACCATTGCCATTGATTACTGCCGCGCCGCCAGATGCTTTCATTTAGAGCCCTGACAGCGAGGCAAAAGCGCCGGCGAATTGTCGGGAACACTTTGTGAAAATTTCGTCCAACGCATATCTGGAAACACAATAAAGCCGGAAACGAAACGCCCCGAATCAATCGGGGCGTTTATTCAAAGTGCGCGAATTATTTCTCGGCGCGTTGTTTCAAGGCTTTGAGGGTATTGAATGGGGCCTCGACCACGAACTTGTTGGCAACCATGGCCGGCACGCTGCCGCCTGGTTCGGTGTGCACTTGATAGGTCACTTCGACCTGATCGCCCTTGGGTACGAACTTCCAGAAACCCTTGACCTGCTGCACCCGCACAAACCCTTTTTCTTCCGGCAGATAAGTCGGCACGCCTTCGAGATTGCGGGTCAGGCTGCCGTCGGCGCCTTCGACGGTGGTGATGCGCAACACCGAATCACGCGGAGTCACCGGCCACGGAGTGTTGAACTGGGTGTAGGTCCAGCTCTGGTCGCCTTCGTGCTTGAGCAGTTTCTGGCTTTTGCATTCGTGAATCCAGGCGCAGGCGCCGGCGACGTCTTCCTGCAGCGCGCGCAATTTGGCGATGGTGGTCTTCATCAGCGCGACGCCCTGATAGGACTTGTAGTCCGAGCCGGGTATTTCGCTCAGCGAGACCTTGATGCCGTCCTCGTTCTTGGCGACCTTCCAGTCTTCAGCCTGAGCAACCGAGGTGGCCAGCACAGCGGTCAAACCACACAACACAGCGATACGATGCAGCGAACCCATAGTCTTTTCCTTATTGTTGAAGTTCCGTTGCCTTGACACATCACGCCGCGGTCATGGCTTCCCACCAACCGATCAGCCTGATCGCTTCTTCAGAGCTGCTGCCACAGACTTCGACATCCGCCGCGAAGCCCGAGCACACCGGCGGACGCTCCGGGCGGCCGAAGATGTTGCACAGGTTATCGACCGACAGCTGCACGCAACGTTCGCCGGCAGGTTTGCCATCGGGCATGCCAGGAATCGGCGAACTGATGGAAGGGGCAATGCAGCAAGCGCCACAGCCTTCACGGCATTTCATGACGAACAGATCCTCGCAACGGGCGATGTGTAAAGAGACGGGAAACAGAGTAACCGCTAAAACGGCTGTTTCAAATTGTCTGCGGCGGGTTTTCAGCGATAAGTGAAAGTGACTGACCAGTCTCCGACAAAGCGTCTGTTCTGTGGGTCACAGGCAAGTGTCATTTACTGTTTGAATTCGAAGTCCAGCGCCGCGCCTTCAACTTCGCGGCGTTCGTCATTGCGCAATTGCAACTGCATTTCGTTGCTGAGCAAACGCCCGTTGAGCTGGAAGCCGCTGTCCTTTTCGCCAAACATCTGCGGCAGAATCGCCTCGCGCTTGGGCAACTCAACGGTGCCCTTGGGCTTCAACTCTTCAACCATGTCCTTGGGCAGGCTGAGGTCGAGCTTGGCCTTCGGCAATCGGGTTTTCGCGACTTCGCTGGCAGGTTTCGATTTCGAGGCTACCGGGCGGCGCTTCTTCACTGTGGCGGCTTTTTTCGCCTGCGCTTTCTTGACCGGCGCTGCGGTTTTCGCGGTTTTCTTGCTCGTACTGGTCGCAGCCGGTTTTTCCTGGGTGGCAGCCGCCATGACACTCGGCGCCTGACCGATCATCAACAAACCCAGCAAAACCCACGCGGCAGGAGCAATCGCTTTCATGGACCCAACGAACTGACGGCAGAGGGCCACATGCTCGCTTTTTGCGCGCGACAAGACAAGCCTGACCTGCCGCTCGTTCAGAATCCGCCAGCGGTTTCCTGGCACAGTTGCGTCGCCAACAGCCCCAGCGTCATCAACGCCCGTTCCGCCTCGCGATTCCACGGAATGCCGCAGTTCAGGCGAATACAATGGTTGAATTGCTCGGTATTACTGAAGATCAGCCCTGGCGCAATACTGATGCCCTGTTGCAACGCGCGGACATGCAATTCCTGCGTATTGACCCGCCCAGGCAAGCTCACCCAAAGAATGAAACCGCCCGTGGGCCGGGTCATTTGCGTGCCTTCGGGGAAGTGCTGCTGCACGGCCAGCTGGAAGGCGCTGAGGTTTTTCCGGTACTCCTGGCGGATGTAGCGTAAATGCCGGTCATAGCCGCCGTTTTCCAGATAAGCAGCAATCGCCATCTGCGTGACACTGCAGGCCGAATGCGTGCTGAAGGTCTGCAGACGCTGGATTTCCTGCTGATACTTGCCAGCGATCATCCAGCCGATGCGCACACCCGGCGACAGGGTCTTGGAAAAGCTCGAACAGTAGATCACCCGATCGAGGCGGTCATAGGCCTTGAGCGCTTTGGTCTTGCCCTGCTCGAACATCAGCTCGCCGTAGATATCGTCTTCGACGATCTGGATATCGAAATCCGAGGCCAGGCGCAGCAGTTGTTTCTGCCGCTCTTCGGGCATGGTGCCGCCCAGCGGATTACTCAGGCGCGTAGTCAGCACCAACGCCTTGATCGACCACTGGTTGGCCGCCAGTTGCAGCGCTTCCAGGCTCATGCCGGTGGCGGGATCGCTGGGAATTTCGATGACCTTGAGGCCGAGCAGATCGGCCAGTTGCAGCAGACCGTAATACGTCGGCGATTCGGCAGCAATCAGATCCCCCGGCCGGGTCAACACCCGCAACGACATTTGCAGGGCATCGACACAACCGTGCGTAATCACCACCTCAGACGGATCGACCACCACCCCGGCGTCACGCATGCGAATCGCCACCTGCCGACGCAACGGTTCAAAACCGGGGCTGAACATGTAACTGAAAGCGCGCGGACTATGGAAACGCGTGACCTTGGCCAATTGCTGATGCAGCGCACGCACCGGCAAATAATCCACACTCGGCACCGCCGCACCCAGCGGAAACACCCCTTCGCGGCGCGACTCGACCAATACCTGCTGAATGATACTGCTGCGCGTCACCAGCCCCGGCCGCTCAACCCGCGCAATATCCGGCGTCGGCGCCGTCAGCGCCGGCGTCTGATGCACGTAATAACCTGACTGCGGCCGCGCCCGGATCAAACCCTGATCCTCAAGATTGGCGTAAGCCTGCAACACCGTCGCATGACTGACATTGAGCTGCGAACTCATCTTGCGCACCGAAGGCACCCGTTCCCCCGGCTGATAAACGCCACGCCGAATATCCTCGGCCAGCTGCTGAGCAATACGTTGGTAGAGCAAGAGATTGGTCATGACGCAGCACTCGATTTCACGGGCGATTTTATTCTTGTGCGAAACAATACCGGAACAGTTTAGAAGTGTACTGGGACAGTTGTCACTTTAGTCGACGATACAGTGCGGTGTCTGCGGGGACTGTGCTGTTTTTTGAGAAGTGGTCGAGGAATGTCAGATCAAGATCAAAAGCCCCTCACCCTAGCCCTCTCCCGGAGGGAGAGGGGACTGACCGAGGTGGATGAAAGAGATATGCCAACCCGAAATACCGAGTCGTACTCAAGTTCAAAGCCAACGCAGATCGGCACCCTCTCCTCGGGGAGAGGGCTGGGGTGAGGGGCGAATCCACAGAATATCTCGAGCCATGCGGCGCTTCTAACCACTCAACAATGAGCGTTAGCTCGAGTGCCCTTGATCTTGATCTTGATCTTGCCTAACCAGCGACATCGGAAGGCTGAGCGCAGGGATTGATCCGGGCGTGGGAGCGCAGCGACCGTCTGGCGCAGCCAGACACAGCGGACGTAGGTGCAGCGAAGCAAACCGTAGCCGCTGCGCCCGGATCAGTCCCGGAGCGAAGGAACCCGAGCCT
>Ga0308159_1002030_pt1 | contig 25009 bp, 17 predicted proteins | sample PhyCR1_FD_201040 | JGI IMG/M metagenome (GOLD analysis project Ga0308159, IMG submission 201040) | Phyllosphere microbial communities from UC Gill Tract Community Farm, Albany, California, United States - DLSLC.R1 | ecosystem: Host-associated > Plants > Phyllosphere > Unclassified | place: USA...
TGACCGGGGTCGGCGACGGACCGCTCCCGCCCTGCGGCGTCCGTATCGGCACGACCATCGCGACCAATGCCCTGCTGGAGCGCGAAGGCGAGCCGGTGCTGCTGGCGATCACGCGCGGCTTCGGCGATGCACTGGCGATCGGTTATCAGGACCGGCCCGACATTTTCGCGCGCGACATCCGCCGCGCGCCGCCGCTGTTCGCCGACGTCGTCGAGATCGACGAGCGCGTGACGGAGGATGGCCAGATCCTGACCCCGCTGGACCGCGACGCGGCGGCGGCTTCCTTTGCGCAGGCCTATGCGCGCGGGCTTCGGTCGATCGCCATCGTGCTGATGCATGGCTGGAAGCATCAGGCGCATGAAGTCGCGCTGGCCGAACTGGCCGAGGCGGCGGGCTTCACCCAGATTTCGGTCAGCCATCGCACCGCGCCGCTGATCCGGCTGGTCGCGCGCGGCGATACGACGCTGGCCGATGCGTATCTCTCGCCGGTTCTGGGCCGTTATGTGCGCGGGCTGGAAGCGGGGCTGGGCGAGGCGGCGGCGGGCGGTCTGCTGTTCATGCAGTCGAGCGGCGGGCTGGTCGCGGGCGAGCATTTCCATGGCAAGGATGCGCTGCTGTCGGGCCCGGCGGGGGGCATCGTCGGCATGGCGCGCACCGCAAGCGGGGCGGGTTTCGACCGGGTGATCGGCTTCGACATGGGCGGCACCTCGACCGACGTGTCGCTGTTCGCGGGCAGCTATGACCGGCGCTCCGATGCCGTGCTGGCGGGGGTGCGCGTGGCGGTGCCGATGATGCGGATCGACACGGTCGCGGCGGGCGGCGGGTCGATCTGTCATTTCGACGGCGGGCGATTGCTGGTCGGCCCGGCCTCGGCGGGGGCGGAGCCGGGGCCGGCCTGTTACCGGCGTGGCGGGCCGCTGACCGTCACCGACTGCAACATGATCCTGGGCAAGATCCAGCCGGGGCATTTCCCCGCGCTGTTCGGCCCCGACCGCAACCTGCCGCCCGACCGCGCCGCCGCCGAGCGCGCGCTGGCCGCATTGCTCGATCAGGTCGAGGCGGCGACGGGCGAACGGCTCGATCCCCTGGCGGCGGCCGAGGGGCTGGTCGCGATCGCGGTGGCCAGCATGGCGCGGGCGATCCGCGCCGTCTCGGTCGCACGCGGCGAGGACCCCGCCTCTTATGCGCTGGCCTGTTTCGGCGGAGCGGGTGGGCAGCATGCCTGTCTGGTCGCCGATGCGCTGGGCATGGCGCAGGTGCTGATCCATCCGCTGGCGGGCGTGTTGTCGGCGGTCGGCATCGGCCTGGCCGACCGCAGCGTGGTGCGCGAGGCGACGGTCGGCCTGCCGCTGGGCGCCGATGCGCTGGAGGCGGCGCTCGCCGATCTCCGCGCCGCCGCCATTGCGGGCCTGGCCGAGCAGGGTGTCGATCCGGCGTCGGTGCGGCTGAACGTGCTGGCGCAGCTTCGCTATGCGCGGAACGACCAGACGATCGGTGTCGCCTGGGACAGTCCGGAAGCCATGGCCGCCTCCTTTGCCGAGGCACATCGCCAGCGTTTCGGCTTTGTCGGCGAGGATGCGCTGGTCGTCGAGCAGCTGCGGGTCGAGGCGATTGCGGGCGGCGAGGCGCAGGATCTGCCCGCACCCATGCTGGCCGAACGGACCGCCGATCCGGTCGATCGCGTCGCCATGTATCTGGCCGGGGCGCGCCATGACGTGCCGGTCCACACCCGCGAGGGGCTGGCGGCCGGTGGGGTGCTGGCGGGCCCGGTGCTGATCATCGATCCGGTGTCGACCGTGGTGGTCGAGCCCGGCTGGCAGGCGCGCGTGCTGGCCGAGGGCACGCTGCTGCTGGAACGCGTGGCGGCCCGGCGCGCGCAGGCGGCGGAGGAAAGCGTCGATCCGGTCCGGCTGGAAATCTTTGCCGGTCTGTTCATGGGCATTGCCGAGGAAATGGGCGCGGCGCTTCAGCGGAGCGCGGCCTCGGTCAACATCCGGGAACGGCTGGATTTTTCCTGCGCTATCTTCGATGCGGAGGGCGGGCTCGTCGCCAACGCGCCGCATATCCCCGTCCATCTGGGATCGATGGGCGAGAGCATCCGCACCGTCATCCGGGCGCGCGGCGACACGATGCGCGAGGGGCAGGTCTATGCGCTGAACGACCCCTATCGCGGCGGGACGCACCTGCCCGATATCACCGTCGTCATGCCGGTCTTTGCGGGCGGCAAGACGCCTGCCTTCTTCGTCGCGGCACGCGGCCATCATGCCGATGTCGGCGGCACGACGCCCGGATCGATGCCGCCGGACAGCCGGACGCTGGCGGAGGAGGGCGTGGTCTTCAACGACGTGCTGATCGTCGAGGATGGCGCGATGCGCGAACAGGCGATCCGCGACCTGCTGGCCAGCGGTCCGTTCCCGGCGCGCAATATCGACCAGAATATCGCCGATCTCGCCGCGCAGGTCGCCGCCTGCGCGCGCGGGGCGGACGGGCTTCGCCAACTGGCCGCGCAACAGGGGCAGGGCGTCGTCACCCGCTACATGGCCTATGTGCAGGCCCATGCCGAGGCGATGGCGCGGCGGATGATCGCGACGTTGTCGGACGGCAGCTTCCGCTATGAACTGGACGACGGCGCGGTCGTCGCGGTCCGCGTCGCGATCGATGCCGAACAGGGGCGCGCGACGATCGACTTTACCGGCACCAGCGAGCAGCGGCCGACCAACTTCAACGCGCCGCTGGCGGTGACGCGCGCCGCCGTCCTCTATGTCCTGCGCCTGCTGGTCGACGAGGCGGTGCCGCTGAACGAAGGGTTCCTGCGGCCCGTCACGCTGATCGTGCCCGAAGGATCGATGCTCAACCCGCGCTTTCCGGCCGCCGTGGTGGCGGGCAATGTCGAGGTCAGCCAGGTAGTGACCGACACGCTGCTGGGTGCGCTGGGAGCGATGGCGGGTAGCCAGGGCACCATGAACAACCTGACCTTCGGCGACGACAGCTACCAATATTATGAGACCATCGCGGGTGGCGCGGGCGCGGGGCCGGGGCATGACGGGGCCGATGCCATCCAGACGCATATGACCAACAGCCGCCTGACCGACCCGGAGGTGCTGGAGACGCGTTATCCGGTGCTGCTCGAACGATTCGCCATCCGGCGCGGGTCGGGCGGTGCGGGCGAATGGCAGGGCGGCGACGGCACCGTCCGCCGCCTGCGCTTCCGCCAGCCCCTGCGCGCCGCAATCCTCAGCAACCGGCGCGTCGTCCCGCCCTTCGGCCTGAACGGTGGCGGGGCGGGGCAGTTGGGCCGTAACCGTGTCGAGCGCGCCGATGGTCGCGTGCAGGATCTCGCCTCGACCGCCGGGATAGACATGGGCGAGGGGGATGTGCTGGTCATCGAGACTCCGGGTGGCGGCGGCTTTGGGCGGGGGGTGCGCTGATGTGGGTGCTGGCGGGAATCGTCGTCATTGCGGGCGGCTTCCTGCTCCGCTTCAATCCGCTGCTGGTCATCATCGTCTCGGCGTTCGTCACCGGCTTTGCGGCGGGGCTGGACCCCGTGCGGATCGTCGCGACCTTTGGCCATGCCTTTAACGAGACGCGTTATGTGACCGCGATCTATATGGTCCTGCCCGTGATCGGCCTGTTGGAGCGGCGCGGACTCCAGGCGCGGGCACGGGCCTTGGTTGCGGGCTTGCGCGGCGCGACGGCGGGGCGGCTGCTGACCGGCTATCTGCTGTTCCGGCAGGTCACGGCGGCGCTGGGCCTGACCTCGGTCGCCGGACCTGCCCAGACCGTCCGCCCGCTGGTCGCGCCGATGGCGGAGGCGGCCGCCGAGCGTCAGGGCGGGGCGGCGGATGACGCGGAACGGGTCAAGGCGATGGCGGCGGCGACCGATACGGTCGGGCTGTTCTTCGGTGAGGATATCTTCCTGGCGGTCGGATCGATCCTGCTGATGAAGGGTGTGCTGGAGGGCTATGGCATCCTGCTGGAGCCGTTCCAGCTGTCCATCTGGGCGATCCCGACGGCGATCGCAGCCTTTGTGATCCATGGGACGCGATTATGGTGGCTCGACCGGCGTCTCTCGCGGGGCGGCGCGCGATGATCGGGCTGAACCTGGTCTATGCGGTGGCGGGGATCGTCTTTGCGGTCTTCGCGCTTCTGTCGGCGCGGAACCGTCGCTTTGCCAATGCCGCTTTTTACGCGCTGATTACCCTGTCGTTCCTGTTCGGCAACAGGCTGGGCGATGTCGCCAATGGTGTGCTCGTGCTGGCGCTGGTCGGGATTGCGGCATCGGGGCGGATGCGGCGCGCCGAAACGGTGGAGCCTGCCGAGGATCGCCATGGCGCAAAGGTCTTCGTGCCCGCGCTTATCATCCCGGCGGTTGCGTTGCTCGGGACGCTGGCGTTCAAGCATGTGCCTATGCTCGTCGACCCGAAGCAGGCGACGCTGGTCGCGCTGACATTGGGCACGGTGATTGCGCTGGTCCTGTGCGGGGTGCTGCTGCGCGCACGGCCCGCCGAGCCGTTCGTCGCCGGGCGCGGGCTGATCGACGATATCGGCTGGGTCGCGGTGATGCCGCAGATGCTCGCCAGCCTGGGGGCGGTCTTTGCGTTGGCCGGGGTAGGGGGCGTCGTCGGTACACTGGTCGGCGCGGTGATCCCGGCGGGCAGCGTGATCGGCGCGGTGCTGGCCTATGCGCTGGGCATGGCGTTGTTCACCATCGTCATGGGCAATGCCTTTGCCGCCTTTCCGGTGATGGCGGCGGCGGTCGGCGTGCCGATCCTGATCCGACAGATGGGTGCGGACCCCGCGATCGTCGCGGCGGTGGGCATGCTGGCGGGCTTTTGCGGGACGTTGATGACGCCGATGGCGGCGAACTTCAACCTGCTGCCCGCCGCGCTGCTGGGGCTGAAGGACAAATATGCCGTCATCCGCGCACAGGTGCCGACCGCGCTGCCGCTGCTCGTCTTCAACATCCTCCTCCTTTACGGAATGATCGCATGACCCGGTTGGACCGATCCCTCGCCGAACGCTTTGCCGCCATGACGCTGGGCCATGTCGGGCGCGAATATCCCAATGTCCTGATCCATGTCCTGAACGGGCCGGAGGATGCGCGTACCCCGTCCGAGCTGCACCCGATCTTCTATGGCAGTTTCGACTGGCATAGCTGCGTCCATGGCTGGTGGCAGTTGCTGCGGCTGATCCGCCACTATCCCGATCTGGACGCCGCCCCCGCCATCCGCGCGCGCGCCGATGCGATGTTCGTCGCCGACAAGGTCGCGGGCGAACTGGCCTATCTGGAGCGACCCGGTGCGGCGGGATTCGAGCGACCCTATGGCTGGGCGTGGATGCTGGCGCTGCATGACGAGGCGAGCCGCCATGACGCGGGCTGGGCCGAGGTGCTGGAGCCGCTCGCGCTGGTCTTCGCCCGACGTTTCGCCGACTTCCTGCCGCGCCTGACCTATCCGTTGCGGGTCGGCACCCATTTCAACAGCGGCTTTGCCCTGACGCTGGCATGGGACTGGGCAGAGCGGCGCGACCCGGGCTTGCGCGAACGGATCGCGGTGGCGGCGCAGGGCTGGTTCGGGCAGGATCGCGGCTGTCAGGCCTGGGAGCCCGGCGGCGACGAGTTCCTGTCGCCCGCCTTATGCGAGGCGTTGTTGATGAGCCGGGTGCTGGATGTACCGGCCTTCCGCGACTGGTTCGACGCCTTCCTGCCGCATGTCGGGGCGGGCGAGCCCGCAACCTTGTTCACCCCCGCCATCGTGTCCGACCGGACCGACGGGAAGATCGCGCATCTCGACGGGCTGAACCTCACCCGCGCCTGGTGCTGGCGGGTGATCGCCGCGAAGCTGGGTCCGGCGCACCCGGTGGCGGCCCGTGCGGGGGCCACGGCGGAGGCGCATCTGGCCGCTAGCCTGCCGCATTTGGGCGACGATTATATGGGCGAACACTGGCTTGCCACCTTCGCCCTGCTGGCGCTGGAAGCGGGGTGATCGGGACATCCAGTTTCTGTAAGGCGTAGAACAGCCAAATAATCTTAATTTAAGCAATCGTTCCTATCCCTCCTTTTCATACAAGGAGGGGATCAAGAATGAACATATGTGTTCCGCGCCTGTTGTGCGGCGTGGCTCTGTGTGCGCTGTCGGTAACTCAGGCTCGGGCGGAAACCTCGCCGTCCGCGCCCGCCACTAAAACGGCCCATCCGGCCGAGGCGAAGGGCACCGCCAAGAAGGACGGTATCGTCGTCACCACGACGGCGCAGAAGCGTTTCGAGAATATCCAGAACGTGCCGCTGGCCGTCCAGGTCATCTCCCCCGCCGAACTGGACGCGCACGGCGTGCGCCACTTCCAGGAACTGGGCAAGGTCAGCCCCTCGCTGGTGATCCGTCCCGCCGAACAGCCGGTCAACGGCACCGTCTCGCTGCGGGGTGTCGGCACGCTGGCCTTCGGCATCGGCGTCGAGACCGCCGTGGCGATCACCGTCGACGGCGCCGCGCTGCCCTTCATGGCGCGGGTCTATACCGACCTGCCCGACATCGCCCAGATCGAGGTGCTGCGCGGGCCGCAGAGCACGCTGTACGGCAAGGCGGCCTCGGCCGGTCTGGTCAAGATCATGACGGTGCAGCCGACCGACGATTTCCATGTCCGGGCCAACGCCACCGTCACCGGCGACCGTGAATATGGCACCAATGTCAGCGTGACCGGGCCGATCAGCGATACGCTCGGCTATGTCCTGTCGACCGGCTATTCCATTTGGGACGGCAATGTCCGCAACGTCTTCAACGGCAAGCGGACCAATGGTCGCGAGACCTTCAACATGCGCGGCAAGATGCGCTGGAAGGCGTCGCCCGACGTCACCTTCACCCTGTCGGGCAATTATGTCGACGGCAACGCCACCATCGCGCGCCCCTTCGTGGCGGTCGCACCGGACGCGCTGCTGCGCGGCGTTGCGGGACAGCCTCCGTCGGTTGTCTTCCCCGGCGTGACGCCCGGCCCGGACAATCAGAATGTCAGCAACAATTACTGGTCGCACAACAAATTTTCGGGCGGCGGCGCGCTGTTGCGGAGCGAGGCCAATATCGGCCGGATGAACATCCTGTCGCTGACCTCTTATGACCGCTTCCGCCTGGACGATTATCTCGACCAGGACGACACCGCGTCCCCGGCGGCGATCGGCAGCAATATCCAGGTCGGCGCCTTCAAGTCGCGGATGTTCACGCAGGAACTTCGCCTGTTGTCGCCGGGCGAGGACGCGTTCCGTTATGCGTTGGGTGTCTATTACGCCAATACGGGCTTCGACCGCCCGTTCCAGCGCGGCCCGGCCTTCTCGCTTGCCAACTGGTATGCCACCACGGGATCGCGACAGGTCGCCGCCTTCGGCCAGATCGACTGGGAATTCGTGTCGAAGCTGACCGGCACCGTCGGCGGTCGTATCCAGAACGAGCGTGTCAAATACACCTTCGCCGACAATCTGGCGCGGACCAGCTATGCCGGGAATGCCGACGATACCGCCGCCACCTATCATCTGGGCCTGACCTATCAGGCGACGCCCGATGTCATGACCTTCGCCAGCTATTCGACCGGCTATAAGGGCCAGACCTATGACCTGACGACCGGGTTCAACCGGAACCGGGCGGCAGCGGGGCCGGTCAAGCCGGAGCGGTCGCGCGACAAAGAACTGGGCATTCGTACGCAGTTCTTTGACCGGCACCTGACGCTGAACGCGACGCTGTTCGATACCGACTATACCAATCTCCAGGCGCAGACGATCGAGACGCTGGCGGACGGCGCCAGCAATTTCCGCCTGACCAATGTCGGCAAGTTCAAGACGCGCGGGATCGAGATCGATACGGCGGCGCGCCTGGGCCGCGACATCGCGCTGCGCGGGGCAATCACCTATCTGGACGCCAAGTATACCTCCTTCCCCTCGGCGCAATGCTATCCGATGCAGACGGCGGCGCAGGGGTGCAGCGGATCGCCCGCCCGCCGCGACCTGACCGGCGTGCGCGCGCCGCAGGCCCCGGTGTGGAAGGGCAATTGGTCGGTCGACTATACGCCGCCGCTGACCGACACGCTGGACGGCTTCGCGCAGGTCGCCGGGGAATATCAGTCGAGCCTCTATTATGTCGCGGCCGATCCCCAGACCTTCCAGCCGGGTTTCGCGATCTTCGATCTGCGGCTGGGCGTGCGGTCGCATGACCGTCGGTGGGACGTGACGGCGTTCGTCAACAACCTGTTCGACCAGCAATATTATGCATCGCTGGTCAACACGGCGAGCAATTTCAGCGGGCGCATGGCGACCCAGGCCGTGCTGCCGCGCGACTTCCGCCGCTATGCGGGCGTGCGGTTCGGCGTGAATTTCTGATTTCATAATTTACCCCTCCCCTTCAGGGGAGGGGCAGGGGTGGGGCGCTTCCGCAAGCGCGGGGCCATTGGATAGGCCCCACCCCCAACCCCTCCCCTGAAGGGGAGGGGCTCACTTAGACGTCAAATCTTCAGATGCGCCGTCCGGTCGCGCTTCGCCGCCAGGGCCTGACGCACCTCGGCCACCGCGCGGGCTTCGCTGGCGATCAGCAGGCCCTCGAGTGCCGCCGTCAAATGCCGCTGCATCGCGACCCGTGCCGCCACCGCATCGCGCGAGCGCAATGCCTCCAGGATCGCGGCATGATGCTCGACGATCGGCCGCACATCGATCTCGCGCACCTTGGCGTCGAGCAGCACGCTCTCGGCCGAGCGCAGCCGCTGTTCCCAAAGCCGGTCGATCGTCTCCAGAATTGCGCTGTTGCGCGTCGAGCGGGCGATCAGCGTGTGAAAGGCGCGGTCGGCATGGAAGGCCCCGCCGACCGTGTTGTTCTCTTCCTCGATCGCATCGACCAAGGTCGCCAGCTCGTCCAGCTCGCTGTCGGTGATCTGCGAGGCCGCCAACGCCGCCGCTTCCGGCTCGAACAGCAGGCGCGCCTCGGCCACCTCCATCGCGGACACGCCGAAATCGGGCGTCTCGCCTTGGCCCGGCAGCGCCACGACGTGCGCGCCGGAGCCGATCCGCACCTCGATAAAACCCTGGACCTCCAGCGCGATCAGCGCCTCGCGGATGACCGGGCGGCTGACGTCGAACCGCGTCGCCAGCTCGCGCTCGGCGGGCATGCGCGTGCCGATCGGGTAGCGGCCCTCCTGCAATTCGGCGATCAGCGTGCGGGCGAGTTCCCGGTAGAGCCGGTCCTGGGTCGTATTGTTGTCCATCCCGACCCTTATAGGGGCCGAGCCGGGATGCTGGTCAAGCGCCCGTGTCAGACCAATGTGTGTCAGGCCAATTATGACCTTTCGAGGTGGTCGGTTTCAACGATGGTCGTCCCGGCAGCGCGGGCGGCGTCGTGGAGGCGCGGATCGGCCCTGTCGGTGACGAGGAAATCGACATCGCCCATATCCCCGACCCGGACCGGCGCGGCGCGTTCCAGCTTGGACCCGTCGATGGCCAGCAGCACCTGCCGCGCCTGGGCAATGATCGTCTGCGACACCCGCACCTCGTCCACATCGAAGTCCAGGAAGCTGCCGTCAGGATCGATGGCGGACGCGCCGATCAGCGCCATGTCGACCTTGAACCCCCGGATGAAATCCATCGCCAGCGCGCCCACCACGGCGCGGTCGCTGGCGCGCACCCGGCCCCCGGCGGCGATCACTTCAATGGAGGGACGGCCGCCCAGGATATCGACGACGTTCAGATTGTTGGTGATGACCATCAGGTCGCGGTGATCGACCAGCGCGCGGGCGATGGCCTCGGTCGTTGAGCCGATATTGATGAACAGGCTGGCCCCGTTGGGGACGAGCGCCGCCGCCGCCGCCCCGATCGCGGCCTTGGCGGAGGCGGCCACCGTGCGCCGCTCGGCATAGGCGAGGTTGTCGGTCCCCGAGGTCACGACCGCGCCGCCATGGACCCGCGCCAGCATCGACTGGCCCGCCAGGATGTTCAGGTCCTTGCGGATCGTCTGCGGTGTCACGCCCAGCTTTTCGGCAAGCGCGTCCACGCTGACGCTGCCCGTCCGGCGCGCGACGTCGAGGATCGCGGCATGGCGCGCGGCGACGACCTGGGCCGATCCGGGGGCGGGCGGCTTCACGCGATGTCCTTTTCGGCCAGATAGGCGGCCAGCCGCTCACGCGTTTCGGGCGGTACATGCAGGCCCAGCTTGCTGCGGCGATAGAGAATGTCCTCCACCGTCCGCGCCCATTCGGTCTTCACCAGATAGTCGACTTCGCCGGTGCGCAGCCCGCCCCCCAGATCGGGGCCGAGATCGCCGCGCGCCAGGATCGCATCGACGCGCGTGCCATAGGCGCGGGCGAGACGACGCAGCAGGGCGGGGGGCAAATCGGGATGCCGAGCGGTCAGTTTGCGCAGGAACGCGTCGAAATCCGCATCCGCGATATCCCCGCCGGGCAGCGCAGCCCCGGCCGTCCATGCGCCCCCGGCTTGAGGGAAAAACCGCGCCAGTTCGCGCATCGCGTGCTCGGCCAGCTTGCGATAGGTGGTGATCTTGCCGCCGAAGATGTTGAGCATCGGTGCCTGGCTCTCGCCCTCTGCGCCCGTGTCGAGGTCGAGCACATAGTCGCGCGTCACCGCCGAGGCATTGGCCGAATGATCGTCATAGAGCGGCCGGATACCGGCATAGCTCCACACGATATCGGCCTCCCCGGTCTTGCGCGCGAAATAACGGTTTACCGTGTCGAGCAGATAGGTGGTTTCCGCCGCGCCGATCTGTGCCTTGGCATGCGCGTCGGTCCAGGGTTCGTCGGTGGTGCCGACCAGCGTGAACTTGCCCTCATAGGGAATGGCGAAGACGATGCGGCGGTCGTCATTTTGCAGCATGAAGGCATGGTCGCCCTCATACAGGCGCGGCACGATGATATGGCTGCCCTTGACCAGCCGGACGCCGCGATCGGCCTTCGCGCCGTGGGTACGGCCGATGACGTCGGCGACCCAGGGTCCCGCCGCATTGACCAGCGCACGGGCGCGAACGGTGCGGGTCTGGCCCGCCGCCTCGATCGTCGCGACCCAGCCGTCGCCATCGCGCTTTGCATCGACTAGTTTGGTGCGCGTTTCGATCCGCGCACCCCGCTCGGCCGCGTCCATCGCGTTGAGTACGACGAGGCGGCTGTCCTCGACCCAGCAGTCCGAATACACGAAAGCCTTGCCCTTTCGCGGCGAAAGCCCGTCACCCAGCGGGGAGCGCTCCAGTGCGACGGTGCGCGTGCCCGGCAGTTTCTCGCGGCCCCCCAGATGATCGTAGAGGAACAGGCCCAGCCGCACCATCCAGGCCGGGCGCGGCGACTGGGTCTGGGGCAGGACGAAGGACAGCGGCCAGATGATGTGCGGTGCCATGTTCAGCAACCGCTCACGCTCGATCAGCGCTTCCCGCACCAGCCGGAACTCGCCATATTCCAGATAGCGCAAGCCGCCATGGATCAGCTTGGTCGAGGCCGAGGAGGTGTGGCTCGCCAGATCGTCCTGCTCGACCAGCAGCACCGACAGGCCGCGCCCGGCGGCGTCGCGCGCGATGCCTGCGCCGTTGATCCCGCCGCCGACGATCAGCAGGTCGATCCTCTCCATCGCGTGGTCCGTCATGCCGCTTGTCCCTGTTCTTGAGCGCCCCCCTTGCTATACCATGTCAGCCCAAAACGAAAGCATTGACGTTCATATGAAAGCGTGTGACGTTTCGAAACGAAAACAGGGAGAGGGGTGAGCGATGGCGTCGCACATTCTGGTGATCGATCAGGGGACGACCTCGACGCGCAGCATCGTGTTCGATGGACAGGCCCGGCGGGTCGCCATCGCACAGGCCGAGTTCGCCCAGCATTACCCCGCGCTGGGCTGGGTCGAACATGATCCGGAGGATATCTGGCGCGACGCGCTGGCTACCGCGCGCAAGGCGATCGCGGAGAGCGGCGTCGCTCCGGCGCAGATCGCCGCGATCGGCATCACCAACCAGCGCGAGACGGCGGTCGTCTGGGACCGCGCCACCGGCGAGCCAATTTACCGCGCCATCGTCTGGCAGGACCGGCGCGGGACCGAGCTGTGCCAGACGCTGAAGGCCGACGGTGCCGAGGAGCTGGTGCGCGAGCGGACGGGTCTGCTGATCGATCCCTATTTCTCGGCGACCAAGCTCGCCTGGCTGCTCGACCATGTCGACGGCGCGCGGGGGCGGGCCGAACGCGGCGAACTGGCGTTCGGCACGATCGACAGTTTCCTGCTCTGGCGGCTGACCGGCGGGGCGGTGCACGCGACCGATATCACCAATGCCAGCCGCACGATGCTGTTCGACATCCATCGCGGGGTCTGGGACGAGGAATTGTGCCGGTTGCTGCGCGTGCCGATGGCGATGCTGCCGGAGGTGCATGACAATGCGCATGTCTTCGGCACCACCACGCCCGATCTGCTCGGCGCGGCGATCCCGATCGCGGGGATGGCGGGGGACCAGCAGGCGGCTTTGTTCGGCCAGGCCTGTTTCCGTCACGGCATGGCCAAGTCGACCTATGGCACCGGCTGCTTCATGCTGCTCAACACCGGCGAGACGGCGGTCGCGTCGAAGCACCGGCTGCTGACCACGCCCGCCTATCGGCTGAACGGCAAGACGACCTTTGCGCTGGAGGGATCGATCTTCGTGGCGGGCGCGGCGGTGAAATGGCTGCGTGACGGCTTGGGCGTCATCACCCATGCCAGCCAGACCGACGATCTGGCGACGCAAGTGCCCGACAGTCACGGCGTCTATATGGTCCCGGCCTTTGTCGGCATGGGCGCGCCCTATTGGGAGCCGGATGCGCGCGGCGCGATTTATGGCCTCACTTTGGGGGCAAGTGCGGCGCATCTGGCGCGCGCGGCGCTGGAGTCGGTCGCCTATCAGACGATGGATCTGGCCGAGGCGATGAAGGCCGATGCGGGCGAAGGCCCCGCCATCCTGCGCGTCGATGGCGGCATGGCGGCAAATGACTGGTTGTGCCGCTTCCTCGCCAACATGATCCGTACGCCGGTCGAACGGCCTGCGGACCTGGAGACGACGGCGCGCGGGGCGGCCTTTCATGCCGGGCTGGCGACCGGGGTGTGGTCGGGCCTCGATGCGCTGGAGGCGCTCTGGTCGCGGGAAGAATGTTTCGAGCCCTCCATGGCCGAGGAGGCCCGCGCGCCGCTGGTCGCCGGGTGGCGCGACGCGGTCGCTCGGACGCTGGCCAAGCCGGGCGCGTGACGATGGCGAAGCGGCCGCTGCTGGTCGGCAATTGGAAGATGCATGGCGATGGCGGCGATTTGGCCGTTATCGTCGTGATCGGGGAGGCGGCGCGGCGGCATCCGGCGGTCGATGTTGCGCTGTGCGTCCCTGCCACGCTGATCGACAGGGCGCGTGGCGTCTCTGGGGGCCTCGCCATCGGGGGGCAGGACTGCCATGCCGAGCCGAACGGCGCGCATACCGGCGACATTTCCGCCTCGATGCTGCGCGAGGCGGGCGCGTCGCTGGTCCTGCTGGGCCATAGCGAGCGGCGGCACGATCATCATGAGGACGATGTGCTGATCGCCGCCAAGCTGCGCGCGGCGCGGGCGGCGGGCCTCGAGGTCGTGCTATGCGTCGGCGAGACGGCGGAGGATCATGCCGCCGGTCGCTCGGCGGAGGTGGTTCGGGAGCAACTGACCCGTTCGTTCGCCGGGATGGACGGGCAGGGGATCGCCATCGCCTATGAACCCGTATGGGCGATCGGTGGCGACCGTACCCCCGATCCTGCGGAGGTCGCGGCGATGGCCGGGCTGATCCGCGATACGGTTTCTGGCATACGCGTTTTGTACGGCGGTTCGGTAACGCCCGATAACGGTGCGGCGCTGTTCGAGGAGGGCGGGGTCGACGGCTTTCTGGTCGGTCGACAGAGTTTGGATGCCGAGGCGTTCACGGCGATCCTGGAATTGATGGACGCGGCAACACGCTAAACTTCCTCCCCAGCAAGGGGAGGGGGACCAGCGAAGCTGGTGGAGGGGTGTCCCCCTCTCGATAGCGCGACACCCCTTCGTCAGCGCTGCGCGCTGCCACCTCCCCTTGCAGGGGAGGAAAGTGGGTCGTCCGGCACCACCCATTCGAACGTCGTCACCGCGACCGGCAGCAGGTTCAACTCACCCCCATGCCCCTGCGCGATCCGGCGGGCCAGCGTCAGGCCGATGCCCGAACCCTCCGGCTTGGTGGTGTGGAAGGGGCGGAAGATCCGTGCCCGCTCCGGCGCGGGGACGCCTTGGCCGCTGTCCGACACGCGCATCACCAGCCGGTCCGCCTGCCCGATGACGGCAAGCGTCACCGCCGGGGCGACCGTTCCGGCCAGGGCGGCTTCGGCCGCATTGTGGAGCAGCGCCCATAGCCCTTGCGTCATCTGGTCGCGGTCGCACCAGCCGGTCGCGGCCTCGGGCATGTCGACCGACAGCGTTACCCGGTCGCCGAAGCGCTCGGTGAACAGGCGGGACAGATCGCCGACCAGTACCCCCATATCCACCATGGCCCGCACCGGATCGGGCAGCCGGGCCAGCATCCGATACGCTCGTGTGAAGCGCTCCAGCCCCTCGATCCGGCGGGTCAGCGTCGCCAGGATTCCGGGCAGCCGCGCATCGCCCCGTTCCGCCGCCACCTGCGCGCTGTCGGCCAGCGAGACGATTGGCGACAGGCCGTTGAGCAGTTCGTGGCCGAGAATATCGATCATCTCATTATCGGCATGAGCCTCGGCCGCGCGGCGTTCGGCCTCGATATCGACCAGCATCACCAGCGCACGGCCGGTGCCCGCCACCCGCTCGATCCGCCAGCTCCTGCCCTCATGGCGCAACTGCGTCTGCCCGGTGTCGCGCAAGGCGGGCGGGGTCGGGATCACCCGGTCGTCGGTGGCGAACAGGCGGCGGCTGGCCCGGTTGATCGCCTGCGCCCGCCCGGCATCGACGCGGAGCAGCGGCAGCGGGATCTGGTCGAACAGCGCATCCAGCGGCGGACCGTCCGGGGCCGGGCGCGTCATTTCATGATCGCGACGCCCGCTTCCCGTCCGCGCCGCCGTCCAGCAGCCGGCTCCGATCAGCCAGGCGGTGCACAGCCCCGCACCCAGGATCGACCCCAGCATTCCCTGCTGCCATGCCAGCAGCATTGCTGCACCAAGGACGGTCAACGCCAGCCCGGACAGCCCCGCCGCGACCGCGCGTCGCCGCGACAGGTCAAAGCCCATGGCGCGCCATCCGGCGATACAGCGCCCCGCGACTGAGCCCCAGCGCCTGCGCCGCATGGGTGACATTGTGGTGATGTTCGACCAGCGCCGCCTCGATCATCACGCGTTCGCTTTCGTCCAGATCGAAACTGGCGCGGGACGATGTCGCGGCAGGGGCCGGAGCCGCATTGTGGGCGACCGGCGGGGCGAGCAGCGCGGCTTCGATCACGCCCTGTTCGCCCAGCAACAGCGCCCGCTCGATCGCGGCGGCAAGGCCGCGTGCCTCGTCGGGCCAGTGCGCCGTCGCCAGCAACGCCTCGGCGGCGGCAGTGAAGCGGGGCGCGGGCAGGCCGTGCCGCTCGGCCGCGATCCGCGCGAAATGGCGGGCGAGCAGCGGCACGTCGTCCTGTCGTTCGGCCAGCGAGGGTGCTGCGATCTCCACGGCTGCGATCCGCCGCGCGAGCGCGGGTGTGATCGCGCGAGGATCGTCGGCGATGGCGATATAGCGGTCCTCCGGTCGCAACCGGTCGAGCAGCCGGGCCTGTGTCACGTCGTCCAGCTTGTCGGGATGGCGGAGCAGCCAGCTCGTCCCCCTCTCGGCGCCGTCCAGTCGCGCCCAGGCCAGCGGATCGCGCACGTCGATCCGCTGCATCGGCCGCCCGGCCGCATGGGAGGCGGCATGGAGCGCGGCGGCGATCAGGCCGCGCCCCGCGCCCGATGGCCCGGTCACGACGACACCCGCCATGGTCGGGCCGACACGGCGGATCAGGTCGCGGACGCGGGCAATGGCAGGGCTGTCGCCCAGCAGGCGGGCGGGTTCGGCGGTGCCCTCGGTCACGACATGATCGCGGGGTGCGGCGCGGCGACGCGCAGCCAGTTCGATCTTGGCGATCAATTCGGCATTGCGCCACGGCTTCATCACGAAGTCACGCGCGCCCGCCTGCATCGCCGTCACGGCCAGCCGGATGCCGCTATGCGCGGTGATAACGATGATGCACGCACCCGGATCATCGGCGAGCAGCCGGTCGAGCATCGCCAGCCCCTCCGCCCCGTCGGTCCGCCCGGCGGCGTAGTTGAGGTCGAGCAGGATCGCGTCGTAGCGCCGGGCCGCCAGAAGCGAAAAGCCATCCTCCGGCCCCTGCGCCACGTCCAGCCTATGTCCCGCCAGATCGATCGCAATGGCCAGCGATTCGGCGATACGCGGATTGTCGTCGATCAGGAGGATCGCCAGGGCAGTGGATGGCGGGCTTGACGCATCCCCAGACCGTCCATTTCCGGACGGTGCGTCCGGACACGAACGGTCGGATTCGGCCGGGATGGATGAAAATGGCGTATTCATAGGGGTTTAGGTTTTTCGCCCGTTCGGGGTGACACTCCATCCATGATGACCGAACAGCCCGTACACGCAAGCGCTTCACCGGGGGCGGGAATGGACCGCGTAATCGCGCGCAAAACCGTGCCCTGGTGGCGTCGCCGCCCGGTGGTGATCGCCGTCTTGCTGGCGATCGGCGCGGTGCTGGTCTGGCGGCTGCTGCCTGCCGCCGGATCGACCGATATCGCCGCCGCCAATATCGAAACGGGCGAGGTCACGCGCGCCGCATTCGACGATTATCTGCCCGTCCGTGCCACCGTCACGCCGCGCATCACCACTTTGGTCGGCGTGCTGTCGGGCGGGCAGGTGGAAAAGCTGATGGCGCAGGACGGGCAGATGGTCAGCGCTGGACAGCCGCTGGCCACGCTTGCCAATCCGCAGCTGAAGCTCGACGTGCTGACCCGCGAGGCGCAGATCGCCAGCCAGCTGGGCGGCGTGGCGAGCGAGGGGCTGGGGATCGAGCGTAACAAGCTCGACCGGGCCGGGCAGGTGGCGCAGGCCGAATATGACCTCATCAAGGCGCGCCGCGATCTCGGCATCCGCCGCCAGTTGCACGACCAGGGCTTTCTGTCGGACGCGGGCGTCAAGAGCTTCGAGGAAGAGGCGGCCTATCAGGAAAAGCGCCTCGCCCAGCTCAAGTCCGGCCGCGCCACCGAGGCGCGGATCACCGCCACTCAGTCCGCGCGGCTGAACGACACGCAAGTAAGGCTGTCGGGCAATTTGGCGGCGGTGCGCGCGGGGCTGGAGGCGCTGACCATCCGTGCGCCCGCGGGGGGGCGGCTGACCAACTTCACTATCCAGCCAGGCCAGACGCTGAAGCCCGGCGATCCGGCGGGGCAGGTCGATAGCGAGGGCTCGTGGAAGCTGGTCGCGCAGGTCGACGAATATTATCTCGGCCGCGTCGCGCCGGGCCAGACGGCGACCGGCTCGGACGGCGCCAGGCTGACCGTGTCCAAGGTGCTTCCGGCGGTGAAGGACGGGCGGTTCCAGGTCGAACTGACCTTCGACAAGGCACCGGCCGGGCTCAATCGCGGGCAGACGATCGACATCCGCATCACGCTGGGCGCTGCGAGCCGCGCGGTGGTGGCGCCGGTCGGCGGCTGGCTGGAGGCGGGAGGGGCTTCCGCCTTCGTGCTCGATCCTGACGGCGCCCATGCCCGCCGCCGCGCCGTCCGTATCGGCCGCCGCAATCCCGAACAGGTGGAAATCCTCTCCGGCCTCAATCCCGGCGAGCGCATCGTCATCAGCAACACCGCGTCCGTGAAGGGCGACATCCTGAACATCCGATAAGGGGGAAGATCGATGATCCGACTGGAAGGCATTCAGCGCCGCTACGTCTCCGACGAGGTGGAGACGACCGCGCTGCACGATATCGACCTGCATGTCGCGGCGGGCGAGTTCCTGGCCATCATGGGGCCGTCGGGCTGCGGCAAGTCGACGCTGCTCAACACGCTGGGCACGGTCGATAGGCCGACGGGCGGGCGCTACATGTTCGGCGACCGTGACCTGGCGGCGATGGACGAGAAGCAGCTGGCCAGGTTTCGCGCCGAGACTTTGGGCTTCGTCTTCCAGAGCTTCAACCTGATCGACGAGCTGACCATCGAGGAGAATGTCGCGCTCGGCCTCGCCTATCGCGGCGACGTGGGGGGCCGCCGGGGGCGGGTGGCCGCCGCGATGGACAAGGTCGGCATCGCCCACCGCGCGCGCCACTTCCCGCATCAGCTGTCGGGCGGCCAGCAGCAGCGCGCCGCCATTGCCCGCGCCATCGTCGGCGATCCCAAGCTGATCCTGGCCGACGAGCCGACCGGCAATCTCGACACCGCCAATGGCGAGCAGGTGATGAACATCCTGACCGGGCTGAACGATGCGGGCGCGACCATCGTGATGGTGACCCACTCGCCCAGCCATGCCGACCTCGCCAAGCGCCGCATCGATATGCTCGACGGCCGCATCGTTGCCAGCGCCATGCGCGCGATCTGAAAGGACATTCCGATGAAGAAGATGATCCCCGCCATCGCCCTGTTCTCGCTCGCCGCCGCTGCCGCGCCCGCACAGGAAAGCGTGCAGACGACGCGCGGCTACGACCTTCGCGGCTTCGACCGGATCGATGTCGGCGGGTGCGATATCGTGACTGTCTCGCTGGGCTCCGGCTATGCCGTGTCGGCGAGGGGGCGGGCGGCCAATATCGACACGCTGCGCATCGACACCAGCGGCGGCGCACTGCGCATCCGCCGCAAGGACAATAGCTGCAACGGCCATGACCGCCGCGTCGCGATCGCTGTCACGCTGCCCGCGATCAGGGCGGTCAAGCTCAGCGGCGCGGTGGAAATGAACCTGCCCGCCCTCGAGACACCGGCGTTCGCGGCGGATACCAGCGGCGCCAGCGTGCTTCGGCTGTCGGCGCTGCGCAGCTGCATGGCCAGTTTCGGCCTGTCGGGGGCGAGCGAGGTGACGGTACGGAGCCTGCGCACCGAACGTGCGAAGCTGGCCACGTCGGGGGCGAGCGTCCTTCGCGCCGACGGCGATGCGCGGCAACTGACCATCGACAGCAGCGGCGCCAGCGCGGTGAATGCGCGCGCCCTGTCCGCACCCCAGGTCACGATCGGTGCCAGCGGCACGGCCCATGTTCGCGCCGGGGCCGCCGAACAGGCGAATGTGAGCGCCAGCGGGATGGCGAATGTCAGCGTCGAGGGAAATCCCCGCTGCACCGTCGCCAAGAGCGGGCTTGCCCGCATCGCCTGCGGTCGATGACCGTCTTGTCCGGGGGCATGCAACCATGAACCGCTTCGCGCTTCTGTCGCTCTATCGCTCGCTTGTGCGCCACAAGCTCTACGCTGCGCTCAATATCGGCGGCCTGGCGGTGGGCATCGCCGTCTTCCTGGTCCTCAGCCTCTATGTCCGGTTCGAGACGGGGTATGAGAAATGGCTGCCGGGTCATGATAAGCTGTATCTGACCCAGGAATATTGGGACATGCCGGGCAGTCCAGCCGATGGCTATTCGGTCAGCACCATGGGAGGCTTGATCGATCAGCTTCGGGAGGATTTCCCGGATACGGTCGGAACCCGCTTTCAGGAGACCGACGCCAATGTGGTGAAGGGGCAAAATGCTACCAGCGAACCCTTCGCGTATGCCGATTCCGACCTGTTTAAGATCCTTCGCCTGCCGATGATTTTCGGTGATGCTGCCCGCGCTTTGCAAGCGCCGGACAATGTCCTGATCAACGAGACAATCGCGAAGCGCTATTTTCCGGGTAGCAATCCGATCGGGCAGACCATGATCCTGACGGTCCTCGGCAAAACGGCTAACTATCGCGTGGCGGGCATCTTCCGCGACCTGCCCCCAAATACCGAGCTGCGCTTCTCGATGCTGGCCAAGACGCCCTATCCGCACCCGGACAAGATGTGGTTTCACTGGGGTAGTTCGCGAGCCTGGACGATCCTGCGTTTTGAGACCTCCCAGGCGGCAAAGAGCCGTGAAGCAGAGTTGCGCGGCTTCGTCGACCGGCGCGCGGCGAAGGACCAGGGTACTTCGGTTCGCAATCTCAGCCTGAAGATCACGCCGATCGCAGATATTCACCTGCAAAGCACCCCGGGTCGCAAGATGACGGCGGCGACGCTGGGTATCGTCGGCGTGCTGACCCTGCTGATCGCGATCGTCAATTACGTGAATCTGGCGACGGCGCGGGTTGGGCTGCGGGCGCGGGAGGTCGCGATGCGCAAGGTGCTGGGGGCGAGCCGGGGCGTGCTGGTCCGGCAGTTTCTAGGGGAGGCGCTGCTTGTCGCGCTGCTTGCGGCGTTGGGCGGTCTGATCCTCGCTGAGCTCGGCCTTCCGATGATCAACGCCGCCGGGGGACTGAATCTGTCGCTCGATTATGCCGTGGTCTTGCCCGGTCTGGCGCTGCTGGCGATGATTGTCGGAGGGCTGGCGGGCCTGTACCCGGCGCTGTTGCTGTCGCGCTTTCCGGCGGCGGCGGTGCTGGCCTCGTCCCGATCGCCGGGCGGCGGTCGGGCGGGGGCGCGGGTCCGTGAGATGCTGGTGGTGTTCCAGTTCGCGCTTGCCATCGCCTTCATGATCGGAACGATCGTGCTGGTCTCGCAGACCCGCCATGTCCGCAAAACCGATGTTGGATTTCGCCGCGACGGGCTGGTGATCGTCAGCTCCACGAGCGACGGTGCCGTGACCGAACCCCAACTGACGGCGTTCATGGCGCGGGCGGCAGCCTTGCCAGGGGTACGATCGGTCACGACGTCGGATTCGTCGCCAGGGTCGAGCAGCTTGAACAGCGACAGCTATGCCGTGGCTGGAAAGCCGGAACCCGGCCCCAGCCTTCAGGCAATCATCACATCACCGAACTTCTATCCGACCTTCGGGATCAAGCTGATCGCGGGACGTCTGCCCGATGATTCCCACCGGGCCGATGACGCACGCAATGCCGATGACGCCGCGCGAAAGATTCCGAACGTCGTCATCAACCGCAAGGGCGCCGAGGCACTGGGCTTCGACAGCCCGGAGGCGGCGATCGGCAAGACGGTCGGGCGGAGCAATCCCCGCACGATCATAGGTGTGGTGGAGAATGCTCGTTTCTTCTCGCCGCGCGATCCCGTCAATCCGACCATGTATTATTACCATTCGCGCTTCTCGACGATCCCGCGCACGACCCTGCGTGTCGAGGGCGATCCGCGTGAGACGATCGCGGCGCTGCGGGGCATCTGGCGCCAGATCGCGCCACAGGTGCCGTTCGAAGCTCAGACCGCCAACCAAAACATGGAGGAATATTACAAGGCCGACGACCGCGCGACCCGTCTCTTCGGCATCGGTGCGGGCCTAGCCGTCCTGATCGGCTGCGTCGGTCTCTGGGGCTTGGCCTCGTTCAATACGCAGCGGCGGGTGAAGGAGATCGGTATCCGCAAGACGCTGGGCGCGTCGGCCACCGATATCGTCAAGCTGCTGGTCGGGCAGTTCCTGCGGCCGGTGCTGATCGCCAATCTGGTCGCCTGGCCGCTGGCCTATGTCGCGATGCGGACATGGCTGGCGGGGTTCGACGACCGCGTGTCGCTGTCGCCGCTCTCTTTCGTGGCCGCCACGGCGCTGGCGCTGACCATCGCGGTGCTGACCGTGCTGGGTCAGTCGCTCAAGGCCAGCCGCGCCGCACCCGCCTGGGCATTGCGCCATGACTAGGCGGTGGTGGCTGATGGGGGTGGCTCTGTTCGCCGCCGCTCCCGCCTCGGCCGAGACGCTGCGGGAGGCGATGGCGGCGGCGTGGGAGGGCAATCCCGAACTCGCCGCTGCCCGCGCCCGGCAGGATGCGCTGGCGGAAACCCCCAATCAGGCCCGCGCCGCCGGGCGGCTGACGGCAGGGGCGACGGGCAATGCGGGCTACGACCGGCTGGGCTATGACGGCACCGGCACGCGGACGGGGACGACCTCGGCGCTGGGCGGCGTCAACGCGACCTTGCCGATCTGGACCGGCGGGCGGGTGTCCTCGGCAGTACGAGCGGCAAAGGGCGATGTCGCGGCGGGGGGCGAAGCCCTGCGCGATATCGAGGCCGATGTGCTGGAGCGGGTCGTCGGCGCCTATGCCGATCTGCTCTACACCCAGCAGGCGGTCGAGGTCGCGCGGGTTGGGATCGAGCGGCTCGACAGCCAGGTGGCCGAGGCCAAGTCCCGCTACGGCCTGGGGCAGGCAACGCGGACCGACGTCGCGCAACTGGAGGCGCAGCGGGCCAGCGTCGTCTCCAACCTGGTCGATGCCGAGGGCGCGGCGGCGACGGCGGCGGCGGCGTACCGCGCGATCGTTGGGCGTGATGCAGGGATGCTGGACGCGACGATCGCGACCCCCGCCGCCTTGCCGCGAACACTGGCCGATGCACGGGCGGCGGCGGAGGCGGGCAATCCGCTGCTCCTCGCCCAGCAGCGCCGGGTGGATGCCGCCGCCGCGCGCATCGATCAGGCGCACGCCGATGGCGCTCCGGCGGTCGATCTGGCCGGGGGCTATGGGCGCGGCGTGCAATGGGCGGGAGGGCAGACGAACGGCTTCGACAGTGCCGCCAATGCCGGACTGGCGCTGCGTATTCCGTTGCTGACCGGCGGCCTCATTTCCTCACGCGTGCGGCAGGCGGAGGCGGTGCGGCGGGCGGAGCGCTTCGATGCGGATGCCGTGGCGCGGGGCGTGGTGCGGGCGGCCGACTCGGCCTGGGCCTCGCTCACCGCCGCGCAAGGACGGCTGACCGCGAGTGCGGAGGGGCTGAAGGCGGCCGATCTGGCGCTGAAGGGCGTGCGGGCCGAATATGGCTTCGGCCTGCGCTCGACGATCGACATATTGGTGGCCGACCAGAGCTATCGCGCGGCGCAGCTGGCGGTGGCGCGGGCGCAGGTCGATGTGCTGACGGCGCAAGCGGCGCTTTTGCGCGCGACGGGGCGGATGGGGCGGGGGGCGTTTGATTGAGGGGGTTGGTCTCGGTGAGACCTCCTTTCCCTCCCCCAGCCCCTCCCGCCTGCGGGAGGGGAGAGGTTTATGGGCCAACGCTCGGAACCAATAACTCCCCTCCCGCAAGCGGGAGGGGTCGGGGGAGGGCAGGGTGTCTCACCGAGCCTGACGCCCCCATCTAACCCGCCGCCCGATCCCCTTCGGCCGGTCCCGACACCGCCATCGACAGCGTCCGCCGGAGCAGGGACGGCGAGCACGGCTTGCCGCACACCGCCGCGCCCGGATAGCGCGATTGCAGCGCATGTTCGTCGGCATGGCCCGAATGGAAGATCAGCGGCACACCCGCCTCGTGCAGTCGCTCGGCCGCCGGGAAGACTTCGCCGTCGCGCAGACGCACGTCCAGGATCGCGCAGGCCAGTTCGGGCTTGTCGCCGTCCAGATGCGCCAGCACGTCCTCGACGCTGACATAGGGGCCGTCCACCTGATAGCCGCCATCCTCGATGATGGACTGGAGATCCAGGGCGACGAAGAATTCGTCCTCGACCAGCAAAATGGTTTTAGTCATGCGAGAGTACCGTCTCCGGCAAGGTGAGGCTGAGGAAGAAACGCCCATCGAGGCTTTTGCGCTCCAGCTCCGCCCCCAATTGGCGTGAAGAAGTCTGGACAAGCACCGTGCCGAAGCTCTTGGCATTGCTATCGTCGGGCACCTGGCCGCCGGTCTCGGACCAGTCGAGCCGCAACTTGCCGTCCGCCAGCGTCCAGCCGACCGACAATTCGCCCGAAGGCTGGGCCAGCGCGCCGTACTTGACCGAATTGGTCGCCCATTCGTGCAGGATCAGCGCCAGCGGTGACAGGCAGCGGCGGTCGACCAGCAGCGGCGGTCCGTCGATGGTGATGGCGGACTGGCCGCGATAGGGGGCGATCGTCGCGTCGACCAGCGCGGCCAGCGGGATCGCCTGCTGCTCCCCCGCGGGCGAGGCGAGCGAATGGGCGCGGCCCAGGGTCGCGATCCGCTCGCGCACATCGTCTGCCATCTCGGTCACGTCGTCATGCGAGCGCGACGCCGCCGAGACGATGCCGGAGATGATGGCGAACAGGTTCTTCACCCGGTGGTTCATCTCGCGCAGCATCAGCTCGCGCGTTTCGGCGATGGCATATTCGGCGGTGACGTCGATCGACACGCCGACCATCCGGTGCGGCGCCGAGGCGGTCACGACCCGGCCGAACCCCTTGATCCAGCGTTCCTTGCCGTTCAGGTCGAGCCGGAACGTCATCTCGAAATCGCCGCGCCCGGCCATCGCCTCGGCCAGCGCCAGCTCGACGCCGGGCCGGTCCTCGGGGACGATCCGGTCGAAGACCTGATGCACCTGGTCCGCGCTGTCCTGGGGGGCGAAGCCGAACAGGTGGCGGCCGGTTTCGTCCAGGAAGATCTCGCCGGTGCCGCCGCGATACTCCCAGACTCCGATGCCGCCCGCCTTGATGGCCAGGTCCAGCCGCTCGCGCTCGGCGGCCAGCTCGCGCTCCAGGCTCAGTGCGTCGGTGATGTCGGTCAGGACCAACGTCGCGCCGTCGATCCCGTCACCCTGCGTACGATAGGGCAGAACGCGCAGCGACAGGGTGCGCCCGCCGTCGCGCGTCGTCACCCGCTGCTGCATCGAGGCGCCGCCGCCCGCGACCTGCGCCGCGCCGTCGAGATAGTCGGTGGTCGCCAGCCGGGTCGAGACATCGGCCAGCAACCGCCCCCGGTCGCTGGGCTGCAACGGGAAGATGGCCCGTGCCGCCTCGGTATAGCTGCGGATGCGCAAGTTGCGGTCGAGCACGACCACCGCGAGATCGGTCGATTCGAAGAAATTGCGCAGGTCGGAATTGGCGACGGTCAGCTGGTCGACCTTGGTCTTCAGCTCGTCATTGACGGTCGACAATTCCTCGTTGGTCGATTGAAGCTCCTCGTTCATCGACATCATTTCTTCGTTGGAGCTTTTCAGCTCCTCATTCGCCGTCTCCAGCTCCTCGACCGTCG
>Ga0308159_1002031_pt1 | contig 25007 bp, 15 predicted proteins | sample PhyCR1_FD_201040 | JGI IMG/M metagenome (GOLD analysis project Ga0308159, IMG submission 201040) | Phyllosphere microbial communities from UC Gill Tract Community Farm, Albany, California, United States - DLSLC.R1 | ecosystem: Host-associated > Plants > Phyllosphere > Unclassified | place: USA...
CCGCCCCCGGCACCGTTCCTCCCGCCGCCAATGCCGCGCCGGCCTGGACCCGCCGCCTGCTGCTGGCCGATAACCTGCCATTGGGCGACTTCGTGCGCGAGCTGTCGCGCTACCGGCGTGGCTACCTCGGTTGCGCGCCCGAGGTGGCGGGTTTGCGCCTGGTCGGCGCCTATCCGCTGGGCGATCACGAGGCCGTGTTCGCGATGCTGGAAGACAGCCTGCCGATAAAAGTGCGGCACATCTTGCCGTGGTGGGTGACGATTACCGCCCGCTAAAAATATTTTTAGAAAATCGGTTCCGCTTTTCTGGTTTCGCTTGGCACACAGGGGAAAGCCACCTCAATAAAGGGAATCCCATGTCATTACGCCTTGCCCCACGCCGCCCGCGACGTATTGAACCGCATTCCCGGCGTGCTGGCGCCGACCAACAACGGCACCGGCAGCCACGACATGGCGCTCAACTTTGGCGTGCGTGGCCTGAGCCCGCGCCTGGCAGCGCGTTCGACCGTGCTGATGGACGGCATCCCGGTGCCGTTCGCGCCGTACGGCCAGCCGCAATTGTCGTTTGCGCCCATCTCGATGGGCAATATGGATGCGGTGGACGTGGTGCGCGGCGGCGGCGCCGTGCGCTACGGCCCGCAAAACGTGGGCGGCATCGTCAACTTCGTCACCCGCGCGATTCCCGGGCAGGCCACCGGCGACGTCAGCGTGCAGGGAGAGCTCAGCCCGTCCTCGACCAGCGACAGCATCAAGACCCATACGAGCGTACTGCTGGGCGGCACCCGGGACAACGGCCTGGGCGGCGCCATCCTGTACAGCGGCGTGCGCGGATCCGACTGGCGCGAGCACAGCGACACTAAAATCGATGACGTGATCCTGAAAGGGCGCTATAAAATCGACAGCGCCAGCACCGTCAGCGCCATGCTGCAACACTACCAGGGCGAGGCCGACATGCCGGGCGGCCTCACGCGCGCAGCTTTTGCGGCCGATCCGTACCAGTCCACCCGTCCGCTCGACAATTTCTGGGGCCGCCGCAACCTGGCCAGCCTGGCCTGGGAGTACAAGCCCGACCGCCAGCGCCAGTTGAGCGTGCAGGCGTTTTACACCGACACCCTGCGCAGCGGCTACCTGGACCAGGGCCGCAACGTCACGCTGTCGCCGCGCACCTACACCGTGCGCGGCGTGGAAACCCGCTATGCGCAGGGATTTCGCGCCGGCCAGGTGCGCCACGAGATCGGTGTGGGCCACCGCTACATCGACGAATCGAGCCACGAACTGCGCTACTGGCGCCTGAAGACCGACAACGTGCTGCCCACCACCGGCAGCCCGTTCGACCGCGATACGTCGGGCAGCACCCGCGCCCACGCTTTCTTCATCGACGACCGCATCGACGCCGGCAACTGGACCATCACGCCCGGCCTGCGCAACGAGCGCATCAGGTCCTACCAGGACAACAACCTGACCGGCAAGCGCGACAGCGGCAATTACAACGTGCTGCTGCCTGCACTGAATGTGCTGTACCACGCCAGCGACGCCTGGAAGCTGTATGCCAGCTCGGACAGCTCGTTTGGCACCGTGCAGTACAGCAAAATGGCCAACGCGGTGGTCAGCGGCGGCGCCGAGCCGGAAAAAGCCCGGTCGTGGGAACTGGGCACGCGCTACCGCCAGGGCGGCCTGCGCGCCGAGGCCAACCTGTTCCTGATCCGCTTCAGCAACCAGTACGAAAGCAACCAGCAGAACAACAGCGTGTATGCGCGCGGCAAAACCCGCCATCGCGGGCTGGAAAGCAGCGTCGAATACGATCTGGGTGCGGCGTTGCGCGGCGTGACCGTCTATGCCAGTTATGCCTACGTCGATGCCGTGATCAAGGAAGCGGGGCCGAACTTCGACTTGCAGGTGCCGTTTTCGCCGCGCCACAAGGGGACGGCCGGCATCGGCTACCGGGCCGGCAAGTGGCGCGCCAGCCTGGACGGCATGTTCGAGGGCGCGCAGTTTGCCGACAGCGCCAACACCGTGCCTGAAAATGCCGCCGGCAACAGTGGCCGCGTGCCCGGTTACGGCGTGTGGGCCGCGCGCGGCAGCGTGGACCTGGGCGGCGGTCCGGGCTCATCGGCCTCCTGGCGCCTGAGTGCCGGCGTGAAAAACCTGTTCGACCACGCGTATTTCGCCCGCTCGTTCGACGATAACAACCTTGGCAAATACATCGCCCAGCCGCGCACCGTGTACCTGCAACTGGGCAGCCGCTTCTAGCCGAAGTACCAGCGGCAGGGGAGACGATTCGAAGCGGAGGTGCAACAACAGTTATCTTAAGTTAAACTGCTGCACCGACTTTCGATCCTTGTGCTCCCTGATTCCATGCTTCCTCGTTCCCGGCGTACCTGGCCCCTGCGGCACCTGTTGATCATGCTCACCGCGATCGGGCTGCTGCCGCTGGCGCTGCTGGGTGCGTGGAGCATCCACAACGCCAGCGAATACCAGCAGCGCGAACAAAAACGCCTGATGCTGGACCTGGCGCGGGCCCTGTCCAGCGCTGCCGATGCCGAGCTCGACAGCGCGGTGGCCATCCTCACCGGGCTGGGACGGGCGCCGGAATTGCAGGACGGCGACTTGCGCGCGTTCCACGAGGTGGCCCGGGCGCTGGTCAGAACCCAGCCGGAATGGCTGGGCGTGATCCTCACCGACCAGGCCGGCAAGCCGCTGCTGCGCACCATGACGGAATTCGGCGCCCCGGCCCCGCCGGTCGCCGATCCCGACAGCCTGCGCGAAGCGCTCACCACGCGCCAGCCGGTGGTGGGCCGTATTGCCCGCGGCCAGCGTGGCCAGCCGGCGTTTCCGGTGCGGGTGCCGGTGATCACCGCATCCGGCAAACTGTATATATTGACTGCCGTGATCCGGCCCGACCGCATGGTGCGCCTGCTCGACCGCCAGCAGGCGCTGGGCGGCGCCGTGACGGCAATTCGTGACAGCAGCCAGGCGGTGGTGGCGCGCTCGCGCAACCAGGATGGCAGCGTGGGCGGCCCGCCCAGTGCGTCGCTGATCGAACTGATGGCGCAGCACGGCGCCGAAGGCGTGGGCTCCGCCCGCACCACCGAGGGCCGCGACATGGTCACCGCCTATACCACCTTGTCGCACTTTAACTGGCTCGCGGTCGTGGGCCGGCCCGCCGAGCAACTGACCGCCGCCTCCATGCAGGGACTGGGCATGTACGGCGCCGGCATCGCCGTGTCGCTGCTGGTGGCGATGGCGCTGGCATCGCTGCTGGCGGCGCGGCTGGTCGATACCATCCGCGCCCTGCAGCAAAACGCTGCCGCGCTGGGGTCCGGCGCCGCGCTCACGCCGTCGCCTTCGTCGATCACCGAGGTCGAACAGATCAGCCGGGCGCTGGCGCTGGCCGACGCCCAGCGCAATACCCGCGAGCATGAGCGCAAGCTGCTGCTCGACTCGCTCAACCAGGCCCTCACCAGCCACCAGGCGGCGCTGGCTGATGCGCGCCAGGCCGGCCGCGCCAAGGATGAATTTCTGGCCGTGCTGGGCCACGAGCTGCGCAATCCCTTGAGTCCCATCGTCACGTCGCTTGATTTGCTCGACCTGCGCAACGACACGGCCAGCCGGCGCGAACGCGGCGTGATGCGGCGCCAGGTCAACCACCTGCGGCGCCTGGTGGACGACCTGCTCGACGTCTCGCGCATCATCTCCGGCAAGCTGCAGATCGACGTGCGTCCGCTCAACCTGGCCGACGTGGTGCGCCACGCGGTGGCGGCGGTGGCTGACCAGCCGGTGTCGTCCAGCCTGCCGCAGGCGGTGTGGGTGCAGGGCGACGACAGCCGCCTGACCCAGGTACTGAACAACCTGCTGTCGAACGCCGCGCGCTTCGGCAGCACCGCCACGCACGTCACGCTGACCGCCGACGCTGCCGAGGGCATCGCCCGGCTGGTGGTCAGCGACGACGGCATCGGCATGAATACCGAGCTGCTGGCCCGCGTGTTCGAGCCGTTCCAGCAGGCGCCGCAATCGCTGGCGCGCCGTACCGGCGGCCTCGGCCTCGGCCTGGCGATCGTGCGCAAGATCGTGGAGCTGCATGGCGGCCAGGTCACGGCAAGCAGCGCCGGCCTGGGAGAGGGCAGCCGCTTCGAGGTGGTGCTGCCGCTGGCGGCCCCGCCCGAAGCCGTGGCGCCGGCCGGGGCCGGTACGGCGCAGGCGGCATTGCACGTGCTGCTGGTGGACGACAACGTCGATGCCGCCAATGCCGGCGCCGAACTGCTGACCCTGATGGGCCACACCGTGCGCACGGCCCACAGCGGTGTGGCAGCGGTGGCAGCCGTGCGCGAGCACATGCCGCAGGTGGCCATCCTCGACATCGGCCTGCCCGACATGGACGGCTACGCGCTGGCCGGGGCGATCCGGGCCGAAGCCGGCGGCAGGGCGGTGCGGCTGGTGGCGCTGACCGGTTACGGCCAGAAAGAAGACGTGGAACGCGCGTATGCGGCCAGTTTCGACCTGCACCTGACCAAACCGGCGTCGCTCGAGGATTTGCAGTTGGCGACAGCGACCGTGTAGCAGAGCAAACCTACGGTTGTTGTGGCGCGGCCGATCCCGGTGCTTGCGCCGTGGCTGGCGCAGGTTGAGTATAGATGGTGATTGGTGCGCCAGGTGCCGGCGGTACTTTTGGTGTGGCGTTGTTGAGCACGAAGGTGATGATGGTGATACCGGCCGCGCCGAGGCCGATGCCCATGCCGACGATCCAGCGGATGGTTTCGTTGGCGCTGCGGTGGACTTCGGCCCGCAACTCCGCCAGGTCGGCCTTGGTGGCCATATCTTCAAGGCGCGCCTCGATCCGCGCCAGCCGTTCTCCGGTAACGGCAGCAAATTCCTCCAGCTTGACGAAGCGATTTTCGATGTCCATCCAACCATCGTAGAGCCCAGGCTTGCGATCGTCAAGCAACCTCAAGCCTGCAAAACACGCGTTGGATCAAACGCTTACTGCGCCGTCACCTGCACCGGTTCCTGCGGGAACGAGGTGGCGCCATGGCCCAGGTAGAAGCTCGGGTTTGGTGGCTGGTTGTAGCCGGCGTTCTGGCCCGCCACCTGGCTGCGGTATTGCGGGTTGTGCATCAGCGTGGTGATGCGGGTGGTGGTCGGAATCGTGGTGCTGAACACCAGCAGCGCGGTATTGCTGCTGTTGCGCACCACGATTTCCTCGCGCCAGTCGCCGAACAGGTCGGCGGTCAGCACCGGCGTGGCCTTGGTGCCGTTGTTGGTGGCGCCGCCATAGGCGCCCAGGTCGAGCAGGTTGTTCATGCTGGACGTGGCCGGATTCCACTTCTGCACGATGGTGCTGCCCAGCGGTTCGCGCAGCAGATCGCCGTCCCACCAGACGCCGAAGTTCATCGAACTGGGCGCGCTGGTGCTCAACTGGGTGCCGGTGACCGTGTGCAGGCCGCCCCGGCTGGCCCAGCATTCGGCGCCGGCGTGATTCGGGTCGATGTCGAAGCACACGCCGCGACCGACGTCGGTGTTCGAGCCGCTGGCGCCCCAGATCAGCGCGCCGGTGGCGGCGTCGTGCAGGCCGGAACCGCTGGCGCCATAGCTGCTCGGGCTTTCGTGGACCATGTAGATTTGCTGGCCGCTGCGGTTCGGGTCGAATTTGCCGAAGTGCAGGGCGTCGCCGTGGCCCAGGCCCGTGGTGTAGAGCAGCTGGCCGTTGCTGCCGATGGTGGCCGCGCCATACACGATGTCGTCCTTGCCGTCGCCATCGGCGTCGCCAGTGGCGAACCAGTGCGCACCCTGGCCGCGCGCCGCGCTGCCGGCCACGTCGGTATCAAACACCCAGCGGCTGGTCAGGTTGCCGTTGCGCCAGTCCCACGCCGCGATCACGGCTCGCGTGTAATAACCGCGCGAAAACACCGCGCTCGGGCGGGCGCCGTCGAGATTGGCCACGCCGCCGAGGAAACGGTCCACCCGGTTGCCGTAGTTGTCGCCCCAGCTCGACACCGTGCCGCGCGCCGGCAGGTAGTTGACGGTTTTCATGGCAGCGCCGGTCTGGCCGTTGAACACGGTGAGGAATTCCGGCCCGGTCAGGATGTAGCCGGCGCTGGAGCGGTAGTCGGCGGTGGCCGAACCGATGGTGGCGCCCTGACCATCGACGGTGCCGTCGGCCGTTTTCGCCATCACCTCGGCCTTGCCGTCGCCGTCGAAATCGTAGGCCAGGAACGTGGTGTAGTGGGCGCCGGCGCGGATGTTCTTGCCCAGGTTGATACGCCACAACAGGGTGCCATCGAGTTTATACGCGTCGAGGTAGGTGTTGCCGGTGTAGCCGGACTGCGAATTGTCCTTGGCATTGGTCGGCTGCCACTTGACGACCATTTCATACGTGCCGTCGCCATCGAGGTCGGCGGGCGCGCCGTCGTTGAGCTCATACGTGTAGGCCACGCCGTCGGGTGTGGTGCCGCCGGCCGGCGCCTGCACCGGGATCGATTTGTAGGGCTGGCTCCAGGTGGCGCCGGCGCTGAACTGCGAGCTGGCCTGTTCCACGCCGCCCACTACCGCACGCACCGCGTACTGGTTGGTGGCGTTGCCGACGCTGTCGCTGTAATTGAGCGCGTTCAACGGCGTGGCAGTGATCTTGATGCCGTCGCGATAGACATTGAAGGTGGTGCCGGCAGCATCGGTGGCCAGTTGGCGCCAGCTGACGAACACGCCGTTGCCCGACGTAACGGCCACGGCGCCGCGATTGAGTCGTTCGATCTGCTTGTTCGCTGCCGTGGCCGTGCCGGCCGCAAGCGTGGCGATCAGGATGGATACCGCTGAGGCGATGCGTAAATTCATGGGTTTGTCTCCATTGGCTATGGTTATGGCCCGTCGCGCGGGCCTGTGTAAGTTACCTCAGTAAAAATGCAAGTTACCGCCGCAAACCGGGCAGGGGCGTAATAGTCAACTTGTCGAGCAATGTTGTTGTTTTCGGTAGCGCAACCATGAAAACCGTTGTGACCGGCTGATGCTTGCGTTACATTTCGGAAATGAAAAGGCGCGGCTTGACGATGGCGGTTTCCCTGGCGTGGAGCGTCGCTTCCGTGCTGCCGGTGCTGGCGGCACTGGCCGCGCCAACCGCCGTGGCCGAGGTCGGGCCACAGCACCCGCTTGATGGCAATGCCGGTGCCGGCGTAACCTCTGCCGTGAACGCCAACGCGAAAGCGAAAGCGAACGCCAACGCTAATGCAGGTGCCAAAGTCAGCGCCAACGCCGCCGTCAATATCAACGTCGCAGCCGGTGCCGCCAACACCACCGTGCCGGAACTGGCGCGCCAGCTTGGCGTGCGGGTACTGGCCAGTGGCGACGACCTGGCCGGCGTGTACACACCGGCCTTGCTTGGCGCCCACCGCCCGCATGAAGCGGCGCAGGCGCTGGCGGCACTGCTGGCCGGTACCGGCCTGGTTGTGCGCAGCCAGGGCGGCAGCCTGCTGATTGAGCGTCCGGCCATCCACCAACCGTCAACCGCGTCCGAACCTGCACCGGTGATCGTGGAAGTGGCCGGCGTGCGCGCCGCCCAGCAAACCTCGATCGACCGCAAGAAGCACGCCGCCACCGCGCTCGATGCGGTGGTGGCCGAAGATGTCGGCACTTTCCCCGACCGTAACGCCGCCGAGGCCATTTCGCGCATCGCCGGCGTCACGCTCGAGCGCGGTGACTATGGCGAAGGCACCACTGTCAACGTGCGCGGCAGCCAGGCCGGCTACACCCGGGTGGAAATCGACGGCGTCGGCGTGCAGACCGGCGGCGGCTCCGATCTCAACGGCGGCGGCGGCGGGCGGGGTGTCGATTTGCGCGAGCTTTCCACCGACCTGATCAAGAGTATCGACATGGTCAAGGGCGCCACCGCCGACATGACCGAAGGCTCGCTGGGCGGCAGCATCGTGATCCGCACCCGCAACGGCCTCGATTTCGAGCGCCGCCACGTGTCGCTGCGCCTGGCCCGCCAGCAGAACTCGATCAACGGCAAGACCACGCCCAATGTAAATTTTGTATTTGCCGACAAGTTCCTCGACCAGCGCCTGGGCGTGATCGTCAACCTCGGCGGCGCCCGCGCGCGTAACGAAAATCACACAATGTCGGTGTCGAACCGCGACCTCGGCATGAGCCGGCTGATCGACTTCGACCAGTCGCCGGAGAAAACCTTCAGCTTCCAGCCCGCCACCGTTTCCACCACCGATCCGGCAGCCACCGCGCCGTTGCAGCGCTGGGCGCGCGCCGGTGGCGGCACGGTCGATTCGCTCAGTCCTCTCGAAATCGTCACCCGCGCCGCCAACGCTGCCAGCAAGGATGACTGCCGCGCCGCCTTTCCCGCCTATACCGCCACCGAGCTGGCGATGTTCGGCTCGGCCAGCGCCCGGGCAGGCGCGCAGAACCAGCGCGGCAACGAACTGCTCAGCTGCCTGAACCAGTGGAACGACTACACGCCGCAAAACCTGCGATACCAGGTGCGGCGCCAGCACGAGCGGCGCTGGTCGGGCGATATCCGGCTCGACTTCAAGCTCAGCCAGGCGTTGTCGGTGTACGCCCGGGTCACCCGCACCACGCGCCATATCGACGACGACCAACTGTTCTTTTCGGCCGGCGGCATCAATATCAATGGCGCCGGCCGCTACACCGATACGCCCGCCAGTGATGGCGTCACCCGCGTACCGGTATCCGGCAGCGGCAGCTACTGGTATGCCACGCTCGCCAATGGCGGCGTTGCCGATGGCCGGTGGCTGGGCTTGACGGACGGCACGGTGGCCAATATCGTGCCCGGTTCGGTGGCAGTGGACGCCAGCCACCACGTCACCGCCTACACCTTGAGCAACCCCAGCATCAATAACGACCAGATCTACGACCGCATCGAGAGCCGTTCGCGCTACAACGAGGCCGGTGGCGCCTGGCGCTCGGGCCGCTTCCAGGCCGATTTCCTGGCGGGCCTGGTCAAGGCCGAGACGGCGCGCCTGCAATGGCGCACCAATCTCGCCTTTGCCGGCGGCCCCACCCGGGTCGCGCTGGACCCGGACGGCTGGTGGCTGGCGGCGTTGCCGGCGGACGTGGCCGCCATGCAACTGGACCCCAACCGCTACGGCGCGGTGCAGTCCTCCGCCCCCGGCCTGCCGGCGGTCTCCACAGCCACCCAGCTGACCCAGGCCAACCCGCGCCTGATGGCGCGGCGCGAGGCCACGGCCCGGCTCGACATGCGCTACGCCACCGCCGCGTGGGTGCCCTGGCTGTCACGGGTCAAATTCGGCGCCAGCCGGCGCGACTACCGCACCTCGGTGTGGAATGGCCAGGGTTACACGGTGCGCTCGGCCGCAGGGGACGAACCGGCCGTGGTGGTGCCGCGCGCTGCGCTCAACAGCAGTTTCCAGGCGTGCGAAAACACGCCTGCGTCGCTGGCCCCCGGCGGTACGCCGTGCCGCTATGGCACCACCTTCAGCAGCACGCCCGGCAACGTGCTCAGCAGCTTGATCGTCATGCCGCAGGCGGCGTACCGCGACATCGTCGGCCAGGCGCTGCTGGCCAACCCGGTGGGGTTCTTCAACAGCCTGCCCGACCGGCCGGCCGCGCTGCTGACGGGCTGGAGCGAAATCGATGTGCGCCGCGTGATCGCCGCCAGCGGCGTGCAGAACTTCAACCTCGATTGCGTGCGCACCTGTCGCGGCAGCGATGGCCGCGTGTACGAGCAGCCGCGCACCGGCGTGCGCGAACGCATCGACGCGGCCTATGTCAGCGCCGATTTCGCGGTTGACGATATGCCGCTGGGCGGCACCCTGGACGGCAACCTGGGCTGGCGCGTGGTGCGTACCGGCGTGGCCGCCACCGGCCTGATGACCTTGCAGTCGGTTGGCGCCGGCGCCACCAGTGCCGTCACGCGCAATACTGCGTTGAAGAACCGCGTTACTGACGTCATGCCCATGCTCAACCTGGCCTGGTGGGTGGCGCCAGACCTGGTGCTGCGTTTTGGCCGCGCCAAGGCCATTGCCCGGCCGCCGGTGGAATACCTGTACAGCAACGGCGTGACCTGCACCACCGCTGCCGGAACCGGCACCGGAACCGGCACCGGTATCGGGACCGCAACTGACCTGCAATGCAGCGGCACCATGGGCAATCCCGGCCTGCGCCCATTGACCAACCGTAACGACAACCTGGCCGCCGAGTGGTACCCGAACCGCGATACGGTGCTGTCGCTGGCGGCGTTTCGCCAGCGCGGCCGGGTGGGCGCGCCGATGCGGGTGGCGGTGGCCGGCGCGCTGCCGTTCGCCGGCGCCGGCGTGCAGGACCCCGCCAGCGGCGCCGACCTCGGCGATGCACGCTATGCGTTTGCCACCTATGTCAACGGACCGGCGATTACCCGCCACGGCGTGGAAGTGGCCGTAAAAACCGCGTTCACCGTCCTGCCCTGGCTGCTGCGTCACACCGGTATCGACGCCAATTACGCGCGCCAGCGGTCAAGCAGCGTCGATGGCGCCTTCCGCGACCTGGTCACCGGCGTAGCGCTGGCGCCGGCGGGCGAGATGCGCTACACCTGGAATACCTCGCTGTGGTACGACGACGGCCGCTGGCGTGCGCGGGTGGCGTGGCAGAGCGCGGCCGGCTATTTCCGCGGCCCGGCCACGCTGGCCAACAACTATCCGGCCGTGGGCATCACCGGCACCACCTCGTTGCCGCTCAACCCGGGCTCGGCCACCTTCCGCGACGCCAGCCGTTTTATCGACGCCAAGGTGTCGTACCGCCTGCACCCGGGCCTGGAAGTGTTTGTCGAAGGCCGCAACCTGGGCCGGCGCACGGTGAGCAATTCGCAAACCGCGGTGCAGCCCCTGGCGGACGGCACCCCGAACCTGCTCGACCGTGCGTACTACGGCGCCCAGTACATGGCAGGCATCAACCTCAAGTACTAGCTCACATTGTTACTTGTTGCTGAAGTTGACCCCCACCGTAATGCGCCGCCCCGCATACGCATAGTTCTGCAGGTTGGGCGTGCCGTCCGCGTACGGCGCCGAGCCGATGCTGTCGGTCTGGGTGTTGTTGCCCAGGTTGCGACCCTCGATGAAGACCTCCACGCCCGGGCTGAAGCGGTACGATAGCTTGCCGTCGATAAAACTGCGGCGGTCGCGCCAGTTCGGCGAGCCGGGGTTCCACGCCAGGCTGCTGCTGTTGCTGAAGTTGTACATCGGGTAGGTGTTCAAGCCGGTGCCGCTGTCGCCGCACGGCGCGATGCAGCGGAACTGCTCGCTCACGGTCTGCACTGCCACCCGTGCCTGGAACTTGCCGTCGTCATACCACAGCGCGTAGTTGAACGAGTAGCGCGAAGCGCCGGCCGGCGGCAGCGCGTTGCCGGCCAGCGGATCGAGATAAGGTCGCACGATGGCCGACTTCTGGCGCGTGAAATTGGCATCGAAGCCGGTGTAGCGCAGGTACCACGGCAACGACGTAAACGCCGTCTTCATGCTGAACTCGTAGCCCTTGCGGGTGGAGACGGGGCCGTTGCGGTACGTGTTGTAGTTGAACAGCAGGTCCGACAGCGGCCGACCAGTGGCCGGATTGACCTCCGAGGTGCCGGCAAACACCGGCACGTCGAACACGCCCACCGTTTCGTTGGGACCGATGCGGCCTTCCTGGCGGTAGGTGGCGGCAGTGAACATGGTGTCGCGGTTCGGGTACCACTCTACGCTCAGGTTCTGGTTGAAGTTGCTCTGGCCGCGCAGGTCGGGGTTGCCCACCGTGGTGCAGGCCATGTTTTCCTCGTCGTCCTCGGCGCTGTTGTCGAGCCGGCGTTCGTCATACGTGCAGGTGCCGGCGGCAACCAGGCGCGAGGCCGGCGGCAGGGCCACGCTTTTCGCCGCGCTGTAGCGCACCACGGCCTTGTCCGGGATCACCCACAGCGCCAGGTTGTAGCTGGGCAGGAAGATGTGGTTGGAGGCGTTGAGCGTGGTGTTGCGGGTAATGCCGCTGGTCACGGTGCCGCCCGCCGCATCGGGATTGGACGGCTGGTAGTCGGCGGTTTTCAGGATGGTGCGGAACGTCATCTGGCCAGTGCCGCTCACCTTGCGCTTGACGTAGCGGTAGCCGACATTGCCGTCGAGCTCCCAGCCGAAGGGCAGGGCGCGGTCGGTGAACGGAATCTTGTCGAAGGCAAAGTCCGCCATCAGGTAGGCCGACTTGGTTTCCTCGCGGATGCGGGTGACTGGCTGCTCATACACCTTGCCGTCGCTGGCGGTGCAGCGCTTGGTGCAGTTGTAGTCGTAGTTGGGCAGTCCCAGCAGGTTGACCAGTTTCAGCACGTCGATCTGCTGCCAGTTATCGACCACGTTGTCGGGCCGGCCGCTGGCGCCGTTGAACAGCTTGGTGTCGGTGGCGCGCGCGCTGAGGATTTGCGACAGGTAGTTCTGGAAGTCCGGCATCGTCATCACGTACGTGCTCGACAGCGACGGCGCGGTACCCGGCTGCAGGCCGAATTGGCAGGCGCTGGCCGTCCCCAGCGAGGCCGGCGTATCCTGGCAACCGCGGATGGTGCCGCGCACCTCGGTGCTGGGCATGGTCACGGCGGGAATGTAGCCCGGCGTGCCGGCGGTGCCCACGGCCGGTGACACCGTGTATCCGCCGCCGCCCCAGCCGTCGCTGCCGTTGCGGCGCAGGTTGGCGCCACCTTTCAGGCGGCTGAAGAACGGCACCGCTTCCGGCAGCGTCCAGGTCAGGTCTGCCTTGGCGGTGCGCTCGAAGGTTTCGCGGATTTGCGGCGCCTGCCACAGGATGGTGCGGTCGCGGGTAACGACGGGCGCGCCCGGCACCGGTACGGCGGTCACTACCGGCTGCGTGTAGTTGGCCGGATTGGTCAGATCGGGCGAGGTGGCGAAATCATAGCCCCAGGTGCCGTTGGGGCCGACGCTGATGCGGGTTTCGGGCCCGTACACGTAGCTGAGCGAGGTGCGCAGGTTGGACCGGTTGAAGTCCGAGCGGGCGTCGCCCACCAGGAATTCTGACAGCAGGCCACCCCGGCGCAGCTTGCCGCCCAGTTGCAGGTAGCGGGTGCTGGTCTGCATCAGGTTGCGGATCTGGTCGGTGCCCACGCTGCTGTTGGTGGTGGTAAAACTGGTCAGGTGGTGGTTCTTGTCCACCACGGCGGTGGCCGGGTTGAAATTGACCACCGCGCCCTGGACCGGCGCAACGCCGTTCGCGCCGCTGTAACTGCCTGGCAGCGTGTACCAGCCCGATCCGGGCACGGCGGTGCGCACGCCGTTCGCATCGGTGTATGCAGGCAGGCCGTTCTGTTGGGTGCCGTTGGCGCCAAACTGGCCCAGCGAATACGTGAGAAAGTTGTCATCGACGGTGCGCTTGCTGTAGGCGCCCTTGGCGTACACCGTGAAATCGCGGTCGATCTGGAAGTCGGCGCGCAGGTCGATATTCTTGCGCTCATCGATCTGGCGCTTGACGAACGAACGCAGCAATTGCGGCGTGTAGTCGTTCCACTGGTTCAGGCAGGTGAGCAGCTCGCCGCTGCGCTGGTTGACGGCGTTGGTGCGGTTGGCAGCGCTGAGCGCGGCCAGCGCCGGCGACGACGTGGCCAGCGCCGGGAACGCGCCATAACAGTCCTGCTTGGTCTGCGCCGCAGCCGACTTGGTCAAGAGATCGAGCGGCGTGGCACCGCGGAAAATCACCTGGTTGTTGGCCGAATAGCTGTTGATCGGCAGGGTGGCGGCCGGATTGCTCAGGTCCAGCGTCGAGGGCTGGAACGTGAAGGTCTTTTCCGGCGAGTTGTCGATATCGACAAAGCGGCCATAGCCCTGGCGGCCGTTGCCCGAGGTCTGGAACTGGTGCGACTCGTTGTTGAGCCTTTGCAGCGAGGTATTGAGCAGCAGCCCGAGCCGGCCTTCCAGGAATTTGTCGGACAGGATCAGGTTGACGTCCGGCGTCCATTTTTTGTTCAGGCTGCTCTGGGTGCCCGACGTGCGCACCGACACGAACGGCTTCTTGAAGTCCAGTCCGTTGCGGGTTTCGATGCGGATGCCGCCGCCCAGCGAACCTTCGGTCATGTCGGCAGTCTGGCCCTTGATGATGTCCACGCTCTTGATCAGGTCGGCGGACAGCTGGCGGAATTCCGAACCGCGGCCGTCGCCGCCGCCATTGAGGTCGCTGCCGCCGGCCGATTGCACGGCCATGCCGTCCAGTTCCACCCGGGTCAGCTCGGGACCGTTGCCGCGCACGGCCACGCTCACGCCCTCGCCATAGTCGCCACGGTCGATGGCGATGCCGGCCATGCGCGAGATCGCCTCGCCGATATTGCGGTCGGGCAGGGAGCCGACATCTTCGGCCACCACCGAATCGACTGCCGTGGCGGCATTTTTCTTGCGGTCGATCGACGACTGCTGCGAGCGGCGGGTGCTGACGATGACCTTGGTGACCTCGTCGTCGGTGGCGGCCTGGGCTGGGCTGGCCGGCCGGGCCGGGGGGGCGGTGTCCTGCGCCGCTGCGCCGGGCGCGGCCAGCAGCGACAGCGAAGCGAGGGCCAGCGATACGGCGTAAGTCAGGCGCTTGATGCGGATGCGGCCCTGCTGGTGCCGGCACGGGTGGTGATCGATCTCATGCATTATTGGTCTCCATTATTTTTGATGTCTCTGTGCGAGCGCGGGTTCCATCCCAGCCTCGCCATCAAGACGGGCCATCGTATGGATTCCGCCGGCGCCGCGATGAACGGTCAGCAGCGTGACCGTTTGCACGGTTATCGATTTTTTCTCTCGCCTGGGCGGCGGATTTGGCGTGCCGGCCCGTCTTATCGTCGTATCTCCTCCTCCCGATCTCGGGATTTCGGCGCGGCTGGTCCGCGTCATTTTTTTTGGAGCGAAGAATAATGACAATCGAGACCATGGAGACTGGCGGCGCCTTGCCCCCAATGCTGCACAGTGCGCCACGCGGCCGTCCACCCGCCGCCAGCGCGATGCCGTACCTGCTGACGATGCTGGCGCTGGAGCGCTGCGGCCACCAGAGCGCCGATGCGCAGCGCCATGCCCGCGCTCACGCCGAGCGCTGCTGCCACCTGTGCCACCTGCCGTATGCGAGCGCCAACCTGGCGTGCCCGTGTCCGCACTGGCTGCTGATGCCGTGGCCCGATGTGGCACGCTTCGGCGCCGTGTTCGAGATGTTTGGGCTCAGTGGCGTGCTGCACTATTTGCTGGAATACGCCCGGGCCGACAGCACGGGCAGGCAGCCGCGCGGCGTGGTCGCGGTCGACCAGGGGGCAGGTCGGCAGCGGGTACTGATCAAGTTGCGCGGGCGGCGCTGGGTGTTCGAGCTGCGCGCGGACGGCCAACTGTCGCTGGAGTTGCAGTCGCGTTCACAGAGACGGCCGCGCCTGGTGGTGATGGCGACCGCTGACGATGTCGTGGTGATGGGCGCGGTGGTGGCTGCCGTCGGCAACGCGTAAGCCGTACCACCAGGCAGTACCCGCCCGGGCCGACCGCAGCCGGACCTGCGCCGGGGCTGGCTCCGAATGCCGGCGGGCTGGCCGCGACCGGCATGAAGAATACGGCTGCCGGCTACCGGCTACCGGCTACCGTCCACCGATCCTGATCTGCTCTGCCGACACCCGCACCGGTACCTTGAGCAGCGTCTGCACGTCGTTGGCGAACTGTTCTGCCTCGTCCACCCGGTACCTGCCCACCAGGGTCTTGTTGCGCAGGGCCGGGTCGGCGATGACCAGCTGGCGCCGGTTGTAGCGGTTGAACTGGGCCACGGCCCGCGCCAGCGTGTCGTTTTGCAGCACGATCATGCCTTCGCGCCAGGCCAGCTGGCGGGTGGCTGCGTCGGCCTGGCGGCGCACGGCGATGGCGCCGCCCTGTTCGGCAACGTAGGCCTGTTGACCGGCGGCGATCCGCACGGGTGGTTGCCCGCCGCCGTTCTGGACTTCGACCACGCCTTCGGTCACGACCACGTCGGCGCCACCGGGCTGGCGCTGCACGGCAAACGCCGTTCCCACCGCCGTCACGCTCACTGCGCCGGCCGACACCACGAATGGCCGCTGGGCATCCTTGGCCACCTGGAACCAGGCCTGGCCCTTGAGCAGGCCGATGCGGCGCTGGCGCGCGTCGATGCTCACTTCGAGCCGGGTGGCGCTGTCGATGCTGGCCAGCGAGCGGTCGGCCAGCGGCACCTTGCGTAATTCGCCGATGGCGGTTTCCAGTACCAGGGCCGGTGCGGGTGCCAGTGCCGGTATTGCCGCCTGCAACGGCAGCGTCGTCGGCACGTCACTGCCGACCATCCGGAAGCCGATGCCAATCGCCAACGCCAGTACTGCCACGCCAGCCAGCGCGGCGACACGGGCATTGCGCCGGGAGCCAGGATCGGTTGACGGTGCCGGTACAGTTGCAGGTGCGCGGTCGGGCACCGATGCCACCTCTCCACCATCGATTGCATGGGCGCTGCCATCGAAGGCGAAGGCAGCCGGCCTCACCGCTTCGGGCAACAGCGCCTGCCTGAGTGTATGGTCGAGCGCGTGCGCGCGCAGCCAGGCGCCCTGGTGGCGCGGGTTGGCTGCCAGCCAGGCGTCGAGCGCGGCCTGTTCGGCGGCCGCGAGCGGTCCCCGGGCCTGGCGCGCCAGCCATTCCAGCGCTTGATGATCGATATTAGACATATGGTTTCTTGTCCGCCGCAGCGCCTTGTCTGGTTTGTTGCAATTGTTCGGCCTGGTCCACGCCCACCCGGGCAATCATGTCCGACAGCAGTTTCAAGCCGCGCATGGTTTCTTTCTCCACCACGTTTTCCGTTACTCTTAGGCACTGCGCGGTCTCGTTCTGCGACATGCCGTAAATCCGGCGCGCGCGGAACACTTGCCGGCAGCGGTCGGGCAATTCTCCAATCAGCCCCAGCACCCACTTCAGCTCGGCCCTGGCCATGGCCACCCGTTCCGGCGACGGATCGACATCGGCGATATGCTCGATGGCGGCGGCCGGATCAATGTGCACCACGGCATCCCGGCGGGCGCGGTCGATGATCAGATTCTTGGCGATCTGCATCACGAACGCGCGCGGCTCGCGCACGTGCTCCACCGACTCCGCCTGCAACAGCCGGAAGTAGATGTCCTGCATGAGGTCATCAGCCTCGGCCGGGTTGCGGCACAGGCGGCGCAACCGCGCGCGCATCTCGGCCTCGAACGGAATCACATGGGCGCTCACCCAGGCCACCCGGTCCTGATCTATTGTTGACTGCATATATTTTTGTCTCCCCCATGGCACCAGACGAACGGGCGCAGGATTTCCGCCGAAATTCTAGCGCATGGCCCGATTTTGCCGGCAGACCGGGCGTGGTATCATCGACATCCGCCTTTTTGCTTTAGATGAATACCATGTCCTCCCAGAAGTTATCCAAGATTCTCATCCTCGGCGCCATGGCCGCCGTGGCGCTGTCCGTCGTCGGCTACGTGTTCGTGGTGGTGGCGGATTACACCGACTGCGAGCGCATCGAGGCTGCCGAGCTCAAAAAAGGCAACAAAGTGTCTTGTCGCGACGTCAAGGCGGGCATGGCTGCCGAATAAATCAGGTGGGGGACGGGGCAGCGTTAGTTGTCCCACAAAGCGCGGCGACGCGCGGGGCTACAGTGAGGGCACTCCACTACCTGGCAAAGCACCCCCATGAATGCTCCCGAAACCCTCGCGCCCCTGGGCGCAGTAGCGCAAACGTATCCGCTTACCCTGCACATCAACGGCAGCCGGCACGACTTCAAGGTCGAAGCGTGGGTTACCCTGCTGGACCTGTTGCGCGAACACGCCGGCCTGACCGGCTCCAAGAAAGGCTGCGACCACGGCCAGTGCGGCGCGTGTACCGTGCTGGTCGGCGGCCGCCGCATCAATTCCTGCCTGACCCTGGCCGTGATGCAAAACGGTAAGGAAGTCACGACCGTCGAAGGCCTCGCCGACGGCAACCAGTTGCACCCGCTGCAGCAGGCGTTCATCGACCACGACGCCTTCCAGTGCGGCTACTGCACCTCGGGCCAGCTGTGTTCGGCTGTGGGCCTGATGAACGAAGGCAAAGCCTGCACCGCCGGCCAGGTGCGCGAGCTGATGAGCGGCAACGTCTGTCGTTGCGGCGCTTACACCGGCATCGTTGCCGCCATCACCGAGGTGATGGGCATCCCGGGTCGTGACGATCCGGCCCGTCCGTTCCAGCCTGGCACGGTGCCGGCATGAACCCGATCACCTATTTTTCTGCCGAAGACGTGAACGGCGCGCTGGCCCACCTGTACGCGGGCGTCGATGCCAATGCCGGCCCCTCCAAGGTCATCGCCGGCGGCACCAACCTGCTCGACCTGATGAAGGAACGCGTGATGGGACCGCAGCAGCTGGTCGACATCAATGCGCTGCCGCTCGACCAGATCACGCCCACGCCCGACGGTGGCCTGCGCCTGGGCGCCATCGCCCGCAATGCCGATACCGCGTATCACCCGCTGGTGCGCGCCCAGTACCCGGTGCTGACGGCCGCGATCCTGGCCGGCGCCTCGCCGCAGATCCGCAACATGGCCAGCAACGGTGGCAACCTGCTGCAACGTACGCGCTGCCACTATTTCTACGACACGACCACGCCGTGCAACAAGCGCTCATCGGGTACCGGCTGCTCGGCCATCGGCGGTCTCACGCGCCAGCACGCGATCCTGGGCGCCAGCGAACATTGCATCGCCACCCACCCGTCCGACATGTGCGTGGCGCTCGCTGCCTTGGACGCCGTGGTCGGCGTAAGCTCGAGCGCCGGCGAACGGCGCATCGACTTTGCCGACTTCCACCGCCTGCCCGGCGAACAGCCCGAGCGCGATACCGTGCTCGCTGCCGGCGACCTGATTACCTATATCGACCTGCCGCCGGCCGCGCAGTTTGCCCGTCATTCAGCCTATCTGAAGTTCCGCGACCGGGCGTCGTACGCGTTTGCGCTGGTCTCGGTGGCCGTGATGCTCGACATGGGCGAGGACGGCATGGTGCGGGACGCCCGCATTGCGCTGGGCAGCGTGGCCCACAAGCCGTGGCGCGTGCCGGCCGCCGAAGCGGTGCTGATCGGCCGCCAGGTCGATGAAGCAGCGTTTGCCGAAGCGGCCGACGTCCTGCTGGCCGGCGCCCAGGGCCAGGGCCAGAACAACTTCAAGCTCACCATGGCGCGCCGCGCCGTGATCCGCGCCCTTACGCAAGCAGTCGAGGGCACCCATGACAACACCGAAGAACTGACTGACGACGAGGCATCACTGTGACCGAATTGATCCACGCATTGCGCACCCCGAGCGCGGACCCCGGCACTGGCCAGGTACAAATCGGCGACGCCGTCTCGCGCGTGGACGGCCGCGACAAGGTAACCGGACAGGCGCGCTATGCCGCCGAATACGTGCCCGACGCCACCGAAGCTGGCCTGCTGTACGGCGTGGTGGTGAGCGGCGCCATCGCCAGGGGCCATATCAAGGCCATCGACACCGATGCCGCGCTGGCAGTACCCGGCGTGGTGGACGTGATCTGGCACCACAACCGTCCCAAGATCCGCTCGTTCGACATTTTTTACAAGGACATGACGGCGCCGGGCGGCTCGCCGTACCGGCCCCTGTACGACAACGAGGTGCATTACAGCGGCCAGCCGGTGGCGCTGGTGGTGGCCGAAACGTTCGAGGCGGCCCGCCATGCGGCAGCGCTGGTGCGCGTCGAGTACGATGTGCAACCGCACGAAACCTATCTGCTCGAACACCAGGGCCGTGCCCACAAGCCGAGCCGCCTGAAGGCCGGCTATACGCCGCCGCCCGATGTCAAGGGCCATCCCGACGAAGTGTGGGACAAGGCGGCCGTGAAAGTCGAGGCGTCGTACTACAGCGGCGTGGAACACCACAATCCGCTCGAGATGTTCGCCACTACCGTGATTCACGGCGCGGACGGCCACCTCACCATCTACGACAAGACGCAAAGCTCGCAGAATAGCCGCTGGTACGTTTCGCACGTATTCGGACTGTCGAAGGACAAGGTCACCGTGCGCAACCCGTTCGTGGGCGGCGCCTTCGGCTCCGGGCTGCGGCCGCAGTACCAGTTGCCGCTGGCGGTCATGGCTGCGCTCAAGCTCGAGCGCTCGGTGCGCGTGGTGCTCACGCGCCAGCAGATGTTCACCTTCGGCCACCGGCCGGAAACCCAGCAGCGATTAAAACTGTCGGCCGACGCCGATGGCACCCTGACCTCGATCGTGCACGAAGCGGTAGCCGAAACCTCGCGCTACGAAGACTACGTGGAAGTGGTGGTCAACTGGTCGGGCGAGCTGTATGCGTGCGAGCATATCCGCCTCGGCTACAAGATCGTCGATCTCGACCACGCCAGCCCGATGGACATGCGCGCGCCTGGCGCCGCCCACGGCGTGCATGCGCTGGAAGTGGCGATGGACGAACTGTCGTATGCACTGAACATGGATCCGCTGGCGCTGCGTCTGAAAAACTACGCCGAGATCGATCCCACCCACGGCCTGCCATATTCCACCAAGGAGCTGCGCGAGTGCTACTTGCAGGGTGCGCAGCGCTTCGGCTGGGAAAACCGTCCACTGGAACCCGGCACCATGCGCGAGGGCCGCGAATTGATCGGCTGGGGCATGGCCACCGGCATGTGGGACGCGATGCAGATGTTCGCCCGCGCCAGCGCCGTGCTGCACGCGGACGGCAGCCTGGTGGTCAGCAGCGCCGCCTCCGATATCGGCACCGGCACCTATACCGCGATGAGCATCATCGCTGCCGAGGCCATGGGCCTGCCGCTGGAAAAAGTGCGGTTCCAGCTTGGCGACTCCACCTTGCCGGTGGCGCCGATCGAGGGCGGCTCGTCGCACGTGGCCACCGTCGGTTCGGCCGTGGCGGGCGTGTGCGAAAAACTCCAGAAGACCGTGTTCAAGCGAGCGAAGGACATGCCGGGGTCGCCGCTGGCCACCGCGCGCCTGGCCGACGTGGAGTTCGTCGACGGCGTCATCCGGCTGCGCAATATCCCCGGCACCAGCGTGCCGCTCACCCAGGTGCTGGCCGGCATCGACGAGCCGCTCGAGGAAAAATACCTGATGCTGCCCAATATGCTCAAGCAGATGAAGTACCAGCGCGCCACCCATTCGGCGGTGTTCGTCGAGGTGCGCGTCGATCCGGAGTTTGGCACCGTGCGCGTCACCCGGGTGGTCAGCGCGGTGGCGGCAGGGCGCATCATCAACGCCAAGACCGCGCGCAGCCAGATCATCGGCGGCGTGGTGTGGGGCATCGGCCAGGCCCTGCACGAGGAAACCCATTGCGACCACCGGCTGGGGCGCTTCATGAACCACAACTTGTCCGAGTACCACGTGTCGGTCAACGCGGACATCCGCGACATCGACGTGATTTTCGTGAAAGAGGACGACCGGATTGTGAGCCGCATCGGTGCCAAGGGGGTAGGGGAGATCGGCCAGGTGGGCGTGGCCGCTGCCGTGTGCAACGCGATTTACCACGCCACCGGCCAGCGCGTGCGCAGCACGCCGATGACGCCGGAGAAGGTGATGCGCGGCTGAGCGGGCGAGTGAGGCGCAGCTTCGCCTTTTGAGGGAGGCGCGGCTGCGTGGCGGACGGTATTCTTCGGGCCTGGTGCCGGGCGGTTTGCCCGCGCCACGCCAATTCACGAAGAAAGAGAGACGCTATGCCGCTAAACAAACAGACGGAAAACCTCGGAGTTGCCTGGGAAAAAGCCTTTGGCTATGTGCAGGCGGTCAAGGTCAAGGACACCATCTATATTTCCGGCCAGTTGAGCCATGACGATGCCGGTGCGCTGGTGGCCCCGGCCCAGCTCGATGCTGACGGCAAACCCATCGATTTTTCCAACATGGAAGCGCAGCTGCATCAAACCTATGTCAATGCGATTGCGCTGCTGGCCCGGTATGGCGCCACGCTCGACGACGTGGTGGAAGAAACCTTGTACGTGCTCGACGTCGACGCCGCGTTTACCGCCGGCGCCAAGGTCCGCAAGGCGATGTACGGCTGCGAGCAGCCGCAGTGCGCCAGCAATATCATCGGCATCTCGCGCCTGGCGTTCCCTGCCCAGCTGGTAGAGGTAACGTTCCGGGCGGTGGTGGCCGACCAGTGACGGACCTGGACTCCCTGCTGATGACCGGCACCGCCCGGTCCATCGGTGCGGCAATCGCTGCGCGCACGGTCATGGCCGTCGACGTGACCGCCTGGTATCTGCAGCGCATCACCCGGCTCAATGACGGTCCCGCAGGGCTCAACTGCGTGCGCAGCGTGTCGCCGCTGGCGTTGGCACAGGCGGCCCTGGCCGATGCCGAACTCGAACAAGGGCGCTGGCGCGGTCCGCTGCACGGGGTGCCATTCCTGGTCAAGGACAATGTGTTCACGGCCGACGGCACGGCCGCTTCGGCGGGAAGCCGGGCGCTGGCGGACTTCGTGCCGCCATACGAAGCGACGCTGGTGCGGCGCTTGCGGGAGGCTGGCGCAATCTTGCTGGGGAAAACCAACCTGACCGAGTTTGCCGATTTCGTCTCCGACATCATGCCCACCGAGTTCAGTGGCGCCGGCGGCGTGGTACGCCACCCGCTGGGGCACCGGTACGGGCGCGGACTCGGCTCCAGCGTGGGCTCGGCAGCGGCAGTGGCTGCGCGGCTGTGCGCTTTCGCGATCGGCAGCGAGACCCAGAACTCGATCCAGGCACCGGCCCTGCACACGTCCATCGTCGGCTTCAAACCCAGCGTCGGGCGGGTCAGCTGCCATGGCGTGGTGCCACTGGTGCCAAGCCAGGACGCGCCAGGCCCGCTGACCATCACGGTCGATGACGCCATGCTGGTCTACCGGGCCATGGCCGGCGCCGACGCTGGCAACGAGCAAGCGCCCGCCGCGCGCCCGGCAGGCGGCTGGAGGATCGGCGTGCCGCGCAGTCACATGGCAGACGCGGCCGATCCCGCCTCGCACCGGGCTTTTGCGCAGGCGCTGGCGAGCCTGGCCAACGCTGGTGCCGAAATTGTCGACCCCTGCGACCTGCCAGCGGCGCAGCAATTGAGCGAGGTGCGTTCGAGCGTGTTCCGCACCGAATTCAAGGAAAGCCTCAACGTCCTGCTGCAAGCGCATCGTCCCGGCGGCATGGCGTCACTGCAGGACATCATCGACTGGAACCGGCTCCACCCGGAAGCGATACCGTACGGCCAGTCGCTGCTGGAAGCGGCCAATGCCACGGCCGGCACCGGCGCGGCGCAGTACGTCGCGGACCGCCAGCGCGATATCGCGCTCAGTCTCGACCAGGGCATCGGCGCGGCTCTGGCTGCCGGCGCGATCGATGTCCTGCTCGTGCCCATGGCGGTCGCTGCCAGGTGCACGGGCAAGGCCGGTGCACCGGTGGTGGCCGTGCCTGCCGGGCAGGACGAAACCGGCCTGCCTTTCGGCGTGACCGTGTTTGCCGCGCCCGGCAGCGACGAACTGGTGCTTGCCGCCGCAGCGGCGATCGAACGCGTGATCGGGCGGCGCATGCTGCCCTGACATTGGCGCCAGCGCGCCGTATAACAAAGTTATCGCCATCCATGAATAATTTGTATACGCACCGCGCCACAAATCAATACTCGATATACTGCGCCGTGATAACTGGACCGGGCGTCGCTGGCGCCCGGTCGCAGTTCGTCCGATCCTAGTCATGCGGTATTTTTTTGGGAGTTCCAGGCACTATGACCAGTTTTATCTTGAGGCTTACGAAGCAGTTTCCGACCATCGGTGTGCTGGCGCTGGCAGTGGCATCGTCCGCCAGCGCAGCCACCATCGCCGCCACCAGCCTCAACCAGTCCTGGGACTTTTACCGCGACGACGCCAAGGTCGCCGCCACCGTGGACAAGGTGCCGGCCAATGGCTGGAGCCGCGTCAACCTGCCGCACACGGCGCGCCTGGAAGCGAAGGTGCCGGTCAACTCGTGGCAGGGCACGGCGTTCTATAAAAAGAGTTTCGATGCCAAGGTGGCGCCCGGCGAACAGGCGATCGTGCGCTTCGAAGGCGCGATGAACGTTGCCGATGTCTGGGTCAATGGCAAGCACCTGGGCCAGCACCTGGGCGGCTACCTGCCGTTTTCGTACAATGTCACGCCGTACCTGAAGGCGGCCGGCGGCAACGAGCTGGTGGTGCGCATCAATAACGAAGACAATGCCATCACCGGTCCCAAGCCGTTGAAGGACCTCGACTACATCCAGTACGGCGGCATCTACCGCGACGTCACGCTCACCATCAAGCCTGCCGTCCATATCAGCGACGAGATGCTGTCCAATACCGCAGCGGGCGGCGGCATTTTTGTCACCTATCCGCAGATCGACAAGGCGTCGGCCACCGTGCGCGTGAAGGCCGAAGTGTGCAACACCGCGGCCGAGCCGCGCACTGCCGAACTGCGCCACCGCCTGCTGAGCAAGAATACCCGCGTGGCCGATGGCGTTGACAACGTCAGCCTGGCCGCCGGCGAGTGCAAACATGTCACGCGCGACCTCAAGGTCGACCGGCCGCAATTGTGGTCGCCAAAGGCGCCAAACCTGTATGCACTGGAAACCACGGTCGCCAGCCGCGGCCAATCGGACCTGGTGAAAACCCGCATCGGCATCCGCCGCATCGAGATGGCCAAGGGCAAGCTGCTGATCAACGGCGAACAGACCGTCCTGCGCGGCGTCAATCGCCACCAGGAATATCCGTACGTGGGCTATGCGCTGTCGCCGCAGGCAGAATACCGCGATGCGCTGCTGATCAAGCGCGCCGGCTTCGACTACATCCGCCTGTCGCACTACCCGCATTCGCCGGCGTTCATGGCTGCCGCCGATGAACTGGGCATCATGGTGGTGCCGGGCATTCCGGGCTGGCAGTACTTCAATCCCGATCCAGCGTTTACCACCCAGGTGGTGAAAACCTGTACCGACATGGTGCGCCGCGACCGCAACCACGCCAGCGTGCTGGCCTGGGAATGCTCGCTCAACGAAACGCAAATGCCGGACGCACTGGTCGAAAAACTGCACCAGACCGTGCACA
>Ga0308159_1002032_pt1 | contig 25007 bp, 26 predicted proteins | sample PhyCR1_FD_201040 | JGI IMG/M metagenome (GOLD analysis project Ga0308159, IMG submission 201040) | Phyllosphere microbial communities from UC Gill Tract Community Farm, Albany, California, United States - DLSLC.R1 | ecosystem: Host-associated > Plants > Phyllosphere > Unclassified | place: USA...
TCGAGGTGCTTTACCGTGATCTGGACCAACTGTTTAGCTGGCTCAGCGAGCGTACTGTGGGATTAACATTGGCTGAATATTATCAGCGGAAAGTGAAATAAGATGGCCAAGAAGTGGAAAACCGCCGTAGCAAACGCCTTTTTAAAAGGCTATACCCAGTTTGCCGGCCAGTTAAGACCTCGCGACTCCTTTGAATCCAGGCGTATTTTTACCAGCATCGTTATCTATTCGACTACGGCGCTGGGCGATTTGATGTTCAATACCCCTGCAATTCGGGCGATTAAAAACCGCTATCCGCACGCCTTTATTACGCTGGTTTCCAGCCATAAAAATAAGGGGCTGGTGGCGAAAAGCGCCTATTTCGACGACGTAGTGTACTGGGACGAAAAAGTACGCGACATGAGCGGCGTGGTTAAGGCGCTGCGTAAAAACAAGCCCGAGCTGGCTATCATCCTGCACTCGAAGCCGCCTTACGACGTGATAAGTGCCGTGCTGGCGGGCTGTGAATACATCGTCAAAGATGTTTATGGCAACGGACCCAGCGGTGTCGAACAGTGGCTGGCCAACCCGCGCACCCCGTTTGAAGGCCATCTCATTCAGCGCAAACTCAATCTGGTTAAATTTCTCGGCGGCGACAACACCAACAAAGAGATGTTTATTCCGGTCGATTTCCCCGCGATAGCTAAACAGCCGGGCAAAATTACGATTGGTTTCCAGATGGGGGCGTCCGAAAAGCTGCGCTGCTGGCCGGTGTCGCGTTTTGTCGAACTGGCAAAAGCCTTGCTGGCGAAAGGGCCGCAATACGAAGTGGCGCTGATCGGCACGGAAAAAGAGAAAGAGCACGAGCAGGCGTTTCTTGCGGCATTAACCGACAGCGAAAAACAGCGCGTTATCAGTTACATCGCCAAAACCAGCCTGTCGCAGCTGTTGGGCATCATGAAGAACATGGATGTGCTGGTCACGGGCGATACCGGACCGCTGCATCTGGCGGTGGCACTCAAAACGCCGACGGTGAGTCTGTTTGTCACTGCCGTGCCGAAATACACCGGACCTTATCAGGATCCCGATTTGCATCAGATTATGTGGGTGCCGGTCGACGTTGAAAATATGGATAAGGCGGTGCGTGAACAGCCGCTGTCGATCATTCGCTGCGAAGAAGTGCAGCAGCGCATCGAGACAATCTTGCAGAGACAGATTTAACATCGCGCGGGGAGGCGACTCTCCGTCGATTGTTAGAGAAATACCTGGTGATACGCGGCTTTGGCAAAAATCTGGCTGGGGATCGCACTCTGCGGCGACAGGTTGATCACCCGAATGTGTTTCTTCTTCAACTGTGCGCTGGCGTGGGCCATCGCCGGAACAATCAAATCTTCCAGACTCTCTGCCAGGAAACTCGGCAGTTTGTTGCTCTCCGACTCGTAAAATCTCGGCTTGTTGAAGTTATTCATGTCCAACCCGACGATATAAAGCTCGTTGAATCCGAGATAGGCTGCAATCTGTAGCGCCCAATAGGCAACGGTGCCTGCATCAAAGATGCCGTGGCGGATGTCGGTGGTAAAACCGATATCGGGACGGTTGTCGGCAAACGAGGTGCAGAGCACATTGGCATAGCGCCGACCCAGTTCGGTGGCGGGTATCTTGGGCTGAAAAATCTTGAACGCGGCGTCTTCAATCAGCGCCAGCGAGCATTTGATATTCGCGAGCGTAAGCCGGTCGACGATTCGCGCAATGCCGTGCGCCGTCGTGAACAGCGTAAGATGGGGGTCTGAAACGATTTCGGCGACCATCTCGGGGCGGCAGTCGAGAAAACCCATGTCCACGATGACATAAAATTTGAAATCGACGGACTCGTGCAGCGACCAGGCGCCGTTTAACCCCATCGAGGGGCAGGGTGCCGGATGCTTGAACTGGATATCCCGCACAGAGGGGCCGGTTGCGGTCAGCATAATCGGGCCGCTAAAGGCGCCCGCGAGCGAGGCCAGACTCACGATGGGAATCGCTTCTCCGCGAAAGCTCAGGCTGATGATTTCGCCGCTGGTCGCCCGCGAAATACGCATATAAGGCCACAAGTTTTCATTGTGGCGATAAGGGCGCTTATGCGTATAGCGGTAGAGTTGTTTAAAGAAGGAGCTCACGACGCCTACGCTCCTTTTCCAGCAAACTTTTGACCTGCGCCGCGCTGATATCGGCCATCGCGTTACCCTGCTCAGGGCGGCAGGTGGTCTGGTTCTGGCCATAACCGCCGATAAGGCCGGGATCGGTTGGACCATAAAGGGTAATGTTGGGACGATCCAATGCGGCAGTCAGATGGCTAAGCCCGGTATCGACGGACACCACTTCCTGCGCACCGGCCAGAATCCCGGCCACCTTTTCCAGACTCAGCTTTGGCAGGACGTCGACGTGAGAGAAGCCTTCGGCGAGGCGAAGGGCGCGCTGGTATTCGTGATCGGCACCCCACGGCAGCTTGATGCGCAGCGACGAGTCGGCCATCAGACCAATCAGCTCGCGCCAGTGGGCTTCCGGCCAGTGTTTATCGGCGCGGGTCGTGGCGTGCAGAAAGACCAGGTAAGGATCGGCCTGCTCTGTCTCTGCGGCGAGAAAACGCGAGGCAATGGCGTAATCACCCTGTGTCGCGGGTTTCACGTAGCCCAGACTCCTGGCGAACAGCTCGCGGGTTCTCTCTACAGCGTGCTGTTTTTTATCAATAAAATGCTTCTTGTCATAAAACCAGCAGGCAAAAGGTTCACGGGCACTCTTGCTGTCCATGCCGTGCTTTTCGCCCTTTGCGACTCGGGTCACCAGCGCGGCACTTTTCATCAGGCCCTGCGCATCGATAATAATGTCATAGGTTCTTGATTGCAGAACCCTTTTGAAATCACAGCGTTGCTGGCGTGTTTCTGAGCCGAACCAGTTTTTGCGCCAGCGGCGAATCGCCACGGGAATGACGCGATCCACGGCCGGGTGCCAGGTCGGGATCTGCGCGAAGCCTTCTTCGACGACCCAGTCAAACGTGATGCCCGGCAACGCCTGCATGGCATCGGTGAGCGCAGGCAAAGTATGTAAAACATCTCCCATTGAAGATGTCTTGACGATTAAGACCCGCATACCGGCTCCTTGTTCGCCGTCAGGAGTTGTTCCAGCTCGCTGAAAACCTGAGTAGGCTGAATGTCGATCAGGCTTTGATGATAGCCTTCGGCGGCATCGCCCTTACGGACTTTGTGATAACCGGTGATCAGGCGGATAACCCGCGCCTGATGACTGAGGGGAGGAGTGAAATCGGGACTGCTTGGGCCGTACAGCGCCACCAGCGGCTTGTTGAGCGCGGCAGCAACGTGCATCAGACCCGAATCATTGGTCACGATAGCCTGACAGGCGGTAATCAGGACAACGGCCTGATCCAGCGAAGTTTTACCGGCAATATTCAGGCAGAATGCGCGGGCTTCGGAAGTCAGGGCCTGACGAATGTCTTCGCCTGCCGCATGGTCCTTGGCCGAGCCGAACAGGGCAATCTGGTAACCGGCGTCAATCAGCATCGCGGCAAGTGCCGCGTAATGATAATGCGGCCAGCGCTTGGCCGGACCAAACTCGGCACCCGGGCAAAAACCGATGGTGGGACGGGCATCGTTCAACGCAAAAGAGGCGCTGACGGTGGTTATTTCTGTCTGCGTGACGGCAAGCTGCGGCCAGAGTATGGGCTGCGGCAGGTCGGCGGCAGAGTGAATACGCGAGGCGTCATAGCCCAGCGCCGCATAGCGCTGAACCATAAGAGGAAACGCGGTTTTGTCCAGCGTACGGATGTCGTTGAGCAGACCATAGCGCATCTCGCCGCGCCAGCCGGTTCGCTTCGGAATGGACGCGAAGAACGGCACCAGCGCCGACTTGAAGGAGTTGGGCAGCACGAAAGCCTGCTGATAGGCTTCTTTGCGCAAGGCCACACCCAGACGACGGCGTTCACCCAGTTCGAGCGCACCGTGACCCAAAGGCATGGCAAGCGCCTGATTGACCTCAGGCATTCTGTCGAGAAGCGGACGGCACCACGCAGGCGCCATCACGTCTATCTCGGCAGCAGGATTATTGGCCTTGATCGTGCGGTACAAACTCTGCGACATCATCATGTCGCCAACCCAGGACGGGCCAATCACCAGCGTTTTCATCTCGCTAACTTATTCCCTTAAACTCAACGATTGAGCCAGCTCATGTACTCGCTCACGCCTTCAGCCACAGTTTTGAACGGCTTGTCATAGCCCGCCGCGCGAAGCGCCGTCATGTCTGCCTGAGTGAAGGACTGATAGCGGCCTTTCAGTTTTTCAGGGAAAGGAATGGTTTCGACAGAACCGGTCTGGTGGAACGCCAGTACGGCGTCGGCCACGGCCTGGAAGGATTCGGAACGGCCGGTGCCGCAGTTGAAGATGCCGGATTTTCCGTTCTGCCAGAACCACAGATTGACGGCTGCCACGTCGCCCACGTAGATGAAGTCACGTTTGAAATCTTCGCTGCCGGCAAACAGTTTAGGGTTCTCGCCCGCCTTGATCTGGTTGTTCAGATGGAAAGCCACGCTCGCCATGCTGCCTTTATGGCCTTCGCGCGGCCCGTACACGTTGAAGTAACGGAAACCGGTGATTTGCGACTCGGCTTCAGGCAGGATCTCGCGCACGTATTGATCAAACAGGAACTTGGAGTAACCGTAAACGTTCAGTGGCTGCTCGTATTTGCGGTCTTCGATAAAGCTGGTGTTCTGGCTGCCGTAAGTGGCGGCGGAAGAGGCATACAGGAACGGGATGCTGCGGTCGAGACAGTAGTGCAGGAGATCTTTCGAATACTGGTAGTTGTTGTCCATCATGTATTTGCCGTCCCACTCGGTGGTGGAGGAACAGGCGCCCTGATGGAATACCGCATCGATATCACCCAGATCGTCACCGGCGACGATGCTGGCAATAAATTCTTCTTTATCTATGTAATCCGCGATATCCAGGTCGACAAGATTGACAAACTTGGTGCCATCTTTAAGGTTATCAACCACTAAAATATCACGATATCCCATATCATTGAGCGATTTGATAATATTACTGCCGATAAAACCGGCACCGCCAGTGACGATAATCATGGGAATCACCTTAATAAGAGTTTTGACCGGACACCATGTCCAGTCAGTCAGTTGTGCTTATCATAACACTTCATCCGCCTGCTCACATTGGTAAGCTATCTGATTAGTCGTCGTAATCCAATAACGCGCGGCTCCCGTGACATATGCTACAGAATTGACATTTACCTGCCCGTTTCCTCGTTATTACCCCACCCAGTTAGTAGTCTCTGTGTTGAATGCGTAATTTCAGGAGATTATCTCATGTCAGTTTCATTCTATCGTCGATTACAGGACGAACTCGCCGAGGCACGTTCGGAAGGCCTATTCAAACAGGAACGGATCCTGACTTCCGCGCAGCAGGCGCATGTCACACTGGCCGAGGGTCGCCAGGCCATCAATTTTTGCGCCAACAACTATCTCGGGCTGGCGAATCATCCGCAGGTTATCCACGCCGCGCAGCAAGGAATGGAGAAATACGGGTTTGGCATGGCCTCCGTGCGCTTTATCTGCGGCACGCAGACGATTCACAAAAAGCTGGAGCAGCGGCTGGCCGAATTCCTCGGCATGGAAGACGCCATTCTTTACTCCTCCTGCTTCGATGCCAACGGCGGCCTGTTCGAAACCCTGCTGAATGAAGACGACGCGATCATTTCCGATACGCTGAACCACGCATCGATTATAGACGGCATTCGGCTGTGCAAGGCGAAGCGCTATCGGTATGCCAACAATGACATGAACGAACTGAAAAGCTGTCTCGAGCAGGCGAAGGCGGCCGGTGCGCGACACATCATGATAGCGACCGACGGCGTATTTTCGATGGACGGCGTGATTGCCAACCTGCGCGGGATTTGCGACCTCGCCGACGCGTTCGACGCGCTGGTGATGGTCGATGATTCGCACGCGGTAGGTTTTGTGGGCGAAGAAGGCCGCGGCAGCCACGAATACTGCGAGGTGATGGGGCGCGTAGATATCATCACCGGGACGCTCGGCAAGGCGATGGGCGGCGCATCGGGCGGTTACACCGCCGCACGCCGGGACGTAGTCGAATGGCTGCGCCAGCGCTCGCGGCCCTATCTGTTTTCCAATTCGCTTGCCCCCTCCATCGTCTGTGCCTCGCTCGACGTGTTAACCCTGCTTGAGCAAAGCGGGGCGCTGCGACAAAAATTGCTGCGCAATGCCCGGCTGTTTCGCGAAAAGATGACCCAGGCCGGATTTACGCTGGCCGGTGCCGACCACGCCATTATTCCCGTGATGCTCGGCGATGCCTCGCTGGCGCAGGATTTTGCCGCCGGTTTGCAGCAGCAGGGCATTTTCGCGACGGCGTTTTTCTATCCGGTGGTGCCACGCGGACAAGCACGGATCCGCACCCAGATGTCGGCGGCGCACAGCGAAGAGGATATCGAACGGGCCGTCACCGCCTTTATCACCACCGGCAAAACGCTGGGCGTGGTGGCCTGAGCGCCAGCCATGTGAAACGTGTCAAGGAGCATTTATGAAGGCATTGGCCAAGCTTTTCCCCAGGCAGGGCATCTGGATGACCGATGCGCCGCTGCCGGTACTCGGGCATAACGACATCATGATCAAAATCCGCAAGACGGCGATTTGCGGGACCGACGTTCACATCTATAACTGGGACGAATGGTCGCAAAAAACCATTCCCGTGCCGATGGTGGTCGGACATGAATACGTCGGCGAAGTGGTGGATATCGGGCAGGAGGTCAAGGGCTTTGCCCTCGGCGATCGCGTGTCGGGGGAGGGGCATATCACCTGCGGACACTGCCGCAACTGCCGTGGCGGACGCACTCACCTTTGCCGCAACACGCAGGGCGTCGGCGTCAATCGCGCGGGGGCCTTTGCCGAATATCTGGTTATTCCTGCGTTTAACGCGTTTAAAATCCCCGACAACATCTCCGACGATCTGGCCGCCATTTTCGACCCGCTGGGCAACGCCGTGCACACGGCGCTGTCGTTTGATCTGGTCGGTGAAGACGTGCTGGTGTGCGGCGCAGGGCCGATAGGCATCATGGCGGCGGCCATCTGCCGTCACGTCGGCGCACGCCACGTGGTGATTACCGATATGAACGAGTACCGCCTCGACCTGGCGCGGCAGTTTGGCGTAACGCGCGCGGTGAATGTCAGCAGGCAGAACCTCACCAACGTGATGAGCGAGCTGGGCATGACGGAAGGCTTCGACGTCGGGCTTGAGATGTCCGGCGCGCCGCCTGCGTTTCGCACCATGCTGAACGCCATGAATCACGGCGGTCGCATTGCGCTGCTCGGCATTCCCCCGGCGGATATGTCGATCGACTGGAATCAGGTCATTTTCAAGGGACTGTTCATCAAGGGAATTTACGGGCGGGAGATGTTCGAAACCTGGTACAAGATGGCGGCGCTGGTGCAGTCGGGGCTGGATCTCACCCCGCTGATTACTCACCATTTTGCTATCGATGATTTTCAGCGGGGCTTCGACGCCATGCGTTCTGGCCAGTCGGGCAAGGTTATTCTGGAGTGGTAGGGGCTTTGCCCCAGTCCGTCCACTGCCGCGAAATAAAGTTGACGACCGACGAATGGCCAAGGCTGTCGCCAATCACGCTGAACATCGCGCCTGCATAGACAGGCGGAATCGGCTGCTTGATAGCGCAGGTCGCAATGCCTTTCTGCTTCGGCCGGGCCGGTTTGGCAGGCTTGACCGGTGCAGGCATTGGCACCGGCCGCGCATTGTGACTCACCTGAGCATTCAGCAAATCGCTTGGGCGAACCAGCTGAATATCCGAGGGTAAATTTGCCAGCTCCTGTGAAATGACGGCCACCGTGCTTGGATGCGGGTGACCGATGGCAATCGCAAAGCCGTTACGACGCGCCAGCGCAATCGCCCGCTGGAACTGATGGCGGATTTCGGCATCGTTCTGCACGTCATCCAGAAACACGTTACGTTTTATTACCTTCACCGACGTGCCCTGCGCGGCCTGCACCGACCGGGTTCCGGCGATGGTCATGCTGTCCAGGAAAAACAGCCGATGCGGCGCCATGGCCTGAATGACATTCTGCATGCCGGTCAGGCTCGAGGTCATCTTGCTGCCCTGATGGTTGTTGATACCCACCGCATAGGGAATATTGGCCACCGCCTGGTCGACGATACGCTTCACTTCCTGCGCGCTCATGTCGGGCGAGAGGGTATTTTTCTCGAGGGGCTGTTTGCTGAGGGGCTCCATCGGCAGATGGATAAGAATTTCGCGGCCCTGCTGGTGGGCTTTTTCCATCATCAGATGCGAGTCGGGCGCGCTTGGGAAAATGGCTACCGATACGTTGATCGGCATTTTCAGCACCTGATTTTCGTTTTGCGCCCGATAACCGAAATCATCGAACAGAATAGCCAGTTTGGCGGCCTGTACGTTCAGCGTGAACACTAGCGCACCACATAACGTCGCTAAACGTCTCTTTTTATATCGCAATGTCATCTTCCCAACCACGGCTGTGGGTTAACGGCCTGACCCTGACGACGGATTTCGAAGTACAGGGACGGCTGACCTTGTCCACCACTGGTGCCCACCTGTGCGATAGGCTGACCGGCTTTCACCTGGTCGCCTACATTCACCAGTGCGCTCTGGTTATATCCGTACAGACTCATGTCGCCCTTGCCGTGATCGACCACGACAACCAGCCCATAACCCTGCAACCAGTCTGCCAGCAGCACGCGACCATCGGCGATGGCTCTTACATCACTGCCCTCGCGGGCGGCAATAACAATACCTTTATAGCGAAGCTCGCCCTGCAACTCTTCCCCGAAGCGATGCTGTACCGCGCCACGAACCGGCCAGATATCCTGACCGGCAGGACGGCCAAGACCGCCCGTTCGCGATACCAGCGCCTGTTCACTCTGCGTCGGTTTGTAGGTCGAACCCTGGGATTTCGCTTTTTGTTCCTTGGCACGCACGGCGGCGGCTTCACGCGCTTCTTTCTCTGCACGCGCCTTGGCGGCCCGCTCGGCGGCGGCAATCTTGTCTTGCAGACGCGTCTGGTTGGCGCGCAGCTCCACCAGACTGGCTTCGTCTTTATGCAATGAAGACTCGAGAGAGGTCAGCGTCTTTTGTCGTGCTGCGCGGGCCTGCTCGAGTTTTTGCTGTTGGGTCTGTTGATCCGAAAGCGCCGTTTTCTGCTGAACCTGCTTGGATTGCAACGTCACGCGCTGTGACGCCAGATCGCTGCGGGTCTTTTTCAGATCGTCGATATTTTGCTGACGTTCCTGATTGAGATAGCTGAAGTACGCCAGAATACGCTCGCTGCGCTGGCTTTCTTCCCCGCTGAGGATCAGTTGCAGTCCGCTCTGCTTGCCCATTCTGAAAGCGGCATCAAGCTGTTTTGCCAGCATTTGTTCCTGACTCTTCTGCTGTTTTTGCAGTTTGTCGATGGAAGCATTCAGGCTGGAAATGTCTTTGTTGAGGCTGGAGAGGGTCAGTTGCGTGTCGCGCAGCTTGCGGCTGGCGGCCGCGATGTTTTTTTCCTGGGACTGAAGCTGGTCGAGCAGAGATCCGCGTTGAAGCTTCTGGGCCTTAACGCTTTTTTCCTTTTCGGCGATGCTTTGCTGAATGTTCTTGAGTTGGTCCTTGTTGTCATCGGCAAAACTGTACCGTGGCTGAACCAGCAGTGCACCGCAGACAAGCAGTGCCGAACCGGAAAGAACTTTTCTCATCAAACTGAAATAGATAGATTTGCTCAAACTTTTTTCCGCTTGTCGACCCAGGATGATAGACACTCTGATCCCTGTTGGCTTTTATCGTAACACTAATCAACAACATGATGCGAAAACAAAAAAACTCGCCGTCATCATTCAAGATAGCGGGTAACAGGCTGCCTGCCAGTGAATAAACCGTAGTTGAATGAAACAGAATATCCGCGAATATATTTGTCAGCCGCCCCTTGATTTTTTCGGGATGCGCCGCAGTTTATAGTATTAGGCGGCGCATTCGGGCTGTAATTGCGCAAGACGCAAGGTATACTCGTGAGCCTTGAATTTCCCCTAACTGTCGGGAGTTGTTACACCCCATGCAAGATATTATGCCATTCGTTAGCGCGCACCCAGTTCTGAGCCTGGCGTGGGTTGCTCTGCTGATTGCCGTGATTTTCACTACAATTAGAGCACGTTTCTCAAAAGTTAAAGAGATAACCCGCGGTGAAGCAACACGTCTTATCAATAAAGAAGATGCCGTGGTTGTCGACGTTCGCGCGCGCGAAGAGTTCCGTAAGGGCCATATTTCGACCTCAGTCAATCTGCTGAGCGCAGACATCAAGAGCAACAATGTCGGTGACCTTGCCAAGCACAAGGCGCAGCCGGTTATTGTTGTCTGTGCCAACGGCCAGACTTCCCGTTTGGCGGCCGAAGGTCTGGTAAACGCCGGTTTCGAGCGCGTTTACAGCCTGAAAGAAGGCATTGCGGGCTGGAGTGGCGAGAATTTGCCTCTGGCGCGCGGTAAGTGATTTCACTGCCGCTGATTCACCTTCAGCGGCAGGCACATTGATTATTTCCACAATATGATTCCGAGGTGCGTTATGGCTAAGATTGAAATGTACACCAAGGCGACCTGCCCTTTTTGTCACCGTGCCAAAGCCTTGCTGAACAGCAAGGGTGCAGCCTTTGAAGAAATTGCTATCGACGGTGATGCAGCAAAACGTGAAGTCATGATCGAGCGCAGTGGCCGCACGACCGTGCCTCAGGTATTCATCGACGGCAAGCACATCGGTGGATGCGACGATTTACACGCACTTGATGCCCGTGGCGGTCTCGACCCTCTGCTTTGAGGTGTGCGCATTTGCGCATGAAAGCGGGTGTTTCAAAGGATTATTTAACTTAAGGGTACTATTTTCATGTCAGAACAGAACAACACCGAGATGACTTTCCAGATCCAGCGTATCTACACCAAAGACATCTCCTTTGAAGCTCCAAATGCTCCACAGGTTTTCCAGAAAGAGTGGGAACCCGAGATTAAACTGGATCTGGACACCGCTTCCAACCAGCTGGCTGAAGGCGTGTTTGAAGTTGTCCTGCGTGTGACCGTGACTGCATCTGTCGCCGACGAGACGGCTTTCCTGTGTGAAGTTCAGCAGGGCGGCATCTTCTCCATCGAAGGCATCGACGGCACCCAGATGGCGCATTGCCTGGGCGCCTACTGCCCGAACATTCTGTTCCCTTACGCGCGTGAGTGCATCACCAGCCTGGTTTCACGCGGCACCTTCCCGCAGCTTAATCTGGCACCGGTCAACTTCGACGCCCTGTTCATGAACTATCTGCAGCAGCAGTCGGAAACCGAAGGTGCACAGCCACATCAGGATGCCTGATGAAAACTGTCAATGCTTCAATGACCGTTATCGGTGCCGGCTCGTACGGCACCGCTTTAGCGATTACCCTAGCCAGAAATGGCCACCCGGTTGTGCTGTGGGGGCATAACGCCGCGCATATTCAGGCGCTGCAATCCGCCCGCTGCAACCAGGCATTCCTTCCCGACGTTACCTTCCCCGATACCCTGATTCTCGAAACCGACCTTGCGACGGCGATTGCGGCCAGCCGCGATGTGCTGGTGGTGGTGCCGAGTCACGTATTCGGTGACGTATTACGTCAAATCAAACCGTTTTTACGTGCCGATGCCCGCATTGTCTGGGCCACCAAAGGTCTTGAGGCCGAAACCGGTCGTCTGCTGCAAGACGTCGCGCGTGAAGAGCTGGGCGATACCATTCCGCTGGCTGTGGTATCCGGTCCGACCTTCGCCAAAGAGCTCGCTGCAGGCATGCCTACCGCCATCGCTCTGGCCTCGACCGACGCGCAGTTTGGTGAAGACTTGCAACAGCTGCTGCATTGCGGCAAGAGTTTCCGCGTGTACAGCAACCCCGACTTTATCGGCGTGCAGCTTGGCGGCGCGGTGAAAAACGTTATCGCCATTGGCGCAGGCATGTCAGACGGTATCGGCTTTGGTGCCAACGCCCGCACGGCATTGATCACCCGCGGTCTGGCAGAAATGAGCCGTCTTGGCTCGGCGCTTGGCGCTTCGCCCTCGACCTTCATGGGCATGGCAGGGCTGGGCGATTTGGTGCTAACCTGCACCGACAATCAGTCACGCAATCGCCGTTTCGGTATTATGCTTGGAGAGGGCCTCGACGTTCAGAGCGCTCAGGACAAGATAGGCCAGGTGGTTGAAGGTTATCGCAATACCAAGGAAGTTCGTGCTCTGGCGCAGCGTTTCAATGTTGAAATGCCGATAACCGAGCAGATTTTCCAGGTGCTCTATAACGGTAAAGACGCGCGTGAAGCCGCGATCAGCCTGTTGGCGCGCGCCAGTAAAGACGAGTCCGGCAGCCGCTAAGTTCGCGATGCCGATGCAGTAAAGCGCAGCCTGTAAAAACGTGCCCGCCAGTGAGTGAAGCTGGCTGGCCTACTATTCTCTGTTGCAGACCTTTTTTTAATAAAGCGGTAAGGAAGGCATGATGTCGTCAGAAGAGTTGGAACTAGTCTGGAATAACATAAAATCAGAAGCGCGTGCGCTGGCTGAGTGTGAACCTATGCTGGCGAGCTTTTTCCATGCGACATTACTCAAGCACGAGAATCTGGGCAGTGCGCTGAGCTACATTCTTGCCAACAAGCTGGGTAGCCCAATCATGCCGGCCATCGCCATTCGTGAAGTGGTTGAAGAGGCTTACCGCAACGACGAGCAGATGACCCTTTCTGCCGCCCGCGACATTCTCGCCGTGCATTCGCGTGATGCGGCCGTCGACAAATATTCAACGCCGCTGCTGTACCTGAAAGGCTTTCATGCGCTTCAGGCATACCGCATCGGCAACTGGCTGTGGAAGCAGGACCGGCAGGCGCTGGCGGTGTATTTCCAGAATCAGATTTCCGTCACCTTCGGTGTAGATATTCACCCGGCGGCACGTATTGGCTGCGGGATCATGCTCGATCACGCGACCGGTATCGTGATCGGCGAAACGGCCGTGGTCGAAAACGACGTCTCGATTTTGCAGTCTGTCACGCTGGGCGGAACCGGTAAAACCGTAGGCGATCGCCACCCGAAAATTCGCGAAGGCGTGATGATTGGCGCGGGGGCAAAAATTCTCGGCAATATCGAGGTGGGCGCAGGGGCGAAGATTGGCGCGAACTCGGTCGTCCTGCAGTCTGTGCCAGCGCACGTGACGGCGGCAGGCGTACCGGCCAGGATAGTGGGTCGTCCGGAAAGCGAAAAACCTTCCATGGACATGAACCAGTACTTCAACGGCGCGCACGGCTTCGAGTTCGGCGACGGTATCTAGTCTTTCAACGGCGTGCTTTCGCATGCCGTTTCTGTTTTCCCCGCTTTTATTCCTTGAGCAGCGCGCCCGGATAACCCAGCTGACGCCACGCTTCGTACACCACGACGGAAACGGCATTCGACAGATTCATGCTGCGGCTGTCGGGCTGCATGGGGATGCGTATTTTTTGCTGGGGCGGAAGGTTGTCCAGAATGACCGGCGGCAGTCCACGGCTTTCAGGCCCGAACACCAGATAGTCGTTGTCGCGATAAGAGACAGCGCTGTGAGCAGGGGTGCCTTTGGTCGTCAGCGCGAACAGGCGTTCGGGCGATTCGCTGGCGAGAAAAGCCTCATAGTTTTCATGATGCTTGATGTGGGTGAACTCGTGGTAGTCCAGCCCCGCGCGACGCAGACGTTTATCGTCCCAGGCAAAGCCCATCGGTTTGATAAGATGCAACTGGCAGCCGGTATTGGCACAGAGGCGAATGATATTACCGGTATTGGGTGGGATTTCTGGTTCGAATAAAACGATGTTAAGCATGCGGTCTGCGCCCCTCTGTTCGTGAGGGACGCAGAATAGCAGAATCTCAGCGCTGTTGCAGGGGAAGCCAGATAATCAGTCGAAGACCGCCCAGCGGACTGTCTTCGGCTTTAACCCAGCCACGGTGCTGCTGCACCGCCGTTTCAACGATAGCTAATCCGAGCCCCGTACCGCCCGACTCGCGATCGCGCGCTTCATCGGTACGGTAGAACGGTCGGAAAATCTGCTCGCGGTCTTCTTCACTCACGCCCGGACCATCGTCATCGACCATAATCGTGACGCCATCGCTGTCTGCCGTGAAATTGACGGCAATATGATGATGCGAGTAGCGCAGTGCATTGCGAACGATATTTTCCAGCGCGCTGTCGAGCGCGTTCGGGTTGCCAATCAGTTTCCACGGACCCGGAGGCGCGGTCACTTCCAGCGTTTTTCCCATCTGTTCGGCTTCGAATTGCGCGTTGTCTATCACGTCGGCCCACAGTTCGTTGGCTTTGAGATGTTCCCGCGTTAATTCGTTTTTATGCTGACTGCGCGACAGGACCAGCAAGTCGTTGATCATGCCGTCAAGCCGCTGCGCTTCCATTTCGATACGCTGCAACTCTTTGCCTTCGCCATGACGACGACGCATGAGTGCGGTTGCCAGCTGCAAACGGGTCAGGGGCGTGCGCAACTCGTGCGAAATATCGGAAATCAGCCGCTGCTGCGCGGTAACCATCCGTTCCAGCGCGCTCACCATCTGGTTGAAGCTCTGACCGGTAGCCAGAAACTCCTGCGGGCCGGATTCAAGTTCGGGATGCTGTTTGAGATTTCCGCGGGCTACATCATCGGCCGCGTTTTTCAGCTGTCGGGCCGGTTTGGCAAGGCTCCACGCCAGCCAAAGCAGCAGCGGGGCGCTGATAAGCATGGTGACAATCAGCAACAGCAGCGGTCGGTCAAACATCAGATTGATAAAGTCGGACTGCGCACTGCCCGCCGGACGAATCAGGTAAAGCTGATAGTTGTCTTCGCCGTCACGCACGGCAAAAGGCCCGACCATCTCGACTCGGCCGTATTTCTTCTTCTTGGGGCGATCGGAGTTGTCGGACTGGCCGATAAAGTTGCGCACCACCTGCATTTCATTGCGTTGCGCGCCTATGACCCGGCCTTCGCTTGTGACCAGCAGCAATCGCTGGCCCGGTGGTGCCCATTTGTCGATAGCGCGGAACAATCTGCGCCACCACATAAGATCATTGGCCGGATCGCCCGCCAGTTCGGCTTCGACGTGCTGTTCAATCATCAATCCCTGACGCTGCTCACTGTCGAGCAGCGGCGTAAGCTGACGGGAGTCTAGCTTGGGAACCATCAGAACCAGCATCAGAACCAGCGCGAGGGTAAACCAGAAAATGGCAAAAATACGCGCGGTAAGGCTGTTTATCATGTAGCAGATACCATTAGATAACCACGGCCACGCAGCGTTTTGAACCACGGATGGCCATCTTTGCGGTCCGGCAGTTTGCGACGCAGATTGGAGATGTGCATGTCGATTGCGCGGTCAAAAGGCGTCAGGCGCTTGCCCAGCACTTCCTGGCTGAGATGTTCGCGTGATACCACCTGACCCAGATGTTTGGCCAGCAGATACAGCAAGGTAAATTCGGTACCGGTGAGATCAAGCGGCTGTCCGCCGAAGCTGGCTTCCTGACGACCCGGATTAAGCTGCAGACCGTCGACTTCAAGCGTTGGCGAACTGTTGGTTTCGCCGCCGCTCTGCTGTTGCTCGCTCCAGTTTGAGCGGCGCAGCATGGCGCGGATACGGGCAACCAGTTCACGGTCGTTAAACGGTTTTGGCAAATAGTCGTCAGCGCCCAGCTCAAGGCCCAGCACTTTGTCCAGCTCGCTGCCACGCGCGGTCAACATAATCACCGGCGTTTGGTGACGCTGGCGTAACTCTTTCAGAGTCTCGATGCCGTTTTTCTTCGGCATCATGACGTCAAGCAGCAACAGGCCGATGCTGCTGTCCAGTTTTTCGAGCGCCTGCTCGCCGTCGTAGGCGACCACCACGCTAAATCCTTCAATCTCTAGCAGTTCTTTCAAAAGTGAAGTCAGTTCACGATCGTCATCAACTAACAAAATCTTATTCATTGTAATTACCTCTAGACGCAAAATACGTCATCAATTGCCGCTATTCCATGACTTTACGTAGTTTTACAAGCACTGACGCTAGTTTGCAGCTCCAGGGTTAGACTGCTTTCCAATGATTCGCGTGATGCGAAAAAATTATAGGAGTTCGTGATGTGTAAGGTAGCTGCAATGGTTATGGCCTCAATGCTGTCACTTAGTTCAAGTGTAGCGTTAGCTGACAGCACAAAACCGATGCCTGCAGATACTTTAGCTCATGATGGCAATATGTTGGATAGACGTAACACTATGTTCGATGGAATTAATTTATCGGAACAGCAACGCCAGCAAATGCGAGACCTCATGCATCAGGCCCGGAAAGATTCGCCGCAAATCAATTTGCAGCAAATGGAAGCCATGCACGATTTAGTGACCGCCAAGAATTTTGATCAGGCTGCCGTCCGCGCCCAGGCTGAAAAAATAGCCCAGGAACAGGTAGACCGCCAGGTAGAAATGGCGCGCATTCGTAACCTGATGTTTAACCTTTTAACGCCTCAGCAGAAAGAAGTGTTGAATGAAAAACATCAGCAGCGCATGCAGCAGCTCGCCGCGCAGATCTCCGGCATGCAGCCTTCTACCGCCCAGACGCCGCTCGGTGCCGAATAACGTTTCCAAAAATTGATAAGACGTAAAGTCGACGAATTCATCAAACACGTTACTGTTTTCCCCAGCAATCTGCACCACGCACTCCTTCTTTTCCTTGCCATAGACACCATCCCTGTCTTCCCCACCGAAAGGTGGGGCTTTTTTATCTTCATTACTCGGCAACCCCACAATAAATGTAACGGATTTGTTGCATTATCAGTCAGATGTCTTAATGAACAATGCTATCCTTAGGGGCAACGGCATAAAGAGTGACAAAACACGGTGTTTCTAAAAGAACTTAAAAACTCATCTAAAGTTTGTCACGCCACCCTTGTATAATCGGGGTCAGTGATATGTGAAAAGCGTTGAACAAAGCTGAATCAGCAGGACAGGTGACCTGAATCAATTCAGTTTAAGCATTTTGTTATATGATTTGAGCATTCGGACGACTAACCAGACAATTTTGCCAGAAGGCTCCGGTATAGCGGGTCTGCTCAAGAATTCTTAAGAAATTGCATCTAAAAGTTCAGAGGTAGTCATGATCAAGAAAATCGGTGTACTGACAAGTGGTGGCGACGCCCCCGGCATGAATGCGGCAATACGTGGCGTTGTTCGCGCAGCACTAACCGAGGGCCTGGAGGTCTTTGGTATCTACGACGGCTACCTTGGACTTTACGAAGATCGCATGAAGCAACTCGACCGCTACAGCGTATCGGATGTGATTAACCGTGGCGGCACCTTCCTCGGGTCGGCGCGTTTCCCCGAATTTCGCGATGAAGCCGTGCGTGGCAAAGCTATTGAAAACATGAAGAACCGCGGGATAGACGCGCTGGTGGTTATCGGTGGCGACGGCTCTTACATGGGTGCCAAGCGCCTGACCGAAATGGGTTTTCCCTGCATCGGCCTGCCGGGCACCATCGATAACGACGTCGCAGGCACCGATTACACTATCGGCTACTTCACTGCGCTCGAAACCGTAGTGGAAGCCATTGACCGCCTGCGTGACACGTCATCCTCCCACCAGCGTATCTCCATCGTTGAAGTCATGGGCCGTTACTGCGGCGATTTGACCCTGTCGGCGGCCATTGCGGGCGGCTGCGAATTTATCGTGATCCCCGAGGTCGAGTTCAATCGCGACGATCTGGTCGAAGAGATCAAGGCGGGCATCGCTAAGGGCAAGAAACACGCCATTGTCGCCATTACCGAACATATCTGCGATATCGGCGATTTGGCGCGTCATATTGAAACGGAAACCCGCCGTGAAACCCGCGCGACAGTGCTGGGTCATATCCAGCGCGGTGGTGCGCCTTGCGCCTTTGACCGCATCCTGGCTTCCCGCATGGGTGCCTACTCCATCGAGTTGCTGCTGCAAGGTTACGGCGGTCGCTGTGTAGGCGTGCAGAACGAAAAACTGGTGCATCACGACATCATCGACGCCATCGAAAACATGAAGCGTCCGTTCAAGACCGAAATGTGGGAAACCGCGAAAAAGCTCTATTAATGAGCCGTTAACGTCTGTACATGATAAAGCCTTCATAACTGAAGGCTTTTTTTTTGCACAAAATCCTTATATTTCGAAATGGAATAGTAAGAAATTTTTTAGTCTTTAATAGTTCCCACGTTCTCTGGCAGGCTTTATCACACTGATTCCATGAATCAATCCAAACAAGAATTTATCCAATAACGATTAATTCACCTTAAAATATTTGCTGGGAGAAGTGCGATGCGTAAATTGGGAGTAGGACTGGCATTACTGTTGGTCACCGCCGGTGCAATGGCAAAAGATATCCAGATTTTGAACGTTTCCTATGACCCAACGCGTGAGCTTTATCAGGACTACAATAAAGTCTTCAGCAAATACTGGCTGGCAAAAACCGGCGACAACGTGACGATTCGCCAGTCGCACGGCGGTTCCGGCTCTCAGGCAACCTCTGTCATCAACGGCATTGATGCCGACGTGGTAACGCTGGCCTTGCAGTCCGATGTGGATGCCATTGCCGATCGTGGCCGCATCAATAAAGACTGGGAAGCCCGCCTGCCGGACAACTCTGCGCCATATACCTCGACCATCGTTTTTCTGGTGCGCAAAGGCAATCCAAAAGGAATTCATGACTGGAACGACCTGATCAAGCCGGGCGTGTCCGTGATTACCCCGAACCCGAAATCATCCGGCGGCGCGCGCTGGAACTATCTGGCGGCATGGGGCTACGCGCTGCATCACAACAACAACGACAAGGCCAAGGCAGAAGATTATCTGCGTGCGCTGTTTAAAAACGTTGAAGTTCAAGACTCCGGCGCGCGTGGCGCAACCAACACCTTCGTTGAACGCGGTATCGGCGACGTGCTGATTTCATGGGAAAACGACGCGATTCTGGCCGACCAGAAGCTGGGCAAAGGCAAGTTCGAAGTGATTTATCCAAGCGAATCGATTCTGGCCGAGCCGAGCGTGTCCGTGGTTGATAAAGTGGTCGACAAGCGCGGTACCCGCGACGTGGCCGATGCTTATCTGAAGTACCTTTATTCGCCGGAAGGTCAGACCGTTGCTGCGCGTAACTACTACCGTCCGCGTGATCCGGCCGTTGCGAAGCAGTTTGCTTCCCAGTTCCCGCAGCTGAAGCTCTATACCGTTCAGCAGATTGCCGGTGGCTGGACTGCGGCCCAGAAAGAACACTTTGCCAACGGCGGCGTCTACGACCAGATAAACAAACGTTAATCCGCCGCGATGAATAGCCATAAAAAAACCCCGCCAAGCGGGGTTTTTTGCTACCTGAAACGGCCTCGTCATTCATGAGGCAGAAGGATATATCAGGCCTGGGCTTTTGCTTCGGCAGCGGCTTTGACAATCACGGCGAAAGCATCGGCTTTCAGTGACGCACCACCGACCAGTGCGCCGTCGATGTCTGGCTGGGTGAAGAGTTCAGCGGCGTTGCCTGCATTGACAGAACCGCCGTACTGAATGATCACTTGCTCGGCGACGGCTGTATCGTGCTTGGCAACGTGGTCACGAATAAACTTGTGAACCGCCTGTGCCTGCGCAGGAGTTGCCGATTTACCGGTACCAATGGCCCAGACTGGTTCGTAGGCGATAACCGCGCCTTCGAAGGCTTTCGCGCCCAGGGTGTTCAGCACGGCATCGAGCTGTTTTGCGCAAACGGCTTCGGTTTGACCGGCTTCGTTTTCCGCTTCGGTTTCACCGATACACAGAACAGGAATCAGACCCGCTTCTTTCAGCACACCGAATTTTTTGGCAATGAACTCGTCGCTTTCTTTATGGTAGGTGCGACGTTCGGAGTGGCCGATAATAATGTATTGTGCGCCCACATCTTTGAGCATCTCGGCAGAAATTTCACCGGTAAAAGCGCCCGACAGGTTAGTGTCGACGTTCTGGGCACCCAGCGCGATGCGGCTGCCGGACAACGCGTGTTTAGCCTGTGACAGGTAAACTTCCGGCGGCGCAATGGCAACGCCACAGCCTTCAACAGTGCTCAACTCGGTACGCAAAGCGGCAATCAGATCGTTAACCAACGTAGTGCTTCCGTTCAGTTTCCAGTTACCCATCACTAATGGATGTCGCATTTTATTTCCTCCGTAAGGGGACGCGAGTGTCGATTGAAATTTCTGCCGAATCGGCAGATAAACTGCACAACAGTATAAAGATCTTCGCTCACCATAGCTTTGCTTTTCGTCAAATACTCGTCGTCTATGGCACGGCCTCTGCGTTGGCCGCAGAATCACGGACTGGCGTCGGTGAGTCGAGATTATGGTTAGTTAGACAACGCCAGTTTCACGGGTTCAACGGCGAGTGTCAGACCTTTTTCTCCGTTATCCGAAACCACATAGCGCACGGCACCGACCTGTTGCTGGTAGAACTGCTGGCCTTTGCCCTTGTCTATCAGGCTGTTCACCTTTGCGATGCTCTGATCGGCGGAAAGTGTCGGATCAAACTCGCGCACGATATTTGCCATGTAGCTTATCGCCGTGGCATGCGCGGCTTTTTCTTCCGGCCCCTGAATGGGCAGGTAGGTTATCTGCATGCTCTTGATTTTCCCTGTGCCTTTCTCGAGCGCGGTCGAGGCATAGAGGTCTTCGTTAATCTTGCTGGCGGCGCGGGTCAGCGTAACGGCATCGGGTTTGTCCGCTATCGCCCGAAACTCGCCGATAGGCTGGGTCGGATTGGCGATATTGTATTTTTCGCGGAAATTAACCAGCGTCAGCTCGAAGGTCGGCGCGCCGGGCATCAGATAAGGTGCCTTGGGCACTTCTTCGGCGGCAATACGATCGCGGTCCGGCGGCGGATCGGCCACTGCCGTACCGCCCCCCAGCGTGAGCAACAGCAGACCGGCGATGAGACGCAGAGACAGTGCGGCGTTCGAAGTTTGAAATCTTTGCATGGGCTACCAGTAATGCTCACTGGTCATGTGACCGGGTTTTCGGCGCAGATGTTTGCGCATCTCGCGCGTTTCTTTCAGTACCTGCTGGGTATCGCGCACCATCTGCGGATTCCCGCACAGCATGATGTGGCTGTCGTTGGCATCCATCTTCACGCCCACGGCGGCCTCAAGCGAACCGTCTTCGATAAGCGCCGGTACGCGGCCCGTCAGCGAGCCGGGTGTCTCTTCACGGCTGACAACGGTCTGGATGTGCAATTTGCCGTTGTAATGCTGTTGCAGCTGCTGCATCAGCGGCAGATAGCTGAGATCACGGGAAAAACGCGCCGCATGAACCAGCACGATATTTTTAAAGCGCTCAAGGCCTTTGCCTTCCTGAAGAATCGACAGGAACGGGCCAATCGCGGTGCCGGTCGCCAGCATAAACAGGTTATCGCACTCGGGAATTTCATCGATGACAAAAAAGCCCTGCGACTCTTTGGTTATCATGATTTCCGAACCCGGCTGCATCACATGAATGCGCGGGCTGAGCTTGCCTTCGGGAACATTGACCAGATAAAACTCGAGATTGTCATTGCTGGGCGCATTGACGAAGGAGTAAGCGCGGGTCACGCGTTCACCGTCGATTTCCAGCGAGAGTTTGGCGTACTGCCCGGCAGCAAAGTCATTGATAGGCGCATTAACCACGATGCTGAACAGGCTGTCTGTCCAGTGCTCCACCTTTGAAACTTTACCCGTTATCCATTCTGCCATTGACTCTCTCCACGTAGATAGAATTGAAACTAGCGTCTGATCTTATTCCATATTTTGCAGAAGGATTATCGATTAAATGTTATCAGGCCGGAGAAGACGCCGACCCGACAACGGCGATTACAGGATAAACGGGTGCAGCGCGGGGTCTTTGCGATCCAGTGAATGCGTGGATCGAATACGGCGAACGGTGCGCGATTTGCCGCGAATCAGCAGGGTTTCCGTGGTGGCAAGATTGCCCTGACGGCTGATCCCTGCGAGCAGGTCGCCCTGCGTGATACCGGTCGCCGAGAAGATGACGTTGTCGTTGCGCGCCATGTCGTCGAGCGCCAGCACCTTGCCGGTTTCAATGCCCATTTCAACGCAGCGTGCCTGCTCGTCTTCGCCCAGACGGCGATTTTCGGGCGTATCGCCCTTGACGTGGTGGCGCGGCAGCAGACGGCCCTGCATATCGCCGTCCAGCGCGCGGATCACCGCCGCCGAAATCACGCCTTCGGGTGCGCCGCCAATGCCGTACATCACATCCACTTCGCTTTCGGGCAGACAGGTCAGAATAGTCGCGGCCACATCGCCGTCGGGGAAGGCGAAAACCCGCACGCCGAGGTGATGCAGTTCGCGGATCACCGCGTCATGGCGCGGTTTCGCCAGAATCGAGACGGTCAGTTCAGTAAGCGGTTTATCGAGACGCGCGGCGATATTGCGCAGATTCTCCGCAAGCGGCAAATCAAGGTTGATCGCGCCCCTGGCCGCAGGGCCGACGACCAGCTTCTCCATGTACATGTCCGGCGCATTGAGGAAAGTGCCTTTATCGCCCACCGCCAGCACCGCCAGCGCGTTCGACTGGCCCATCGCGGTCATGCGCGTGCCTTCGATGGGGTCTACCGCGATATCGACGGCGTCGCCCAGACCGGTTCCCACTTTCTCGCCGATATACAGCATCGGCGCTTCGTCGATTTCGCCTTCGCCAATGACGATTTCACCGGCGATATCGACCTTGTTGAGCATGATGCGCATCGCCTGTACGGCGGCGTTATCGGCCAGATTCTTGTCGCCACGGCCTAACCATTTGTATCCGGCCAGGGCGGCGGCTTCTGTGACGCGGGAAAACTCGATTGCTAATTCACGTTTCATCGATAAATCCGTTTCAAGAAAATGAGAGCGGTGAGCGCGGGCTCATCTCGGGGATAAAAGTCTACCATAGCGGGGAGGGCAAAAAAGCAAAACTCCCCGGGTGGGGAGTTTGCAGGTGAGGCTGTACAGGCCGAAAAACAGGCTTATTCGTGGTCTTCCCACGCGCGGACGCGGGCCACGGCTTTCTGCCAGCCTTTATAGCGGAAGTTGCGCTCGGTGGTTTCGATACCCGGACGGAACTCTTTCTCGATGGTGGCCTTGCTGCGCACTTCGTCGAGATCGTTCCAGAAGCCAACCGCCAGACCCGCCAGGAAGGCCGAACCCAGAGCCGTGACTTCACGCACTTCAGGACGTTCCACGCGCGTGCCGAGAATGTCTGACTGGAACTGCATCAGGAAGTTGTTGGAAACCGCACCGCCGTCAACGCGCAGTGACTGTAGACGCGTGCCCGCATCGGCCTGCATCGCGTCGATAACGTCACGCGTCTGATAGGCGATGGACTCAAGCGTTGCGCGGATGATGTGGTTGCTGTTGGCACCCCGGCTCAGGCCGAAAATCGCGCCGCGCGCATACGGGTCCCAATAAGGTGCGCCGAGGCCGGTAAAGGCCGGCACCACATACACGCCGTTGGTATCTTTGACTTTGCAGGCAAAGTATTCGGAGTCTGCCGCGTCGTTGATAAGTTTCAGCTCGTCACGCAACCACTGAATGGACGCCCCGCCGACGAACACTGCGCCTTCCAGTGCATAGTTCACTTCACCGCGTGGGCCGCAGGCAATGGTCGTCAGCAGGCCGTTTTTCGACACGACCGCTTCCGTGCCGGTATTCATCAGCAGAAAGCAGCCTGTGCCGTAGGTATTCTTGGCCATGCCCGGCTGAACGCAGAGCTGGCCATACAGCGCCGCCTGCTGGTCACCGGCGATTCCGGCAATAGGAATACGTGTTCCGCCTTTACCGCCGATGTTGGTACGGCCGTAGATTTCCGAGGAAGGGCGCACTTCCGGCAGCATCTCGCGCGGAATATCCAGCGCTTCGAGCAGGCGGTCATCCCATTGCAGGCTGTGAATGTTGAACATCATGGTACGCGAGGCATTGGTGTAATCGGTGATGTGCACACGCCCCTGCGTCATTTTCCACACAAGCCAGGTATCGACAGTACCGAACAGCAATTCGCCCTTGCGTGCACGCTCGCGGGAGCCTTCAACGTGGTCGAGGATCCATTTGACCTTGGTGCCCGAAAAGTACGGGTCGACGACAAGACCGGTGTTGTGGCGGATATACTCTTCCAGCCCGTCTTTTTTCAGCTTTTCACAAATCTCAGCGGTACGACGACACTGCCATACAATGGCGTTGTAAATCGGTTTGCCGGTCTCTTTCTCCCAGACGATGGTGGTTTCGCGCTGGTTGGTGATACCGATACCGGCAATTTGATCGGAGTTGATGTCGGCTTTTGCCAGGACTTCGACCAGGACAGAGCTTTGAGACGACCATATTTCCATCGGGTCGTGCTCAACCCAACCCGCCTTAGGGTAAATCTGGGTGAATTCACGCTGTGAAACGCTAACGATGTTGGCGTCGTGATCGAGCACTACGGCGCGAGAACTGGTAGTACCCTGGTCGAGTGCAACGATATATTTTTTGTCGTGAGTTTTATCTGCTGTCATGATTTATGTCCTGCAAAGTGAGCGGTGAAACAGATTAACCTATCAGGCTTTACGCTGAGACTGCTGCGGCGCAGCCTCTTCCGACGGTGCGGCAGCGATAGTCTGGGGAAGATGATTGCTGATCAGTGCGCGGTAACCCACGGCACCCAGACATGCACCTACCAGCGGCCCGAAGATAGGCACCAGGAAGTAGGGGATGTCACGTGCGCCTGTGAAGGCCACTTTTCCCCAACCGGCGAAATAGGCGAACAGTTTGGGACCGAAGTCACGCGCCGGGTTCAGTGCGAATCCGGTCAGAGGTCCCATTGACGCGCCAATTACCGCGATAAGCAGGCCGATAAGCAGGGGAGCCAGTGCGCCACGCGGAACGCCGTTGCCGTCGTCGGTCAGAGCCAGAATCAGTGCCATCAATACGGCGGTGATCACGGCTTCAACCAGGA
>Ga0308159_1002037_pt1 | contig 24966 bp, 22 predicted proteins | sample PhyCR1_FD_201040 | JGI IMG/M metagenome (GOLD analysis project Ga0308159, IMG submission 201040) | Phyllosphere microbial communities from UC Gill Tract Community Farm, Albany, California, United States - DLSLC.R1 | ecosystem: Host-associated > Plants > Phyllosphere > Unclassified | place: USA...
GCTCGCCCAGGCCAGATCAACGCCTGGGACAACGAAGACTTCGTCAAGGCGATCAAGGCCACCGGCCGCAAACAGATCATCATTGCCGGCGTGGTCACCGATGTTTGCGTAGCGTTCCCGACCTTGTCGGCGCTGGCGGAAGGTTTTGATGTGTTCGTGGTCACCGACGCTTCGGGCACCTTCAACACCACCGTGCAACAAGCCGCATGGAGCCGCATGACCCAGGCTGGCGCACAAATGATGAACTGGTTCTCGGTGGCCTGTGAGCTGCACCGCGACTGGCGCAACGACATTGAAGGCCTGGGCAACCTGCTGTCGCAGCGTATCCCTAACTACCGCAACCTGATGAACAGCTACTCGGCGCTGACTGCAAAGCAGAAGTAGTCGGTATCGCTACAGAACAAAAAGCCCGCTTTGAAAGCGGGCTTTTGTCGTTGCCACCTTAAACACACCGCTCCCACAGTGGACCGCATTTCAATTGAAGAACCACGAACAAATTGTAGGAGCTTGCCTGCAAGCGATGGCGGCCTGACATTCAATATGGATTTTGAATGACGAAGCGATTGTAGGAAAGCCACGCATCGGGTTAAACCAGAACCACCAGATCAGAATATCGAGCGACCAACGGATCGGCCGTAAGCAACCTCATCGGTTCAGTCATGGCTGTGGCAACGATAATGCGATCAAACGGATCCCGATGATGGTGTTCAAGATCCTTCACAGCTATGGCGTGTTCCGTGGTCACTGGCAATTCAATAAACCCGCTATCAAGGCAATGTTGGCGGACGTCATCCAGATCAACATCTAACTTACCGAGCCCGACCTTGATAGCCATTTCCCAAAAAGTGGCGGCACTGATGTAGATATCGGCAGCGTTTTCAATCAGCTTTCTGGCTTTACCAGACAATCTGGCGTCATCACTGAGCGTCCAGAGCAGTATATGGGTATCAAGCAGTAGCCTCATGCCTGAGTGCCTTCGAATGCGTCCAGCATGTCATCGGGCAATGGGGAGTCGAAATCTGCAGGCAGCAACAGTTTGCCCTTCATCGCACCAATACGCTGTGCGGTCGGTTTTCCTGCAGGAACGAGGCGAGCCATCGCCCGGCCATGCTTGGCAATCGTGATGACTTGTCCAGCGGCGGCATCATCGACAAGTTTGGATAGGTTGTTTTTAGCTTCGGCCAGCGGAACGATGATCATCAGTTCACTCCAATATTCTGGACAAATATAGCCAGAATAATTTGGCGCTGCCAATCCCTCGGCGCTTTCAGCCCATTTGGAAAAGATATCTCTATGCACTTTCGCCTCGCTGTTCTTTCGATTGAACAAGGCTTCACCATAGAACTATCCATTCAGGCTGGCTGTAGGACGCAACGGAGATTGCGGCGAGAGCTTTCGGCATTTGCCCAGGGATAGGACAAAATTGGTAAAAAGTCGTACAAACGACTCTCTGGCAAGCCACTCGCTTTTTACATTGTTCTACCGATACCGTTCACACCCCAAACGGAAACGTGTCCTCTTCATTACTCGATGAACCCGGGCTCGACAGCGGTGTAATCGCCGTGGTCTGCGCGAACCACAAATACGCATCGAATTGCTCGCTCAGTGTCGCTTCGAAGTAATGGCTTTGTCGTTCGGTCTGCGGCCGGTAGATCACCCCGATCGCGCGTTCCAGCAGGCGCCGCGTAAGGGCTTCGCGCAACTCGGCGCGATCCGTCGCGCGCCAGTCATATAACGCCATCGGGCAAGCGGCCTCGACACAGGCGCGCTCCCAACTGCGCGGCAGGGCGGTGAGGACGTTTTTGATCTGCATCGGCGCGTCCCAGTCGTCGGCAGCTGCCACGCTGCCCTGATCGGTGCCCATGCCGATCAGCACCGCATCTGCGCCGAAGGCTTGTCGGCACAGCTGGCCGAGGGTCAGTTGGCCGCTGTCGCCCATTTGCGTGGCGCGGGCATCGCCGATGTGCGAGTTATGCGCCCAGACGATCACTTTCGCCTCATGCGCCTGGCGCGAGCGCAACGCTTGCAGGGTCTCGAACATGTGCCGGTCGCGCAGGTTCCACGACTCGCGGCTGCCGCGATACATCGCTCGATAATATTGTTCGGCGGCGCGCACGACACGGGCGTTCTGGGTGGCGTTGAACAGCGCTTCGCCGTCGTTTTCCATCAGGCTCAGGCGTTCGCTCAACAGGGCCTGAAGTTGTTCGAGCACGGCACGTTCGCAAGTGGCCATGCCGCCGACTTCAGTGAAATGCCCGTAGAGCGCCGGGTCATCGTGCCAGGGATTCAGGCAGGCGTAGCGCTGTTGTGCTTCACGGGCCATGGCCGGGTCGGTGTCTTGCAGATAGCCCAGCACCTCGCGGATTGAACTGCGCAGGCTGTACACGTCGAGTCCGCGAAATTCCACGCCCTGCTCGGCTGGCTGCGCCTGGTTGTATTGCTGCAACCAGCGGGTAAACGCCTGCACGTCGGTGTTGCGCCACATCCAGGTCGGGAAGCGTGAAAACGCCGCGTCGTGCCACGCCCCTTTGCTCCGGCCGCGCACGCAGCGATCAATCTGATCGGCGTCCGGCCAGTCAGCCTCGACCGCGACAATGGTGAAACCATGATGGGCAATAAGGTGCCGGGTGATCGCCGCGCGTGCCTCGTAGAATTCATGCGTGCCGTGGCTGGCTTCACCGATCAACACTATCTGTGCATCGGCGTAGCGGTCGAACAGGTCGGCAAAGGCGTCGCTGCCAACGTCCGGCAGCGGTTCGGCGTATTCCTTGAGGATCGAGACCAGAGTGTCCATGTGCGGATTCTCCGTGGTGGGTTGTGCGTTGGAAAACCGCAGCAAACAGCGGTTCCATTGAACTGAGCGGACGGCTACCGGCCAGGCAACGCACCGTTCGTCCAGCATCGGGCACTTGCCCGGCCCGGGCTTTTCTCAGTTTTACCCACTGTGAATCACAACGGAGAGCAGACATGGACATTGACGAAAACGCACCGGGCAATCAGTCACAGCAAGGCGCAACACGCACGGCGGACAACGAGGCCGGGCACGACTCCCCGCGCAAAAATCCGGAGGTGCCGTTGCCGGCCGATGACGAAGCACCGGTGGATGAAGACATGGCGGATGTCGACGCGACGAACTCGGTTTCGCAGGAACATCCCAAGCCGCAGTAACGAGGTCGTGACGCAGAGCGTCAAAAGATGCATTCCCACGCAGAGCGTGGGAACGATCTGCCCGAGTGAAAACGGCGCAATTGTCGCCGTCGACATGCAGAGCCCACCCGAAAAAACCTGCTGGCAAACGCAGGTTTTTTCATGTCGCACGCGTGCTGCGATTTGCTCTGCGCAGAATTTTCCTCGACAGTGATGCGGTCTCGCTGCGGCCGACGCAAAACTCGGCGATGGTGGGGCGAACCCGCCTCGTTTTCAGGAATTGATCCATGCGCTATCGACGACTCGACTTGAACCTTCTGGTGGCGCTGGATGCCTTGCTCAGCGAGTGCAGCGTCAGCCGCGCGGCCGAGCGTTTGCACCTCGGCCAGTCGGCGACCAGTTCGGCGCTCGGTCGTTTGCGCGAGCATTTCAATGATCCGTTGCTGGTCCAGGTGGGGAGGCGTTTAGAGCCCACAGCGCTCGGCTTGCAGCTGCTGCCCAAAGTGCGTGAAACCCTGGCGCTGATGCGCGAAATCGTTGATGCACCGGTCGACTTCGAACCTGGCACATGCTCCCGGCAGTTCACCGTGGTGGCCTCTGATTACGTCAACGGCGTGTTGCTGCCAGCGCTCAGTCGCGAGCTGGCGCGCCGTGCGCCGCAGGTGCGCTTGAACCTGCGCGACCTGCCGGCACCGCGCGATCTCGACGTGGTCAGCGAGGCGCTGGATTATCGGCGCAGCGATTATGTGATCGTCCCAGCACGTCGGCTCAATCCGGCTTATCCGCATGTTCCGCTGCTCAGCGATTCGCTGTGTTGCATCGTTTGCGCGGACCAGCCGCAGTATCGTGACGGGCTTGATCTTGCCGATTACGCGGCGGCCGAGCATGTGGTGCGGGCGTTTGCCGACGGGCGCAATCTGGCGATGGACGCTGCGCATTTGCACGATATCGGTATTGAGCGCCACGTTGCGGTGGCCGTCGAAAGCTTCGCCCTGATTCCTGAATTCATCATTGGCACATCACGCATTGCGACGGTGTTTCGCCGTCAGGCTGAACGCTTCGCCGAGCGTTACAACGTGCGCATCCTCCCCGCACCGCTGGATTTTCCCGAGGCGGTGCAAGTGCTGCAATGGCATCCGTATCAGGACCGTGATCCAGCGATGCGGTGGTTACGCGAGCTGCTGCTGGCGCAGGCCGCGTTGCTCGATCAGGCCGCTGGCGTGTCCCCGGTATCGGCGTTCAGTCCCGCCTGAACGATGGCTTGCACGGCGCAGCGTTCGTCGTTGTCCGAGGTGTCGCCGCTGACGCCCAGTGCGCCGAGCACATTGCCGTCGGCGTCGTGGATCAACACGCCGCCAGCGACGGCAAACACCGGGCCGTCACTGAGGCTGTTGAGCGCCGCAAAAAACGCCGGCATCACCTGCGCCCGGCGCGCCAGTTCGCGCCCGCCGAAGCCCATCCCGAGACAACCGAGTGCTTTGCCCGTGGCGATTTGCGGGCGCAGGAAACTGGCGTGCTCGTCGCGCAATACGGCCAGCGGATGGCCAGCCGCGTCGAGCACCGCCGCCGCCATCGGTTTGAAACCAGCGTGGCGGGCCACGGCGATGACGTGGGCGGCTATGGCAGTGGCGGTGTTCAGGTCGAATCGTTGCATGTCGGTCATTCCTCACAGAGCCCATTTGCCTAGTTGCGCGACACGGTCGCGGGTGTACAGATCGGTCCATTTCAGCGAGTTGAAATCCGACACCTGCTTCGGGTCGTAGACGCTGCGCTCAAGGCGAACGGCTTGCCCGGCCTTGTACACGGCTTTGAACCGTGAGCGGTCTTGCAGCAGGCGGATATCGTCCAGTGGTGAGCCGTCGAGTACGAGGAAATCTGCCTGTTTGCCGACTTGTAGCGTGCCGAGGGTGTCGCCGCGCGGCATGCAGCGCGCACCGACGGCAGTGGCGGCGTACAACGCTTCGGCCGGGGTGAAGCCCAACCGCGTGACCAGCAACTCCAGCTCACGCGCATGCCATTCGCCATACGGCGTCACGGCAAAACCGCTGTCACTGCCGCAGGCGAACGGCACACCGGCCGCTTTCGCTCGTTTCAGCACCGCCGAACCGACGTCCAGAGTGCGTGCGCAATAACTGGCGTAACCCGAGGTAATTGCCGGATCATGCGGTTGGCAGAAGTCGACGGTGTTCTGCGGAAAAGTCATGGTCGGCGCGAGAATGCTGCCCGCTTCGAGCAACGCTTCGATGCAGGCGTCGTCCATGTAGAACGCATGAAACACCAGGTCGACCCCGGCGCGCGCGGCGTACATCACCGCCTCGCGGCCATACGCGTGAGTGGCGACCTTGCAGCCGAGGCGATGGGCCTCGTCGACCATCTCGCGGGTTTCGTCGGCGGTGAACGCGGCAATGATTTCACCGTTGGGCCTGCGGTGCGTGCCGTCCATGGCGATCTTGATCAAGTCGACGCCGTCCTTGGCCTGCTTGCGAATCTCGGCCAGGGCTTCGCTGCGACTGGTGACGAGGCGGGCGGTGAAAAACTCCGGTGCGCCCATGCGGCTGGGAAACCAGTCATTGAGGCTTTGTCGATTGGTGATCACCCGGCTGCTTGCGGCAATCCGCGGCCCTTCGAAGAGCCCGGCACCGATGGCGTTGCGCACGGCAATGCTCAGTTGCCCACTGTCGCCGGGGCAGACCATGCTGGTGACCCCGGCGGCGAGCACATGCCGCGCGAAAAACATCCCGCGCAGGGCGCGAAATTCATCGCTGGTCCAGATATCGATGTCCTCTTCGCTTTGCGCATTGCCGAACGCCAGATGGGTGTGTACGTCGACCAGCCCGGGCATGACGAAGTGCTCGCCAGCATCGACTACCTGATCACCCGCAGCAGGCAAGGGCGCCGTGGCGCTGGGGCCGACGTAGCTGAACACGCCGTTGGTCACCACCAGCGTCTGCTGTTGGCGAGTGTTCAGATCGGTGCCGTCGAACAGGGTCTGGCATTTCAGGTGCAGGGTGGTCATGGGGGGCTTCGCCTTGTTGTGTTTATAGTCAGCGAGGCTAGGGCGAGGCGGGCGCAGCGACCAGCAGATTGCATCGATGGGCGGCCATTGATGGCGTCGATAGCGCCAGGCGCGGGCAAGTGGGAGCTGAGAAAGTGCGACCCCCCCCAAAAAATCCCTGCGGGACCTGGAAAGTGGGAACACCGCAACCCTTTGTTGGAGCGAGCCTGCTCGCGAAAGCGGTAAGTCAGTCACCAATCATTCGACTGACCCGACGCCATCGCCAGCAGGCTGGCACACAGGTTTTTGCTGGCTTGGGATTCGAGCGATATCAGGCCGTGCGGCCGCCGAGGGTTTCGGCGATCCAGTCGGCGATGTAATGGCCGGCGTTGATGCTGTTGTCGAAGCTCGAGTGCTGCACGCCGCCTTCGCGTTCGGTGAAGATCTTCAACTCGCGTTTCGGGCTGTTGACCAGTTGCTCGTAAGTACGGTGTGCCCATTTCAACGGGATCTGCGAATCCTGTTCGCCGTGGGTCACCAGGAACGGCACCTTGATCCGGTCGAGTACGCCATCGAGGTGCACCTGTTCGGCGATCGCCATGAAATCATCAATGTCTTTCGCGCCCCACACCCAGCACACGTGCGCCCAATAGTGCGGAACCGGGAAGCTGCCTTCCTTTTCCAGGCGACGCTTTTGCACGTCGCGCCAATCGTGGTTGGCGCCCCAGACCACGCCGCAGGCGAAGCGCGGTTCGAATGCCACGGCGCGGGGGCAGTAATAACCGCCCAGCGAAACACCTTCCAGACCGATGCGCTGATGATCGACATCGTTGCGGGTTTCCAGCCAGTCGACCACGCGGCTGGCCCAGTGCTCGCTGTCGAAGCGTGCGGTCATGCCCTGCAGGCGCAGCGCCTCGCCGGTGCCGGGCTGGTCGATGATCAGCGACGAGACGCCGCGTTTGGCCAGCCACATCGGCAGACCGACGCGGTATTTCATTTCCTTGGTCGAATCCAGCCCGTTGACCTGCACCAGTATCGGCGCTGGCCCATCGACGCCTTCGGCGCGTACCAGCAAACCCGACAGGTGCTTGCCTTCGTAGGGGATTTCGACGCGCTCGCAATTCTCCTGCGACAGTTCGATGCCGCGTCTGAAGGTCTGCAGGAAACGTTGATACAACTCGGTGCGGCCCGGCGCGCCGTGGGCTTGCAGGCGCTCGCAGGTCAGATAATAGGTGGCGGCGCGGTTGTATTTTTCCCCGGCCGACAGCAGTCGACCCAGGCCTTCGTCTTCTTCGGCGAGGCCGCAGAGCTTGTCGGCCATCTGCGCCCAGGTTTCGCGAAAGGCCCGCGTGCCGGCCGCATCAGGCTGTTTCGCGGCGTCTTGCAGCGGTGCGCACATCGCTTCGATCTCGCCCATCCGGGCGCCCATTTCGATGGCCAGATCGACGGAAAGATTCCACACGTAGTTGGTCGGGAAGTAGCGGAACATGATTATTGTTGTCCTTGTGGTTGCCTTGGCATTCGCAAGGCACGTTAAGGAGCCACCGCTGGATTGGCCAATCGCGACGGCGGATACGAGGTATCGCGAGACACGATAGGCGCCTGTTCCAGGTGCTGGATGAACTCGCTGATACGCTCGCGCAGCCAGCGGTGCATGGGGTCGCCGTCAACGCTGCGGTGCCACAGCAGGTATTCGAGCATCACCGGAATCTTCACCGGCGGCGGCAGGATGCGCAGCGGCAGATACTGCGCGTAAAGATTGGCCAGGCGCTGATGCATCGTCGCAATCCGCTGGGTGCCGACCACCAGTTGCGGCAGGGTGTTGAAGTCGTTGGTAACCACCTCGATGCGCCGATTGAAGCCGTACTGGTTCATGAACCATTCTTCGATGCTCATGTGCCGCGTGCGCCCAAAACCCACCGAAACATGGCCCATGTCCATGTACTGCTCGAGCGTCAGGCTGTCACCGACCTGGGTGTTGCCTTGCCAGACCACACAGACGTGTTCTTCCTCGAACAACAGGCGCGACGGGTGACCTTCGATGATGTAGCGCTCGGGCACGATCATCAGGTCGACCTCGCCACGCACCAGCAACTCACCGGAGTTGTCGCTGGGGCCGAGCATTTCGAAGGTGATGTGCGGCGCTTCCTGATGGATCTTCTGGATCACCTGGGCGAACAGCACGCTGATCAGGTAATCCGAGGTCACCAGACGAAAGTGGCGCTTGCTGGTTGCCGGGTCGAACACCGGTTTGGCGGTGATCGACGACTGAATCGTCAACAGCACTTCGCGCACCGGTTTCGCCAGCTCGGTGGCGTAGGGCGTGGGCTGCATCTTGCGCCCGACCTGCACCAGCAATTCATCTTCGAAGTAGGTGCGCAAACGCCCGAGCACGCCGCTGGTGGCGGACTGGGTCATGTGCAGGCGTTCGGCGGCGCGGGTGATGTTCTGCTCTTCGAGCAAGACATCAAGCGCCACCAGCAAATTCAAATCCAGATGGTTGAAACGCATGGCAGGTCTTCTTGTATTTATTTTTCCAATACATTCGAACGATTCCATCGGCGCGTCAACCGGCGTTTCAGGTATCGCGTTTGCCGATAGGTCGCATCCCGACTCGCGATTAGTCAGCTGCCGGACGTTACGCCACTCTTCGCCGCAGTCGGCCCAGCCGCCGGCACCACCACCGGTTTCCAGTCAGCTCCGGCTCCGCAAAGCGTGGGCGGCGACAGTCACCGGATCATAATTTCAATGGAGTGGTAAGCATGAACATCATTGGCCTTGATGCCCTGATTTTTGGCGTCGATGACATTCAAGCCTGCACCGATTGCCTGCGCGACTACGGCCTCGCGCCGGTCGGCGTCGACGGCAACGGCGGGCGTTTCGAAGCACTGGACGGCACGGCGGTGATCATCCGCCGCGCTGACGATCCTGAACTGCCGGTGGCCATCGGCCCGGCACCGTCGATTCGCGAAACCGTGTACGGCGTGGCCGCGCTGGAGGATCTGGACGCTATCGAAGACGAGCTGGCCCGCGACCGTGCGGTCCGCCGCGATGCCCACGGCGTGCTGCACAGCGTCGACGACATGGGGTTTGCAATTGCCTTTCAGGTCAGCGTGCGCAAGCCGTATCAGGCCCCGGCCGACCTGACCAACGCCGCCGGCCATTCGCCGCAACGCCCGCTCAACCAACCGGGTATCACCCTCGACATGCAGGCGTTGCCGCGCACCCTGTCGCATGTGGTGTATTTCGTCCCCGACGCGGCCAAAGCCGAAGCGTTCTACGCCGAGCGCCTGGGCTTTCGCACCACCGACACCTTTGTCGGCGCCGGGCCGTTCATGCGCCCGGCGGCTTGCGATGATCACCACTGCCTGTTCATGATCCAGACCCCGCCGCACATGAAGGGCTGCGAGCATTTCACTTTCCACATGGGCAGCGGCACCGAAGTGCTGCTGGCCGGGACGCGTTTCGAAGCCAAAGGCTGGACCAGTTTCTGGGGCCCTGGGCGGCATGTGTTCGGCTCCAACTGGTTCTGGTATTTCAACAGCCCGCTGGGTTGCCACATCGAATACGACGCCGACATGGACAAGCACGATGACGCCTGGCAAGCCCGGCGCGCGCCGCTGTCGGCGGACAACTCGCAGCTGTTCCTGTTTGCCGGCAAAGAAAAATGGGCACCCGGTGGCCCGCCACCGAAGCACGGTTGAGGCCGCGTCATGCGCGAATGGCCGCTATGTCGGCTGGATGAGCTGCAGGAAGGCCAGGCCCGCGGTTTCGATCCGTTGCAGCAGGGCCGCGATAGCGTGTTCGCCCTGCGCCATGGCGGTGAGCTGCGGGTCTATCGCAATCGCTGCCCGCATCTGGACGTGCGCCTGGAGTATCGCAAGGACCGCTTTTTGTCCGCCGATGGCCGGTTGATCGTCTGTTACGCCCACGGCGCGCAGTTCCTGCCGGACACCGGCGAATGCATCTACGGCCCGTGCCTGGGGCAGACGCTGGAGGCGCTGGACTGGCGCGCAGGGCAGGGCTGGTTGCGGGTGCGGATGCCCGAGCCGTTGCCGTCAGCGCAGCGAAGCGAGGTATCGCGAACGGCGATACATCGCATCCCGACTCGCGATTAGTCAAATCCCTGCTTTGCCGGGAAGCTTCACCCAACGACGCAGTGCCCGACGCTGCATCGATCACAAGAATAAAAAGAGAGAAAGCCATGAGTGCAGTAAACAGCGTTCTGATCGTGGGCGGTGGTATCGGCGGCTTGTGCGCGGCCATCGCCTTGCGACGCAAAGGCATCGAGGTCGATCTGATCGAGCTCAAATCCGAGTGGACGGTCTACGGCGTCGGGATCATTCAACAAAGCAACGTCGTTCGGGAGATGGCCAAGCTTGGCGTGCTCGACGGTTATCTCGATGCGGCGTACGCCTTCGAAGACGTGGCCATCTACGGCCCGGCCGGGCAGCAACTGGCGCGGATTCCGGGGCAGCGTCTGGCCGGTCCGCAGTATCCGGCCAACGTCGGCATTTCGCGCCTGGCCCTGCATAAAGTCCTCAGTGAAACCGCGCTGGCGCTGGGCGCCAGGGTGCGTCTGGGCCTGAGCGTCGAGGTGCTGGATGACAATGGCGAACAGGTCGACGTGCTGTTCACCGACGGCAGTCGCGGGGCCTACGATCTGGTGGTCGGCGCCGACGGCTTGTTCTCGAAAGTCCGCAGCCTGGTCTTTGGCGACACCTACACGCCGCGCTTTACCGGCCAGTCAGTGTGGCGCTACAACTTCCCGCGCGCTGCGCAGATCGATCATCTGGCCAACTACCAGAGTGCCAACGGCAATGCCGGGCTGGTGCCGCTGGCCGGTGACTTGATGTACCTGTTCCTGACGTCCCACGAACCCTCCAACCCGTGGATGGACCCGGCCGACCTGGCCGCGCAGATGCGCGAGCGCCTGCAAGGTTTCACCGGTCTGATCGGCGAATTGCGTGAGCAGATTACCGACAGCCGCCAGGTGGTCTACAAGCCGATGGAAGTGGTGTTCGTCGATGAACCGTGGCATCGCGGCCGCGTGCTGCTGATCGGCGATGCCGCCCACGCCACCACGCCGCACTTGGGTCAGGGCGCCGGCATGGCCATCGAAGACGCGATCGTGCTCAGCGAAGAACTGACCCGCGAGGCGCCGGCCGCCAGCAGCGTCGAGCAGCAATTGCAGCGTTTCATGGCACGGCGTTTCGAGCGCTGCAAGTACATCAGCACGAGCTCGGTGCTGGCCGGTGACAAGGAAATGCAGCACGACCGCGACTTCGACCGCATTGGTCTGGTCAAGCAAATGCTCGCGCGCACGGCGGAGCCTATCTAACGGTTCACAGCGCTATCTCCACAGCAGTTACCACTATAAAAACAAGAGGTTAACGCGATGGTTAGTTCTACGACTGCGGCGCTTGCGCGTCGCCCGGTCTGCTCGTCTGCACCTTTCGGTTTGAGTATCGCTGCCGTGCTGGTGCTGTGCAGTCAGGCCGCCCAGGCGTTCGATATCGACACCGGTAATCCGGATTTCAAGCTGCGCTGGGACAACACGGTCAAGTACAGCGCTGCCTGGCGCACGCAAAACCCCAGCAGCAAATTGTCCGAGGGCCAGGTGGCGCTCAATCAGGACGACGGCGACCGCGCATTCAAGAAAGGCCTGATTTCCAACCGCACCGACATCCTTTCCGAACTCGATCTGTCGTACCAGAACTACGGGGCGCGTTTGAGCGGCGCGGCGTGGTACGACAGCGAATACCAGGGCAACAACGACAACAACGATGCGTCGCGAGCCAACCCGCGTTCTGTGGACTACGACGAGTTCACCGATGACACCCGTCACCTGCACGGCGGCGACGCGGAGATTCTCGATGCGTTCGTCTACTGGAATGGTGAACTGGCTGACCGCGCCACCTCGGTGCGCGCCGGTCGTCACGGCCTGATCTGGGGCGAAAGCCTGTTCTTCGGCGCCAACGGCATTGCCGGTGGCATGGCCCCGGTCGATGTGGTCAAGGCGCAGTCGGTGCCCAACACCCAGTTCAAGGAAATCACCCGTCCGGTCAATCAGTTGTCCGGCACGTTTCAGTTGACCGACGACGTTTCGCTCGGCGCCTACTACCAGCTCGAATGGGAAGAGACCCGGCTGCCCGCCGCCGGTAGCTATTTCTCCACCAGCGACACCATCGGCGAAGGCAATGAACGCCTGATCGTCGGCGCGCCTTTCCCGGCCTTCCTCGGCGGCAACCCGGCGAGCCCGGCGGCGTTTTTTCATGGCAACGACAAGGAAGCGCGCAGCTCGGGGCAGGGCGGTTTGCAACTGAAGTACAGCGCCGAGAGCGTCGAATACGGCTTCTATGCGATCCAGTACCACGACAAGACGCCCAAGCTGTATCTGAAACCCTCGGCCGGCGCGCCGAACTTCAGCACCGGGCAGATTGGCGAATATTACTGGGTCTACCCCGAAGACATTCGCGCGCTGGGGGCGAGTTTTTCCACCACGGTCGATGAGTACAGCTTCGCCGGTGAAGCGTCGATGCGCTGGAACATGCCGCTGGTTTCCAACGGCCAGACCGTGCTGCCCGGCGTGGTTGCCGACAACGATGATGACGCGCTCTACGCCGTCGGCCGCACCGCGCACGTCAACCTCAACGTGCTGGCCTCGTTCGGCCCCAACTTCATCGCCAGAGAATCCGGGCTGGTCGGTGAAGTGGCGTGGAACCGCTTGCTCAGCGTGACGAAAAACCGCGCCGCGCTGGACCCCAACGCCACCGACGACGGCCTCGGTTTCAAACTGGTGTACACGCCGACCTACCGGCAGTTTTTCTCCGGCGTCGATATCGGCATTCCAGTCGGCTTGAGCTATTTCCCCATGGGCAAATCGGCAGTGGTCAGCTCGTTCGGCCCGGACAGGGGCGGCGACATCAACATCGGCATCACCGCCACCTACCTCGACCGCGTTACGGCGGGCCTGACCTACACGCATTACTACGGCCCCGAGGACACCAACCTCAACGGCCTCAGCCAGTTCAATTACAAGCAATCGCTGAAGGATCGGGATTACCTGGCCTTTTCCGTCAAGACCACGTTTTAAGAGGACTTGCGCATGACTTCTCATCTCCACAATCGTGCCTTTCGACTCAAGGCACTGTGCTTCGCTTTGCTCGGTTCACTGGTGGTACTCAGCCAGGCAACACCGGCGGCCACCGCCGAGGAAGCGGCCAAGCTGTCGACCAGCCTCACACCCATGGGCGCCGAGCGCGCCGGCAACGCCGACGGCAGCATTCCGGCGTGGCAGGGCGGCTACACCAAAGTCGATCCTTCTTACAAACCGGGCGGCAAGCGCAGCGACCCGTTTGCCGCCGACAAACCCCTGTTCAGCATCACCGCGAAGAATCTCGCGCAATACGCCAGCAAGCTCAGCGACGGCAGCAAGGAGATGTTCAAGCGCTTCCCGGAAACCTATCGCATCGACGTCTACCCGACTCGACGCTCGGCCGCCGCGCCGCAGTGGGTGTATGACAACACGCTGAAAAACGCGACCCGCGCCAAACTGGTCGAAAGCAGCGCCGGGCCGGTGCCGGAAGGTGCGTTCGGCGGGATTCCGTTCCCGATCCCGCACAACGGTGCCGAAGCGATGTGGAACCACGTCCTGAACTGGCGGGGCACCTCGCTGGCCATGCACTTCCGCCATTACCTGATGACCGCTGACGGCAAGTCGGTCATGACCACTGACGGTCAGGCGATTCAGGACATGCCGTATTACTACCAGGACGGCTCGCCAGAGACATTCGCCGGTGATTACTGGCTGTTCCGCCTGCTCAACGTTGGCCCGCCGTTGCGTGCCGGCGAGCAGATAATGGGCCGCACCAACATCAACGGTGACAAGTCCCAGGCGCATGTGTACCTGACCGGCCAGCGCCGCGTGCGCAAATTGCCCAACGCCTGCTGCGACACGCCGACACCGGCCACCGCCGGGGTCATGTCGTTCGATGAACTGAGCGTGTTTCAGGGGCGGATGGATCGCTTCAACTGGAAACTGGTCGGCAAGCAGGAGATGTACATCCCCTACAACACCAACAAGGTCCTCACCGCCGGCAAACCGGAAGACCTGTTTCTCGCTCACCACATGAACCCGGATTACGTGCGCTGGGAACTGCATCGGGTTTGGGTAGTGGACGCCGAACTGGCGCCGGGCAAGCGCCACCAATTGCCGAAGGGCCGCTACTACCTCGACGAAGATACCTGGCAGGCGATGCTCGGCGATCGCTGGGACGCCAACGGCCAACTGGCCAAGACCCTGTGGTCGCTGCCGGCAGTGCTGCCGGATCTGCCGGCGCAGGCGCAACTGTCCTCGGGCTTCTACGACCTGACGTCCGGCGCCTGGTTTATCCAGAACGTTTACACCGGATTGCCTGAACAGTACGGCGTGGTCGATCGCTACAAAGCGTCGGAATTCTCGCCGGCGGCGATGGCGGGTGCCGGGGTTCGTTGAATCGGGCCGGATCGCGGCACGTTGTTGCGATCCGGTTTCACGGAGTGTGTCGAGGTGGGTATGAACAGAATCAGTCAGGTGGCCGGCCGGTTGACGGCGCTGATGTTGCCTTGGGCCTTGCTGTGGAATCCGGCCTGGGCGGCGGCGGTGGGCGACACATTGACCACGCCGGCAATGCGTGCGCCACAGGCACGACAAGCGGTGCTGCTCGATCTGGCGCGGGCCGGCGCGCGGCTGGTGGCGGTCGGCGAGCGCGGGATTGTCCTGCTCTCCGATGACAACGGCGTGAGCTGGCGGCAAGCGCAGATGCCGGTCTCGGTCAGCCTGACCGCAGTGCAATTTGTCGATCATCAGACGGGTTGGGCCGTCGGCCACGCCGGGGCAGTGCTGGTTACCCGCGATGGCGGCGAATCCTGGCGCGTGCAGCTCGACGGCAATCGCGCGGCGCAACTGGAACTGCACAGCGCTCGCGAACAACTGACGCAGGCGGCCGATCCCGAGGCGGCGGCTGCGCGCGTGCAGACGGCTGAGCGGCTGGTCGGCGAGGGCGCGGACAAACCTTTTCTGGCACTCAAGTTCATTGATGCCCGCCACGGACTGATTGTCGGCGCCTACGGTCTGGCGTTCACGACCGCCGACGGCGGGGCGAGCTGGCAGTCGCTGATGGGGCAGATCGACAACCCGATGGGTGCGCATCTGTACGCCATCGCCCGCCACGGAACGCACTGGTTCCTCGCGGGCGAACAGGGTTATCTGGCGCGTTCCGAAGACGACGGGCAATCCTTCGCCGCGCTTGACAGCCCTTACAGCGGCAGCTTTTTCGCCGTGCAAGTACGCGACGACGGCACGCTGCTGGCGGCGGGGCTCAAGGGCAACGCGTTCGTCTCAAGCGACGACGGCGCCAGTTTCGTCGCCGCGCCGGTGCCGCTGCCGGTGTCCTTCAGCGATGCCATTCGTACCGACGACGGTCAGTTGTTGCTGGTCAATCAGGGCGGCGCGCTGTTTCGCACCGACGCCGATTCGCAGGCACTGCTGAAGCCTCTCGGCCAGCCATTGGGCAAGCCGGTTGCCAGCGTGGTCCAGGCCGCAGACGGCAGTCTGGTGCTGGCCGGTTTCACCGGGTTGACGCGCCTTGCGCCGCCCACCGCCATTGCTTCGGAGTGAGTTTCATGAAGTCATTCGACAACGCCACGGCGAGCCTGGCGAGTTTCGATCCGCGCTCCGGTTCGCTGGTGGAACGCAGCCTGTTCAACCATCGGCTGTGGGTGCTGCTGGTGTGCCTGGTGACCACGCTGCTGCTCGGCTACCAGGCCACGCGCATCGAACTCAACGCCAGTTTCGAAAAAATGATTCCCACGCAGCAGCCGTACATCGCCAATTACCTGGAGCACCAGAAACAGCTCAGCGGCCTGGGCAATGCCTTGCGCATCGTCGTCGCCAACCGCCAGGGCGATATCTACGACGCTGATTACCTGAAGACCCTGCAGGCCCTGAGCGACAAGCTGTATCTGTTGCCGGGCGTTGACCGCGCCTACATGAAATCGCTGTGGACGCCCGCCACGCGCTGGGTCGCGGTGACCGAGGACGGCCTCGACGGCGGCCCGGTGATCCCCGACGATTACGCCGGCACCCCGGCCAGTCTCGAAGCCTTGCGGCGCAACGTGCAGCGCTCCAACGAGCTCGGCCAACTGGTGGCGTTCGATCAGACCTCGAGCATCATTTACGTGCCCCTGCTGGCGACCACCCGCGACGGTCAGGCGCTGAATTATTCGCAGCTGTCGGACCAGCTCGAAGCGCTACGCAGCGAGTACCAGAGCGACAAGGTGGCCATCCACATCACCGGTTTCGCCAAGAAGGTCGGCGACCTGATTGCCGGGCTCAAGCAGATTGTGCTGTTCTTCGCCGTGGCGATCCTGATCACCACCGCCGTGCTGTTCTGGTACACCCGCTGCCTGCGCAGCACCGTGCTGGTGGTGTTCTGTTCGTTGGTGGCGGTGGTCTGGCAGCTTGGCCTGTTGCCGCTGCTCGACTATCAACTCGACCCGTATTCGGTGCTGGTGCCGTTTCTGGTGTTCGCCATTGGCATGAGCCACGGCGCGCAGAAAATGAACGGCATCATGCAGGACATCGGCCGCGGCATGCACCGGGTGGTGGCGGCGCGTTTCACTTTTCGCCGGCTGTTTCTCGCCGGGCTGACGGCGCTGCTGTGTGACGCCGTGGGCTTTGCCGTGCTGATGCTGATCAAGATCCAGGTGATTCAGGATCTGGCGGTGATCGCCAGCATCGGTGTCGCTGTGCTGATTTTCACCAACCTGATTCTGCTGCCGGTGCTGCTGTCCTATGTCGGCGTGAGCCCGCGCGCCGCGCAACTGAGCCTGAAAAGCGAGCAGAACGAACAGGCCGGCCAGCGTCGTCATGGCTTCTGGCGTTTTCTTGATCTGTTCACGCAGCGGCGCTGGGCCAGCCTGTGCATCGCCATCAGTCTGGCGCTGGCGGCGCTTGGCTTTATCGTCAGCCTGCAACTGAAAATCGGCGATCTCGATGCCGGTGCGCCGGAGCTGCGCGCCGACTCGCGCTACAACCAGGACGACGCCTTCCTGACCCGGCACTACGGCGCCAGCAGCGACTTGTTTGCGGTGATGGTCAAGACCCCGGCCGGGCAGTGCGCGCGTTACGACATCCTGGCCAAGGTCGATGCGCTGGACTGGCAATTGCGCGCCTTGCCGGGCGTGGACTCGACCAACTCACTGGCCTTGCTCAACCGGCGCATGCTGGTCGGCCTCAGCGAAGGCAACCCGAAGTGGTACGAGCTGCAGAACAATCAGGCGATGCTCAACATGATCACCGCCAGCGCACCGCGCGGCCTGTACAACGAAGATTGCAGCCTGCTGACGCTGTACGCCTACCTCACCGACCACAAGGCCGAAACCCTGACCCGGCTGGTCGAACACGTCGAGCAATTCGCCGCTGCCAACAACAACGCCGACGTGCAGTTTCTGCTCGCGGCAGGTAACGCCGGGATCGAAGCGGCGACCAACATCGTCGTCAAACAGGCCAACCGCGAGATGCTGTTCTGGGTCTACGGCGCGGTGATCATTCTGTGCCTGATCACCTTCCGTTCGTGGCGCGCCACGCTGTGCGCGGTGATTCCACTGATGGTCACCTCGATCCTGTGCGAGGCGCTGATGGTCTGGCTGAACATCGGCGTGAAGGTCGCCACGCTGCCGGTCATCGCCCTGGGCGTCGGCATCGGCGTCGATTACGCGCTCTACGTGATGAGCATTCTGCTCGGTCACTTGCGCCAGGGCGCGAGCCTGTCCGAGGCCTATTACCGCGCGCTGGTGTCGACCGGCAAAGTGGTGATGCTCACCGGTATCACCCTGGCGATCGGCGTGGCGACATGGATTTTCTCACCGATCAAATTCCAGGCCGACATGGGCGTGCTGCTGGCGTTCATGTTCGTCTGGAACATGGTCGGCGCTCTGGTGCTGCTGCCGGCGCTGGCGTACTTCCTGCTGCCGGCGCAACACCGCCGCAGCAATGCCGAGACACCGGTCGAGGTGATCAGCGTCGCCGTGCCGCCAAGTGCCGTTACCCATGAACTCCATCAATCGCGTCACCGGGAGAGCTGCCATGGCCGTTGAATCGTCAGTGGAGCACGGCGGGCGTCAGGCCGGCCTGATGCAATCGTTGTTGCTGTTGCTCGGCAGTTGCCTGCCGGTGCTGGGCGCCGTGTTGCTCGCGCCGGTGTTGCCACGGATGCAGGCGCATTTTGCCGAGGTGGCGGGGAGTGCGGTGCTGGTGCCAATCGTGCTGACGCTGCCGGCGCTGATGATCGCCGTGCTGGCGCCATTTGCCGGGGTGATCGCTGACCGGCTCGGGCGTAAGCCGCTGCTGCTGGCGAGCATGGCGCTCTACGTGCTGTGTGGCGTCCTGCCGTTGTGGCTGGATTCGCTGCCGGCGATTGTTGCCAGCCGCGCCGGTATCGGCCTGGCGGAAGCGGGGATCATGACCTGCTGCACCACGCTGATGGGCGATTACTACAGCGGCGCCCGGCGTGAGCGGCTGTTCGCCTTGCAAATGGTCGCGACCTCACTGTCAGCGGCGGTGTTCATCGCCCTCGGCGGCTTTCTTGGGCAGAACGACTGGCGTACGCCGTTCGCGCTGTATGCGGTGGGCCTGGTGTTCCTGCCGCTGATGGCCTGGAAACTCTGGGAGCCGCAAGCGCGACTACAGCCACGGGCAGCCGCAGCGGCGCGGGCGTTCCCCTGGCGCGCGCTGACGCCGATGTATGCGCTGGCACTGCTCGCCGGCCTGAGCCTATTCATCGTGCCGGTGCAGGCCGGTTACCTGCTCAATCTGCTGCACGTCGATGCGCCGCAACAGATCGGCATGACCATGGGCGCCAATCAGCTCGGCGTGCTCGTCGGCGCGCTGGGCTTTCGTCTGCTCAGTCGCCTGCGCAGCCAGCATGTGCTGCTGATCGCCTACGGTCTGGCCGGGGTCGGCGGTTTGCTCATGGCCGGCGCCACCAGCCATGCGCAAGTGGTGGTGGCGGTGCTGATCAACGGCCTGGGCATCGGCCTGATGCTGCCGACGCTGATCACCTGGATCATGGCGCAGGTCGGTTTCGACCAGCGCGGCCGCGCCGCCGGCTGTTTCACTGCGGCGATTTTCGCCGGCGAATTCATCAGCCCGCTGGCGGTGCTGGGCATCACCGCAGGCGTCAGCAGCGCATTGCCTCAGGCACTGGCGATCATCGGCTGGATGCAACTGCTGATCGCGCTGTTTTGCCTGTCCGTGCCCAGGCTTGGCGGCCTGTTGCTGCGGGCGAATGTCGCCGGTCACGACTCGATCGGCAACGGTCATTGAACGAGGATTTTTCATGCAAGCGCTTCCCCCTTTCAAACGCGTAGTCACCGGGCATGACGCCCAGGGCCGCGCGGTCATTGCCAGTTGCGGGCCGACCGCGAGTGTCTTTGCCCTGCAAGCGGTGCCCGGCACGGTATTCCATGAGCTGTGGAACAGCAGCAACAGTCCGGCCGCGCTGGACAACGGCGATGACCCCACGCGCAAACCCTTGCAACTGAGCCCCGATCCATTCGGCAGTGTGATTCGCGTTGTCGATATTCCGCCGGACAGCTCGCAGCGCTCGCTTGGCGCGACCGATGCAGCGTCGGTGTTTGCCGAGATCGGCCAGGCCCACGCGGCGACTGGCAGCGCCGACGCGCGACACCCACTGATGCACCGCACCGAAACCCTCGACTACGGCATCGTCACCGAGGGCGAAGTCTGGCTGGTGCTCGACGATCAGGAAGTCCAGCTCAATCGCGGCGACGTGATCATTCAGCGCGGCACCAACCACGCCTGGAGCAACCGCACCGATACGCCGGCGCGCATGATTTTCATCCTCCTCGACGGGCGTTTTGCCGGCGAACTGCAACACCATTCGGGAGCCTCGGCATGAAACTCGCGACCCTGAAAAACAACAGCCGCGACGGCCAATTGGTGGTGGTCTCGGCAGACATGCGCCTGGCGCTGGATGCCAGCGCAGTGGCGCCGACCTTGCAACAGGCGATCGAGAACTGGGCCCGCGTTGAACCCGGTTTGCGCGCGCTGGCGCGGCGCCTGGAGGAGGGCGATCACCGCGATGCGCTGGCGTTCGACCCGGCGCTGGCCATGGCGCCGCTGCCACGCGCCTATCAGTGGTGCGACGGCTCAGCGTTCCTCAGTCACGGCGCGTTGATGCAGAAAGCCTTCAACCTTGAGCCGATCGAAGGCGCCGACCGCACACCGCTGATGTATCAGGGCGCTGGCGATGATTTTCTCGGTGCGCACGATGACATTCCATTGCCGAGCGAAAGCCAGGGCATCGATTTCGAAGGTGAATTCGTCGTGCTGGTCGACGAGGTGCCGATGGGCTGCACGGCGCAAGACGCGCTGCAGCACATCAAGCTGATCCTGCAGATCAACGACGTCAGCCTGCGCGCCCTGGCACCACGGGAAATGCGCACCGGCTTCGGTTTCCTGCAAGCCAAACCGTCGTCGAGTTTTGCTCCTCTGGCGATTACCCCGGACGAACTCGGCGACGCCTGGCGTGAGGGCCGCGTGCAGCTGCCGTTGCGCGTCGAATGGAATGGCGAATGGTTCGGCCAGCCCCATGGCGGGCAAATGAATTTTCATTTTGGTGAATTGATTGCGCACGCCGCGCTGACCCGTCGCCTGCGCGCCGGCACCCTGATCGGTTCCGGCACTGTGTCGAATGCCGAACGCAGCGCCGGTTCGGCGTGCATCGCCGAGCGCCGCGCCATCGAAATGATCGAGCAAGGCACCGCACAGACCGGCTTCATGCGTTTCGGCGACCGTGTGCGCATGGACGTTCTCGGCAACGATGGCCGCTCAGTGTTCGGCGCCATCGATCAGCGTGTGGTCAAGGCGCATGCCTGAGGAGTGCCTATGCGTGTATTGATCACTGGCGCCAACGGCTTTGTCGGCCGCGAACTGCTGCGTTGCCTGCTGGCGCGCGGGAGTTTGCGCGGCCAGGTCATTCGTTCTCTGCTGGTACTGGACACCGACGTTCAGGGCCTGCCGGAAGACCCGCGTCTGCGCCGACATCGCGGCAGTGTCACCGACGCAGCGTTGATGCGCCGGGTGTTGGCCGATGGCATCGACGTGGTGTTTCACTTGGTCAGCGTGCCCGGTGGCGCGGCAGAACAGCGCTACGAAACGGGCTATCAGGTCAACCTGCTGGCCAGCCTTGAACTGCTCGATCAGTTGCGTAACAGCGCGCGGCCGCCGGTGCTGGTGTATGCCAGCAGCGTCGCGGTGTACGGCGCTGACCTGCCGGCAAAAATGAACGAGCAGGCCGAACTGCGCCCGCAACTGTCCTACGGCGCGCACAAGGCGATGGTCGAGCGGGCGCTGCTCGATCTGGCCCGCCGCGGTGAAGTCGACGGTCGCGCTGTGCGTCTGCCGGGCATCGTCGCCCGGCCGCGCGAGCCGAACGGCCTGCGCTCGGCGTTCATGAGCGACGTGCTGCGGGCCTTCGCCGAGGGCGTTGACTATTGCTGCCCGGTATCGCCCCAGGCCACGGCGTGGTGGATGTCGGCGCGCTGTTGCGTGAACAACCTGATCCACGCCGCAGAACTGGATGCCGTCGGCGCACGGCAACGGGTCTGGCAACTGCCGGTGCTGCACTTGTCGATCGCACAGATCATCGATGCGCTGGCGGTTAACTACGGCGAGCAGCGCCGTGATTTGATCAGTTTTGCCCCTGACGCCGGGCTGGAAGCCTTGTTCGGGCGTCTGCCACCGCTGAAAACCCCGCAGGCCCGCGCCGCCGGTTTCAGCCATGACGGCAACGTCGCCGCACTGCTTCGCAACGCCTTGAACCCCGCCCCTTATCGGCATCTGCCACTGTCCGGAGACACCTCTCATGTCACAGCCAACCCCGCGTAAACGTCGTCTGGTCGATCTGTCGGTGACCCTCGACAACAACCCTTACACCGATCCGCCGCCGCTGTTGCCGACCATCGACTACATGGACCACCAGCAAGGCTGGCCGGAAATGGCCGCGATGTTCCCCGGTCTGCAACTGGAGCAGATGCCTGGCAACGAATCCTGGGCCGCCGAGCGCCTGCACATCACCACCCACAGCGGCACGCACATGGACGCGCCGTGGCATTACGCCTCGACCACCGACGGCGGCGCCCCGGCATTCGGTATCGATGAGTTGCCCCTGGACTGGTGTCTGCAACCGGGAGTGAAACTGGACTTCCGCGCTTTCCCGGATGGCCACGTGGTGACGGCCGCTGAAATCGAGGCGGAACTGGCGCGCATCGGCCACACCTTGCAAGCGCTCGACATCGTGCTGATCAACACCCGCGCCGGCGCACTGTTCGGCCAGCCGGGCTATCTCGACGCCGGCGTCGGTATCGGCCGCGAAGCCACGTTGTACCTGCTTGAGCGTGGCGTGCGCGTGGTCGGCACCGACGCCTGGAGTTGGGACGCGCCATTCAAGTACACCCGCGAACGCTTCGCGGCCAGCGGCGATGCCTCGATCATCTGGGAAGGGCACAAGGCCGGTCGCGATATCGGCTACGGGCAGATGGAAAAACTCGCCAACCTCGATCAATTGCCCGCTAACGGTTTTGTCGTGTCGTGTTTTCCCTACAAGATCAAACACGCCTCGGCGGGGTTTGTCCGTGCGGTAGCGATTTTCGAAGATTGATCCATAACAAGAGAATTTCCATGCCTGTCTTGCGAACGTTCCGGCCGCTGCTGTGCGCGGCATTGATCCTCACTGGCGCCTCGGCGCTGGCGGCCGGTGCCGATGCGCCGCCAACGAATATTCTGTTGATCGTCGCCGACGATCTGGGCTACTCCGACCTCGGCAGCTACGGCGGCGAGATCCACACCCCGAGCCTCGATCAACTGGCGCGCGACGGCTTGCAGTTCACCAGCCTGTACGCTGCACCGACCTGTTCGATCACCCGCTCGATGCTGCTCTCCGGCGCCGACAATCACCTGGTCGGGCTCGGGACGATGGCTGAAGCGTTGCAGCCGTTCCAGCGCGGTCAGCCGGGGTATGAGGGGTACCTCAATCAGCGCGCGTATTCGGTCGCCGAACTGCTGCGTCAGGGCGGTTATCACACCTTGATGGCGGGCAAATGGCATTTGGGCCTGGAGCCTGAGCAGGGGCCGGACCGGCGCGGATTCGAGCAGTCGTTCAGCTTGCTCGAAGGCGGCGCGACGCACTTTCGACCCGCAACGGTCGAGCCGGCGAAAATCGAGCAAGTGCATTACCGCGAGAACGGCCAACCGGTGCAGCTGCCGGAGGATTTCTACTCGACGGATTTCTATACCGACAAGCTGATCGGCTATCTGCAAAACGCGAAAAAGGACGGCAAACCGTTCTTCGCTTACGCCGCCTACACCGCGCCGCACTGGCCGTTGCAGGCGCCCCCAGGGTATCTGGACAAGTATCGCGGTCGTTTCGATCAGGGTTACGACAGTGTGCGTCTGTCGCGTCTGGAGCGCATGAAGAAACTCGGTCTGCTCGGCGCCGACACGCAACCGGCGCAGCCCTTGCCGGTGAATCCGAAGTTGCCGGGCTGGGCGCAATTGAGCCCCGAGCAGCAGAAGCTCGAAGCACGCAAAATGGAAATCTACGCGGCGATGGTCGACAACCTCGACCACAACATCGGACGCTTGCTCGATTATCTGCGTCAGAGTGGCGATTACGACAATACGCTGATCGTGTTCATGTCCGATAACGGCGCGGCGGCGGAAAACCATGCGCAGTTCTATCCGCCGGCACCGCGCACCGACAACAGCCTGACCAATCTCGGCCGACCGGGCTCGCAGGTGGATTACGGCTTGCGCTGGGCGGAAGTCAGCGCCGCACCGTTTCACTTGTTCAAGGGCACCACCGCCGAGGGCGGCATCAGCGTGCCGGCAATCATCCAGTTGCCCAGGAGCCGGCAGCGCCAGGGCATCGAGCGCGGCGTGGCACGGGTCGATGATCTGGCGCCAACGTTTCTCGACATTGCTGGTATCGCCCGGCCCAATGAGGCGGGCAAACAGCCGATCACCGGGCAATCGCTGTTGCCGATGCTTGCCGGCAATGGCAGTCCCCACGCAAGCGGTGCGTTGGCGGGGGAGTTGTTCGGCAATGCCTACTACCGCGAAGGCGATCTGAAACTGCTGGGCATGCGCCCGGCGATGGGTTTTGGTAGCGGTGCGCAGGCGCTGCAATGGCAATTGTTCGATGTCGCGCGCGATCGCGGCGAGACCACTGACCTCGCTGCTGCGCAGCCGCAGACGGTCGAACGGTTGAAGACGGCGTGGATGGATTATGCGCGGCGGGTCGGCGTGGTGTTCCCACCGAAAAGCCCCTCACCCTAACCCTCTCCCCGGGGGAGAGGGGACTGATCGCGTTGGATATGAGATGTGCATCGACCTGAGCGTTCTGCGTCGAACTCAAACCTTGAAAGCGACAGGGATCGGCTCCCTTTCCCCTCGCCCCCCGTGGGGGAGAGGGCTGGGGTGAGGGGGCTCGATTCAGGCAACCCCACACAAATCACGCCGGGCTAACAAGCCGCTTACACTCCCCGAACCGCCTGATGAATCTCCGTCACCGACATCGTAAACACCAGCTTCGATTTCCCCTGATTGGCATATTCATGCGCCACATCGGTCCTGGCCACCGCCGAGCAGCCTGGGCCGATGATCAGTTCAGTCTCGCCAACCTTGAGCCGCAGCGTGCCTTTCTCGACGTGAAACAGTTCGGTGGTCCCTAGCGGGTGGCCGGGGGAGCTGTAGCTTT
>Ga0308159_1002042_pt1 | contig 24929 bp, 23 predicted proteins | sample PhyCR1_FD_201040 | JGI IMG/M metagenome (GOLD analysis project Ga0308159, IMG submission 201040) | Phyllosphere microbial communities from UC Gill Tract Community Farm, Albany, California, United States - DLSLC.R1 | ecosystem: Host-associated > Plants > Phyllosphere > Unclassified | place: USA...
AAACACTCCTAAATGCAATTTCAGCCTCGGCTCCGGTTCCCCGATACCTCGCGGCAATCGGGGAAAGTCCATGACCTTATTTTTACTTCATGTAACGAACGACGTCTTCGCCGAACCATTTCTGCGCGATTTTATCCAGCGTGCCATCATCTTTAAGCTCTTTCAGCGCCTTGTTGATGTCATCGTTCAACGCCTTGTTTTCATCCGAACGATGGATAAGCACGTAAGTGTTGTTGATGGAAACCGGCTCACTCGCCTTGATGTCGAGTTTCTGATTATCGATAACGGTCTGCTCGCCGAGGTTGGAAGGCAGAATCAGCGCATCGTATTTGCCGCTCTGCACTTCTTTCAGACGATCCGGATAAGGAATACCGGCGCTTGATGCCTTGATGGTGACTTTGTCGCCCGGGTTGTCCTGCTGCCACTGGGTAACGAACTTGTACACGCCGCCGCCTGCGGTCACGGGCACGATGTTTTTGCCCACCAGATCCTTCATGCCGTTGATATTACTATCCTTGCGGCTGTAGATTTTCATCAGGCTTGCGCCCATCGGGCTGTCCGGGATAAGAAACTGTTTGCTGCGGGCTGGCGCTTTGTAGAAACCGCCGGTCGCCATGTCATATTTGCCGGTGACCAGACCCGTTTCCTGCGCGATATCCGCCGCGCCCACCATCTGGAATTTGTACTGCGGCAGCTTGGCATTGATGGCTTTCAGCACATCGGGTTCATAACCCTGCGGCTCGACGCCGATAGCGCCCCATGACAAGGGTTTCGACTCGGCCGCCGTCGCGATTTTAATGGTACGCACCGCCGTGTCGGCGAAGCTGGTGCCTGCCGTCATGACTAAAGCCGCGCCGCCCAACAGCGCCAGACTAAAACCACGGCGCAGAGAAGATTTGATTGAATGCATGTCCTGATATCCTTTTAGTGTTAAACGGCGTGTTCAGAATTAAGAAATTGCGCGAGTCGTGGATTCGCAGGCGTGTCGAACATCTCTGTCGGCGTCCCCTGTGCGGCTACCACGCCCTGATCCATAAAGACAATCCGGTTGGAAACGCTTTTCGCAAACTGCATTTCGTGGGTGACCAGCAGCGACGTAATGCCCGATGAGGTCACATCTTTTATAACTTTCAATACTTCCCCCACCAGCTCGGGGTCGAGCGACGAGGTCGGTTCGTCAAACAGGATAACGTCGGGGCGCACCGCCAGGGCACGTGCGATACCGGTACGCTGCAACTGGCCACCGGAAAGCTGCGACGGATAGTTGTCGCTTTTTGCAGAAAGCCCCACGCGCTCCAGTTCTTCGTGCGCAATTTTCCGCGCTTCGTCACGGGATTTCCCCTGCACGACCATCAGCGGGTCCATCACATTTTGCAGTACGGTCATGTTTTTAAACACGTTGAACTGCTGGAATACCATCGCCGTGCGCAGGCGAATCGCCTGAATGGCGCGCTTGTCCGCAGACCGATAATCCATGTTTATCTGGTCAAACGTGATGCTGCCGGATTCCGGTCTGGCCAGATAGTTGATGCAACGCAGCAGCGTCGTCTTGCCGGTGCCGCTTGGCCCGATAATCGATACCACATCGCCGCGCTTCACAGACAGATTGACGCCTTTCAAAATCGGCGTGCTGCCGTACGACAGCTTGATGTTATTGAGTTCCAGCATGTTCGTGGGTGTCCTATGATTTTTCGCTGTCGGCATGGCCGAGTACGTGCATCAGGCGATTGGCCCAGCCAAAAATAGAAATGGCGTGAATAAGGTCGATAATTTCAACGTCGTTCATGCCGACGTCGCGCAGTGCGGCGATGTCTTCTTTCGTGGCCACGGAAGGCGTGACCGAAAGCCGACGGGCAAAGCGGTAAATGGCGGCATCGCGCGGAGCGAGTGTTTCTGCCTTGTCGAAATACAGCGCCGACACCACTTTTTCACTCTTGGTCAGCTGCGCGTGGCGACGGGCGTGTACCACTGCACAATATTTACAGCCGTTGATAATCGAGGCGCCCAGCGCACCCAACTCGCGATCGGCACGGTTCAGGCCGCCTTCGACATACATGATGGCGTTGAACAGCACGGTGCGCGCCACATAGCTTTGCGGATCATGAGCCAGCGTGCGCACGTAGTCCGACACCTTTTTATTGGATGGCGTCACCTTCATCGCCTCGAGCTGATCCGCGCGAGCGGTATCAAGACTGACCGGCGCGATGTGCGGATGCCAGTTCAGCGGCTTTAATGTCACTAAAGGAATCATGCCAACCCCAACAGGCGCAGGCCGGTGGCTACGCGCGTTTCAAAATTGACGTAGGCAATCAGCTCGGAAAGCGCCACTATCTGCCCGTTGTTGAAGCCTGCCTGCTCGAGCCGCGTGATGTCGGCGGCTTCGGCCTGACTTGGCGTCAAGGTGACAAAATCCACATGACGCGCCAGTGTCGCCAAAGGTTGCGGCAGACTCTCACTTCCCTTCGCGAGTTCGCGCAGCGATGAAGAAGGATTGAGCGATGCGAGCTGCGCCTCATAGGTTTGCATCAGATTTTCATCGGCGTTCAACTTGGCCATACGCAGCGCCAGCGCGGTGCGCAGGTCGGGGGCGAGTCCCTGATCGTCTTTGGGCGACAGCACCGATAGACGGCACAGTTCGGCTCCTTCGACGAATTCCGGGCGAAAACGTCGTGCCTTATAAATGGCATCATCCGGCGAAAGACCGGCAGCCTTGTCAATGGCGTCAATCACAACGCGCGCTCCTGTTTCAGCAAAGGGGTGGAATCCGTCCATTCGTCGCCCTGAAGTTCAGGGTTGTCGTAGGCAACCAGATTGGCAAAATGCGTGTCGACATCGTCGGCAAACAGCGACGCGGCAATACCGCGCACCAGTCTTTCGGCACCGGCGCTTACGGCCGGAATATCACCGGAAACCTTGCCGTGGCTCAGCATCGCGGCGTCATTGAAGCAGTGAATATGGGCCAGCATCGGGCACTCTCCCGCCACGCGCTCCTGAAACTCGAAGGACGGGCCAAGATCCGGCGCTTCCAGCATATTGGTGCGAGGTGTGCCCATATCGGGGGTATAGCGATTATCGGCCCAGCTGCGAATGTGCGCCGCCAGCGCGGCAAATTCCGGACGCCCCGTAAAATCATTTGAAAAGCCGGTGGCGGCAATCAGAAAATCGTAGCGCAGCGGACCTTGCGTTGTATCGATAAGCAACTCGCCCGCCTCTTCCCTGACGTCGAGAATGCCGCAGTCGAGCAGGAAACGGGCATTGTCGTGGCGTGACACGCGCAGTGTCGACGCGCGCGGCGGCGGCGTTTGGGTCGAGGCGGTGTAGTCGACAAACTTCCATTTCCACGCATCGGGAAGATGCTGCATGCCGAGCACCACGCCCTGACTGCCGATACCGGTCATCTTGTTGATTCGCGGCATTTCCTTGCGGCGGATCAGCAGATCGACAGACCCTGCGCCCGTTTCCAGCGCCGTCGCGGCGTTATCCATCGAAGACGCGCCAGCGCCAATGACGGCGACACGTTTGCCTTTCAGCAGGGAAAAATCGATATCATCGGCGGAGTGCGCCCAGAATTTCGGGTCGACGCCCTGCAGGAAATCCGGCACGGCAAAGCCGCCCAATCCGGAACGTCCGGTTGCCAGCACCAGACGACGGGTGAGCACGCGGCCTGTTTCCGCGCCATCGAGTTCCAGCGCAATCAGGTCGCCGACGGCGGAAATTCCGGTCATCCGCACCTGGTTGTGTACAGGTAGGTCAAGCACCTTGCGATACCAGACCAGATACGCCATCCATAAGTCCTTGGGAATTTTGTCCAGCGCTTCCCAGGCGGCCGCGCCCTGCTGCGCGGTAAACCACGCCCGGAAAGTCAACGGCGGCAGCCCCAGCGCCGGGCCGTGCAGGGATTTCGGTGAACGCAGAGTTTCCATGCGGGCGAACGTGACCCAGGGTCCCTCAAGACCGGCAGGTGCGGCGTCATAGGCGACGACATTGGTTATGCCGGTCAGAATCAGCTTCGCCGTGGCCGCCAGTCCGCACATCCCGGCACCGATGACCACCACATCGCGCACCGCTTCGCCATGATGCGTGCGTGCGGGAACCCACGGCTTGGCCGGAAGTTCCAGCAGAGCCAGATCTTCTTGCAGGCGCATTTCCAGCGCGGCCAATCCGACTGCGTTTTTGCCCTGTGAAGGTGTAGTATCCGGTGCAGACACGTGATGTGCAGACACTTGCTGTTCAGACATGAGAACCCCTGGTGGTCGGCATAACAAACAATGAAATCGTCTAATCTATTATATGAAAAACGCATTATGATTGATGTTGTATGCGTATTCTTAATACTAATTAATAATTAGCTTATACAAAAATTGCAATTGGTTTTTTTTTAAACAGACATCTTTCTGTCATAAATAAGGAATTTCGATGCCGAAAATGACCTCCCTCAGCGATCTGGATCTGCGCCAGCTCGAGGCGTTCTCCGCGGTTATCTCTTCAGGCAGCGTCACGGCGGCGGCAAAAGTGTTGCAGCGATCGCAACCTGCTGTTTCGCGGCTGATTCAGGATCTTGAAAGCGCCATCGGTTATCCGCTTTTCGTGCGCAACGGGCCACGTATTCATCCGACAGAACAGGCGCTGCGGCTCCACGAATACGTTGAAACGGCACTGATTTCATTGCAGCAAATTCGGCGGCGAGCCAACGAAATCTGGAAAGAGGAAAAAAGCCCGTTGATGATTGCCGCAACGCCGTCGATGTCTTCGGGGTTGCTGCCGGCGGCGCTGGCGGCTATTCAGCTAAATGACTCGGTGCAGATCCTTTCCGATTCGGCGGAGCAGACGGCGCACGCGATTATCACGGGTCAGGCAGAAATTGGCATCAGCAGTCTGCCGCTCGAACATAAGGGCGTGCAGGTGCACTGGATTGGTCAGTCGCGTTGCGTGCTGGCGCTGCGTGAGGATGATCCTCTGGCGCAGCAGCCACAGGTGAAGTTAACGGACTTGAGCGCGCGCAAACTGATCACCCCTTACAATCCTTATCGTCTGCGCAGGCGGTATGAGCAGGTGTTGCGCAAGGCAGACGTCCAGCCCGCCGATGTCATTGAAACCAACTCGTCAGTCAATATTCTGGCCTGTATTCGTGCAGGATTGGGGGTGGCGATTCTGGAACCCGTTACGGCCTATGGTCTACCGGTAGCGGGTGTGGTACTTCGCGAGTTGGATGTTGAAATTCCTTACTATTTTGGGGTTATCACGCCGCAGTCAAAACCGCCGCGGCCCAGCATTTATACCTTGATTGAAAGCTTGAAACAGGCGGCGAATGACATGCTGCCGAGCTTTGTCTGTCTCGGTCCCGAAGAACATGCCCGCGTCATGCAGTCTCTGCATCAGGAGTCCTGAAATCACTGTCTAACACGCGCCTCGCCCTGTCGTTCCCGGGCGGCGAGACACGGCGGGTCGCGGTAAAAGTCTACACAGTGCTCCCGCCCCCTTTAAAGATGCCGGGCGGAGCGTTCAAGGGTTTCCGGCTCGCCAACGTCCACGGCAGGGGTGTCGAAAATGCTGCGGCACACGTTGCTGTTTCCCCAGCACTGCTCGTAGGAATACCCCACCAGCTCTTCAATAACTGCGCGCACTTCGGGTTTTATCATCATGAGATGGCCGCCCGCCTTGATTCTGGCGACTTCTCCGAGCACGACGAGATGTGCCTTGCGATTCAGTTTCATTTGATAACTGAACACCATGCCCATCAATGCCAGACCCATCACACCCACGCTGAACACCACGGCAATCGCCGTGACCGCGCTTTCAGGCTGCGAAAGGGATTTCGATTGAAAACCATAGAGACTCAATATCGCGCCCATGCTGAAAACAATGACCGACCGCATCAGCTTACCCGAGAAGGTCATGGCACCCGCATAAATCCCTTCACGGCGGCGGCCCGTAAACACTTCATCGATATCGGCCAGAAAAGTGTAAACCGTCCACGGAATGTAATAGACGCCGCCCGTTCCTATACCAAAAACCACGGTAATCGCCAGCATGGCCGCCGTCGCGTATTGTTGCGGCAGATGCAGAAAGTAAAGCAGGCTGTAGCAGGTTACCGAAAACACCACAATTGCGAGTGCGAGAATATAGGGTTTGCTAAAGCCTCTCTTCACACAAAGTCCGATAAAGATGGCGGTAGAAAACAGTTGCAGGAGCGAGTTCAGGCTGTTTAATCCTGCGACCATACCGGGATCGTATTGCAGAACAAAAATGATGAAGTAGGTAAAGAGTGAGGCAAATAGCCATTCCGCACCGAAACCGCAAAGATACATGCCCAGATGTTTGCGAAATACGCGTAAATGGAAAATCGATTTCATGTCTTTCACCAGTGTGGTCAACGTCTTCGCCAGCGTCATTTTCCTTTCATCGACCGGTGTCGTCTCTTCTACCGGCCGCTCCCAGGATGACAGGTAAAGCACGGCAATCGCGATACACAAAATGACCCCATAGGTCACTGCGGTATAGAAAAACGGCGTGGGCGAGGATTTTCCGTAGAGCAGAATAAATTGGCCGGGAATGAGCGCCGCCAGAAAATTGGCTATCTTGCCGAAAATCGCCTTGTACCCGGTGAGTCTTGAGCGTGCAGAGAAATCGCTGGTCATTTCGGTGGCCAGCGTTTCGTAAGGCACCATGACAGAGGTATAGATCAATTCGAAAATCACATAGGTGGTGAGGTAATACCAGAAACCAAAACCGTCGATCCACAGTAAGGGATAAAACAGCATTAACGGAATGCCCAGCATAATGAAGAAGCGACGGCGGCCAAATCGTTTACCGAGCCGGGTTTTACCAAAATTATCAGACAGATAACCCATCAAAGGATTACTGAGGGCATCAATAATGCTGGCTATCGAGAAGATTGCCGACGCTTCCAGCAAAGTCAGCCCGCAGAAGGTGGTGTAAAAATACAACAACCATATCCCCGCGATAGCCAGCGCTCCGCTGCCCAGTAAATTCCCACCGCCATACGCCAGTTGATGCCTGAATAGAATCGGTTTTTCTGCGATCATTATGTGTCCGCCCAATGAGAACAAATAAAAATGAACCAGTGTTTCATTTTTTTTAGTGTTCGTTTTATATATTCAGGCGGGCAGAAAAAATGTGAGTTGGCTCATGATAAAGCGCCGCGGCGGTTTTATTGCCCATATTTGAGACACACGTAGCATTCTTATAATTAATGAGGTCAGCTTTTAGATATTTGCCTATAGCCAAGGCGCGGTGAAGCACGTGCTTTTCACATATTCATCTGATTTACAGCCATTATTTTTTCTTCACACTCCCTAAATCTTCTGCATTGGGCTTGTGGTCAAACATAAAACTCAACTGAAAACTTAAGCTTTGCTTATTGGAAATCTCGTTAGTGGCTCGCACAAGGCGCATTTTTTGTGACCGGGATTACATTTCGCTCAAAAATCCCCCTTCTTGAACCTGCAAGATGCAATAAGTGGTTTTTAAATAATTGAAATGATGTTTCAATTATTTCATCTCCGTCAGCAGTGATTTATTGTTCATCATGAGGTGAGTCATGGCCAAAGGCACACAGATTCAATTCAACTTTAAAACGGTGCAGGATGCGCAGACCGGGGCCCATGTCACGCGGTTAACGCCTCCCGATGTAGTGTGTCATCGTAACTATTTTTATCAGAAATGCTTTACCCGCGATGGCAATCGACTGCTTTTTGCGGGCGAGTTCGACGGTCACCGAAACTACTACCTCCTCGATATAGGCGCTCAAAAAGCGGTGCAACTTACGGAGGGCGCGGGTGACAATACCTTTGGCGGGTTCCTGTCGCCCGACGATCGTTATCTTTATTATGTTAAACACGAGCGCAGTCTGTGCCGGGTTTCACTGGCGGATTTCAGCGAAGAAACCATTTATCAGGTGCCGCACGACTGGGTAGGTTATGGAACCTGGGTGGCGAACAGTGAATGCACACGTCTGGTCGGCATTGAAATCCTTGCCAAAGACTGGGTTGCGCTTTCCGACTGGAAGATATTTCAGGACTTTTATCACAGCAATCCGCACTGTCGGCTGACGTGCGTAGACTTGCTTAATGGGAAATCTCGGGTTATTCATCAGGAAAATCAGTGGATCGGGCATCCCATCTATCGTCCTTTCGACGATACGACGGTGGCGTTTTGTCATGAAGGCCCGCATGACCTCGTCGATGCGCGCATGTGGCTAGTGAATGAAGACGGAAGCCGAGTTCGCAAAGTGAAGGAACATGCGGCGGGCGAAAGTTGCACCCATGAATTTTGGGTGCCCGATGGCTCTGCCCTCCTCTATGTCTCTTATCTGAAAGGCCATCATGCGCGGTATATTCGCCGCTATGACCCCGAAACAGGCGAAGACAGCAGCCTGATGACCATGCCGGCCTGTTCGCATCTAATGAGTAACGAAAATGGCACGCTTTTGGTCGGAGACGGCTCCGGCACGCCGATGGATGTCAAAGACACCGCCAGCCATCGCATTGAAAATGATCCGTGGTTATACATTTTTGATACGAAAACGCGCCGCTTTGCGCCGCTGGCAGCCCATAACAGTTCCTGGCAGGTGCTTGATGGCGATCGTCAGGTCACTCATCCACACCCTTCTTTCTCGCCTGACGATCGCCACGTCTTGTTTACCAGCGATTATGAAGGGCTACCGGCGCTCTATCTTGCTGAAATACCGCAGTCTTTATTAACGTCGTTAGGTGAGGATTAAACCGTGTTCATTTACAAGAAAGAGTGCCCCTTACAAGATTTGGGTGACGGCGTAAGTCGTCGTGTTCTGGCGCACAAGGGATCCATGATGGCGGTCGAAGTGTCTTTTGAGCAAGGCGCGGTCGGGCCGATGCACAATCATGTGCACGAGCAGCTGACTTATGTGCTGAGTGGCCGATTTACATTCACGATTGGTGATGAAACCCGCGAGGTGCAGGCGGGAGATACGCTTTATAAAGCCCCAAATGTGATGCATGGGTGTCTCTGTCTGGAGAAAGGCATATTGCTGGATACTTTTACGCCGCAGCGGCAGGATTTTCTTTAATTACACTCTTTGCGGGCAGCCGTTTGCGTTCAGAAATTACAGGGTTAACTATCCGTAGAGGGTAAAGCATGCTTCCTCTACGGATTCAAAACTAAATTACATCGTTTTTCGTTAAACCGCCTTTAATCGACATTAACCCGCATCACCAGATACGGTGGCTTACGCAGATCCTTGCCGCCGTTCATATCCGCCAGACGGTTCCACTGACCCAGCGTGACGTACAGATAATGATTTTTATACGCCAGACCGTCTGGCCAGCCGAAATTCTTTTCATCATGGGCAATAAGCGTGTAATTCCCCTGCTTGTCGCGTTTTACCAATGATTCCTGTTCAAAGGCACCAAAATAGATATTGCCGTTTTCGTCTTCGGCCAAACCATCATTGGCGGGATGCTGGCCTTCGAATTTAACGTTTTTTTCCAGGCTGGTTTCGGACTGAGAAAAGTCGCTTAATATCGCAGTGGGAATGCTGTACAAATTACGGCCGCTGAGTGCCGTCCAGTAAAGCGTCTTATTATCGGGGCTGATTGAAATACCGTCTGCGCCACCCAGTGGGAAGGTCTGGTTACTGAAATCATATTTGTGCGGTTTGCCTTCAAGAAAAGCCACAAAGCCTGGTTCTGGCGAAGTGGAATAATGGTTCACCAGCACTTCTTTCTGGTTCCCTGTCGCAATATCCATGACCACCAGCGAAAAATGCTCTTTGAAGCCGGAGTTGGCGATATAGATTGTGCCCTCGGCACCATGCGAAAGATCGACCCGCAGATCGTTATAGTGCGAACCGGAATTGAGCACCGGTTTGCGAATTATCACCTTATGAACCACTTTATTGGTTTTGGTATCGATTCCAATGACCTTTGCAGCGCCTTCGGGAATTTCGCTTTCGCCCGCCCGCTTGCCGTCGTCCAGTACCCACAGCACATCGTTTTTATCGATATACATACCGTGCGGCGAAACCAGCCAGTCTGCATAATGCCCTTTTTGCGTGCTGCCCAGAATATTATCGGGATAAGGCGTGACCTTGTTATTTTTCAGCTCTCCCAGTGCATACCAGGAATGATTATCGGCGTGACGAGGGAATCCTAGAAATACCCGATTGCTGGAACTCACCGCTATTCCCGAAGGATCGGGAACCGGTTTGTCCAGCCTGCCAATAATTTCGGGTTTAGCGTCGGCCATTGCAACATTCGTTACTGCCCATGAAGAAACCGCCAATGCACCTAATAACATCACTTTTAATCGCATCGTTCTTCCTTATTGATATTCCAGAGAATAAGAAAGTATAGACAAGCGACACGACTTTTCGAAAAAACGGGTCAGACTGGCATTTCCCGTCTTCTCACTCCAAGAGTTCAATCAAACTGCCAGTACATGGGCGACCCATAGACCTCGACAAAATAGTCGATAACGGCTCTCACGTTGAGCGGAGGATGACGGGCGTTGGGATAGATGGCCGCAATGTGCTGCGCCTCGGTCTTGATGGCCGCCTCGAAATCGGTCATGACCCGCACCAGACACCCTTTTTTGATGCTGTCGCCTATCAGCCAGTCGGGAAAGAGCATGATGCCCATTCCGCCCAGCCCTGCGGTGAGAAGCGACTCGGCATTGTTGGACGTCAGCAGTGCGGCGACGGGAAGATGCGTCCAGCTTGCGCCGGGCTTTCTGAAAAGCCAGCGATTCGGGCCGGATGAACCGCGGTAAACCAGACAGCGGTGCTGCGAGATTTCACTGGGTGTCGTTGGCGCGCCGTGATCTCTCACGTAGTTCGGCGAGGCCACGAGATGATAACGCTGGGTGCCGAACACGCGTGCGTGAAACGAGGAGTCGGTCAGGGTGCCGATGCGAAAAATCACGTCGGAGGCATCGCGATGCGGATCGATATAGTCGTCGGTTTGCGTCAATTCAATGGAAAGTTTTGGGTAACGCGTCGACAGACCGGTCAGCCACGGCGCAATGTGCCGCTGGCCAAAAAACACGGGCGCGTTGATACGAATCAGGCCGGACGGTTCGAGCGAGCGGTCTTGCAGCTGCTTGCGCGCCTCGCTCAACTGCTCGGTCATCGCGCGCGCAGAGTCGATAAACAGCCGCCCTGCCTCGGTCGGGATCACTGCGCGCGTATTGCGATAAAACAGCTGCTGGCCCAGCGTATCTTCAAGTTGCAGAATGACGCGCGACACCATCGAAGCGGAAACGCCTTCGCGCCGCGCCACCACGGAAAAACTCTGCGCATCGAAAACGCCGATAAAAAACAGCAAGGCACGAAAATTTATGGCGCTGACATCCTGCATTATCTCGATTCCTGCAAAAGTGTTTCCTAGATTATACCGTTTTTCATCATCCACGACTGCTATATGATGCGCCCCTAAACACATTGGAGACTGTTTTATGCAGCTTTTATTTATTTTACTCGTCGTAGCGGGCGGGATGGGATTATCCGTTGAAGCAGGGTTACTGGGGCCCTTGGGCAGTGAAGTCGGGGATTTGTGGGCCACATTCAGCATTTTTGGCGTGGGCGCTGCGCTGACTTTCCTGCTGATGCTGTTTTTCAGTCCGCGTAACAGTCCGTCATTCTTCGCCCAGCCAGGCTGGCAGCTTCTTGGCGGCATTCTGGGTCCGGTTTATGTGGTGATTTTAACGATTGCCGTACCCAGCATCGGAATTGCGATGACCATGATAGGAATTCTGGCCGGTCAGGTATTCAAAAGTCTGGTGATTGACCATTATGGGCTGTTCGGCACCGCGCACCGCAAAATTGATAACAAGCGCATCATCGCGCTGATTTTTATCATTGCCGCACTGGTTCTTGTGGCAAGAAGCTAAGGAATTATTATGACAATACTGATGATTATTTTGGCCGTGGTCGGCGGCGCGTTTCTGAGTATTCAGGCGGCGATAAACGGACAGCTCGGCAGCAAGGTCGGCGTGTTCCGCTGCGCGTTTCTGACGTTCTCGATTGGCGCACTGGTCACCGCGCTGCTTATCTTCTTCTTCGAACCGAAGCATGCGCTGACTCTGCTTGATGTGCCGAAATGGCAGCTGCTCGGCGCACTGTGCGGCGTGCCCTACATCGTGATTATGGTGCTGGCGGTGCAGCGCATCGGCGCGGCGGTGGCAACGGTGGCGGTTATCTTCGGACAGCTGGCGATGAGCATGCTTATCGACAACTTTGGCTGGCTGGGTAACGACGCGATTCACTTCTCGACGACGCGTCTTGGCGCAGTAGTTTGTCTGGGTATCGCCCTGTTCTTTATCTATTCGAGCAACAAAAGCAAAGAAGCGCCAGCCACAGAAACGGCAACCACGCGCGAATAGACGTGAAAGCCTGAAAACCCGAGCCCCTGCAAAGCGGATCGGGTTTTTTTACGTTTAGCCCAGATTGCCGGTCAACCGGCGGTGAAAATCGCTGCTGCGCACATCCAGCCCTTCAATCTTCACTTCACAGCCGTAACGTTGATAGCGGTAGACGATGCCGTCCAGCGCGGCAACGCTCGAAGCATCCCAAATCTGCGCGTGGGTCAGGTCGATGACGACAAGCCTGGGATCATGCGCGTAATCGAAATGTTCAAACAGATCGTTGCTGCTGGCAAAAAACAGCGGACCGCGCACGGTATAGCGCACGCTGTCGCCCCCTTCATCCGACACGCGCTCGGCGTGGATCACGTGGGCAATGCGGCGGGCGAACAGCATCATCGCCACGATCACGCCCGCCAGTACGCCCAGCGCCAGATTGCTGGTCCAGACGGTCATCGCCACGGTCAGCACCATAACCAGCGTTTCTGACCACGGCATACGTTTCAGCGTTGCCGGTTGCAGGCTGTGCCAGTTAACGGTTTTCACGGCCACCACCATCATGATGCCAGCCAGCACCACCATTGGAATCTGCGCCAGCAGTTTGCTCAGGCCGGTGACCAGCAGCAACAGTACCAGGGCGGCGGCGACGGTCGAGACGCGGCTGCGCGCCTTGCCCAGTTCGACGTTGACGATGGTCTGGCCAATCATTGCACAACCCGCAATGCCGCCATAAAAACCGGCAAAAATATTGGCCACGCCGAGTCCCCAGGATTCGCGGCGTTTGCTCGAAGGCGTGTCGGTAATGTCATCTACCAGCTTGGCGGTCAGCAGTGACTCCATCAATCCGACAAAGGCAATACTCAGCGCCGTGGGCCAGACAATCTGCAAGGTCTGCCAACTGATGGGCACCAGAAGCTGCGTCAACCCCGGCAAGCCCGGCGTCATTGGGCCTTCATCGCCCACATTCGGCATACGGTAACCCATAAACAGCGCGATGCCCGTAACCACAATAATGGCGATAAGCGGCGACGGCACGCTTTTGAGCACTTTCGGCAGCAGCAGAACAATGAGCAGCGTTATCGCGAACATCACCCACACCAGCGAGGATTGTCCCCATACGTGCGGCACCTGGGCGAAGAAAATCAGGATCCCGAGCGCATTGACGAAGCCTATCATCACGGATCGCGGAATATAGCGCATCATGCGCGACAGTCCGGTCAGGCCAAAGAGGATCTGCACCACGCCGCCCAATACCACGGCAGGCAGAATATATTCCACGCCGTGCGCATGCACCATCGGACCAATCACCAGCGCCACGGAACCCGCCGCCGCCGTGACCATCGCCGGACGGCCACCCAGAATCGACAGGGTCAGACACAGCACAATCGAGGCAAACAGGCTGACTTTGGGATCGACTCCGGCAATCACGGAAAAAGAGATCACTTCGGGGATAAGCGCCAGCGCGGTTACCACCCCGGCGAGACATTCACGCGTCATCAGTCGCGGTGACTTGAGCACGTTAATCACGCGCATTTCACTGTCCTGCCCTGCCGAGGCAGAGAGGTTATTATTGTTAGTCATCGTGTTTCATAAAGAGGAGAAAAGTGCTTTTACTATAAAGGAATCTTCATGAGGGTCAACGTTTGCCCGATACGGTAACATTTGGAAATTATGTTGCCGGTGATAAATTCCCCAAGGTTATCAATGACTGGCACTCTTTCGTTTCTGTCAGGATTCGCCACTTCCGCCCGCACCCGCCGCTTTACTGGTTGTATGCTAGACTTTCTAATTAACGCAGTCAGTTTCTCTATCGGTTTGCTTTATTAGAGCATTTTCTTTTAATTCACTGTCCTTCTTCACGAGACGACCATGACCTCGACACCACCCGACGATCCCAAGCCGGATCCGCATGAAATCGCTATCGAACTTGCCGAAGAACAGCTGTCGGTAACGCGGGAAGAGATTATCGACCGTCGCGTTCGCGTGACCCGTTCAACCCTTGAGCATGATGAAGCGGTGAACATGCTGCTGACTCGTGAGAAGGTCGAGATTACGCACGTGGCAAAAGGTCAGCGAGTCGAGGTAATGCCTGAAATCCGTGAAGAAAATGGCGTACTGATTGTGCCGGTTGTAGAAGAGGAAATTGAAGTGATTCGCAGGCTGGTGCTTAAAGAAGAGCTGCATATTCGCAAGACGACCGAGCAGGTCCCCTTTGAAGACGTTGTCACCCTGCGAAAGCAACAGATCAAGGTGCATAAAGAGGAACAGTAAATGTAGTTCAACCAAATCATCGAGGAACGAATCATGGCACATGAAAAGATAGTAACGATGTTCAGCACTGTGGCCCAGGCCGAAGGGGCAAAACGGAATCTTGCCAAGGCCGGATTTTCTGAAAGTGACATAGATATTATCTCGGGAGATCGTCTGCGCTCCGAAGGCCACGAAGCGCGTCATCCCAGTCTCTGGCAGCGTTTGTTCGGCGATACCGTCGATGAAGAACAGGCGGGCGTGTATGAAAACGCCATGAATTCCGGCGGCGTCGTGCTGACGCTCAAAGCTAAAGAGGAAGAACTTCCGCGCGCAATGGGCATTCTCGATGCGCATGACTCGGTAGATATGCCGCATCACGGGTTTGGCAATCTGACCACGGATTCGCCGGCCGACAGGCAATATGGCAATGCCGATATCGCCGCGCCTGCCCTCGACGATTCGCGCCCGCTGAGCGAGGATAAAAAAGAGCTGGATGCGCTTGAACCCGTTGAAGATTCCTACAGTGTCGACAGACCCCATCATGATGAAAAAACCGTGCCTCTGCGCGCCTCGCTCACCGGTGATGAAACCGAAGCGGATGTGCTGCGCCTCGCCGAAGAGCGTCTCGAGGTCGGCAAGCGTCTGGTCAGTGAAGGCTCGACCCGCGTGCGTCGCTATACGGTGACCGACGAGGTTTCCGAAGATATTTCGTTGCAGGAACAGCACGCCGATATTTTCCGTCGTTCCATCAATGAACCCGGCGCACCAAACAGTATCGACTGGTCGGAAAAAACCGTGGAAATAGCGGAATCGCACGAGCAGCCGGTCATTAATAAAACCGCACACGTGAAAGAAGAAGTGGTGGTGCGTAAAGACATTACCGACCGCGTTGAAACGGTGAAAGACTCTGTGCGTCATCAGGAAGTCGATATCGATCGCACCTCGGCCGATAACGTGAAAAGCGGCGGGGTAGGCCAAGCCTCTCGCCTCGATGCCGAGGACGATACCACGCGTATTCATAGTGATACCGACTTTGCCAGAGAGCTCGACAATATCGCCCCGGCAGGTACCTCGCCGCGCACCAAGGAAGCCACATTCGAGCGTGACCGTCTCGATGAAAGCGCCGATGAGGGGATGATCGAGAAAGCCGACGACAAAGTGACCGATCTCAAAAACAAGACGCAGGACAAGTTCGGCTCCCGCTAGCCGTGTCTCTGCATGCCAAGGCGTAAAAAAGCCCACATCGAAAGATGCGGGCTTTGTTTTTAGCGGCAAACGCAATTACGCGGTAGCTGGAGCCGCCAGTGACGCCATGTCTATCACAAAGCGATAGCGCACGTCGGCTTTTTCCATTCTTTCAAAGGCTTCGTTAATCTCGTCCATGCGGATCATCTCGCAGTCCGGCAGAATGTTTTTCTCGGCGCAGAAATCCAGCAGCTCCTGCGTCTCCTTGATCCCACCGATAGGCGAACCCGCCACGCGACGACGCCCCATCAATAGCGGTACCGTGCTTATCTCATCCAGCGGCCCTACCTGTCCGACCAGAACCAGCGTCGCATCGACATCCAGCAGCGCCAGATACGGCATCAAGTCATGTTTCACCGGCACGGTATCGATTATCAAATCAAAATGGTTCGCCGCATCGCTCATCGCGTCGCTGTCGCTCGAGGCCAGCAGACGGTTTGCGCCCAGCGCCAGTGCATCCGCTTCTTTATCCTTGGTACGGCTGATGACGGTGACATCTGCGCCCAGCCCGACCGCCAGTTTGACCGCCATATGACCCAATCCCCCCAGACCAATCACGCCAACGCGGCTACCGGCGCCAACATTCCAGGTCTTGAGCGGTGACCATGTGGTTATCCCGGCGCAGAGCAGCGGCGCGGCTTTGGCGAGATCCAGCTTGTCCGACACACTCAGGCAAAACTCTTCGCGCACGACCAGATGCTTGGAGTAACCGCCCTGCGTCGGCTCTTTGGTGACGCGATCATAGCCTGCGTAAGTGCCGGTCATGCCTTCGCGGCAGAGCTGCTCTTCTCCTTTTTTACACTGATCGCACTCCTGACAGCTGTCGACCATACAACCCACCGCGACGTGATCGCCGACCTTGAAGCCAGATACGGATGGACCAACCTGCGTCACGCGCCCCACAATCTCGTGGCCCGGCACAATCGGATAGTAGCTCCATCCCCAGTCATTGCGCGCAGTATGCAGATCAGAGTGGCACACGCCGCAGTAGAGTATTTCCATCGCGACATCGTTGGGGCGCAGGCCGCGTCGTTCAAATTCAAAAGGCGCCAGTGGCGTTTCGGTATCGTAGGCAGCAAATCCGATAGTCTTCATGGTAAAACTCCCGAGTTGAGTCGATTCGGTGTGTGTTAACCGATTTGTGATTAAAAAAGGCAGGTTTTTTTAGCATGTGTTGAAAACGAGATCCTTTAACCATAGCGTGCTTTCAGTTGGATGATTAGATGCTGTAATCAGAAAACACTCATGACCTGAACTCATGAATCGCTCAGGTCATGACTTACCTCTCAACCCCTTATTTCTCGGCCTCATTTTCGTATTCCGGCCGATAGAGCATCCCTTCTATCCAGGCTCGCACGTCCGCAGGGCGTTTTACCGTTGCCGCCCCACTGGCAAAAATATGTTCGGCGATTCGCACGGCGGTCGTGATTTCCACCTCGAGAATATTTTTCTGCGGCGGATAGAGCAGGCTTTGCTCGCGCTGCCCTTGCGTGACCTGATCGGCACAGCCGTGGGCGGCGGCGATAAACAGGTCATCGGTAATACGTTCAGGTCGGGTCGCATATACCGCAAGCGCCAGCGCCGGGAAAATATAGACATTATTGGCCTGACCCGGATGCAGGGTTTTGTCGCCAAACGTCACATCGTCAAACTGTACGCCGCAGGCCACCAGCGCATTGCCGTCGGTCCACTGATAGAGCTGTTGCGGCGTGGCTTCCGCGCAATCGGTCGGGTTGGACAGCGGAAAAATAATCGGCCGTGAACAGGTTTTATAGAGGGTTTTCACCACCTGCTCGTTAAACATACCGCCGACGGTGCTGACGCCAATCAGGATAGTCGGCTTCACCTGCTCGACAATTTTCTGGAAATCGTCGGCAGTCGAGAGCTTTTTGGCAAAAGGTTGCTGCGCATCGTTCAGGTCATCGCGTTTTTCACTGATAGCGCCGTTGACGTCAAACAGAGTAATGCTATCGCGTGCGCCCTGCTCGTCCACTCCCTCCTGCTGCATCGCCTGCACCAGCATCTGCGCAATACCGGTACCCGCAGACCCCGCACCGGCGAACAGTATGCGCTGATCCGCCAGCCGCTCGCCCTTGATTTTCAGCGCGGTGAGCAGACCGGCCAATGCCACGCCTGCGGTACCCTGAATATCATCATTAAATACACAATAACGTTCACGATAACGTTGCAGCAGGCGAATGGCGTCGCTGCCTTTCCAGTCTTCAAAATGCACACAGACACCGGGGAAAACCTCGTTGACCGCCTGCATGAATTCATCCATCAATGCATCGATTTCACTCTCTTCCGGGGGCGCTTCGCGAAGCCCCAAGTAATGCGCATCGGCGCGCAGCGCCTCGTTGGTGGTGCCGATGTCAAAATGGACAGGCAGCAGTGCCTGCGGCGCAATGGCGGCACAGGCGGTATACAGCTGAAGTTTGCCAATCGGAATGGGCGCGCCGTTGAGGCCGATATCGCCGAGTCCAAGAATACGCCCGCCGGATGACACACAGATGAAACGCACTTTTTCCGGCCAATGTGACAGCACCTCTTTCATTCGCCCTTTCATGTTCTTGTTGAGGTACATGCCCTGCGGCTGTCGAAAAATCTGCCCATAGGTCAGACAGGCCCCGGCGATGGTCGGATCATAGATTATCGGCATAAATCGCGCCGGATCACGCATCAGGACGGCATAGAACAGCGTCTGGTTGCGGTCGCTCAACTCTTGCAGATAAATAAACTGCTCAAGCTCATCGGGTTTTGCCGACAAATGTTCCAGCACGCGGGAAATCTGCCGTTCAAGGTCTTCTTGCGCACCGGGTATCATGCCTTCAAGCCGATATTTTTTTCGCTCCTGCGCAGTAAACGCTGTGCCTTTATTTTTCGCCGGATTTGAAAGTATGTCGTCGTGTTTCATTTTCCCTTCTCCGGTTACATCTAACCTGTTGTTTAGTATAAAAAATTATCAAGCGGTAAGTGTAGACCCTAAAACGCCATCGTGCTGGCAGACGCGGTTTATTCATCCAGAACGCGGTGAAAACGGTGCAAACTCCCTACACCGTAATTTTTCGCTTCACGGCTTGTAGGCAGCATTTGGCCGCGCTTTTTCTTCACTCTTTACCGCCTGATTTTTACCGATTCACGTTAGAGAATTGCTTAAAAAAAGTACTGGATATTTGAACAGGTAGTTGTATAATATTTCTACTGCCTGCTAGGGTATCGATAAAGTGCGTAAGTGGTGAGGCCTATGATGATTTCGACAGAACACCTGAATTCTCTGAACCAATCGGTCACGATGAGCAGCCGCGAGATTGCCCGCATGATTGGCATTTCTCACGGCGAAGTTAAACGTCTGATTAAAAGTCTGGAAACGGCGCAGCGCCTTTCGCAGCCAGTCACGGTCAGCCTTTATGAGCGTGAAGGAGAAATGCGTCAGGAATACTGGTTGAACAAACGTGATTCGCTGCTTGCGGTTGCGCGCCTCTCACCCGGCTTTACGGCAGAGTTGCTGGACAACTGGCAGGAGCGCGAGAAAACCGCTCATTTGCCAGACTTTACCAATCCGGCAGCGGCAGCGCGTGCGTGGGCAGAACAATTCGAGCAGCGCCAAGCCGCCGAACAGCAACTTGCACTCTCAAGCCCAAAGGCCGAATTCTTTGACCGTTTCGTTCAGGTTGAAGACTCGATGGGGTTTCGCCAGCTGTGCAAGATGTTGAAAGTCAAAGAACCGGAGTTTCGCGAGTTTCTGCTTGAGCGCAATATCATGTATCGCGCGAATGGCGTGCTGACACCGCATCAGCACTATATGCAGGCGGGCTATTTTACTCTGCGTGCGGGTGTTGGCGAGAACCTGCATGCCTTTTCGCAGGCGCGTTTCACTTCGAAAGGCGTTAAGTGGGTGGCCAGCCTTTATGCCGGGCATCTGGTTGCTCAACCAAAAGGCGCAGCCGCCTGAGGCGTCGCGTCACTCTCCTGAAAAAGCCGGTTCAAGCGAATAAACCGGCTTTTTAGACGCTACTGTTTGGCGTATCTACAGCAGATAATGCGGCCGCAACAGACGTTTTTTAGCCATCAGAATGGTAACGATAATAGAACTGATGGCCACCAGCACCAGAAATACTCCTACCGCCGCCATCGAATTAAAGCCGAACTCCTTGTACAGCAACAGACCTGAAATACCGCCTATCATAAAAGACAGCAATGTCACCAGATGGGTTATCAGCTGACTGCGTTGCGCCTTCATCTGCCTTGAGGGATCGCGTCTGAAAATAGTCGCAACGACAGAACCAAACGCGATGCCAATATCCGTCAGGGTTCCCGTGATATGTGTTGACCTCACGCGACCGTTGGATAATTGCGTAGAGGTTGAATTATGCACGCCCATCAGGAAGGCGAGAAATATAATGATTTCCTGATTATTTTTATGTGAAAAAAAGAGTATTTCGAAAAGCGATGTACAGATTAATAACACACCTTCGAGTAAAAGAATCAGGCTAAATATGGTGCGGATATTATTTTTAATACCGCCGATTGCCAGCATACGCGAGGTCACCGAACCGATGACGAAAGCCAAAATGATCGAGGCCAGAAAAATCACGTCGCTTAGATTGGTATTGGAAACTTCAGAAGACAACTGTGACGTGTTCCCCGTCATGTGAGACGGAAAAAAACCGAAGGCGCCCAATGCCATAGCATTCAATGTGCCTGCAGTGGTTGCCAATACCAATGCCAGGCGGCGATCCTCCGTGTGCGTTCTGGCCTTCTTTCTTTTGATCAACATTCTCAACATATAACGCCCCTTTTACGCCCGTGCTTTATTAGCACGATGAACTCATCATTACCTACCTTTTGTAACACATAAATATAGTCGGTTAATGAATATTATTATCGGAAAGCTAAAAAGAATCCTAATTTAATTATTTTAATAGGATTAGGTCTAAGATTAATTAAAGTATTGTAAATCTTATGTCAATAATACGCAGTGCCGTGAAATCTTTCCGTCACATTAGCGTGATAAGAGATAACAATGACAGGCAGGCAAACTATAAGAAAAAGCTATTCCTGAAAAGAAAGTTCAATTGCGAACGGGAATTGCCGCTATATTTTTTCCTGCTTAGCTTTTTCACTTTCTTCATTTAAAACAGCCATAAAAAAACCCGCCGTAAGCGGGCGGGTTTTTGACTTGAGTAGCTACTTCAGCAAGGCCGAGTGAATCACGCCGCTTTGACTGCGCGGATTTTCTTGCCGCTTTCTTCTGCATTGGCCTTGGCTGCATCCGCTTTTGGCTCGTCGGTTTCGACAGCAGACACTTTCTCGGCAGCGGACTGTGCGGAAGCCGCGTTCGCGTCCGGGACTTTGCTGGTACGCAGGATATGCTGAACCGCGTCTTTCTGCTCGGCGAGGAAAAGCGCCATGTTTTCGGCCTGCTCTTCATCAAGCTGAAGTTTGCTCTCTAGCAGCCAGTCGGTGAACGCTTCAGCCATATCCAGCATTTTGTCGTAGGCGTCTGCTTCTTTCTTACTGGCAAATGTCATTTTCTCTTCACCTTTTCTGACGACAACAAATTTTGTTTCAACAGCCATGATGCACCTCTCTATACTGTAATTATATACAGTATAACAGCAAGCCTTTCGCGATGCAGCATCCGTTTCACTTTTTGTTGTCTACCTCACACCTTACTGGCTTGGGGTGGTCGTCGTCTCCGGTGTCGTGGTGGTTGCTGGCGTTGTTGTTGTGCTCGACGTGGTGGTGCTCGTTGACGGCGTTGTTGTTGTGCTCGGTGTGGTTGTCGTCGTTGATGGCGTCGTCGTTGTGCTCGGCGTAGTGGTCGTCGTTGACGGCGTTGTTGTTGTGGATGGTGTCGTCGTCGTGCTCGGCGTCGTAATGGTCGCTGGCGCTGAAGGCACGGTCGTTGCCGGTTCAACGGCGGCCGGTGCGGTAACCGGTGCTGTCGTGCTCGCAGGCGTCGTTGCCGGAGTGGTTGCCGCAGGCGTTGCAGCAGCAGGCTTCGCGGCCGGTGCGGCGGCTGGCTCAGGATCGTTGGACACCGTCACAACCGGCGTAGCGGGACGTTTTTTGAACGAAGGTGCCGCATTGGTGACCGAGTAATTGACGTGCTGCACCGTGTTGGTCGTGGTCGTCACCTCAACCGGCGAAATCGTCACGCGCCCGATAAGGGAGCGCGCATAGCCGCCAATCTTGTGTTTGGCCGCAGGCAAATGCAGCACCACGGTTTGTCCGGCGGCAAGAATACCGGCATCGTTGCCATCGACGGTGACAAAAATAGGTGCACCATCGTCAGCCAGCGTGCGGACGTGGGTTACGGTAACGGCGGTCGGGCCACTTGAATAATCGGGGGTATCGGGAAGCGTAGGCACCAGGGCTGCGTGCGCGCTAGAACCAACGGCCGAGGTGGCGGCGGTAATTTTTGCGCATCCAGTCAGCGCAAGAGCTGCCGTAAAGGCAACCAACGTATATCGATTAATCATGTACAACGTCTTCCTATCGAATGTTTGTGTCTAATGTTTTGTGACGTGAGTAACAATATAACTGATATCGATATCGAGATGAATGTCAGACTTTCCGAATACGTAAGGGGACCTTTCCTTGTCCCCTCATAAAATGACGGCAGTATCGCCGCCATAGTCGGCTTTATTTCAACGCGATACGCGCGATGCTGTCCTGCCCTTTGGTCGAATCGTCCTTGTTGAAATCCTGCTTCAGGGTTACATACAGCACCTGTCCGTCCGCTGAAACCAGCAGGCTGTTTGGACGGGTGTCGAAGGACCAGCTGTTTTTCACGGCGTAGGTGGTGGCATCAAGTTGCAACACTTTTTTCGATTCGCGCTGACTGATGTAAATCTCGTTGCGAGTCGGGTTGAATTTAATACCCAGCGCGTCACCTTCAATGCGCTTGACGACTTTGCCACTGCGTTCGTCAAAGACAACGGTGGTTTTGGCTTTCGAATCGTCAGTCACAAAGAGACGGCCGGTCGCCGGGTCTTCCGCCATGTTCAGGAACAGGTAGGATTTACCGTCTGCAGGCGTCAAACGCTTCTCGATTTTGTCGTTGTGCGGATTGATAACCAGCACTTCGCCGCCGCCGTTGGCCGCATAGATGCGATCGGTCGCGGAAGAGTAGATGATGCCGGTGACCCATTTACCCGCGTTGGAAATACGCTTTTTCAGCTTCAGGGTTTTGGCATCGACGACCCAGATAATCCCGGAATCATTCACGCCGCCGACATACAGCAGGCCTTTATACAGGAAGATTTCACGCGCTGGAATTGGCTGGCCGTCTTTGGCTTTGTCTTTGAACATCAGGCGCTGCAACACTTTCCCGCTCTTCGCATCGACTCTGGAGATGCCGCCGTCCAGCGAGTTGGTAGTGTAGAACACGCCGTTGTCCGGATCGGAGGCCATTGCGAAGTTCTTCAGATCGGTATGCGTTTCACCGGTTGTTTTCAGGGTCGTCGGATCCAGTCGATAGAGCACGCCGCCGTTCACATCCTTGAATGACTGGGCGCTGGCGACATAGACCGCCTTCGCTTCCGGCGCATCCGCCATTTCGTACAACCCGTCGCCCAGTACGCGCTGCGTCACTTGGGTATCGGCAGGCTTCGGTGCAACAGGGGTCGCCGCTGGAGAAGCCACATTTTTCGCCGGTGCCTGACATGCTGCAAGGCTAAAGGTCGCGACAACAGCGAGCGCAACGGCGGCTTTACGTGGACTGAACAAAGCTTTCATTCTTGACTCCATTAAGGAATAAACGGCCTTCGACATGCGCGTGCGCGGCCAAGGCTGATAAAAAGAATGAGAATCATACGCAATACGAAAAGCTAAGTAAATGCGCATTGCTGCTGTATAAAAATCCATTTCCCTACTAAAAACAGGGCATTAAATCGGCTTTAATCTGGCTTTACCCACGTTGCCCTGTCCAGCGAAGAGGCACCCGAATCCGTTACCGTTAGCCGGGCGATAACCTGTGAAAGGCGTGCGCCTGCCGACGTGCGACAAGCCGAATCACAGTTTGACCCGCATTAAATCTTCAAAGCGCGTGGTGTAGGCCGGTGACAGCATCTCGCGTTTCATCTCCCAGCTTCTTTCGATACCCTGCCCTGCAAACCAGACGCGGCCGGTGCCTTTTTCATGTATCTCATCCAGAACGGCCATCAATTGCTCACTCTTGGCTCGCGGCTGATATTCATCAAACAGATTGAGTTGAGCGACACCCTTGCTGTAAAAATCTCCCAGCATTACGCCGCATTTCTGAAAACGGTGACCTTCCTGCCAAATCGCGTCCAGGCACCGGGTGGCGGCAGCGATGATGTCGCGCGTGTCCTGCGTCGGGGTTTGAATCCGTGTTGAGGCGGTGTTTCCGTAATAGATTTCACCTTCGGTGAATGGACTGGTTTTCACAAACGCGGAAATATGGCGGCAAAACTGTTTCTCTTTGCGAAGCTTTTCGGCGGCGCGAAAAGCATGGCTGCAAATGGCTTCGCGCATCAGTTCATATTGCGACACGCGGTCGCCGAAGGAGCGAGAGCAGACAATCTGCTGCTTGGTCGGCACAAACTCCTCCATTTCAAGACAGGATTCGCCGCGCAGTTCACGCACCGTTCTTTCCATTACCACACTGAAATGCTTGCGAATAAGGCCGGTCGGCGCATCGGCAAGCTGAAGCGCCGTAGTAATTCCCATCCCGTTGAGCCGCTTGCCGATCCGCCTGCCAACACCCCATACCTCTTCCACCGCCACCAGCGCCATCAGTTTGCGCTGGCGTACCAACGGCGAGATATCCACTACACCTCGCGTTTGTGTCCACTTCTTGGCGGCGTGGTTGGCCAGTTTTGCCAGTGTCTTGGTCGGACCAATCCCGACGCCAATGGTTAGGCCGGTCCACTTGTAAACCCTGTCTTTGACCTCGCGCCCAAATTCTTCAAGGTCTTGGCAATGGCTGACGCCGGTTAGATTCAGAAAGGCTTCATCAATCGAGTACATTTCGACCGCAGGGGAAATGTCTTCCAGCACCGTCATGACCCGATGCGACATATCGGCATACAGCGCATAATTGCTGCTGA